>WLWD01001842.1_pt1 | contig 17698 bp, 8 predicted proteins | sample 6712731 | NCBI WGS metagenome assembly WLWD01 (sample SAMN12718690, study PRJNA576275) | sponge metagenome | isolation source: marine sponge | host: Mycale hentscheli | place: New Zealand: South Island, Marlborough, Capsize Point | collected 2014-11-01
TATTTGTTCGTTCTAGTGTTTGTTCGTTCTAGTGTTTGCTCGTTCTAGTGTTTGTTCGTTCTAGTGTTTGTTCGTACTAGTGTTTGTTCGTTCTAGTGTTTGCTCGTTCTAGTGTTTGTTCGTTCTAGTGTTTGTTCGTTCTAGTGTTTGCTTGTTCTAGTGTTTGTTCGTACTAGTGTTTGTTCGTTCTAGTGTTTGCTCGTTCTAGTGTTTGTTCGTACTAGTGTTTGCTCGTTCTAGTGTTTGCTCGTTCTAGTGTTTGCTCGTACTAGTGTTTGCTCGTTCTAGTGTTTGCTCGTACTAGTGTTTGCTCGTTCTAGTGTTTGCTCATACTAGTGTTTGCTTGTTCTAGTGTTTGTTTATTCTATTGTTTGTTCGTACTAGTGTTAGTTCATAATAGCTTTCCCTGCATTATTACTCCTTTTTCTCCGTTTCTTCTCTTTCGTGTTTTTCTAGGCAATGAATGCCCGGGATCAGCCTGTTATTGGGGTTCTTGCTGCTATACAAGGATATTCTAGCTTGGATCTTGATACTGTTGGTATAGTAGCTACAGGTAAGTTGCAATTGTATGTATCATGACGTAATTATGATTAGTTAATAAGAACTTTAATAAAAAAATTCGTTGGCTCTACTTTTTCGGCTTCTTTTGGGTGGGGGTGAGGATGGTGGAGAGGGAGAAGGAGGTGTGGATGGTAAAAGTGTGGAGTCATGGTTATGAGGTGTCTGGGTATGAGGTGGAGGACAGACAATGTCTTGTTTTGTTTGAATAGATGCATGCCGTCCAGCAATAATTTAAAAAAGAAGTAGCTAAGTGTCTACTCAGAACCTAGAAGATAGCCATACTGGCAGATATAATCATTTATTCCTACCAGGTCTACACACTTATTTACCATTCACTTTGTAGTACTAAAATGTAACAATGAGCTGTACTGAAAAATGAGCAAAGGAAAGAATAATGATGAGATCATTACGCTTCAAGAGCTGAGTTCTCCCCCCCCCTGACTTTTATTTTTTCTTGTCCTTCCTTGCAAATACAATTTTTTTATAATAATATTTAACTGCATTCTTTTGCTCTAATTTTTTATTACCATTTCCTGTTAATTATGCTGTTGTTGTTCTGTAGTTATTGTTGTTGTTCTTTGTTCATGCATTTTGAGTACAGCTCAATAACTCGGAATCTGTGCTCAGTCACTGGCGACCGATAAGACAATTCTGGTAGAATCTAATGGACTCAGAAACTGTACTTGAACTCTGGTGACCAAGAACACAATTCTGGAACAGTTCTATAAACTTGCTGAATTTGGACATCATGAATTTATTTTATGTGTTTGAGCTCATCGGCATTACTTTGTGATATGAATTATTCGTTATTTTGTGAGGGTTGGCTTGAATATTACAATTACAATACACTCTAATGTTAAACTTCATGTAGAGTTGTATGCTATTAGCTAGCTATGTGTAGCTAGTTAGAAGATTTGAAAAGGTTGGAAATAGATAGCTTGGGCACTAACAATGACTTGAAACAAGGTAGAAGTTATTGGGAAAAGGAAGTACATCGCCAGATTACAGGGTACTGTTATAGCCAGATAACAGGGTACTGTTATAGCCAGATGACAGGGTACTGTTATAGCCAGATGACAGGGTACTGTTATAGCCAGATGACAGGGTACTGTTATAGCCAGATGACAGGGTACTGTTATAGCCAGATTACAGGGTACTGTTATAGCCACCAGATTACAGGGTACTGTTATAGCCAGATTACAGGGTACTGTTATAGCCACCAGATTACAGGGTACTGTTATAGCCGTTTCCTTTCATAAAGCACAATTGCTTAGTTATTCAGCGAGCGAGCGGAGCTGACTCTCAGTCGTGTTCAATTGAGATTGCTATGACTCTTGGATGGTCTCATTATTTGTATTGATAGGCAATGTGATTGCAAACCTCACATTCCATAGTAATTGTCTGTAATCTTAAGCTGTGCCAGTTATTATGCATTTATTCCACTCACTGCTCAAATTCAACCTTTAAAATATTATTAATTGTGGCATAAAAGTTATACAAGACATGATGCAAGTTTAATATAGAAACAACTTGTAAAATTACACACACAATTTGGCACTAGCATGATGCTTTGTGGGTTTTTATTATTTCACAAACCACTGTTCATAGCCCGAGGTGATGGGAATGAAAACATAAAACTAGTGACACCATTTTGAAGTATGCTTATACTGTGGAATCTAGATTTATCTGGGCCTCAACTTATCCGAATGTTCAGATTGTTTGGAAGGTAAATTTGTTGTACAAGATAATCAGGAAAGTGAAGTTCAAATTAAAAACAAACAACATTATTAGCAGCTTTTATTCATAATGAATACTTGATGTTGAGAATTAATCTCAGTTATCAGTAATATTTAATCTCAATTGTAGTGGAATACCTCATTAATTATAATTAATCTCATTTATCCATAGATTTCAATAATCTGACCAGATTTCAGTTTCAAGCATTTCAGATAATCGAGGTTCCACCACTGCACTGAAGTCCGCCAGATTAATTAAAACACTTCTGTTACTACATGTGTGTGTACTTGTTCCAGCACAGGATTAGAGAAGAGACAGAAAACCCAAATCCATATGATTCCTCGTCAATTGAACAGAGAAAATCATTGGATTATGTAATCCTTTTATTCCTTTTTTTTTTTTAGTTTTTATTGAATTCTATTAGTCACATAAAAAATAAATGAAAAAGAAAGAAAAAAAAAGATTTAGTCATGTATTTACATCCATCTAATTTAGATATTGACTTTTTGTATTTGAAAGTTATGGAAAAATGATATTACAAATAGAAATTTCAACTGATATGAACTGAAAGTTTGCATCGACCGCAGCCTAACAATAGCATGTCATCAGCTCTCAATTCTATAAAGCAATAATAGTTACTACTACTGCATGATGATCATAATGGTAGGATCTAGCTTTGGCTTATGCACTGTAATCATCTTCTCATGATGTTAACTAAAGTAGCAGAGGAAGAACTGCTGGAGGACAACACATGGTATCAATGTAGAAAAGGAAACAATGACGAATAAAGGCTGCTTTGACTTGATCTAAAATTGAATAATGTGATATGCCTGACTAGCAACATCTTCTCAAGGCTTAAATCATCGTCATTGCATAGCAGAACTACTTTACTGTCGCTATCACTTCATAGCTAATTGGTAGATTCCTGGTGTGACTGCAGCTTAGCTCTTCCCTAGGTCGAAGGTACGAGGTTTCCGGTTTTAGGTCGAAGGTATCCGGTACGCATGCGCACATTCACGGGGCAAACTAGGTCTCCCTATTCTAGCTATAGTCGAAGGTAAATAAACGCGCGCGCACCTCTGTAGCACTCTTGGTACGTCAGAGGTAAGTAGAAGCGCGTGCAGTGCAAATGCAGCTGCGTTTTACTTCCGCAAAGAAGCATTTCGTTGCGTTTGGCGTACGTACAGTTTCTTACTAAGCGTTCCGATAGCGATTATTCCATTTCTTCAATGGCTCAGAAGCGAACCCACCATTTCAGAGGCTTAAGCAAGTACTCTGAGCAGCTCATGGACCTTGCAGAAGGCGGTCGAGTGTTCGAAGGGAGAGGCCAGCAGCCAAGAAACAAGGATGTCTTGAAGCAGATCGCTGCCATCAAGGCCTGCAAGAAAGGATCCTTTTTTGGCAAGGACAAGCCCTGCACTTGTGGCTGGCACGACAGAGCTGATGCCAGAAAGGAGGCCAGGCAAAAGGCAGCATCAGGTAAATACAAAATATATTCATAAATAAATAAATAAGGTGTTGGTAAATAAAATGAACAAAAAAAAGTTAAATGTTTATATAACAAGTAACTGAAATACAAATAGAATATTCATGAAATAAATGATATCATTATTCAATAATTATGAGTAGGCAATCTATTAACTAATAACTATAAAGAAGTAGTTTATTACTAAATGATAAAGTATTAAATTAAAAAAAATCTATTAATGCATGCTTACAAATATCAATTGCATGTACCTAAATGAAAGAAAGCATAATATTTATTCCGTTAATTAAAAATAATAATAAATAATTACAAGAAAGAATGCAATGCATTAATGAATGAACGCTTCAAATACGAACTGATTAAAGTAAAGTATAAATGAATACATAAAACATGTACAAATATATACATTATTACACATAATGTAAAATGCATAAGCAAATCAGTGAAGGAATGAATAAATAAGCAAATAAATTTATTACAGGATTACAGAAGTGCATTCATAGTATGCCAACATGAAATCATTTTGCACAGGTTCATCTTCTGCTAGTGCTTCACAGGTCTCTCCTGGACCAGCACCATCAGATGAACTTTCATCTTCCCTAGCAGGTGTGTATTGTTTGTATTTGATGTACACTTGCACCATTGTGTACTGTATTGTCTCATTTGAGAAAATAGTTTGCTTAGCATACTCGTAATGATGAGGTATCAATTGAGTAAATGCACAGTCGGCTGGTCAACAATGCGAAAATTCTACATTATCACCTAGTAGTTAAGTAGAACTGAGGTGGTGTGGTGCACATTGTATGAATTCCTTCAACAATTCAGTCTCAGTTGTATATACGAGTGACATAGTGGATAGACTTCTACATTATTGTGCATAGAGTAATATTTACAATAGTGTACATTATAGAACAAATCTTCAATAAATTTGCAGATCAGCACATTCGATCATCAGACTGTTCAATGTCTTCACTTGCTAGTTAACGCTGGCAGTGCTAAACTATTATTATTATGACTGTAACTATTACCAGTACAATTTTGGCCAGAGTCAGTTTTAATTGGAGTTGAGCTCAGTGATGAGTGTGTAACCTGAGCAGCAGATGTGGTGGGAGGTTGTACATGTAATTAGTAGCCATGAATGGTGAATGGGCTAAATGTACACTAAATGATTTGGAAAAGGAGCAGGGAGGGTTATTAATCCTGCGGCTCCCATCCTGCCCGACAAACCCCCCCCCCCCCCCCCCCCCCCCCCCCGGCCCACCCGCCCCTCCTTCGTGTGGCCTTGCACCTGGGATGGGTGGCACCGTTACTCCCTAATTACCCCCTAATTATCCTTTCCTACCCAGTCACCTTTGGTCTTCCTAGATATTCCTTCCTAGTCCGCAGCAACATGTGCTGAGTAGTTTGGCATGGGTGGCCAGAAGAAACCCCGCCCCCAACCAGCATGTGCTAATTGTGGCTAATTAACTGGGCGGGGCAAGCCCCTTTAATCCCGCCAAGGAAGGCACGACCGTTGCCCCAAACCAGCACATCAATGACGGAATGGACTAGACCCAGAACCAGCTGACCAGCCACCACGAAAGATTAAATAGCAAATAGGAATATTGACACAATACAACGTGACTTAACACGATGAACAGGACAACCACATGGAGTTGACACACACCAACAGTGATTATATTGCACGCACACATACACATGCTAACACAACATGACAGAGTAGTTAGCCAGCTGCTGTCTCGGGATTTTGACGTACTCCAGGTATGCCAGGCTCTTCCACCGACCGAGCGTCTTGATGATGGAGTCCTCCAACCCCCTGGCAGCGGCGGTCGTAGCAGCTCCAATGCGAAAGCTGTGGCTGGCGTAGCGATCGGCTTGGACTCCAGCTTTAATTAATGCCCCCTGCACGGCCAGCACAAATCTTTGCCGAGTTAGGGGTTTACCATCCTGGAATCTGAACAGGGGCCCGGATTGCTTGCCACGCACCAGCAAATACGCCAGCATGGCAGATACTGGGCACAGCTCCGACGGCACTTTGCCAATAAACAGGGTGACCCCCTTCCTGAAAGGGTCAGTCTTGGAAGCCTTGAGATGGACACTGAGAAGGCCCGGGCTAACAGGGTCATCTACTGCTAGGTCACCCCAGGACAGATGGGTGGAGTGATCATACCCAGTGTCCCCCGGAACGGTGAATTCCCCAGCCCGAAGGAAGCCGAAAAAGGCCAGGCAGCATGCCGCCCACAACATGACGGTATCGTGATCACTCGCCTGACACTCCCAGACTGCCTTAATGCGGTGCAGTAGCGGTGGGGTGATTGGGAGGCGCTCTCGACTGCCGCCCCCCTCTTCACCCTGTGACCTCTTCACACCTCTCAACACATAGTGAAGATGTGGTCGGGCTGGCAGAAGAGGGTCCTCGAGCCCCTCTTCGATGTGGAGGTGTCTGATCCCAGCCATGTAGGACTTAATAGTCCTGTGTCTAAGTCCCTCACTGGCCATCTTGGCAACAAACTTGCATAGGACATCTTCACTGGCCGGCACAGCAAGCAAACCAGCTGAGCCACAAAAGCCCAAGAATCGTTTCTGACCACTGGAATAAACCCTGTGAGTTGACTGGGTGAGGTCCTTCACAAAGAACGCCCGAACAAGGCTATTCAGTCCACCCTCGTCCAGTCCGGGGTTCCGAACACCAGACACTGCAGCAGGTTGTCTGGTAGAGATGCGCCTTCCTTGTCCGCCCGTGGTACAAGTTTCTGAAAGGAAGAGAGGTCATCATGTGATAACGCATCTGCTGCCCCATTCTGGGACCCTGGAATGTGCCTGCACACTAATGACACACTCCACCTAGCTAGGAAGAAAGACAAGCACCTCATCAAGTGCATGGCCCTGTCCATCTTGCTCCTGCCGGAGTTCACGATGGCCACCACCGCAGCGTTATCGCAGAAACAGGACACCGTGAGGCCCTTCCACTCGTTGCCCCATATCGTGACACCAAGTACTATGGGCAACAGCTCCTTCACTGTGATGTGCAAGTCACTCCAACACTCGGGGAGCCGCAGCTGGAACCACTTCCCCCCGGAAGTGAAGGCACCACAGCCCCAAGAGCCAGAGGTATCAGAGGTCAATGTCACCTGGGGTGGCCCTCGGCATAGGGTTGCCATAGGGCACGAGCCATTCCAGATCGGCAAAAAGCAGCCCCACCATCTGAGGTCTGAACGAAAACCTGCATTGAGCCGTACCCGATGGTGGAGCTCTCTGACACACTTGGATAGCTCGATCATACGGCGCAAAAATGACCTCCCAGGTCTGATAGCACAGCATGCGTGCTGCAGCTGGCCGATAATGGACAGTAGCTCTCTCTTAGAGCAGGATTTCATGCCTTCCCACCGCCGGATCTCACGACGCAGTCGCTCCAATTTGGTAGGGGGCAGCCGCACGGTCATGGACAGTGTGTCCAACTCGAGCCCCAGAAAGGTGAGGGTTGTACTGGGACCCTCAGTCTTCCAAGAGGCCACTGGCACCCCCAACATGGCGCAGCGAGCCAAGGCCAATTGTAGGGCCCTCTCACCCTGTCTTGACTCTGGTTCACCAAAGAGAAGAAAATCGTCCAAGTAGTGGAGGCCATCCACCTCATCGTGGTTCACCAGGATCCACAGTAGTGCATCTGCCACGGCATTGTATAGCTTTGGAGCTGATCTGAGGCCAAAGGGGAGGACCTTGTTTACGTACACTTGTCCTTCCCAGCTCATGCCAAGCAATCGCCTGTCGCCCGGGTGGACGGGGACAGTTCGAAAGGCACCCTCCACATCAAACTTCGCCAGCATGGTGCCTCGACCCCTCGCTATCACCCTTTTGCAGGCTTCATCCACAGATGTATAATTCAGACTGCACAACTCGGGCTCAATACCATCATTCACGCTGTGGCCCTTCGGGAACGACAGATCTACAATGAGGCGCCACTTGCCCGGTTGGTGCCCTTTGGGGACCAGACCAAACCGGTTCACTTGCACACACCTAGCGGTGTCGGAGTCCACAGGACCCAGCACTCGACCTGTCAACAATTCTGATGCCAGAAAATCTCTAATCACCTCTGGGTGCACATCGGCCGATTGTATGTTGCTGGCTGCACTATGGCATGATGCTGAGACATGGCGAAATCCTATATGGAAACCCTCACGGAGGCCTTGCACCAGAAATTCGACATAGGCCCTGTCTGGATGGATCGCCAAGCTCTCCTCCCACAGCTCTGGCACCATGGGGCACTGAATATGGCTCCAACCATCCACTGCTGGGAGGGGACTAGATGCCGTTCTGCTAGCCAGCATCAACAGATCCGCTGTGTAGGAGTACGAACACGATGGTACCCCTAAACGGCAAAAGACACACAGACAGGGCGTGGGGGAAAGACCACACAGTCTTTGCATACCCTACTAACGAGGAGGCCCAGCCATCCATCGTGAACAGTGAGCAATGCCCTGGAACGCCCTCAGGACAAACATATCCCCGCATACTGACACGGCCAGCATGCGAGAACCTTCACACCCTACCCATTATCCTACTACAAAGTGCTAGCACTAACCCCCCACCGCCCCCCAAACACCCAGCCTAGCTACCCGTCCCCTACCTCCACCAGCCGACTAGTTATGCCTTCCATAAACCGCCCCGCCTGTCCAAACCCTACCCCGCTAGCATTAACAATGGTCAAAACATATGTGAATCATCAAAGCATAGAATGCTGAGCCTGAAACAAATAAACAACAACAAAAACAAAAAACAACAACAAAAACAAAAAACAAAAAAGAATAAATGACAATCAAAACATGAACCACAGTCACAGCTGGGCAATTCCGGCGTGACGGACGTACAATTCAGACACTATATTGTGTTGTAATTAGTTGTAAAAAGATCAGTTCTACATTTACTACCTTACAAACAATAAAGGTTTGTCCTAACTAGAGGTTAGTCAAAATAAATCTCACTTTCATATCACAAGGGAAGGGCTGGGCCTTCTTAAAGGTGTGTGACGGACGTACTCAGAAAAAAACAAAAATTTGGGTTAAGAGCGTTCAAAGCCCAAACTTTGTGAAGTTACTAGGATTATTGTTCAAATTTTTTTATTTTTTTCCTTATTTGCACTTAATAGTAATGCTTACTATGAAAATATTTAGTTTTTTAATTTTTTTAATTGAAATAATTGTCATTAAGTTATGTGACGGACGTACATAAAAATGTGACGGACGTACATATGTGATTAGAGAGAGAGAAACATAATAGCAAGGGACTGGCAAACAATTTGCAAAGCTATAAATTAATCAAATGTTTTCAAACACAAACTGTCCTCGATTGCCTGCAACAGTAGGTGGGTCAATAACTCGTACAATCTGAGTAGCCGGATAGAAGATTTTGTCTTCTGGTCTTGGCCACTTCCAGGCATTCGCACTTTTATGCATGACGCTGACTTCAACATCTGAATCCTCTATGCTGGTCACCTCCCCAGGGTATTCTTCATCTGCATACTTAACGATAACCCACAGTCCGATTGTCAAGTCTGGTGGTAGTTGACAAGGCTGAATATCATCGTTTAGTGGAGAATCTTCACCAGTTGCTGATTGGGTCGGAGGAGTGATAATGGTTTTGCGAATTTGACAAATTCTGAAACATTTATCAATCTCGTTAGACGTATCAGCTACTTTAACCTGATCTGCACCAGAAGCTTGAATGCAGTGAACTTTGTGTGTTTGGGGTACTGCCATCACTCCTTCCCACTTGGCATCAAGAAATGCGGATTGTTGATCAATCTCACTTTTCGCAACAAACTCAATCTGAACATTTGAGCACAGCTGTTTGGCAAGTGCTGCATAGCCGTGTAGAGTGGTGACATGACTTCTCTCCGACCGAATGTGTCTCCAAACTGTTCTCTTCACCGTACCTCCAATCCCATCTACAACACCTTTTCCATGGGAGGTGGCAAAGAAGTTCCATCGGATGATGATATCGTGACCTTGCTCCCAGTGGTGCAAATTAGAAAAAAGAAACCTCTGCTTAAACTGAGAAGTAGGTCCATCGCTGAAAATATTGATAACTTGTATTCTTGGAAATTTTGCTCGAAGGCTTCGAAAAATGCACGGCATAAAAACAAAAATGCAGTATTTGGTGTGGTTGAGATCATCTGAAATTATGACCATACTGAAATTATTATCATTGTTAATCCAGGCATGAGCAGTGAAGAGAGTTGCTTGAGGATGGTGCCAGTGAGCAGACTGTACTTCTTTCTGTGCAACAATCGCTGCATTTTCAGAAAAATCAACTTGCAAAACTATTGAGATGCCATCAGAGGAGCTTTTCAGGGAGTTGAATGTAGCAGCTTGCTCTCTCTTCACAAAAGTATGAAGTAAAAATGTATTCAACTGCTTCTTAAGCTCGTTAAATATAGCATCAACGGTGTCAGTCGCAACTATCTTTTCAATTCGATTATCAGTGGACTTCCACTGGTAGTATGGCAAAGAAGAGTGGGCTTGTGGTACAAACCCATCGATCATATCATGGCAGGTTGAGCATTCACGTGGCATGCACTTTTTAGAAGAAGGATCACAGGTAACTTGCTCAATGAAGGATGAAAACTCAGTGCTCAAGGATGTGTGTTCTCCTAAAGCAACAAGAAGAAGTTGAACATTCTCATGGTAGCTGCAAAGGCATACCTGGTGCGGCAGTTGGTCAAAGAGTTTGACGTTAGGTGGCCGCAGCTCGCAAAATTTCGAAAGACACATCTTGGTAGTTGGATGTTGCTCTTTGAACTTATTCCAGGCTTCTCGCAACGACATGATCATGTAGCGGACTTGCTGAGTTTGCTTGATCCTCTCTCCTGCCTCCGTTGCTTCACGAATGATAATGCAGTCTTTCCTTCCAGGAGCTTGCCATGATACATCATCAGTTCTGTAAAAAGTATGCACCAATTATCTTTTTGCTTCACTTTCTGCTAAGATGCTTTTTTTAGATGATGACGAAACCGATAATCCGACAGACCTAGCAAGTTTTTCGACAACAAAGTGTTGCTTACGTGGAGATGATGGAAGGCTATGCTCAAGTCGTTTCATGGCTTTTCCTAGGGCTTGCCGTGAGCGATATGGTGTTCCCAGGTCTGTGGTGCTTGCTGTGGAGCTTGTTGATTTCATGGACTGCTTTGATCGGTAGGCCTTGATTCGTAGACGTTCTTTGAGCCAATGCTCTTCTAGTTGATGTTCTGACATCTTTTCTTTTTGAGCCTTGCGTTGGCATTTCTTTCGCTCTCTATCTCGTAGGAGTTGCGCTTGGTGAAGTTCAGAATCAGCCCGTACATTTGCCCTTCTTTTCGCTTGTCTTTCTTTAGCGGTTGACATAGTTGAAAATAAATTTATTCTCTGTTGCTGTACTATGACCTGCTATTTATAGTATTACCTATTTGTTCTAGAAAATTCTTTTTTTGAAGCATGACATTCTGCAAGCTGATTTGACTAGACTTATTGTCACCATTATAAGGGTAGAATGCAGCTGGTGTACATTGGATGCAGAACTTTTTAACATATCACATGAAAAGTCAGACTGGCTGTCACCAGTCACCACGGTATAATTTCCCTAATTTCTTGCAGTCCTATTATTTTGCACCTTGGTTATAGCATTTAGTTCTCAGTGATTAACCTGTACAGCCTTTTCCAATCAATGTACAGTACAACAATTCAGGACTTGCTTGACATTCATTAAATAAAGCCTGCAGGTGAAACTTGTGAAATTGTGACGGATGTACGTGACGGACGTACATGAACTACAGTACATCCGTCACACATTTTTATGAGTCATGGTAGGTGTGGCCTTCAAGTGAAGGATGGAAGTTAATGCTACTAGTAAGCTAAGAAAGAAAATGAAAAAGTTTTGGCTAACAGTTTGATATGATGAAATTACCTAAAAAATATTGACTTCTTTGTGACGGACGTACAACATCAATTATATCCTGGAACTACAGGCCGAAAAATACTAATTGGTTGGTACAAAAACAATTTTTAGTATTGAATCACCTTCATGGTTGTAAATATGATCCAAATACATTAGAATGGGAATAAAAATCTATTACTTTCAACTGTAGGAGGAGTCAGACCTAAACCGCCACTAGTAATGTGTCGTAATTCACTAGCAAGAGATCCGATTTATAATTACCATAGCTCCTCCCCCCTTTCATGTATGGAGTTAAAATTTTCAGAAAATGAAACTTCCATTATTTGGCTTCATAATGATGTATTAAAGCATGTTCTAACTCCTCTTTAAAATGTTACCCTCTTGGTTGACATTTTTATGGAATTGCCCAGTGCGACAGTTCAACTGAAGAGGCCCCAGACGCTGGGCAGTTTATATGTTGGATGTCTTTCCCTTCCCTTCTTCCATGGGAGGGCATGCCGCTTTCCTGTGCTCACCACCACAACGGGAGCAGATGTGCTGGAAGCAACACGGGATAACGGCACATGGTCTGCCGTCATTCCAGGCGAAGCACGCTACCACACGCCTTCTCTTCGGCCGAGGTGTGGGTCCGCTGTCAGAAGGCCCCTGGACAGACCTAAGAGCTCCCCCGGGCCCAGCAGACAAGAGGCATCTTGTGTAAAGCGCCTGGTCTAGGCGCCCGAACTCTGCCTTCTCCAGGGATGGAACCTGTTGGCTGAAGCGTGAATCGTACGCCCGCCACCAGTCACCCTTGTCGCCCCCCGACAGGATTATGGCCAGGTACGCCCACAGATCCACGGCCTTACTGGGGTGGGCACGGACAACAATTCCGGCGAAGTGGCAGAAGGCCCTCGCCCATCCCAGCAGGTCTGTCACCGGGCGAAGTTTGTGCGCCGGCAGTGGTTTGGTGTCCTCGCTGTCCAGAGAGCGCCGAAGTTCCACCTCCAGGTTCTCCTCCGACAACTCGGCCATGTCGACGAAGTCCCCCTTTAGGATACGGCGGACTATCCTAGCTGGGACCACAGGCAGGGTCTCGCCCAGCTGAAACTTCCCTGCGGGGGACTCGGGGAGTGCCGCAATGGCTTTCCCCGGTTCTGAACCTGCTCCTCCTGGCGATACCAGGTTCTCTGCCATTGTGGGCAGGCTGAGGTCCCTCACACGACCCGCATCAAACTCCCCAAGCCTTGGTCCTAAAGATGCGGTACACACCACATATTCAATTAGAAGCACTAACTGCTGCCAATCGACAGCTAAAGTGATACCACTACCTCACGCCCCCTGCACGAGATAAGGGACACCCCGCTTATCTGTACCCACGGGATATGGCAATGAGATAGCTGAGCACACCGCGGCAGACAAGGGTCACACCACTTGCTCGCCTATACTGGAGTTTAGTGTAACCCCGACAGCATCACTTCACCCCAGGCACAAGTGATCCAATAAGCATGCCACGCTGCATTTTACCAACCACTGCTAGGTACAGCAGATCTGGTAGGAGTCTCGCTACCCACCCAACTGCTGCCTGTATATCTGGTAGGAGTCACACAACCTGCCAGCCACACAACCTACCAGCCACATCCAAGTGTGACATATCAAGACATGTCTGGTAAGAGGTCACACTACTCACCAGCTGCTGCTAGGCACTAGATCTCACACGTACCAGGCAAGAGTCACTCTACTTGCCAGGCAGCCCCTGCTAGAAGGCTACCCACTACCATTGCTTTAAAAAGAGGGGTTGCATACTTAGCCCTACCCCATCACTCCCTTTGTGCTCCCTTGCCCAAGCAGAAGAGATTGATCTACAGTAGGGGTCAAAATAAAGTTCCCACAGGGTCGCTAGAAAGTCTCTGCAAAGTCGTTCTAAATAATTCTGCCGACTTTTTAATAGCCGGCGACTTTTTAATAGCCGGCGACTTCTTACCGTCAATAATTTCTACGCGAACGTTTGTTACGGCGCGTGCTAATTTGAAGTTGACTTCGCGCGCCGTTTTATTATTTTACCCGCTTATTGTAGCAACGCGCCGACTTTTTAACAACTTTTGAGCGCGCTATAGGCGCTCCGCTTTACATGCGGATTATGGCGCATTATTTGCAAAATCGCTCCAGCAGTTTTTTTGTCACGATTTTTACCGCCGACTTTTTGCCGACTTTTTACCGCGGATTTCGGCGACTTTACGGCGACTTTTGGGCGACTTTTTGCGCTAAGAAGTCCTGGTCTAGAACAGTGACACCTGCATTTATTGAGCTTTTTTACTTGGAATATCTTTTAACTGTTTCTGGACAGCTATTGCAGCAAACATGTCTATCAGGAAGGCAATCAAAGACTCCATGGCACAAAGAGGTAACTTTATTATTTTAGCAATGATAGTAGCAGTAATGATAATAATAAAATCATAATAAATTAATAATAATGATAATAATAATACTAATAATCACCATAACAACAATCATAATCCTAATAATAATAATTAAGTTTTTAATCAATTCATTTGTAAGTTCTGAGTATTTTGTAAAAGAAAAAAATTGAAATTTTATGAGAAATGACTGTGGAGTTTGTGTGTGTGTGTGTGTGTGTGTGTGTGTGTGTGGTGTAGTGTGTGGCTGGCTGTGTGGTGTAGTGGTTGTGTCATCCTTGGCTCAGGGCCTGAGGTCCCATAGTTCAACCCCCACTCTGCCAATTTTCCATCTACTGCAGTTTTCCATCTGCTTCCCATCAGTCCCACCCAGACTGGGGACCTGGCATTTGCTGGGGTGCATATTCAAGGTTATTTCTCATGAAACATCAATGGTCTAGGTGTGACTTTAGGTATCCACACCACTTGCTATGGTGAAAGGCTTTTCTCCTGTGAGTTCCTAGCAGGGCTCCAAGAATTTTGCTTGCATGGCTCACAGTGCTTGCTTACCACATAGCCAGCAAGATAATTTGCATTTGTTTGTGTGTGTGTGTGTGTGTGTGTATGTGTGTGTGTATGTATGTATGTATGTATGTATGTGTGAGCTGTAACTTATACATGAAATGTAAGTGATGTGTTAGTGCATAGGAATGATAATAAATAAAGTAATGAGTAAATACAATAACTGAGACTACCATTTCAATTGCTTAGAGTATTGCCTGGTTTTCTGGACAGAAGACGAACAGTTTTCTGTTGTGCCGAAAAAAAAAGTAAAAGATGGGGTACCTGTTGGAGGTACTTGTAGTATAAAATTAGGAAAACAACTACACCAAGCCAAAATTCTTGCAGTTGGTAAGTATACATATAACCAGAATATTAATAAATATATTTTTTACTATTGGGTGGGTAAAATTATCTAAAATCCAGCCTGAAAGTGCATATGATCAATTCCAACTAAATCTTATTTTTACTAAAGGGAGTGAAACTTTCTAAATCCAGCTGGAATGTGTAGCAACCATTTCTGAACAAAAATATTAAGAGGGAAATTTCACTAAATCCAGCTGGAATTAGTAGCAATCACACCAATATTTTGGGAGGGAAAATTAACTAAATCCAGCTGGAATGTGTAGCAACCACTAAATCCAGCTGTTAATAGCATTCCTACAACTGTTGCTAGGAGATGAAATGGGTAGTAACCACTAAATCCAGCTGTTAATAGCATTCCTACAACTGTTGCTAGGAGATGGAATGAGTAGTTAAAAAAAACAGCTGCTTTATTAGTTGAGCTCATTAAGCTCAATAATCATAGATTATAAGATTTGTTCAGTTAATGGATAAGTAGTTATAGAATAGTACAATTATAAAGTGTTTGCCAATTTTAGGTTCAGAGACAGAAATGGACTGTCTTGCTGACAATCCAGGGGAATTATCCCAATCAGTTTCAGGTGATGCAATATTTGTCAAATTACAAAAAAAAATTATTTCATTATTAAAAATTTAGTGGATACTCCAGTCAATGTGTCTTCAGTAAGTATACACTGCTGGTTTTATCTGCTGAGATAGTACAATGTTGTTTTTAAAAATTAGCCGGCAAGAAAGAGAGTGAGAGCAGTGCCTGCTGAACCAACTGTAAGTGCATAACACCATTAATTCTCCTCTACTCACATTGGCACCACATTTTAGAAATGTGCTACATGGATATTAACTAGTAGCCTTCCCCCCACCCCCCCTCCCATTTTTTTCCCTCCAGAATCCTTCTAAAAAGATGAAAGGAAAAGGGAAAAGAACGGTTAAAAGAAACATATCATCTCCACCTGGTTAAGTGAAAATGTGATTGAAAATTCTATATGTGCTAATGTTTGTTTGCTTGTTTGTTCTTACTTTTAGACCCTTCTAGTAATTGTAACACTGTAAGTACAGCATAACTGAATAAGGAAAAAAAAATTAATAATTACTCTGTCAAAATAATAGAATAATAACAATGTAAAGGAAAGAACTAACAAACGGAAGAAAACTCCACCTCCAGCAGGTGAATAAGCTTTATTTTTGTAATTCCTTTTAGTTTAGTTTTGAAATAGGAGAGTATTAATAATAGCAACAATAATAATAATAGTATTATTATTATTATTACTATTACTACTGTTCAATAAAAAGTAAAACAAGCTTGATTGTAATGTAATGTAAATAAAGTTACTTTGGTTTATTCCTCGGTGCTTCTCCTTTTTTGTGACAGGCAAACCTCCTGTGTGTTTCAAGCTGTATAGTGCTTTCATCTGTCCATATCACATCTAGGAAACCACTGTCCTTCTCATGAAGGACTTCCTTTGCCCACTGTAACCTTTTCTCCTATACATATAGAATAGATCATGTTAGTTGTATGGAGACAACCTAGACTAGCAAATCATCACCCTTTCAATTACCTTGTTGGCTGCTCTTATTAGTTGACAGTAAGAACTGCCTCTGAAGGTCCAGCCTAATGAGGTTCTACATCTTAAAATGGTGCGCAAAGACAGAATGTAGCCCGTCCTATTCAGCAGAAAGTGAAGCTGATATGCAGTAGTCTCATCATCCCTTCTCATCTGGTCCTCCACTATCATTTTAATTTCCGTTGTGATGAGACTAGGCCGACCACTCCCTGGCTTCCTTGCAATAGTTCCCCTTTCATGAAACCTCTTCAGGAATTTAAACACTCCCCGTCTACTAACTATAATCCCCTCATGTTCCAGCACATTAATAATAGTAGGAGGTTTCAGGTGTAAAACAAGGTGAAGGTGTAGTATTCTTTGTTTTTGGTAGCGTGTATAGACCATCTAAGCCCAACATTTAATGAAATAACATTGAGAAAATGTGTAGATTATGAGCATAAAATTTGATCAGGAAATACAACTATTCCTTAGTTCTTATTGATGCAGTAAGATAGTTGTTATTTTTAATTAGCTGAGACTCAGGCTGTGGTGTGGTTACCTTGAATGTTGTGGTCTTGTGGTGGCTCCAGCAGAGAGAGCGAGGGAGGGAGCAGCTAGCAGGCCTGAGCGCGCGGTGGTTTACCAAAAATGACAGCTCAGCAAAAAGGGGAAGTAAGGCCGTGGGAGCTGGAGTACGGGAGCTGGAGTAGCGTGTAGAGAGCCGCTCATTAATCTAGAGAGTTCGGTGGTACTGCCTTGGCTTATAAAGGCTTCTGGACCAAAGTAGGGGGGGGGGGGAAGAAGGCTGCCCGCTAGAAAGTAACAGCAAGAAAATAGCCGCCCTAAAAAGTCGCCACAGCCAATAAGTCGCCGTTTAAAATCGCCAGGTACAGCGTCAAAAAGTAGCCGTTAGGAGATTGTAAATAATAATAAGTCGCCATTATAAAGTCGCCGACCCAGTAAGTCGTTGCGGACTGGTCAAGTCGCTCAGAGGGCCCGGGAATCTATTATTTAGCGGACTGATAAAATTTCACGGTGCATAGCGGAAAGTCGGTTAAAAGTCGGTTAAAAGTCGTCTATGGTTAGCGACTTTTTCAACGTAAAGTCGGGGGAAAGTCTGGTCGCAATGGGAACTTTATTTTGACCCCTAC
>WLWD01005338.1_pt1 | contig 17678 bp, 10 predicted proteins | sample 6712731 | NCBI WGS metagenome assembly WLWD01 (sample SAMN12718690, study PRJNA576275) | sponge metagenome | isolation source: marine sponge | host: Mycale hentscheli | place: New Zealand: South Island, Marlborough, Capsize Point | collected 2014-11-01
CCATGACTATATTTGTACTGCATTCCTCGCTCTTTTCTCAACTATTCAAATAATAGAAAAATCGAAGGGGCTTAAGAAAGCCGACGGAGTACAGTCTTACCCGTTGAGGCTCTTGATCTAATGGCTGTCGGACTTGACGTTGTAGAGAAGAATCTAGAAGACCTGGAGAGAGAAATCACTTGTGCTGTCTGCCAGGAACACTACACAGATCCGAAGATCCTCCCTTGTCTGCACTGCTACTGCAAACAGTGTATCCACAGGCTAGCCCTCAGGGTAGGCCAAGGTAAGCCTTTCCCTTGTCCTGAATGTCGCAAGAACACAGTTCTTCCTGAGGGAGGTGAGGGAGAGCTTAAATCTTCCTTCATTCTGAACCGCTTGAAGTCCATGTACCTCAAGCATAAGAAAGCTCTTAGCAAGCAAGTCAGCTGTGAGATCTGCACCAATGCTAATGCCATAGCTGAAGCTTTTTGTCGTCAATGTAACAAGTTTGCGTGTAAGAACTGTGTCCACATGCACTCTGTTATGACAGGACTCTTCAATGGACATGAATGTGTCCCAGTTGAACAACTTCAAAATATTGAGAGTGAAACGTTTGTTCCCAAACACCCTAAGCCAAAGAAATGCACCATTCATGGAGATCATTTAAAGATCTTTTGTTTTGACTGTAAAATACTTATCTGTCGAGACTGCACTGTGAAGGATCACAGAGACCACAACATAGAGTTCAATAATGTAGCTGCAGATAATAAGAAGAAAGAACTCGTTGAAGCACTCCAGCCTCTTAAAAAGGTAGAGCAATCCCTTACCAAAACACTTACAATGATATCTAAAGTAGAGAGAGAAATTCAGGAACAGGAAAAAACATCAACAAATAGGATTGAAGCTTCTTTTGAAGAGCTTCATAGTGTTCTTGAATTACACAAAGAAAAGCTACTAGGAGAGGTCAAAGGACAGACTGAAGACAAGATTGAGAAGTTAGCCGTACAGAAGAAGCAGCTGTCCACTACTAGTGAAGAAGTTCGTAGTGTGATCGATCACACAGAGCAGTGTATGAGACTGTGTTCTGATGAAGAGATCATGAGCATGCTCAGTGATGTCACTAGCAGAATACAAGCACAGATAGAAGAATGTCATGGGAGAGAAACAGATATGGAGATATCAGCAAAGGCGGACATCATAGTGGAGGTAGACTGTGCTGAGGCTCTGCAACAATTCTGTCTGGAGAATATGTGGATATCTGATACTATTGCAGATATGCTGGAAATGGTGGACATTCCCCAGACAATGGAGGTTCAGAAAGAAGTTACATTTACAGTATTGAACAAATCAGGCAAGAAGATTTCAAATAAAGAGATGATATGTCATGGTCGCTGTAAAGTCACCGAAACAATTTCTTCATTTAAAATTATCAATAATTCCTTAAACATGTTTGATATCATCTACACGCCTAGAGATCGTGGAAACTATCTTTTTGAAGTCACTGCCTATGGCCACACTGTACCAGGTAGTCCCTTCACCTTGACAGCTTCTATAAACCCAACTGAGTTGAAAAAGCTACCAATTCAGGTATGGGGTGATGTTACTAGGCCATTCATTGTTGAAATAAACTCGAAAGGAGAGATTATAGTGGTGGAGTATAATAGAGCTATATTGATATTTAATAAAGAAGGCATCAAAATTAAAACTGTTGATATGACACCACACACTGGAAATGCTTTGCATAGTGTAACAATAGATCATGAAGACAACATTTATTTTATTCGAGATGATATTGCATCAATCGGCAAATTTGATCGTAATCTTGACATTGTACAGCAGCAAGATGTCCAACAAGTTGCAGGACCTGGTTACTGTGGCATAGCAGTAACTGGAGATGAAGTACTAGTAACAGAACGTAATAACAAAGGTCAGATTGTAGTGTACAGCAGAGACTTGAACTTTGTTCGAAAAATCTCTATTATTAGAGAGGTTGAACTTTTCCAATTGTGCCTTGACAGGGATAGACAATTGTATGTCAGCAATGACGATGGGACAATAATAGTCCTCAACATATGCGGTGATATTTTACGCACATTCAGCAAAATTCAGTATGGAGTACAACTATTAGAAGATCCAGTATGGGTGTATGTCTTTGATCACTATGTGTATGTGGCCGACTATTTCACGAGCAGAACAGTTGTGTTCACGACAGCGGGTGACTATGTAGCAGCTTTGAACCATTACGGATTAGTGTGTGTCGACAAAACTGATGGAGTTGTCTACTGTTGTGACTATTTCGGTGACCATGTTTTCATTTATTAATTCCTATTATAATAAATCTAAAAAAAAAACACACACTCTCTATATTTCTTTTCTCAATATCTAATAGTTTTGATTTGTATTCATTCATTTTGTTATTGAAATTATTATCAGCTATAATAATATATAATAACAACCAATATTAATAACAATAGCTATAATAATAATTATTATTATTAAAATTAAACATTTTTTCTTCTTATTTCAGTTGATTATAATTGTGTTTGTATGGATGATATCCTCCTTGCAAACTCCCTGAGGAAGAGCAAATAAACATGGCGTCAGGTTTCTAAGATCCTTTGTCACTAGTCCCAGCAGATCTCACTGCATAGCGACTCATAATGCATCAGGCATATCTGCAGTTCATACTTTTCTAAAGAAACCGAAACGCATTTTAGGCTGGCAATTTGTTATTCAGTCCTTTGACCTTTGCCCTCAGTATCCATCTGGATACACACTTCTACTTGGCACATTCGCCAACTGTATGTAACATGTCCACAGGCAATCTTCAACCTTTCATCCGTGAACCATTTGGCTGTTTGATTTTTCATGCTACTCAGAAACTTGCGTCAAAGTTTGTTTGGCCTCAATATCAACTCTGATGTCCATTGACACGACGAACCTATCTGAAGTGGCAGATAGCAAACACACCATCTTTTATAACAACCCCAGATACATGATCAGCAGTATCATTGATATTGACAGTCCACTGATCTTCCCATAAATAAACTTCCCCCTTCTTTCACGTCCCTCCATCAAAGAAACAATATTATAACTTTCATTAATTATTTATTATATTTCTTTCAAAAATGACAAAAACACATCATGTACATATAGCCATGCATCACTGTATAATATTATAGTAATAAAAAAATTAAAAAAATGGAAGTACAGATTTTTTATATAAAAATACAAGAAAAGTGAAAGTATACATATTAGTAGGAACTAATACACATAAATATGATTATTGAAACAGTCACAACAGTAGACTGCACCATTATTCTTGTCGACACATACTAATCCGTAGTGGTCCAACGTTGCAACATACTCACCCTCTGTTGTGAACACAATCGTTTTCTTCGTATCATAGTCAGCCGCATACACATATCCATAAAAAACATACACCAATATTGGTTTCTTCAATACTTGTACTCCATTCTGAATTTTGCTGAATGTGCGCAAAATATTGCCATCCATATGGAGAACTATTATTGTTCCATCGCTATTGGTAACATACAGGTTTCTATCACCATCAGGACACAAGTGATAAAGTTCAGCCCCTTAGTAATTTTAGAGATCCTTCGAACACAGTTCAATTCTCTGTCGTACACTACAATCTGACCTTTGTTGCCATTTTCAGTAACTAATACTTCATCTCCAACTACTGCTATTCCACAATGACCGGGTCCTGCAATTTGCCAGACATACTTTTTTTGTAGAATGTTAAAATCATGATCGAGTTTATGAATCGTGGCAGTGTCATCTCAAATAATATAAATGTTGTCTTCATGATCGGTAGTTACACTGCGCAAAGTGTTTCCAGTGTGTGGTGTCATATCAACAGTTTTAATTTTGATTCCATTTTTATTGAATATCCCAATGGTTTTATTATACTCCACCACTAGAATCTCTCCTTTTGAGTTCATTTCAATAATGAATGGACTATTAACATTGTCCCATACATTAACTGGTTGTTTTAATTGAGATGGACACAAATAAGCTGGGAAAGTGAAGTGACTACCTGGTACGGTATTGGCCATAGGCACTGATCTCGAATTCGTAGCGTCCACTAACTGTAGGCGTTTAAACGACATCAAACGTGTTCAAACCATTATTAGCTATCGTGGCTGTAGAAATAGTTTCAGTGGCATTGGAGCAAGCTCGACATTTTATATTTTTAGTTGAGATTCTCTTGTTTGTTTTATTTGATATTGTAAATTTAGCTTCCTTCTGAACCTCCATTGTTTTAGGAATTTCTACAACTTCTAGCATATCTGCAATACTTATATTTGCTGTCCAGGTATTCTCTTGACAGAATTGTTGCAGAGCCTCAGCACGGTCTACCTCCACTATGATGTCCGCCTTTTTTGATATCTCCATATCTCTTTCTCTCCCATGACATTCTTCTATCTGTGCTTGTATTCTGCTAGTGACGACATCACTGAGCATGCTCATGATCTCTTCATCAGAACACAGTCTCACACACTGCTCTGTGTGATCGATTACACTACGAACTTCTCCTCTAGTAATGGACAGCTGCTTCTTCTATACGGCTAACTTCTCAATCTTTTGTCCAGTCTGTCATTTGACCTCTTCCAATAGCTGTTGTTTGCGCACCTCAAGAATGCTGTGGAGCTCTTTAAAGGAAGCTTCGATCTTGTTTGTTGCCGCTTTTTTCTGTTCGTGAATATCTCTCTCTATTTCAGACATTGTAAGTGTTTCAGAAAGAGACTGTTCTACCTTTTTAAGAGGCTGGAGTGCTTCAACAAGTTCTTTCTTCTTATTATCAGCAGCTACATTATTGAACTCTATGTTGTGGTCTCTGTGATCCTTCACAGTGCAGTCACAGCAGATAAACTTGTTACAGTCAAAACAAATTATCTTCAACTTCTCACTGTGAGTGCTACATTTCTTTGGCTCAGGATGTTCGGGAACAAACTTTTCACTCTCAATATTTTGAAGTTGTCCAACTGGGACACATTCATGTCCATTGAAGAGTCCTGTCATAACAGAGTGCATGTGGACACAGTTCTTACACGCAAACTTGTTACATTGACGACAAAAAGCTTCAGCTATGGCATTAGCATTGGTGCAGATCTCACAGCTGACTTGCTTGCTAAAAGCTTTCTTATGCTTGAGGTACATGGACTTCAAGCGGTTCAGAATGAAGGCAGATTTAAGCTCTCCCTCACCTCCCTCAGGAAGAACTGTGTTCTTGCGACATTCAGGACAAGGGAAAGGCTTACCTTGGCCTACCCTGAGGGCTAGCCTGTGGATACACTGTTTGCAGTAGCAGTGCTGGCAAGGGAGGATCTTTGGATCTGCGTAGTGCTCCAGGCAGACTGCACAAGTGATTTTCCTCTCCAGATCTTCTAGAGTCTTCTCAACTATGTCTAGTCCGACTGCGATTAAGAACAAGGGTAAGGTGGTATTTTGTTCGCTGCGCGTGCTCTCCCCTAACTAAAACATGGACTGGACCGGAACCACGGACCGGGCTAAATTCGCGAAAAACTCGCGCACAGCGAGCGCGCATGCCCAAACTTCGTGTAAACTAGTCTCTCCACGTCTCCACGTCCAACTTATTGATAACGATATTGGTACTACCCTGTTTCTTATTTGGTGGCAATTAGTGGAAGAGAAATATCTGTTACATGGCAACGGTAAGAAAAAAATAGCTCAGACAGCACTAATAATGGGAATTATTTTGTTGTCAGTGATGCTTCCATAACTACACTTTAAAAAGCTTTGGTGAAATTATAACATACACTAAACAAGAGGAAAATAGTAAAAAACATTAGTAACTATAATCTGACACAAGATGAAGAAGACCTACTAAGTTTAGGAATGAATTTTGCGGTTTCCAGTCAAAAAATACCAAAAGTTGAAATCATTGCATCAACAGAAAGTACTGCAAGGAAACTCAACAAAGAAGATGGACAGCAGTTACGCACTGGAGTAGCACTGATCCTTCAAAAGTCAAAGCCACCAAAGAGCAATATCAGCAAAAAGCAACACACAGCTTTAACAAATTTAAAAAGAAACAAAAATATTGTTATACTACCAGCTGATAAGGGCAATGCCACAGTAGTGATGGACAGGTGTGAATATAAGATGAAAATGAAAAAATTACTGGATGATGAATATACCTACAAACAGTTACCAAATGACCCAACAACAAAGATTGAAAATAAGATTACAAAAGCACTAAAAAGTATTGAAGAGAAAAAACTTATCTCCAAAGAACAAAGGTTAAAACTAGCACCCCAACATTCAACACCACCTCAAATATATGGTCTACCTAAGATACATAAAGAAAACGTGCCACTAAGACCTATAGTCTCAGCAATCAATTCTCCAACGCATCCTCTAGCAAAATTTCTAGTAAAAATCATAGGCCCTCTTACAGGAAAGACAAACTCATATATAAAAAATTCAACACATTTTATGGAGAAAATAAATAGTCCTGCAATAAATTCAAAAGACACAATGATAAGTTTCGATGTGGTCAGTTTGTTCACAAAAGTTCCAATGAAGGAAGTTATTCCAATTCTCAAAATGATTTTGGAACAAGATGACAGCCTTGAAGACAGAACTGCAATAACACCAGGTGAATTGTGCAATCTGGTTGAATTATGTGTTAAATCCACATATTTTTGTTTTGAAGAGACATTTTATGAACAAAAAGAAGGAGCATCAATGGGGTCTCCTTTATCACCAATTCTAGCTAACATCTACATGGAGAGACTGGAAGAAGAAGCCATCAAAAACTTTCCTCTCAAACCATCTCTTTGGTGCAGATATGTAGACGATGTTTTTGCATTGTGGCCACATGACAATGAATCCATCCAAGACTTCAAACTCCATCTAAACAAACAAAATAAACTCATCCAATTTACAACAGAAGAAGAAAATGAAAACAAAATAGCATTTCTAGATGTACAGATTGAAAGAAAAAATAACAAATTTATCACCTCAATCTTCAGAAAGAAGACTCATACAGACAAATACTTAAACTATAAATCAAACCACCATCCAAGAATTTTGTCTGGAGTTGTCAAGTGCTTAACAGATCGAGCAAAGAAATTATGCCACCCATCTGAAATTGAACAGGAGCTGAAACATTTAAAAGAAGTCTTCCTAGCAAATGGTTACCCAGAACAAACAATAAACAGCAACATCAAATCCAAAAGAAATTCAACCACAAATAATTCAACCAAAGCACAAGATGAAACCATCAAATATTTGGTAATACCATATGTCAAAGGGATTAGTGAAAAAATTGAACATGTATGCCGTTCCTTGAACATAAAAACAGTTTTTACATCAACACCAACCCTCAAGAAACATCTAATGAAGGTAAAAACACCCAGAGAAAAATCAAAAATGAAAGGAGTAGTTTATGAAATCCCATGTATGGACTGCAGTAAGGTATATATAGGGGAAACAAGACGTACACTAGACAAACGTTTAAAGGAACACCAATATGCAGTAAAAAGGCATGATGAGAAGAATGGTATAGCTGTACATGCATGGAACAGTAATCATAAAGTAAATTGGTTGGAGGCCAAAGTGAAAGAGAGAGTTGAGAACTACACCAGAAGAAGGATTACTGAAGCAGTAGTGATCCAAAGCCTGCCATCAACATCTAACTTGGACAATGGCCTGGAGTTAAATCCAACATGGCAACCAATTATAGCATCACTATAACTAGTGCATCCTCAGGGTTTTTGCATTTTATTGAACTGGTTTTGTTTTTTGTCATTTTCAGTATTGTGTTTTTTTGTCAACTGATGAAGACCTACGGGTCGAAACGTTTTGACTATTTATAGTTATAATCTACTACGAAAGCTAATAAATAAAATAACCAGAAAAAGATATTTAAAATAGTTGACAGTACACAACCTCTACAGGATTATCTTAAAGAATCAATGTCAACATAGCATTGTTGTATGCATTGTAATAGTATTCCATTACTTTATTACATTAAATTATAATCATTCTTGTTGCCATTGCCATAATAATAACAATGATAACACATCAATTACACTATTAGTAATAAAACTATAATTACTACTATAACTATATTGTTATTGTTATTGTGGTTATTATTATTTGTTATTATTATTATTATTATAATTATTATTATCATTATTATTATCATTATTATTATTATTATTATTATTATCTTCATTATATCTTTGTTATTGTTATTATTATTATTATAACTATTATCATCATTATTATTATGAATTCCAGCTAATTAAAAAATATGCATTCTCCTTTATTTTGAAGTGTAGAAACATTATGTTATTCTAGCTAATTAAAGCGTACGCAGCAGTTTTTTCTTCTTTATTTTGAAGCGTAGACTCATGTGTTAGTGAATTCTAACTAATTAAAGAGTACACAACAGTTTTTCCTCCTTTATTTTGAACTATGTCTTAGTAAATTTTAGCTAAAAAAAGGGTTTTCCATGCTGTATTTTGGAAACAAGTCCTAGATATTGTGTATGAAAGGCCATAAGCCGGGTACTGATTTCACAATGAGGTGGCGGCCAGTTTTGGTCAATTTCCTAGAAAAGAACAAATTACAGCAACTTAGTACACAAACAAACTGGAAACAGGCTAAGAATAAATCGTGAGGACCTTAACATAAGGAAAACACAAAAACAATGTGAGGAAAACTGCGGGATAAGAAGAAGAGTACTGTTGGCCATTGACACAGCTAAATTCAACTACACTGGATTTACAGTATACTGTCGAGTACTGCTAGATACTATCCTGAGGGATCACTGTTGAAAGTAACACTTCTGACTTTGACCACTAGTCATTTAGCTTTAATAGTTACTTGCTTGTATTGTATTCTAATAAGATAATCTAAAACTGAGAGTGTTTTTCAATAATCACCTTCATCAAGAAGTAATTTGGTATACACACACAGCATTTATAGGAGCTAGAGTTTATTACTCTGCTATAATGAGCAAAAATGATTATATAACACCTGTTTGTGTGTTAACACTAATATTAAACATAATTGATGAATAGTGAGCTATCCTGGAAGGGTTTTCTTTGTGCGACTACTTTTTAAGTTTGAATAGAGAAGGAGCTTGGTCAAAGGGCACACCGGGGATTCACCTTTTATACCCAGAATGTTGTAAACAAGGCCATAGGAGAACAACATTGAATTATAACTTCGAACTCCACGTTTAAGCCAGAGTTCATCACATTGAACTGCTAAAATTATGTAATGGGATACTTGAAGTGAAGTGGGATCTCTTTAATGTGAATGTAGAGGCCTGCATGCTCCATATTATATGTATATGGTAAATACATTATTAGTGAATGTTAGAAGTTTTCTCTCCCCCCTCCCCCTTTCCCCTCCCCTCATCCCCTCCCAAGACGTAAATTTTAAGGAAGAAAAATTGCTAAGAATGGTGTCATTGTAAAGCAACTGCTCAGTTTTGAGTCATATGATATTGGGCCACTTCTGATGCAATCCAACATCACATATTATACGAGGGGAAACTGTTGTACACTCTTTAATTGATAGGTCATCAGGGTCATATGTCACAATACACTGTGACAGTTGAACCATCGGGGGCGTAGACCAAGTAGTAACCCGAAGGTGAGGATTTTGGGAAGGAACTGCACGATTTTGCCAGAGAGCTTGGAGTTGTGTTGGTTCTAATTTCACTGGGGCCATCGCTGTGAATGGCAGTACAGGTAATGCCTGCTGTTTCTGGTCTGAAAGTTTTAGTTGTGTCACAATAAACCCTTACAAGCGAGCCGTTGGCGGCTGTCACCCAGTAGTAGCCTGAGGGCGAAGAAATTGGTAAAGTATCGCAATGCGTCACCTGGGGGCAAGCAGTGGTGCTGATTTTAGTGGCAGTGGTAGGATAGCCTGCGTTGGAGTTTTGTAATTTCTTATGTGTTCCAGGAGAGGTGCAATTCTCTTGTCACATTGACTAACTTCTGTCCTCAGCTTAGAGATGGTGGCTGTTTGGTTGCCTTTGTTTGTACTCTCCACTTGCGTGGGAAACTGGTCTCTATAGGTTAGAACTAAGGCAGTTGACAGGACAACTACCGCGACACCAATCACTATGGCGATGGTGACTCCAATCCCAGTGGAGACAGCTGTTTTTCTGGTCAAGGCCGGTTTCTTGATCTTCTTTTGTTTGTACTTCTCTGTTGGTAGAGGAAGGACGTAGTCGTAAGGATCTTCTTCTTAGCTAGCCATGATTCTGTCAGTGGTTGATGGCTACTGAGAGGATGTTTGAGAGCAGACTGGGTTTATAGGAGCGTGCATGCACATGGTGAGATTTAGCACATTTCTATCCATTTCATATCCCCACGTTGTTGGACATTGTGGCATTGTGAGGGCATTGGTGTAGTACATAGGGTCTGTGAACTCCTGGTCTGTTTGAAACTTGTATGCATTGACCTGAAAGTAAAAATTTTATATATTTATTTTTTGTTTTTAATTTACTGATTTGATGATCCTGCATCTGTGATTTATTTATTTATTTATTTTATTTTTGCTTTAACTGATGAATGGCCTGAAAATCCAGTGTGCTAATTTATTAATAACTAGTGGTGTGCTTGAGCACAAATGGCGAACGAGCCTCCAAAAATAGGCTACATAAAACTACAGTATTGTGATTATTTTTAGCTCCATACATTCAGCGACTAAAATCGGTCGAGTTTTTAAAATTATGTAGTATGTACAGTAACAGGGTTTCAATGCCATGGTAACCACTCGCCAGAACTGTTTAACTTAAAAACATATAAAAAAACAATAGGTATTTCTGACGAGTTACTGCACAGGTTTGAACCTAAACATTGACTTATGCTCACTGCAGCAGTAGCCGAAAAAGCGGTGTAAAGGCAGCTAATACATGTATTCTTATTTGCTACTAAAACATTTATGTTGTGATTTTCTTTAGCTAAGCAGTAGCTGTAACACACAACACTTTCACACATTCATGTTTACTGAACTTTGACTTACTACCTTCATGCTTAGACTATTGGACAATGGATTTTCAGGTAGGGAACAACACTGTTGTGTAGGGTATATAACTATGACAAACACCACATGAACTTACCACCACCACCACTAATCTGAATAAAACATGAACTCTAGTAAGTTGGTTAAATTAAACTGCACCTGGAAAATAATTCAAAGTGTTAAACAATGATGTGGGTAAAGATAGACAAATCAAAGGATTCTGTTTAGTGGAGTATTGGGACGAGATCGACCTCCTAGCAAACACAAGAATGTAAGGGTCAAAGTACAAAATGACATACGTACATCCAAACATATAAACAAACAAACATCCCGACTTTCAATTGTGTTACCGCTATAAGTGTCTCACTTTCGCTCGCTCGCCAATACGTATATTCTAATTTGTAACAGCAATAAAATATAATGTACACTTGACCAGTTTTCTCAACTGCTATACACTGTATGTACATACAAACAAACATACATACATACATACATACAGTGCGTCCAGCTTAAAGAGTAGAAAGTACAGATCTCAAAACTTAGACTAGTTGCAATCACAATAAGCTTAGCCATACCTTTTTTGTGTTGTTAGATCCCAATCCTCTCGAAAACTAAGTCATATAAAACAGCATGAGTATAAGAACTATGCTATCTCCATAGACATTCCATACATTAAGCGCCATTTTTTTTGACGTCACAAATTCGTCCTCCCTACGTCAAAACTCGTAGTTAAACTTGAGCCGCGAGGCAATAAGCTAGAACCTCCATTTCCCGCGTTTTACCAGCGTGTCCAACATCCCCTGGTTTAGTTCACAAATGCGCAAGCGCAACACTCTGACATCACAAATACATCGTCATTGAGATAAGAGCTTCCGCAAACGTCACAAATTACACCGAAAATACTAACACTCTCACAAAAACATTTTTATTTCCCTAATTGGTTTCAAATTCATATGGATTAAAATACAACTATTTAGGTATTTTATATTAAATTCCCAAGACACTTACTTCAAAATTGCAAAATTACCAGCTTAAAGCATTTGGGGAGTTTAGTTTTTTATAAAAAATGAAATTAAAAATAAGTAAAATAGTATTAAAATATAAAAATTTAGTACAAATCAAATTAATGAGCCATAGATTCAGTCTGCAAAATCTTTAGACACTCGAATTCAATTTACTCTTTTTCTGGCTTAAAAACATCAAAAATATCCTCCATTTATAGGGTCACTTCTTCTATCTATTACCACAGTTGTGACCACAAACCACAATTTTTTAAAAACATAATCAATTTCAATATATATTAATTTGTGTGTGTGTGAAGTTTCAGCTTCCTGACATCAATCTGACTGCACATGTATACATTTAAAGAACAATTAACAAAAAACAGAACTTTCTACTCTTTAAGCTGGACGCACTGTAGGTGAGAGAGAGAGATAAAGGGGAAAACCTTGAAGTACTCTGCTGATCAAACACTGACCAAATAAGGTAGACTCTTGTACCCTGTCACCATACTTCCTGTAACCCTGCTTGCTGGCACCTTGTTTCCTGTTCTAAACACTGCTGTAATGGCTACAGCTAATATATTTGATCTGTTTATTTCTCCTCCTCCTGACGATTTGAAATGTGTCATTTGTCTGGAGGTAGCTAAGACTCCCAAACAATGTGAAGACTGTGGTAAACTGTTCTGCAGTAAGTGTATTAAGAGGTATGGGAGAAAGCCTTGTCCTATCTGTAGGAAAAAGAACCCTAACTACTTTACAGATAAAAGAGGTGAGTCTGCTATCATAGCAAATGAAGCTGAAATAGAGTGCAATGTGAGTGTGTGTTTGTAGGAGAGAGAGAGATAAAGGAGCTAGGTGTGAGATGTGCTAGCAGAGAGAGAGGCTGTCCATGGACCGGGACTATTGGAACATTAGACACACACCTAGCTACCTGTAAGTATCTTCTGGTCACATGTCCCAACAAGTGTGAGGATGATAAAGATGGTGGACAGACACAACTCATGAGGAAAGACTTGGAGGAACACGTACAATCAAGATGTCTGAAGAGACCTTTCGAATGCCCCCACTGTGGAGAGAAAGGAACATAATGCTAGAGAGCACGACAAAGTTTGTGAAAAGAAAATGGTGGCCTGTCCCAACAAAGAAAGCGGATGTCGATTATCTGTGGAAAGAGGGAAGACCAAACAACACGTGAGTGTGTGTGAGTTCACTGAAGTAGCCTGTGCCTATGAGAGCCTTGGCTGTGGAGTGAGGATGATGAGGAATGATGTGGAGAAACACAAGAGAGAAGCTAGAGAGAAGCACTTGGACTTGTCACTAGATACTGTCAGCTCACTCAAAGAACAACACAAGACACTGTCAGAAGGAGAGGCACTTGTATTCAAACTACCAGGATATGCCAGCAAGAAAGAGAAGGATGAAAGATTTTACTCAACACCATTTTATACCCATCCTGGAGGCTACAAATTGTGTATTAATGTTGATGCTAATGGATATGGTGACGGTGCAGGCACCCATGTGTCTATATTCACTAAGATATCAGAAGGTCGTTATGACAGCCAGCTACCATGGCCCTTCAAGGGAAGTGTCACATACCAACTATTAAACCAGTTGGCAGATGACAGACATCATCACAGAGTGCACATATTTGATGACAGTGATGACATGCAGGCTGGTAGTAGCTGTATAGGTTATCAACAATTTCTTCCTCACTCTTCTCTCTGCCTTGACCCAGCCACCAACCCACAGTACCTCCTGGATGATACACTGTACTTCAGAGTGTCAGTGAAAGTGGACAACCACAAGCCATGGCTGGTCTGCACTGACAAAATAAACATGGACTCCATCAAAACAATAAACAACAACAAAGCATTGAAGGATGGGGAACAATTAGTTTTCAAAGTAACTGAATATAGTGCAAGGAAAGCTATTGCAAATCAATACTTCAGTGAGTCCTTCTACACTAGTCCTGGTGGATACAACATGTGGATTAGGATGTATCTAAATGGAGATGGTTCTTGTACTGGTACACATGTGTCAGTGTTTGCCCAGCTATTAGAAGGTTCCTATGATGCTAGTCTGTCGTGGCCCTTCTTGGGAACTGTCACATTCACACTGCTCAACCAGTTATCAGATGAGAATCATCACACTATGACACTGGAGTTTGAAACTATTGATAATAGCCATGTTGGTAAATCTTTTGGCTATCCTAAATTTATCCTTCAATCTGCACTAGCTCAGAATCCAGCCAACAACACCCAGTACCTCATGAATGACACTCTGTACTTCAGAGTGTCAGTAAAGGAGACCACTCACAAGCCATGGCTGACATGTACAGACATCAGTAAAACTTACTAAGCCACGTATGACATTGATTTTTCGTCGCTAGAGACCACCTCTCATTTTCACATCCACAAGACTACAACCCAGACTTGATTATTGAGTTTCCTAGTACTATATTGTACATACATTTACACTCCCCTAATCATTTTTCAATTGTATTAGCATTTAGCACAAATTATTTTTTGTGAAGAATTATTAAAATTACAATTTTCTAAAAAAACAACAACATTTATATAAAAAACAACAACTGAAACTGTAGGTGCGACACTAGGCACTGTTAGTAACTATGTAGCTATGTGGCTACTGAACTACTCAGGATGTGGTTCTTTCAGAGATTTTGAGTCAGATACAGTAGGGGTCAAAATAAAGTTCCCATTGCGACCAGACTTTCTCCCGATTTTACGTTGAAAAAGTTGCTAACCATAGACGACTTTTAACCGACTTTCTTTAAACTACACTATTGGTAAATGATTGATTTTAACAACTAACACTCAAGCTACTAAAATAAAGTCGAGTTTTTAAATTATGTATATGCGGTAAAGGGGATTCAATGCCATTGTAACCGCTCCCCGCAACTGTTTGAATTGAAAAAGAAGCAACAAAATCAAGTCGTGTTATTTAAAGTTTTCTTTGTGATATTCTTAATAGTAGTTGTAATGCACAATACTTTCACACAACTGAACATACCTACGCAAGACTTACCTTCGTGGTTCGTCTAGTGGACTATGAATTTTCAAGTAAATGCTGTTGAGTAGAGCTTATAACTGTGACAAATAGCGTATTTGCTTACCACCGCCACCAACTCGAATAGAAATGGAGCTCCCATAAGTTTTTGAGTTTTAACTGCACCCGCAAAACAATTCAAAGCGGTAAACATTTCAATTTCTAGGGTGATACAGGTAATGGTCGCTAAACGGGAGGATTCTGTTTAGTGAAGTTTGGGACGGGGTCGAACGCGGAGTGAACACAAAAATACGGAGGGTCAAAGTACAAAATGATAAATGTACGTCCAAACATATAAACAAACATCCCCGATTTTCAATTGTGTTACCCCTGTAAGTGTCTCACTCGCTCGCCAAATAATAATAAATAATTAGTATTATTGTTAATTATTACAATTATTATTATTATTATTATTATTATTATTATTATTATTATTGATATGAAAGTTGGTTACATGCTTTTACATAACTCCTCTATCGTGAAGTATCCATTGGGCTAACCCAGGGCACTGGTGCTGTAATAGAATCAAGAGACGCTTTACTCACCAGAATACATGGGATAGAAGAGACCTAGGAAATATGTTGCCAGAAAATACTAGAGGTCAAGTTGATGACAGTCAATGTGTGTGTGTGTGTGTGTGTGTGTGTATGTGTGTGTGTGTGTGTGTGTGTGTGTGTGCTCTAATACAGGAGCTGATAGATGAGCCACCCCAGGAAGCCAAGTTGAGGAGAGAAGGGATTTTGAGAAGGCTGGCCTTTTACCAGTTCACACAGAGCAAGTTTGAAGAATCACTAAAAAATTACCTAGAGATTCAAGAAAGTGAGTCAATGAATCATTAGAACAGCTTTATTTTATTGCAAGATGTTGACCATTTGTTCAATGGGTTCAATGGGTTCAGTCATTCTTGGCTGAAATAATCTTTTCCCCTCGGTTTTAGTAGCGCTTGATTGGTGTACAAACTTTTTTAATGTTGTAGCATAAGGTATTTTTCCCCCATTGTTATTAGTCTCTACCACTTGGTGTAGTTACATCAGTCTGCTATATTTCTCACATACTCTTTATTAATTCTTATTGAAGCCTCTTTACTGACTCATTTTGATGCTATGTACTTTACCTAACCCATTCGACTAACCCATTCGATGTCACTTTACCAACCCATTTTTATGCTGTTTTACTAACCTGACTCTGTTTGAAGTGGCCACTCTTAGAACTATGGGATGTGATACTATCATCACTGAGTTAGAACTAACTAGGCGATCATCACTTTGTATTTTTTCATGATGTATGTACATAAATTACTTTTACTTATATTTTATTTAAGGTTATAATATTTAATTCAATGGTTATATACGTACATGATAAACTTAAACGTAAGAGATACAAATAGTTGAATTTAATTTAGAATTTTAAATTGAAGTATTTTCTGTGGTCTGCTTGTTTTAGCTTTGGTCAGCTTGCTTTCCATTTGTGGTCGAAACCACTTGTACATTCGCACACACACACACACACACTCATATACAATGACCTCTGAAGAGAACTTCGGTAGAGTATATTAACAGTGGATATTCTATACCACATACAAAAGCATCAATATACTGGGCATGCTCACATGGCCATGCTGTGTGATAGAGCTACTATCAATATACTGGGCATGCTCACATGACCATGCTGTGTGATAGAGCTACTATCAATATACTGGGCATGCTCACATGGCCATGCTGTGTAATAGAGCTACTATCAATATACTGGGCATGCTCACATGACTGTGCTGTGTGATAGAGCTACTTAATTGTTTGCTTCTTTTTAGTAAACTTCAGTTTATTTCCATCCAGTGAAAGTTCTCATTGTGGTTGTTGTAATGGTCAATAAAATGAATGTGATTGGTCATATTTTGTTTTTATTGTTGTTGTTGTTGTTGTTGTTGTTGTTGTTGTTGTTGTTGTCCAGGACTTATGAATGTGATAGGTCTATACCCCAATCTTATCCCTGGAGATTTGAGGCAGAAAGTTGCAGAACAACATCCAATAAAGCCTCCAACTCTGTCCGGATCAGATTTAGAGGAAGGACTGAAGCACCTCGTTAGCTATCTCACACAGACAAGGTACGTACATGTACACTGCCGGAGTTTAGAGGTTATTGGTCTTGTAAGTAGGTGTGTCCCATTCTTCCGGTTGGGGCGGGGTTTTTGCATGCTGTAAATTAAGCCATTCATATTCGTATATACATGTACCTGCAGGTAGACATTGTTTATGTGTCTTTGATAGTTCCCCTTTGTGTCTTACTTGCTTGTTGTAGACCATTTCACATGATTTGTAGTTTTGCATTGATATATATACGTACATGATTGTACATACGTTTGTGTAATTATGCAGGTATCAAGAAATGCAAAAGCTACAGAGACACCAGAAGGCAGATAAAGATGGTGGAAGAGATGACCGCCTGGATGAAGCTGCAGTCAGTCAGTTGAATAATACTCTACAACTATTAGACACGACACTTCTTAAATGCTACATTAAAGTAAGTGACGGCTAGAAGGAATAGAAGCAACAACTCTATCCTAAGTACAGGTACAATAAAGTTCACTTTAGTAGA
>WLWD01000810.1_pt1 | contig 17659 bp, 15 predicted proteins | sample 6712731 | NCBI WGS metagenome assembly WLWD01 (sample SAMN12718690, study PRJNA576275) | sponge metagenome | isolation source: marine sponge | host: Mycale hentscheli | place: New Zealand: South Island, Marlborough, Capsize Point | collected 2014-11-01
TTGATAGAAAATAATTAAAAATCGAATGGATTTCAAATTAAAGGAAATAATACAAAGGACCACCAATTAATTCATCAATTACAGAAGAAGTAAAGTTTTAAAATTGAGCAAGATGTAAATTAAGTAATATTAAGAAATTAATTAAATCAAATAATACAGAAAATGATACAATCATGTAATTAGAAATGAGAGTAATATTACACTATTGCATGTTGCATTTTGTGTGCAAGTAACAGTAGTTTAGTAAGTTTTTCTTTGCTCTTTTTATGGTCATTTCCGTCTGTTGAAATACTTTACATACTTTAGAACACAATTAAAGGAATATTATGTTTCTATATCAGTTGCTCAAGTTTTAAGCATCAAATTTTGTATAGTTATTTGTGCATTGTCATTTTGAGCATCATTTGATCATTAACAATAGTCTGTCTATATTGAGTAGGCATCCTTTCTAGACCCTCCCAACACATTCTTTACTCCCTAATAACATATCTATGTAGTCTCGTGTAGCTGGACCCTTTATCACCCTTTACCACGTCTAGCTACACGAGACTAATATCCATGCTAGCCCCAGCCAGTACATCTCTTACCGATCCTGCTATTTGATTCTTAAACTCACCTGCAGTTTGCCCTGTAGATTATTACCTTTGTGATTCCTTATTTGTTTTGGGGAGTGTATGTTTGCAACAGCCTCCAGTGGCTAAAAGCCACACTCCCCAAACCCCTATACTATGATTTACTAATAACACTGACATGTACAACCTTAACCTACATCCTCTATCTATTTAATTGCAACACAGGCATGCTACTCTCATAGACGTACCATTTTGACCCACCACGTGGTAGCTAGTAGCCTTGACCATATTATGCTATAGATAAATGTTTGCTGCCATGCCTTGCAAGGTTCCAGGCAGTGATACTTACCTAACTACCATTCCAATGCTGACCTCATTTAAACTTGTTTAAATCACATTTAATTTCAGTGTCAAGCTAATCAAAATGTAGAGGTTTAAAAGCTGTTCAGTATAATTTGTAATGGCTTATAGTAAGCACTCGGCATTACTCAAATAATTATATCAATTATTGGGTTATGGTGACATACTGCCACAAATTATCATTTTAATTATTTTATTCTCTCTTTGTAAAACTGCTTTGCTAGAAATGTGTAGCTGGTCATTTTGTGACCTTCCAAAACTTCGTTCACTAATCAAATATCTGCAGTTTAAAAAAAATAGTGGTTTAAAAAACAACGAATAAAAAACTAAAAAGTGAATTTTAAGTCCTCAACTCTTGCTCTATAAATACTGCTTCATTACTACTTTATTACAGTGGTTTTCCTCGAACTTCTCCATGTACATTCTTTATAGTAATATCAACACCTTTTGTAAAGACAATAGAAGGTGGGATTTCAGTAATCCTACTAGATATTTCCCTCAGTTTATTTTGTATGACAAAAAGAAGCATGTGATATATTCTCAAAAATTTTTCTGTTATAGTTAAGTTCCCTAAAACACTTTCTGACCATCAAAGAACCACTTAAATATTCCTTGTACATTAAATAGTGATTATAATTAGGTTTAGTATTGTATTATTGTTACTCAAAAGTTTTCCATGTTTAGTAACAAATGTTGAACTTTTTGGCCTCCTCTGAAAGTATTTTAAGTAACTCAATTATAACGATCACTAAGATACGAGAAGAATCCCAAAAATGAAGAATAGAACAAATATTATATTGATATAAAAAGGAACTTAATTATTGGTAAAACTATACATGTTTTGCCCTCAAGATCTACTAAAGTTATTTGATGTGCTCAAAAACTGACACTCAGCTAGCAAACCAAATTATCTTAGGTACTAAGGAGGAAGATGTGGGATTATAGTTGATTTGTATTTTGTCACCATACATTTATGGATATTTCCATTCCCTGAAATGATAATTATATGTATGTACCTTTGTCAAACTCGGACAGTGTTATGATATTGTATCGCTGATATGATTTTGTTAAATTATTGTATACGTCTACAATAAAAAGATTCCATGTAGCTCCTCCCACCATTCCACCCTCCAATATATCTAAAGATTAACATTTATTTTAAACAGTTCTGTGTATAGTAATCATTAGGTCATTATAATGACCTTCCAAAAATTATTCATATGGCACTGTCAGCAGTTAGTTACATGCAGTATTGAGATGTAAATGGATTAAAAACTGCTGGCTGTTACTAATAAGGTGAAGTCCTGCACTTTATATAACTGAACTACAAATTCATTGCAGTGGGTTTTCCACTATGAATTTAAATTTTAGGCATAATTGTTGGAATTTTTTGAAATTCATAAAATGACCTGTATCATTCTTCTAGCAAAATATAATTCAGCGAAGCGAGCGAAGTGAGCGGAGCTGACTCTCTAATGAGTTCGCGATATATACAGTATATATATATTTGGCGAGCGAGCGTAGCGAGCCAGACACTTACAGGGGTAACACAATTGAAAATCGGGGATGTATGTTTATTGGTGAGCGAGCGAAGCGAGCGAGACAGTATTAGGGGTGGTTAATGCAAAATCTGGTATATGTAATTGGCAAGCGAGCGTAGCGAGCAAGACACTTCTGGGGTAAAAATGAAAAAATCGGGGATGTTTGTTGGTGAGCGAGCGGAGCGAGCGAGACAGTATTAGGGGTGGATAATGCAAAATCGGGTATATGTTATATGTTATTATAAACCAAAATTGAGGTTTGTATGCGATTTATAAACTCCGAGACACGAGGGCGCAGCCCGAGTGGCGAGGATTTATAAATCGAAATACAAAACTAATGATTTTGGTTTATTGGCGAGCGAGCGAAGCGAGTGAGCAACTCTAAGATGTAGTCTATGGAAATCCTGAATACGTGGTCGTTTTGAATACGTACGTCGTCGTTTAAACGCGTACGTCGTCGTTAAAACGCGTGCGCATTCCAGAACTTCGCTCACTCGCCCAACAAATGCTACCCGAGCATTTTCTAGGGGGGGGGGGGGGGCTAGGGTAGGGGGGGCTAGGGCTAGGGCTAGGGGGGCTAGGGGCTAGGGCTAGGGCTAGGGGGGTTAGGGCTAGGGGGCTAGGGCTAGGGCTAGGGCTAGGGCTAGGGCTAGGGCGCGCATTCCAGAACTTCGCTCGCTCGCCCAACCACCAATACACGAGCATTTTCTAGTAACTATTTTATAATCGATGATTTATTTATGCCCGGGAGGCCAATAGTGGACGTCGGTGAGCGATTATCGAGGATCGGTTACTGGTCACTCCCAGGGGATATATCACGCTTCCTATAAACCGGAAGAAACTGATTATTAGTTCAATATGTAGCTCAATAAACATGCAATAGAAGATAATTAAAATGTTGAGGCAACAATTGGCGCAAAGTTCGGCCGATAGTCGATAGTTAAGTGTGTATAAATATTATGAATGAGGTGTTAATTAAAGTTTCATAAACAAAGTTGTACAAATTTCACTCTTGGACTCCAACACTTATGTCTCCATAGCTCTTTTGCCGTTATTTATTCTGGCATTACAGTATATCCTCCCACTAATACTCCACCCAGTAGTTCTGATGATTGGCCATTAATTTGGGGGTGTTAACTTGACCTAGCAGCTGGTTCAACACCCACATGTACTAATGGGACTGCAGGTATCAAAGGTATCAGGTGGACTATTAGAGAGACTGGAGAATGTACTGTATTTCGAAGTCTTTTCTCTTCAACTTATCTTGCACCTGTGCCAATGTTAACATTTTAAAATAGCCTTCAAGATCTGGATATGCATTGACCTCTTTGAACTTTGCCATATTACATGAGCCAGAGTGTTATATGGCAAAATATTTCACGAGCAGGCTAATGTATTTTCATAGTTAAGTAGAACAGTACAACCAGAAGAGCCCATTGCTATAGCTAACTGTGTGTCATCTTTAATCATGTATCTATTCCCCTCTGCCCTCTATTCTGTCTTCAATACTCCTACTGCACCATCACTACACTCTTTATTTGAATAGTAATTTGAAAGACATTTTTAAACCAAAATTACATAATATTCACTATTGAGTCCTTATTAAGGAAATAGAATGAGTTTTTTTTTAACTTGAACATAGGCATCAATAAGAGTAAAATTAAAAATTATCAAATATTTGGTCCGTGGACCTTCATCAGTAATATCAAAGGTTCACCACTCCCGGGAACATTGTGTTTTCTAACAATTGCATCATTTTTCACCTGAGCCTATTAGCCACTATAGCTACTGTAAGTAGCTATTGCTGATATCACTGATGAGGGTCCATGTACCTAAACTTTTGATTTTCAATTTAACTCTTATTGCATATTTTCAAGTTCAAAAAAATCATTTTTCATTCGTTCAAATAACATCTAGTCGCTATGAGCTACTGCTAAGTAGCTAATCAATTTACCTTTTGAGTACTGTAATATCTACTGACATACAATGAAATGATTATTAGAAATGAAATTAAGGGAAAATTATAGTACAAGAAGACTTTGAAACAAAAAGTAATTCAAGCTATGAAGTTTTATAATATTATAATTTTAACACTTGCTTGATGTCTTTAATGTTAGATGGGTTGACATGACAACAACCTCCAATCACTCTAGCTCCGAGTGATCTCCATTTTTTAACCATATGTTCAGGAAAACCCTTTTCCAAATCTAAAGATCCACGCACAAATCTACAAAATAATAATAACAAAGTTTTATTATTATTATTATTCCAACAAAACAACAACAACAACAACAATAATAGTAATAGTAAAAATAATAATAATAATAATAATAATAATAATAATAATAATAATAATAATAATAATAGTAATAAAATAGTCAAACCAAGCAAGTAAGTAACAAATAAATAAATAAATAAATAAAAATAAGGATTAGGTGAACTATAACTAAATCAAAATGTCTAGTCATTTTAGCTATATTCATTTTCTTTGTAGCTAAATTAAAATGGTATTTAACTAAATGTAGTTTGGATAAAGTTCTGATTTAAAAAAAAAGTAGTTGCAGCCATTCTATTAGATAAATTTTTTGAATAAATTTATTGGTTTTTCATTTTAATTTTGTTTTTGGTACAAATATCTCATATAAAGCTATAAATTGGATGCCGTTACTCCCTTCATATTTTTCTTTATATTTTTATTTGCTGATTTATTTGTTTAGATTTTATTGTTGTTGTTTTCCTTTCTCTTCTTTTTTTCCCGTTAGCTATATCTTCATAATTGTCTTCATTGTAAAATATTACAATTGGTATACATTCTTTAAAAGAAAAAAAATTGGAAAGTTTTACTTAAAAAAATAAAACTAAAATTTGAACAATTCTAGTAAAAATAATTTAACTAAACACACCCGCCATAAATCTGATTCACAAAATACATGAATGCCCTAAACTATAGAAGGAATCAATAATTAATCAGATCATCAATTGACCTTCCAAAAACTATTTATTTAGGGACTCACTACATGCTTACACAAATATAAAAAAATATTTAAAAATTAGCAGGCTAGAAGTAGTCCTGAGATTTATACAACTCAACTTGCACCTCATTACAATGGGTTTTAGTAGGCTAATTTAATGAATCATTAACACCCTTTACAATGTATACAGTTCCTGTGGGGACTAGTAGTTTGTATGATTTTAATAATGAATGTAAATCAATTCTGACCTTATTGGCGAGCTTAGCGCAGCAAGCAAGATACTATACAGTGGTGTCAAATTGAGAATTGGGGATATTCGTTATCGAGCAAGGGAGATACTATTAGTTAGGCTTGGACCCAGTTTCTTCTGATACTACAGCATTAAACAAGTCTTAAACTTAGGCCCCAAATTTGTGAGAGAATTCCTGCGAAAATGCTTGCTTTTCAAGTCACAAAAAGTTGCTGCGACTGGTTACTCTGGCATTGAAGACCCTTTACCAGACATAAATTCAACTCGCTGTTTTTTTTTTGTTTTTTTTTTGTTTTTGTTTTAGCTGTTAAGTGCCACTTGTTGGCTGTCAAGAACCAATGGTAGTCAGAATGGCTTCTAAAGAAGCTACTACTACTCGGAGGAAGCTGAGATAAGTATTAATTCCATATTTGTTAGATAAAATTTCAAAAAAAAACTCTGACCTTTTTTTTTTTTGTAGCTGAAAGCTTGTTGTCAAGAGTGACTGGTAAATTCAGATAGTCTGAATGGCTACTACAGAAGCTACCACTACTCAAGAAAAAAGTAATTTTGTATTTGTTTGCTAAAATTAATGGTCTTTTGCTTTTTTAAGCTGAGAGCTTGTTGTTAAGAATTACCAGTAATTCAGACAGTTACAAGCTACCATAACCAATACTCTGGAAATTGAGGTAAGTAGTAATTCCATATTTGTTGGTTAAAATTACAACAACAAAAAATAGCACTGGCCTACTTTCTTTTTTTTTTTGTAGCTGAGTTACTGGTAATTGAGGGTAGTCAGAATGGCTTAAGTTAGTTACTACAGAAGTTATCATTACTCAGGTAAGAGAGTAATTTTGTATTTGTTTGCTAAAATTAATGGTCAACAGCTATTATACTGTTTTGTATGAACTAAGCTAAATTATAAATTATGTAGTAACAATATTGTAGTTTTAACTAGGCACGCTCTCTTCATTTGTGCTCAAGCACACCACTAGTTTATATAATATGTGTGTGGACCTACATATGTCATTTGTACTTTGACAGCAGGAGAGACACTGATGAGGGGACAAAAAAATTTAATGAAAAAAGACATGGCTCGAAGAAAAGAAAAGCCAGTACTTAGGCTAGCCCATTAGCTCCTTCGCTTACTTCAATGGGAACTATTTTCTAGTAGTAGTAGTAGTAGTAGTAGTAGTAGTAGTAGTAGTAGTAGTACATAGTAGTGGTGGTGGTGGTGGTGGTAGTTGTCATTGCTGTAGCGAGCAGCATGAAAACAAAATCATGTACAGTGCTTCCAGCTTAAAGAGTGGATTTTTTAGCTTTTTGGTTAAGGTTGCTAATTCTTCTATAATTTCTCAAGTATGTGTAATAGAAAGCTAAAAATTTGTATTATTATACATTAATGTCATATTAACATACAGACAAAACAATGTTGTGGGTTTGTGGTTATTTTTGTGGTTATAGGTGATGGAACTGGGAGCTTCAAGACAGTGAATTTGGAAGTATTTAAGCTGAAAAAAGAGAAAATATTTTTCCTTATCTCTATAACTTGGTATATTGATACTTTAATACCTAAAGTGAGCCTGATTTTGTGGGCACACGAAATTTGAATCTCGAAATATTTTAAATTTTAAGAAAAAAAGTGTTTAAGCCAGGATTTTTGAATTTATTGAGTTATATCTCTAAATAGTTGACACATGATGTAAAATTGCCTTAAAATTATTATGTATAACTTTGGAAGCTATACCTTGAAAATTAAGTGAGTTGTGGCTGTTTTTCACCAAAAAATGTTTACGCACGGTAAGGGTCATCAAATGATGACGTTTAGAGCGGGTTGTGGGCCTGTAGTACACCTAAATGCGACGTCACAAAACAGCGCATGCGTATTTGTGTCAAAGGGCGCCAGTTTACAGCTAATTGTAGCACGGGTATGGCTGATTTAGGTTGTATCTCCGGCCCTAAGTATCAAGTTTTACGGCGCTATTGCCTATCACGGCCAGCGTTTTAGCTGCCGTCTGGAGCTGCATGGAGCTGCACAACCCGTTGGACTCCAACTGCATCGCCCGGATGTTGTCAGAATACCGAATGCTGGGTAGTTGGGCGGAGCCCGACCTCTGCTGAAGGGAGAGGTCGGGTAACAAGCCTATACCCGGGTTTGTTCCTGCTGAGTCAGCTAATCATGACGTCATGAACCGATTGCGTGGGATTTACGATTTGTGGCCATTCTTTTCACCCACGCACATTTCTTGCTCCTTTTGCAGCTAGCTCCTTCAACTCCGAAAGAGCGTTATGAACAACTGTTTGGGCTGTGGTGCCGATTTATCGGGTACCCCAGCTAATAGACGATCCTTGGACAACCTTAATAATTCTGATGTCCAGAATGTTATAGATGTTTGGAAATCTATGATGAGGAGGTGTTCTAGTGACGGTAATTCCGATGATATTTGCAAAGGTGGGAAAATGTGCAGAAAGTGTTTTCTTGCATATAAAAGTTATTGGCAAAGAGATGCAGAAATTTTGAGTAAGCTGAAGTCCTTACTACCTTCTAGACCTCCCCCACACAAGAAAGCAAAGCATGATTACTCTTCTTCTGCTTGTGCTGATAGCTGTGTTTCTCCTGATGTTTCTGTAAGTACATTCAGTAACACAAATTAACATATTTTATAGAATGTAGTGTTACTTTACAGATCAAAATTAATTATTCGAAACCGAAGGTACATGGACTAACACCAAATCGAAAAAGAATTGGTAAAGCAGTTGCTCGAAAAAGCAAAAAGAAGATTGCTATTGAAGCATTGAATGATAGTCAAGTAAAAACACATATCATTGATTACATTGGCAAAGACTTAAGTAATGAAGTGAAGTCATTATCTTCTGATAAGAGCATATCAATACTAAAAGATAGTGACACTGACGCATTGAAGGAGTTCACATGGGATGCTTTATTGTGTGAATTACATCAAAATGCTCCAGTTTTAGCTACTCTTCTATGCAAAGCAACTGAAACAAGAACACCTCGGGAGAACAGAAATGCAATAGTAGAAATGTGTGCTTCAATTATATTGAAGCATAGAAATTCGAAAATCAATTTGGTTCAAAAAATTATCTCCTTAATACTATATGCAGGTCATTCATCCAAGGAGGTATGTTATTTTGTGCATAAGTATGAACATGCACTTTTAACTCTATAATTATTTTAGGTTTTTCAGCGACTACAACGATTGAATTTGGCTATGTCACACATGTCCACTATTCGATTGTTGGATACAGTTGGCGAAAGCTTTGACAGTGAAGTTAAACTTTGGAAAGACAAGATTGAATCAACACTGGAAAATAAGGATGAGCTGGTACGTAAAATTAGAATAAACAGTCAACTCGTGGGACACCTTAGGCTAGCTGTGTAGGTTATTATATCTTGACAACCTAAAGACCTTTATTTTTATGAATTTGACAATATCATTCATGCATATTTAAATAGCTACTTTTATGCTGTGTAGGCTACTCATCATGCACCTTGGTTTTTGCCAAAAGATTGTGGCAGCTCCGAAGATAGTGTTGATGAAGAAGATTCTACCTCAGACTCTGACTGTTGTTATCAAAGTTTCTCTCCCATAACTTCAGAAGAAGAATTTAGTAGTGACAACTTCTCCGATGCAAGTAGTCTGACAACCAGCAGTGATGAAGATGAGAATGATGGTGAAAATGAGACAATACTGCCACAATCAGAGTTATCTGGAGAGACAAGTCATCTGTTCCAAGAAAGTGAACGATCTTCACAAGGTAAGTTGAGAAGCATCCTCATGTGCTAGTACTAAACTTTATACTTGTCGTTAATAGACCAACAAGATCAGAAGTTTCAAGATTTCATTGGGTGTGGTGGCAATTTGGACCACACAATTACAAGCCGATATATGAGAGTTGGAGTCAATAAACCTAACTCCATTCATTTCTGGCATGCTATGGCTGTGCGTGATCGAGTTGATTTTTCTAACATGAGTGACCAAATTATGCCTACTCAGCAATGCAATTCGAGGCAAGTGGCTCTTTCTCTCTTGCCAAATGAGGATGATGATTTCGCAATGCGTGAAAACATTTGCATACTTATTTCCAGAGTCTTGTTTGAGAATGTTAAATATTTTAAGCTCACCTATGATGGTGTTATTGATTGGCATATTGCACATGAGTACTCAAATGAAATGAACTCTAAATCGATAGTGGTAAGTGTAAAATTGTGTAACAAACATTGATTCTAGTGATGTGGCTATGTGCACTCTTATTTACAGCATGATGAGAATAAAACTGACTAAATGATAGAAATAATGGAAACAACACAGCAGTATGTCCCTCTCATTGACAAGGTCAAAGATGTGTATGTGGATAGTACAGATGAAACTGTTCAAGTTCATACCGCTCTTGGACATGCCATATTGTTTGCAGGAGATCAGAAAACTGCTGCCCGTGCCAGATCAGCTCAGAAAGCAAGAACAAATGCTCTGAAGCCTTCAAAACAGCTAATTGGTGTTATACCCATTGCATCAGATTGGCATACGAAAGTGAAACTGCTCGATGTAAGTGAATGAAGATACAATTTATTGCATTGCTGGCTTGTAGGCATTTTGGAAGAGGGGAGGCGATTTGGGGGTGGAATAATGGGCATGGCTTACTTAATTAAGGGTGTGTGTACTGTCAGATGAATTAGATATACATCTTCTTTTTTTTTAGACTAGATAGTTATTTTTTTCATTGGATAGTAGCTAGCTACAATGTTATACATACCTAAAGTTAAAAATGACAGATATAGAACTAGCTCTGTTACATAGCTATAACAGACAGCAGCACAACTGTCAATGCAATTATGACACAGGAATGCAGTTATAGTGCACTTAAAAGAAGTGATACTGCATAAGAATGAAATATTGCAGCAATTCAGTGGCTTTATAAAGCAAATTAATTTTGGAGTACTACAATGTGTGAAATAAGAATGCTGCAGTTACCAAGTGTGCTCTAAATGCACAACTCACTGCTTACATTTGTAATAATACCATTATTTTTCAATCAATTGACAATGTACATTATCACTTTATCCGTTGTCATTAATCTAGTTGCACTATCAGTCCTTGTTTTATGTACAGGTCATTTGGAAGTACTTCTATTCATCCAACTCAGCGCAAGACCATGGTACTCTGTACCAATTACGAAACAAATTGAATAGAACAAATGTAGTTACAAAGCCAAAAAACAATGTTAATGCATGCGAAGATTTTGTCGAAATTGTGACATCAAGCCTCATCATTAGTTCCACTTTAGAGATGTTGTCGCTTAACTCGGTTAATGACATGCCTTCAGACATTTCAGTACCAGGAGCTGAGGAAGTGTGGACATTATCAGCAGATGAAAGGCGCAAGCATTTGCTAGATTTATGCAGGAGAATTTATGACAAATATGTTGATTTCAAATTTAATGACGTCACATCAACAACAAATGAAAGTGACTTGGTTATGAAGTATTCAATACAGCTCTTGAGGATGTGCTACTTTTACATGGAATTTGCAGATGCCATAAGGGAGGGAGATGGAGGACGGGTGCTGCGTTGTTGGAAATACATGGCCATCATTTTCTCTAATTCCGGAAATCGAAATTATGCATGTGAAGCAGCCAACTTACTGATTCAATATAATCATACTTTATCACCACATCAAGCTTCACAGCTTCTATGGAGCAGATTTATAAATACTAGTGGAAGTCCTGGAAAAAATGTTCCTGTAGACCTGCATATGGAACATTTGAATAAAATTGCCAAAGGTGCTATCGGCAAGTTAGGTTCAAACAAATCCATAAAAGCAATTCAAAGGATAGGACGGGCTATGGGAACATTATCACCTGTTTTGAATAATTTTGATTCTGTCAACAACGTAGTTCAAACCACCAGCAAACAAACAAAGCCTAAAGCACATAAAGATATTATGAGCATAATTAATGAACTTAACAAAGGACAATGTTTCACAGCAAAAAGTTCAACAAGAAAACACTCTAAATTTCCATTACCAAAGGACATTCTTACTGCTAAATCAAAGGATTCAATCACCAAGTTGCCTTAATATTTTATCAAAGAAACTGTCTTAAAATTACGCTTATTCATTTTCACATATATTCATATAACATTTATTAATCGCAATGAATTTTTGTAATCACATTATTATGAAAATAACAATAAAGAACTAAAGTTAGTCTAACAGTATGAAATGACTGAGTCTTACTTTACACATACCACAATCACATTTTTTTAGTACATACATCACAGCATAGGCACTTGTTTTGAAAATCTTTATGAACATAGTTGTCCATATGTTTGAATAATGCTATACGTCTACATTCTGAAGTATTCAGTGAATGTTCTTTGATGTCATCATCAACATGGTGATAACTTCGTGCAAGCAATAGTGATACACAAGATAATTCACCATCCCTTCCGGCTCTACCCACTTCTTGTATATAGCAGCCAATGTCATCTGGTAAGCCAACATGAATTGTTTGTCTTACATTGTAGCAGTCCACCCCCATACCGAATGCAATAGTTGCAATAACAACTCTTAAAGTGCTGTCAGCTTTAAAAAGTTCCAAAATAGATGCCTTGTGATTACTTGGTGTAACACTTGAGAACATTTCAAAGAGCCGAAACTTGGGAAAGTCAGGTGCCCCCTCTGGTAAAGTGGAATGTGACCCAAAATGTCTCTTGAAGTAAATGTATAGATCAGCACATACTTCCAGAGTTCTCCCATATATAATTGTTTTAGGGAATAGTGCCTTTTCTTCTAAGAAACGACTTGCAAAACCTTTAAATGTTTCAGACACAGAAACAAAATGACCAACTGAAAACCTCAAATTATGATTGACAGGACATTTAGAAAGAATGAAGGGATTTCTCAACCCAAGAATCTTGCTTATTGAATGCCTATCTTTAGCTGTTGCTGTTGCTGTCAATGCCATTAAGTTTACTGATGCAGGAACCAAGCTGCGCAATTCCCCAATTCTTTTTAGTACATGACGAAAACTGTTACCCCTACAGAACATTAAAAATGATATAATTAGCTAAGGGTGTGGTTAGAATTTGTTTTATGTTTGAACGAGTTATACCTACCATTTCTTAATACAATGTGCTTCATCAATTGCAAGAGCTTTCAATCTTCTGGTGTAGGTATCATTTGAAATTAGTTCTCTCCATCTTTTATTATTTAATAACACTTCCGGTGTAAAAAAAACCAGCTGATATTTACCACTAGCAACATTAGATAACATCTCATGGTCATTAGCAGTATCTCCACATATTCCGCAACACAAAAGTCCTCTAGCAGAATACGATGCAACCGACAATTAATATATACCCATAATTAAAGTGAGTAGTGTAGGATTTTTTTTTTAATTACTAGCTACTTTGAAGCTAATGATTCATAAAAATTCTTTTTAGATTTTTACTCCTAAGTTAGGGTTAAGTAAATTTTCTCCCTCTCTCCCTCCAAAAGGATTGAACAACTATTCGATGATGTGAACATGGAATCTGCAATGGCTCATCAATATCCATTCACATATTCAGCTAATTACCTGATCTTCGATAATTGCCAATAATGGAGTTAGTACAATTACGATACTAAACCCATGTTCATGCTTTAAGTAATTATCCATGGCCAGAGGTAAAACTGCAAAGCACAAACTTTTCCCAAACCCAGTAGGCAATACAGCAAACACATCTTGCCCAAGCATAAATGCCACAGTAATGTCTAACTGTTCTTGCTTTAGAGAGCTGTAACCCAATTCTCTCGATGCTGCTCTCACTGCAAAGCCAGCACTTAGCTTCTTAGCCATCCCGGCAGGTTGGTGGAGGAAGCGCCAGTGTTTGTGTCTACGTATATTTCTGCGTAGGCGTATTCCTGTCTGCCCACGCATTCCCTTAGCATTTAACCACACTGCAATCTGATTGGACTGCAACGTACGTTGCAGCAGGGAACAAACCCGGGTATAGGCTTGTTACCCGACCTCTCCCTTCAGCAGAGGTCGGGCTCCGCCCAACTAAATGCTGGGAGCCTTGGGAGTATTAAACTCCTTCAGCTTTTCTTCAGCTTTTCTTCAGCTCTTGAAAAAGAGGACCTCTTGGATAGGCTTGGCTCCAAGTTAGTAATACCAGCCGACAATTCTGATTGATTTCGACTTCGCTTACTGCTGCTAGTAGAACGATGAGAATCCATACAGCCGCTTGCAGTTAGGGAAAGTCCCGTCTTAAAGCTCGGGGAAATGACCGTTCGACCTTAGCTCGTTAACTAGCTACGTTTGATGACGAACTACCGCAAAATCTTGACGTCAACAAAAATGGCGTAAAATATATTAGAGTGAATGAGAATAGTGCTGTTCTCCATTTTCCATTCTCTAAACAGGCAGTTTTACTATTGCAAACATTATTGGGATGATGAAGAAAAGGTATGTGTATGTTAAATGACTGTAGTGAGGGTCTACACAGTAGTTTATAAAAAAAATCCACTCTTTAAGTTGGAAGCACTGTATAATATCTTGAAGTGGTTTTCATCTTTCTATCCATAACTCTACATAAAGTATAGTATTGGCACATCATAAACTCACGAGTTAGTGGCCTCGTCCCAATAGTCATTGCCATCTGGATACACCACTATGGGAAGGGATATCACACCTTGGGCACTCTCCAACAATGGCTATATCATACATGTATATTTAAAATGACCCTTTACCTTACACACAACATGTGTAAATTAGTGTTGTAATCATTTACTAAAACTAAAACAAATAAACTTATTAGTTGACCCTTTTTTCTTAACTAAAACGAAAATCTTCACTTGAAATAACTAAAAACTAAACAATTAACATTGTACCCCTAAATAATAGCACACTATTAATTAGATGCTATAACTACCACTGCCAATGCTAAAATAACCACACCCACCACTTAAGCGGTGTAGTCTCGCGTAGCCAGACCCTTTTATCACCATTTCCTCCCCTTCTCCCCCTCCCCCATGTAGAGGTTAAGGGTTTGGCTGGCTACGCGAAACTCGAAGCAGTACTAATACTACACCACAACTTGCTAATAATCCACTCTGCATTCATCACTTCTAGTATGTAAGCAATACAGATGTCCACATTATGCTTAATTTTACCTATTATCATTTTTTGCCTTTGCTACAAATTATGCACCAATTATGCTCTAGTATTACATGAATCACAATAAGTAGCTAGCTACAATGAAACTTGGGTAACAAGTTTATAAATGTAGTGTGTAAAAGTTAAAAAGTACAATTTAATTGTTATGTTGCAGTAGTAACTGTTGAGGCCATCACGTAGCTGTTGCCTCAGCTGTCCTTTAAAAAAACTTGATATTTTGGCTATAATTATGCTGGAAAATGAACCAATTTTGCCCTATACTTTGTCTTCCTATTATGCTGAAAATTGAGCTGGCATAATGTGGACATCATTAGCTAGCAATCCACAACCTAGACTTATATTCCAACTGTCGATTGAACTCTCTGTCACGAGCTGGAGACCACAAGTGATCATGTCTGAGTGATTAGGGGCAGATTTATCAGCTTGCTCCTTGACTAGCAGCCCGACTAATAGTTGACCTTCAAACACAAGAATAAAAGGAGTTTTGTGTGGGATTACTTTAAGTAGCTACAGTGTGGGCTGCAACAAGAGTGTTTGCCACATTGAAGTAAGGGAATATCTTGTGAGACGATTTGTGGGGGAAACTATTGGAACAGTCCACTTAGACTATTTCCTTTATTTACGGATTGTGTATTTCCCCTATGGACTGATTACGTCATTTGCAGTTGTGTATCACGTGACCTTACTCGTGGTTCTAATCTTTATTCTTGTTCTTTCGTGTGATTGATTGATTTATTTATTTATTAACTTTTGACTCGTTTACAGAGTGCCGCTCTTTGCACGCTTACCCCATAAAAAACCCCATCATTCTCAAACAGCACATACAATTGCTTCATCATCTCATAATAAATCAAAGATTAATTTCATTTCATCTCCTGAAATACAAAAAAATGTTTTAAACTCCTGAATTGAGTATAAGTACAACTAATATTTTTAAGCTAAAGAACCAACTAATAGTCCTAAAGGAACTTCAACAACTAATAAAACTAACTAATGAGCAAAATAGGATAACTAAACAACACTCTAGTGTGGAGTGTCCATGCCAAGTTAAGTATTGTTGCTACCATTCCTAAAATTTCAACTATTGCAATGAATCCAGTACTGGCCATTTAACTGCAAGGTAGGTGGGTTAATTCCAGGTGGGAAGTCCTATGACCGACAGGGGAGTGTCCGCTAGGCAAGTCAAGGTGCATGTGGCATTACATCACGAGAGGTCACGCGGGACAAAAGAGAGTTGATTTGCCTTGTGGCCAGTCTACCCAACTTGAGATAATGCAACAAGTGCAAACTGAACAGCAAAACTCTCACCTACCCACACCTTACCTTACCTACCCACACCTTACCTTATCTACCCACACCTTACCTTACCTACCCACACCTTACCTACCCACACCTTACCTTATCTACCCACACCTTACCTCACCTACCCACACCTTACCTCATCTACCCACACCTTACCTTACCTACCCACACCTTACCTTACCTACCCACACCTTACCTTACCTACCCACACCTTACCTTACCTACCCACACCTTACCTTACCTACCCACACCTTACCTTACCTACCCACACCTTCACTTACCTACCTACCCACACATTACCTTACCCTACCCACACCTTAACCTTACCTACCACACTTAACCTTACCTAACCACACCTACCTTACCTAACCACACCTTACCTTACCTACCCACACCTTACCTTACCTATCCACACCTTACCTTATCTACCCACACCTTACCTCACCTACCCACACCTTACCTTATCTACCCACACCTTACCTTACCTACCCACACCTTACCTTACCTACCCACACCTTACCTTACCTACCCACACCTTACCTTACCTACCACACCTTACCTTACCTACCCACACCTTACCTTACCTACCCACACCTTACCTTATTCTTAGCTTACTGAGTATGGGGTAGGAGGGGAGGGGGAGGAGGTGTGGTTTACTGTTTAGTTCTAGCTTTATTTTTTACTATTTTTATTATTTATTTCGTTTGCTATACTCTGACGGGCGGCTTTGTGCTGTCCACTGTGATAGTGTGTGCCGGTGGGATTAAATGGGATATCTACCCTATCCACCATATAGTTGCCCCGAGCCAGCACAGATTGACTTGGGGGATTTGTGGATGCCAACTTACTACATAATACCCCGGGGCAGAGTGTCCACAGATTACCGAGTTCATAGCAGTTAAAGGAAGTACTCCGTAAAAATAATAACAAAGTAAAATAAAAACCCTTAACAATACAAGAATATCCAGAGTATACGGGATATTTACACATTCTGACAAGCGTGTAGTGTGTTAGTTGACCTCCACAGACTTGTGATGTCTGGAATATCCATGAATCCATGGATACTCAGCCAGGAGAGGGGAGGGGGGAGGGGGGGAGGGGGGGGAGGGTATTATGTAAGTTGGCATCCACGAATCTAGAGAATCTATGGAAAGACATGAAACAACTGACGCCAATCTTGGACGATCTTGTTAATCATGCACACACACATTACGTACCTACATACATGTACGTATGTAACATGTGCAGTCATGTGACATGATATGTGCAGCATACAGTATAATTTATTTATGTATAGATACTTATCTCATGCAAAGTGATTAAGACAGAGTATAGCTAAAATGCAACACCTAAGCTTAGTAACTTCAAAAGTAGTAATAGTTAGTTTGTACATGACAGACACTACTCAACTGTTATATAACGAGGGTTCGTACAGTTCGCTCCCACGGCAACCACTTGTGGCGACTGGCTGACCTTGGCCAATGCTTCAGTGAACTTGTCACC
>WLWD01001416.1_pt1 | contig 17657 bp, 9 predicted proteins | sample 6712731 | NCBI WGS metagenome assembly WLWD01 (sample SAMN12718690, study PRJNA576275) | sponge metagenome | isolation source: marine sponge | host: Mycale hentscheli | place: New Zealand: South Island, Marlborough, Capsize Point | collected 2014-11-01
GTGTTCACGTGTAGGTTAGTGTTCACGTGTTGTGTAGGTTAGTGTTCACGTGTAGGTTAGTGTTCACGTGTTGTGTAGGTTAATGTTCACGTGTAGGTTAGTGTTCACGTGTGGGTTAGTGTTCACGTGTAGGTTAGTGTTCACGTGTAGGTTAGTGTTCACATGTAGGTTAGTGTTCACGTGTAGGTTAGTGTTCACGTGTAGGTTAGTGTTCACGTGTAGGTTAGTGTTCACATGTAGGTTAGTGTTCACGTGTAGGTTCGTGTTCATGTGTATGTTAGTGTTCATGTGTAGGTTAGTGTTCACGTGTAGGTTAGTGTTCACGTGTTGTGTAGGTTAGTGTTCACGTGTAGGTTAGTGTTCACGTGTTGTGTAGGTTAATGTTCACGTGTAGGTTAGTGTTCACGTGTGGGTTAGTGTTCCCGTGTAGGTTAGTGTTCACGTGTAGGTTAGTGTTCACGTGTAGGTTAGTGTTCACGTGTAGGTTAGTGTTCACGTGTAGGTTAGTGTTCACGTGTAGGTTAGTGTTCACGTGTAGGTTAGTGTTCCCGTGTAGGTTAGTGTTCACGTGTAAATTAGTGTTCACGTGTAGGTTAGTGTTCATGTGTAAATTAGTGTTCATGTGTAGGTTAGTGTTCACGTGTAGGTTAGTGTTCACGTGTAGGTTAGTGTTCACGTGTAGGTTAGTGTTCACGTGTAGGTTAGTGTTCACGTGTAGGTTAGTGTTCACGTGTAGGTTAGTGTTCACGTGTAGGTTAGTGTTCACGTGTAGGTTAGTGTTCAAGTGTAGGTTAGTGTTCACGTGTAGGTTAGTGTTCACGTGTAGGTTAGTGTTCACGTGTAGGTTAGTGTTCACGTGTAAGTTAGTGTTCACGTGTAGGTTAGTGTTCACGTGTAGGTTAGTGTTCACGTGTAGGTTAGTGTTCACGTGTAGGTTAGTGTTCACGTGTAGGTTAGTGTTCACGTGTAGGTTAGTGTTCACGTGTAGGTTAGTGTTCACGTGTAAATTAGTGTTCACGTGTAGGTTAGTGTTCACGTGTAGGTTAGTGTTCACGTGTAGGTTAGTGTTCACGTGTAAATTAGTGTTCATGTGTAGGTTAGTGTTCACGTGTAGGTTAGTGTTCACGTGTAAATTAGTGTTCACGTGTAGGTTAGTGTTCACGTGTAAATTAGTGTTCACGTGTAGGTTAGTGTTCACGTGTAGGTTAGTGTTCACGTGTAGGTTAGTGTTCACGTGTAAATTAGTGTTCACGTGTAGGTTAGTGTTCACGTGTAGATTAGTGTTCACGTGTAGGTTAGTGTTCACGTGTAGGTTAGTGTTCACGTGTAGGTTAGTGTTCACGTGTAGGTTAGTGTTCCCGTGTAGGTTAGTGTTCACGTGTAGGTTAGTGTTCACGTGTAGGTTAGTGTTCACGTGTAGGTTAGTGTTCACGTGTAGGTTAGTGTTCACGTGTAGGTTAGTGTTCACGTGTAAATTAGTGTTCCCGTGTAGTTAGGTTCACGTGTAGGTTAGGGTTCCGTGTAGGTTAGTGTTCCGTGTAGGTTAGTGTTTCATGTGTAGTTAGTGTTCACGTGGTAGGTTAGTGTTCAGTGTAGGTTAGTGTTCACGTGTAGTTAGTGTTCACGTGTAGGTTAGTGTTTCACGTGAAATTAGTGTTCACGTGTAGGTTAGTGTCGTGTAGGTTAGTGGGTTTTTTTTTCACGTGTAGGTTAGTGTTCAGTGGAGGTTAGGTGTGCACGTGTAGGTTAGTGTTCATTGTAGGTTAGTGTTAACGTGTAGGTTAGTGTTCACGTGTAAATTAGTGTTCACGTGTAGGTTAGTGTTCACGTGTAGGTTAGTGTTCACGTGTAGGTTAGTGTTCACGTGTAAATTAGTGTTCACGTGTAGGTTAGTGTTCACGTGTAAGTTAGTGTTCACGTGTAGGTTAGTGTTCACGTGTAGGTTAGTGTTCACGTGTAGGTTAGTGTTCACGTGTAGGTTAGTGTTCACGTGTAGGTTAGTGTTCACGTGTAGGGTAGTGTTCACGTGTAGGTTAGTGTTCACGTGTAGGTTAGTGTTCACGTGTAGGTTAGTGTTCACGTGTAGGTTAGTGTTCACGTGTAGGTTAGTGTTCACGTGTAGGTTAGTGTTCACGTGTAGGTTAGTGTTCACTTGTAGGTTAGTGTTCACGTGTAGGTTAGTGTTCACGTGTAGGTTAGTGTTCACGTGTAGTGTTCACGTGTAGGTCACGTGTAGGTTAGTGTTCACGTGTAGGTTAGTGTTCACGTGTAAATTAGTGTTCACGTGTAGGTTAGTGTTCACATGTGTAGGTTAGTGTTCACGTGTAGGTTAGTGTTCACGTGTAGGTTAGTGTTCACGTGTAAATTAGTGTTCATGTGTAGGTTAGTGTTCACGTGTAGGTTAGTGTTCACGTGTAGGTTAGTGTTCACGTGTAAATTAGTGTTCATGTGTAGGTTAGTGTTCACGTGTAGGTTAGTGTTCCCGGGTAGGTTAGTGTTCAGTGTTGTAGGTTAGGTTAACGTTGTAGGTTTGTGTTCACGTGTAGGTGAGTGTTCACGTGTAGGTTAGTGTTAGTTGTAGGTAGTGTTCACGCGGTGAGGTTAGTGTTTCAGTGTTAGGTAGTGTTCACGTTGTAGGTTAGGTCACGTTTAGGTAGTGTTCACGTGTAGGTTAGTGTTCACGTGAGGGTAGTGTTCACGGTAGGTTAGTGCCACGTGTAGGTTAGTGTTCACGTGTAGGTTAGTGTTCACGTTTGGGTTAGTGTTCATGTGTAGGTTAGTGTTCACGTGTAGGTTAGTGTTCACGTGTAGGTCACGTGTGGGTTAGTGTTCACGTGTGGGTTAGTGTTCACGTGTGGGTTAGTTTTCACGTGTGGGTTAGTGTTCACGTGTAGGTTAGAGTTCATGTGTAAATTAGTGTTCATAGTGTTCATGTGTAGGTTAGTGTGGGTTAGTGTTCATGTGTAGGTTAATGTTCATGTGTAGGTTAGTGTTCACGTGTAGGTTAGTGTTCACGTTTGGGTTAGTGTTCATGTGTAGGTTAGTGTTCACGTGTAGGTTAGTGTTCACGTGTGGGTTAGTGTTCACGTGTGGGTTAGTGTTCACGTGTGGGTTAGTGTTCACGTGTGGGTTAGTTTTCACGTGTGGGTTAGTGTTCACGTGTAGGTTAGAGTTCATGTGTAAATTAGTGTTCATAGTGTTCATGTGTAGGTTAGTGTTCATGTGTAGGTTAGTGTGGGTTAGTGTTCATGTGTAGGTTAGTGTTCACGTGTAGGTTAGTGTTCACGTGTTAGTGTTCAGTGTTAGTGTTCACGTGTAGGTTAGTGTTCACGTGTAGGTTAGTGTTCACGTGTAGGTTAGTGTTCACGTGTAGGTTAGTGTTCACGTGTGGTCACGTGTGGGTTAGTGTTCACGTGTGGGTTAGTGCTCACGTGTGGGTTAGTGTTCACGTGTAGGTTAGTGTTCATGTGTAGGTTAGTGTTCACGTGTAGGTTAGTGTTCACGTGTAGGTTAGTGTTCACGTGTAGGTTAGTGTTCACGTGTGGGTTAGTGTTCACGTGTGGGTTAGTGCTCACGTGTGGGTTAGTGTTCACGTGTAGATTAGTGTTCATGTGTAGGTTAGTGTTCACGTGTAGGTTAGTGTTCACGTGTAGGTTAGTGTTCACGTGTTGTGGGCATATATGTGAGGGGTTTCTGTAAATATTTCTTCTATGTTTTTTTCAACTTAGACTGAGAACTGATTCAAGGCTAGTAATTGGGGTGAAGGTAACTAACATAGTTGTGGTCACGGAATGAGTAACTACAATTACACTGTAGCTGACTTATTTTGTTGGTTCATGTGGTAATTTTCACCTAATTTTTTGTAACCGTACATATCAGCCCACTGTTATTTGCATTTGCTGAGTTATTGTATATCAACTGTAACTGTGCTTTTTAAATATAATTGTATAGCTCAGATCCGGGGCTTACCTGGGCTTTTTGTATGAGTAATAGCACGGGTAATCGTGCTATTCGGGATTAATAGCACGAGTAACGTGATTGAAATAGTACGAGGCGAAGCAGAGCGCTATTTCAATTGCTTTATGAGTGCTATTGATCCCTAATAAGCACAGGTTACCTGTGCTATCACTCGCTAATAGTAGGCCAGCTTTTTAAAAAGTCATTTGCAATTGTAGCTATTATATAGTTCACTCACTATCTCTTATTTCAGGATTAGCTTCCGCTGGAACTTCGTTTTCAACGTGCGGCTCCTCCTGATCCATTGAAAAACATTCCGTCTAATATGGGTAGAGCTTCTGTGGTGGTAAAGAATGACATCGTCTCCAACTAAAAACTACTCGAGCTGTGCATTTCCAAGGTTAACACTGCACGCGTGCGCACTTTACCCATACTATTTCACTTAGCTACCGAGGTATTTCTCTTAGTTTCCACTTAGTTACCGAGGTATTTCAATTAGTTACGCGCTATTTCACTTTCCCCATGCGATTTCCATTGAACAGCGATTTTTCACATACATTTTTAATATACTATTAGCTACATTACTATGATACAATATAATCATTTCACACTCTGTAATATATTGTAGCACACTGACTTCTTCCCATAGTTAAATAATAACCTTGCTTGGTTTCAATTGAACTTTGTGATAGGTGGTGTCAATAAGGGTCACCTTTATTCTGTGTATTAACAGGTAGAGATTTTTAGTGTATCAAGTACATATCTGAGTATTTATAATTGTAAAATGGTATAACTGTACTTTTACTGTGTGTGTTGTGTATGTGTGAAACTTAAAAGGATTGCCGATGCGAAGGCCTGCTCATGGTCCAAGATGATGGAGTGACAGGACGATTAGAACCGAGAAGTAGACGTGGCGTGTGACCACATAGTACAGGAGTAGCTGGATGGGATAGTGCATAGCAGGGCTGGAGAATGAGGCAGAGGGAGGGCTGAAGAAGGAAGGGCAGAGGAGAAAGGCTACTGCTCAACTGCATATGCCCTTTATCTTGCCAACAGATCTTCCAGAGAAGGATGAATTGCCTCCTCAAGATGACTGGAAAAGAAGCTGTGAACATTCCAGCTTAACTTGTTTGTTTACACCTGCTGCTATGCATTCTATCATATCCCACTTCATTTGTGCACTTCTTCTTGAACCCCAGTCATCAAGCAATTTTTTTTTCATGCCATTATTTTTATTTCTACTGTACTGAGACTTTGATAACTGTAAGGTGATTGCTATAACTTTATCAGATGTGAAAAAGAGTACTGAAGTGCTGTCCCGGTGAACTTCTAGTGATAATAACATTACTTTATGTTGTGAGGGGATCATAGGTTTTGACTAGTTCATCAACTCCTTATAGATTCCTCCATAAATATTGTGGGAAACACAAACTCCACTCAATTAATATTCAGTTGTAGCGTACATGCTGGCAAGGAATTTAAGACTGCCAGCCAACTTTTTATAGGAGTCCTGGTGAAGCAAATAGCCTTGAGTTGTGTCTAATAGCACAAAATGGATCACAGCTGAGTGTAGTCTATCTGGAGAAGTGATTATGGTATTCAAGGTGATTTACCAAAACTTACACTATAACAATTACTAAAAACTATAAGGAAGATTGTAATAACTATAATATAGCTAATTAGTAACACTATCAAATATTATATAGTGATTTCAAATATCTCAACCTGGTTAATATCAATAATGACTAATTGATTGAATAAAATTTGTAGCTACTTCTACAGCAAGAAAGAAAAGTTGTATTATATAAGGTTAAGTGCCTCATTGCAGTACAGAACTATCAGATTGTTTTTTTTTTCTTCAGTAACTGTAACTAGCTATAACATAATAGACGGCTTCTGAATGAATGAAATATAGCTATATACGGAAATAATAATAATAATAACAATAATAATAATAATAATAATAATAATAATAATAATAATAATAATAATAATAATAATAATAGCAACAACAAAAGCTGCCACACAACATGTGTCTCTGATGACGTGTCTCCTGTAAGATAATGCAAAAAAGTGTCTGGACAAGTGGTATCCCACACTAATGGTCTCCCAGCACTCCATGGCTCTAAAGTCATGCCATCCTGTTTTTTTATCATCATCTGGAGAGGCAAGGAGGTTCCAATCTGTAGGGAATTTTAGCTGCTGACAGGGTGATGCCAATTGAGTTCATAGTTTCATCATTATTATTAACTACACAGCTAAACGTTAACAGATTAGCTTTCTGTATTATATAAGGTTAAGTGCTTTACAAAAGATCAGTAACTATCGGATTGTTTTTTAAGCAACTGTAACTATAACAACAGTCCACGCCTTCTGAGGGCGCTTTGTATGGGGTCTCGCCCCCGCGCCACCTGTGCCGGCGAATTTGCTGGGGGGAGAAAAAGAGACTAGAGAAGAAGCGTATGCTAAAGGTTAGAGTTATTTCACGGAGAGTAAAACTGCGTGTACGCTAGCTCTTATGAGACTAGTGGCTGACTGTATGGAAATGTTTTTTTAGTTGCGTGGGTTACTTAGTTGTATCATTATAATAAGATATGGTGATTAGGTCACCAAATACTTTAACCTGAGCTTTCTTTTGGTGTTGGTAATGTAGCTAAGATTAGTATGTTTAATTTTCTAGTTGCATATAACTTAATATTTTCTACATGTATCCTGTGTATGGTCTCGTTTATAGTAGAACTAAGGATGCTAAATAACATAATCTATTTTACATTTCTAACAGAGCTTTTTTTTTTTTTTTTTTTAATGATCACGTACTGAATAGTGGGGGTAGTATTTTAGTTTTGCTTCTGTTCAGGGTTGTAAAGCCTGAATATGCTGCTACTTAGAAACTATGCTAAATAGATCAGTTCAGAATCGATATAGCTACTAATTATTTAACATTTATCCTTAAGTAGGAGGAAGAAGCAAGCAGAGTAGTATGAGAAATGAGTATGATACAGCAACTAGCTGAACAAAATACTGTGGATACAGAACATTATGAGAGATGCAAGAATGGCCTTACAAAAAGGGTGTTGACATAGGAGTCATAATGTTACAGATAGGTGAGTTTGTGTGGGTAAATGTTATATGAACTAAGTAATTTAGGTATAAGGGTGGTGTTGCTTGAAATGTTATGAAAGAGATGGTGGGTAGAGTGTTGTATAGGTGATAAGTGGCCAATTGGTGAATAAGGTGTGGAGGAGCCCAAACAGTTTTTGCCAAAGAACAAGATGTTCTTATTCTACCATGAGTCTGCTACAAGTAAAGAAAGAAAAAGAAGAAAAACCTCTTGCAAGTTGCTGTAAGTATGGGAGCCTGTATTATAGACTTCTGGAATTTTTTTATTTTCAGATTTCGTATTACATAACTTGAAATGTTTACTTTATTACTTTTATAATGCTGATAAATGTTTATTAAAAATTATGTAACTATATAGTTGACTGACATCAGGTGAAACTGTAAAGACTGCAGTAGTTTGAACAGGTGTTCATGCATTGATTATATATAGGGGTACAAATTTAACTTATGTAGTCTCATTTCTTGTATTTTTCACAAGTTGTAACCACTCACCTTCTTTTTTATGCCTGAGATTGAATACCAAAACCTCTGTAATGTAATTTTTCACATGTCTTTATTAGTGAAACAGATGTTTTATAGCTGGCTTGTTGGTGTACTATATTATGGTGTAAATTGAAACAAGTTTTTTTTTATATGTTTATCTTTGATACAAATTGGCATCATCATCATTTTAAGTTATCTTTCTATCATACTCACTTGCCACTGTATATTAGCAGTTAGAAACCACAATCTCATTATGACTGAGAATAGGGCCACACAAACTACACAAACTACATTTCTTATTTCTCATCAACTATATTGGAAAATGTGACCAGGGAGGAAGATCATTATTCATTATTTAATATAGTTGACTTCTATAAGAAAAAAATTGAATTGCATATAGCAAGTATGAGGTAGTAGTGGAGCAGTGGGTGTGACCTGCATAATAAATTTTGAAGCAGTGGCTGCATCACCCAGGCAGATGTTGTTGAGAAACAAGGTATTTAGTTGGTTTGGACTTAAAGTAAACAAACACTAATTCTATAAATTGAGGAGGCTGTTATACCATGTTGTTATGTTTGATTTTTGGTTCACTAATTTTTTTTACACCTTCAAAAGAGACTGAGCTGATCTTTGCATTGGTTGCAGTGTGTATGTGTTGCAAAGTTCAGTCTGAGCTTTATGTATGTGGTTGTGTGTGGTTAGACCTGGTGGTTGTACCTGGAAAACCTGAGCAGCTGTAATTGAGTTCAGTGAAGTTGCTGTAACTACATTTTCTCCACATACACACATTTCATTGAAGTGAGATGTGACAGGTGTACTCAGGTATGTATATGGGATAAAATTTATTTGAGGCTATTTTGTATGCACAAATATGATCTGCAACCAGCATGACCCATAAAAGTTTAAATTTCAGTCTGCTATCAAAATGTATTTAATTACAATTATGATCTAAGGACATAGAACTCTGTGTGTGTGTGTGTGTGTGTGTGTGTGTGTTAGGATAATGAGGATATTGCAGTATGCATGGGTTGTGTTGATCAGCCAATAATGATGGTTAGTTCAAGTGTTAGTAAAGTTCCTTTTGTTGAAATTTGTGCTAGATAACCAAAGCAAAACTGAATTTTAGTAATTCAGATTTTTTAATATGCCAGGTGAATATTTTTTAAGCCTTTGCTGCAGGTCTATATACTATTCCAGTTAACCTCCAATTTGCATCAGATTGAACGCAATTGGAGCCAAGAAAAAAATTACAAGAGAAAAATATTGATAGTAACTATATTTAGTTATAATGCATTATCATTATATTGCTAGCCCCATGGTTGTATTACCTGTGTTTATCAAAACAAAAAATTGTTACTAGGGATTGTATAAACTAATTTTTCAGTTTTCCAAGTTTCAGAAATGATTTTGTAGTAGCTAGCTATAGTCTGTCCAAGTTGAGTTGGCCAGAAAAAACCTTGAATAACTTTTGAACGGAAGCAGCTACGTATCCGGAGTTGCACCATTAGAACGCTCGTGCCAAAGCAGTTAAAAATATTCCTCAGTATACTCCAAAACCAGAGAGAAATTGCCATTCCAAAACTCAAACAAAAGTCTATGGGAATAGAAAACAACAACAACAGGTTTCCCGCTCAAAACGTGCCCGCTTTTGTACAGCTCGATTGGTCACATGGACTGTCTTCATTTAAGAATTTTGTAAACAATGAGCGGTTTCTTCTCAGATTGCTGTGTTTCTAGCTTTGTATCATGATTAGCTTAGGTTGCGAGTGTGGAAACAGGATAGTCGGAGTGTCCTGTTGTCGCAGAGTACAGGACCACCTGATAGAATGTTGGTAAGATTATTTGTCTACCTGTTCAATAACAAATGCCGTATAGCCAATATTTTTCAGAGTGATATAGCTATCATTTAGCTAGCAACTTGTAATATAGCCACACTTAAGCTTTAAATTGTGTGCTTATCAAAACTGTGTTTATTCCAATTTATTTTTCTTCACTACTAGATGCCGTTTATTGTAAGGATTAGGAACAATTCAGGCTGCACTCCACCTTTAACTCATATCACAACTATATTTTGTATAATATGTGTACTACATAAATCTATCATCTCATAAATTTTCATATATGTTATAAATACATGAAACAATTGATAATTTTATTTAACAAGAAAGTCTAATAACTTTAGCTACAAGTTAACAGTGCTGTACTGCTGAATCCTGTGAATATCAAAATATTTCTTGGGACACAGTAGGTAGAGTTGACTGCTTTTAATCTTGTCTATTTAGAAGAATGCCTCACCAGTTTGTGTTTTTCATCTGCTGTACATTATCTGTGCATAAGAAACATAAATATAGTTGAAAACAGATGAGATGAGCTGTACAGCGCCCGAAAAACTCCACAAACCTCACTAAATTTCTTTCTTACAATAGTTACAGAATTAATGCGCACCTGTGCTACCGCCCTATTTTCACGGTAACGTTGACGTTTGTGCACTTAATTGACTTGGATTCACATGGCTAAATTGCTTCTTGTTAAGTACTAAATGCATTCCTCATTTACCGCACTTGCGGTCGTGCCAACTCAACTTGGACAGACTATAGTGTAGAGTAGCGATGAGGGTTCACACCTTTGGTACTTCATTCATGTATAAGGTTTGCTCATTTTATTTGTCACTATGCTCACTGTTAGTTGTTGAATGTTTACCATTTGTGATGTAGGGGTCTAATTCAGTGTAGATGCAAGCAATGGATGTCACATCTCATTCTGTTGTCATGTGCTTCTCCTATCGGGTAAGAAGCTACTTACTGGCTTTATGGATATGTATTTGTAGGGCAGGTCTTATGGGAGTAAAAGTTTTGGTGATGATGTTATTAGCTTGTGTAAGTGTTTTGGCATAGACTTTTCTATTCATAACGTTTACTTTATATTTTGTCGTTGCATGTAAAAAGTGTAGAGATTTGTGTGTTTGTGTAGCATACACAAGTCATCAGTATGTTTATCAAGTTCTATAGAATATTTTATCCAATGACCAATTTAGTTTAAGCTTGTAAGATAGTTCTTTATCTTAATCTTGCTGACTGTCCAAATCTTAATCCTAATGTCATTTTTCCTACTAGTTGTCATATTGCAGTCCTGGCGATTGTCCTTAATCTTTACCTGCTAACTATCATCTGTTTTAAACCTACTCTTGTCCTATACCTTAATCCTGGTGATTGTCTTCTATTTCTTGGTTAGTAAAGTATGTGTGATCTCTAGGTTGGTAAAGATCTGTGATTTCTTGGTTGGTCAAGTATGTGTAATCTTTTGGTTGGTAAAGATGTGTGATCTCTAGGTTGGTAAAGATGTGTGATCTCTAGGTTGGTAAAGATGTGTGATCTCTTGGTTGGTAAAGATGTGTGATCTCTAGGTTGGTAAAGATGTGTGATCTCTAGGTTGGTTAAGATCTATGATCTCTTGATTGGTAAAGTATGTGTGATCTCTTCGTTGGTAAAGTATGTGTGATCTCTTGGTTGATACAGTATGTGTGATCTCTTTGTTGGTAAAGTATCTGTGATCTCTTGGTATTTAAAGATCTGTGATCTCTTGGTTGGTACAGTATGTGTGATCTCTTGGTTGGTAAAGTATGTGTGATTTCTTGGTTGGTAAAGAACTGATCTCTTGGTTGGTAAAGATCTGTGATCTCTTGGTAGGCAAAGTATGTGTGATCTCTTAGTTTGTAAGGTATTTGTGATCTCTTGATTGGTAAAGTATGTGTGATCTCTTAGTTTGTAAGGTATTTGTGATCTCTTGATTGGTAAAGTATGTGTGATCTCTTGGTATTTGAAGATCTGTGATCTCTTTGTTGGTAAAGTATCTGTGATCTCTTGGTGTGTAAAGATCTGTGATCTCTTGGTTGGTACAGTATGTGCAATCTCTTGGTTAGTTAAATATAAACGCTCTCTTGGTTGGTAAATCTGTGATTTCTTTGGTGGTAAAGATTTGTGATCTCTTGGTTTGTAAAGTATGTGTGATCTCTTGTTTGGTAAAGTATGTGCGATATCTTGGTAAAGATGTGAGATCTCTTGGTTGGTAGAGTATGTACGATCTATTGGTTGGTAAAGTATGTACGATAAAGATCTGTGATCTCTTGGTATGTAAAGATCTGTGATTTCTTGGTTAATAAAGATCTGCGATCTCTTGGTTGGTAAAGTATGTGCGATCTCTTGGTTGGTAAAGTATGTGCGATCTCTTGATTGGTAAAGTATGTGCGATCTCTTGATTGGTAAAGTATGTGCGATCTCTTGATTGGTAAAGTATGTGTGATCTCTTAATATGTAAAGATCTGTGATCTCTTGGTTGATAAAGATCTGCGATCTCTTGGTTGGTAAAGTATGTGTGATCTCTTGGTTTGTAAAGTATGTACGATCTCTTGGTTGGTAAAGATCTGTGATCTCTTGGTAGGCAAAGTATGTGTGATCTCTTAGTTTGTAAAGATCTGTGATCTCTTGGTTGGTAAAGTATGTGTGATCTCTTGATTTGTAAAGTATCTGTGATCTCTTGGTATGTAAATATCTGTGATCTCTTGGTATGTAAAGATCTGTGATTTCTTGGTTAATAAAGATCTGCGATCTCTTGGTTGGTAAAGTATGTGCGATCTCTTGGTTGGTAAAGTATGTGCGATCTCTTGATTGGTAAAGTATGTGCGATCTCTTGGTTGGTACAGTATGTGTAAAGTATCTGTGATCTCTTAATATGTAAAAATCTGTGATCTCTTGGTTGATAAAGTACTGTGAACTCTTGGTTGGTAAAGTATGTGTGATCTCTTGGTTGGTAAAGTATGTACGATCTCTTGGTTGGTAAAGATCTGTGATCTCTTGGTTGGTAAAGATCTGCGATCTCTTGGTTGGTAAAGTATGTGTGATCTCTTGGTTGGTAAAGTATGTACGATCTCTTGGTTGGTAAAGATCTGTGATCTCTTGGTTGGTAAAGATCTGTGATCTCTTGGTAGGCAAAGTATGTTCAGGGCCGGCGCCTATGGTGCGGCTGGTACGGCCATGGCCGTACCACTTTTTTGGTCTCGCCGTACTATTCTCCGAGTAGAAATTGAAAAGATGGAATAGGTTGGGTTACGGCACGTCATTGTGTTACCCCTGTAAGTGTCTCGCTCGCTACGTTCGCTCGCCAACTACAGATTCATTTTAAAGTAATTTTTTTGTTCACCACTTAGCTAATCGTAATTTTTCATAACACAATAATATGCAAATTTATTAATATAAATTTTTTTTCATTGCTATCTCTCGATTAAAAAAAAAAATTTTGTATTGTTTCTGTCAAACTCTGCAAGGCTTAACTATACTTAATTAACCCCATTCTCAAAGAGGTAATCTGTTTGATAGCAAGACAGCATGGATACATACAGAATAATATAATGGTGACAAGTCCATATGAAAACCAAAATGTAATTGTGAATTTCCAACTCGCAGGTTTATCAGGAGCATGTTCACAAGTCTCAAAGTTCCTTCTGCTATAGTTCTTGAAGATTGGTTCCCTCAGCCAGATATTCTTAAAAGGCTGAGACTCTGTAGATAGCTACATATTATTGTAAAAGTGTTATAAACTGTTAATTTAATGGTTAGAGCCGTACCACATTTCATTTGCTGGCTCCGGCTCTGTGTGTGATCTCTTGGTTGATAAAGATGTGTGATCTCTAGGTTGATAAAGATGTGTGATCTCTTGATTGTTAAAGTATGTGTGATCTCTTGGTTGGTAAATTATGTGCGATCTCTTGATTGGTAAAGTATGTGCGATCTCTTGGTTGGTACAGTATGTGTGATCTCTTGATTGGTAAAGATCTGTGATCTCTTGGTTGATAAAGTACTGCGATCTCTTGGTTGGTAAAGTATGTGTGATCTCTTGGTTGGTAAAGTATGTACGATCTCTTGGTTGGTAAAAATCTGTGATCTCTTGGTTGGTAAAGATCTGTGATCTCTTGGTATGTAAAGATCTGTGATCTCTTGGTATGTAAAGATCTGTGATTTCTTGGTTAATAAAGATCTGCGATCTCTTGGTTGGTAAAGTATGTGCGATCTCTTAGTTGGTAAAGTATGTGCGATCTCTTGGTTGGTACAGTATGTGTGATTTCTTGATTAGTAAAGATCTGTGATCTCTTGGTTGATAAAGTACTGCGATCTCTTGGTTGGTAAAAATCTGTGATCTCTTGGTTGGTAAAGATCTGTGATCTCTTGGTTGGTAAAGATCTGTGATCTCTTGGTAGGCAAAGTATGTGTGATCTTTTAGTTTGTAAAGATCTGTGATCTCTTGGTTGGTCAAGTATGTGTAATCTCTTGGTTGGTAAAGATGTGTGATCTCTAGGTTGGTAAAGATGTGTGATCTCTTGGTTGGTAAAGTACGTGTGATATCTAGGTTGGTAAAGATCTGTGATCTCTTGGTTGGTAAAGTATGTGTGATCTCTTGGTTGGTAAAGTATGTGCGATCTCTAGGTTGGTAATGATCTATGATCTCTTGATTGGTAAAGTATGTGTGATCTCTTGGTATGTAAAGATCTGTGATCTCTTGGTTAATAAAGATCTGCGATCTCTTGGTTGGTAAAGTATGTGTGATCTCTTGGTTGGTAAAGTATGTGCGATCTCTTGGTATGTAAAGATCTGTGATCTCTTGGTTAATAAAGATCTGCGATCTCTTTGTTGGTAAAGTATGTGTGATCTCTTGGTTGGTAAAGTATGTACGATCTCTTGGTTGGTAAAGTATGTACGATCTCTTGGTATTTGAAGATCTGTGATCTCTTTGTTGGTAAAGTATCTGTGATCTCTTGGTAGGCAAAGTATCTCTTGGTAGGCAAAGTATGTGTGATCTCTTAGTTTGTAAAGTATGTGTGATCTCTTGATTGGTAAAGTATGTCTGATCTCTTGGTATTTGAAGATCTGTGATCTCTTTGTTGGTAAAGTATCTGTGATCTCTTGGTATGTAAAGATCTGTGATCTCTTGGTTAATAAAGATCTGTGATCTCTTGGTTGGTAAAGTATGTGTGATCTCTTGGTTGGTAAAGTATGTGTGATCTCTTGGTATGTAAAGATCTGTGATCTCTTGGTTAATAATGATTTGCGATCTCTTGGTTGGTAAAGTATGTGTGATCTCTTGGTTGGTAAAGTATGTACGATCTCTTGGTTGGTAAAGTATGTACGATCTCTTGGTTGGTAAATATGTGTGATCTCTTTGTTGGTAAAGATCTGTGATCTCTTGGTAGGCAAAGTATGTGTGATCTCTTAGTTTGTAAAGTATGTGTGATCTCTTGGTATTTGAAGATCTGTGATCTCTTGGTATGTAAAGATCTGTGATCTCTTGGTTAATAAAGATCTGTGATCTCTTGGTTGGTAAAGTATGTGCAATCTCTTGGTTAGTTAAATATATACGCTCTCTTGGTTGGTAAATCTGTGATTTCTTTGGTGGTAAAGATTTGTAATCTCTTGGTTGGTAAAGTATGTGTGATCTCTTGGTTGGTAAAGTATGTGTGATCTCTTGGTTGGTAAAGTATGTGTGATCTCTTGGTTGGTAAAGTATGTGTGATCTCTTGGTTGGTAAAGTATGTGTGATCTCTTGGTTGGTAAAGTATGTGTGATCTCTTGGTTGGTAAAGTATGTGTGATCTCTTGATTGGTAAAGAATCTGTGATCTCTTGGTATGTAAAGATCTGTGATCTCTTGGTATGTAAAGATCTATGATCTCTTGATTGGTAAAGTATGTGTGATCTCTTGGTTGGTAAAGTATGTGCGATCTCTTGGTTAATAAAGATCTGTGATCTCTTGGTTGGTAAAGTATGTGTGATCTCTTGGTTGGTAAAGTATGTGTGATCTCTTGGTATGTAAAGATCTGTGATCTCTTGGTTAATAATGATTTGCGATCTCTTGGTTGGTAAAGTATGTGTGATCTCTTGGTTGGTAAAGTATGTACGATCTCTTGGTTGGTAAAGTATGTACGATCTCTTGGTTGGTAAATATGTGTGATCTCTTTGTTGGTAAAGATCTGTGATCTCTTGGTAGGCAAAGTATCTCTTGGTAGGCAAAGTATGTGTGATCTCTTAGTTTGTAAAGTATGTGTGATCTCTTGATTGGTAAAGTATGTCTGATCTCTTGGTATTTGAAGATCTGTGATCTCTTTGTTGGTAAAGTATCTGTGATCTCTTGGTATGTAAAGATCTGTGATCTCTTGGTTAATAAAGATCTGTGATCTCTTGGTTGGTAAAGTATGTGTGATCTCTTGGTTGGTAAAGTATGTGTGATCTCTTGGTATGTAAAGATCTGTGATCTCTTGGTTAATAATGATTTGCGATCTCTTGGTTGGTAAAGTATGTGTGATCTCTTGGTTGGTAAAGTATGTACGATCTCTTGGTTGGTAAAGTATGTACGATCTCTTGGTTGGTAAATATGTGTGATCTCTTTGTTGGTAAAGATCTGTGATCTCTTGGTAGGCAAAGTATGTGTGATCTCTTAGTTTGTAAAGTATGTGTGATCTCTTGGTATTTGAAGATCTGTGATCTCTTGGTATGTAAAGATCTGTGATCTCTTGGTTAATAAAGATCTGTGATCTCTTGGTTGGTAAAGTATGTGCAATCTCTTGGTTAGTTAAATATATACGCTCTCTTGGTTGGTAAATCTGTGATTTCTTTGGTGGTAAAGATTTGTAATCTCTTGGTTGGTAAAGTATGTGTGATCTCTTGGTTGGTAAAGTATGTGTGATCTCTTGGTTGGTAAAGTATGTGTGATCTCTTGGTTGGTAAAGTATGTGTGATCTCTTGGTTGGTAAAGTATGTGTGATCTCTTGGTTGGTAAAGTATGTGTGATCTCTTGGTTGGTAAAGTATGTGTGATCTCTTGATTGGTAAAGAATCTGTGATCTCTTGGTATGTAAAGATCTGTGATCTCTTGGTATGTAAAGATCTATGATCTCTTGATTGGTAAAGTATGTGTGATCTCTTGGTTGGTAAAGTATGTGCGATCTCTTGGTTGGTAAAGTATGTGTGATCTCTTGATTGGTAAAGAATCTGTGATCTCTTGGTATGTAAAGATCTGTGATCTCTTGGTATTTAAAGATCTGTGATCTCTTGGTTAATAAAGATCTGCAATCTCTTGGTTGGTAAAGTATGTGTGATCTCTTGGTTGGTAAAGTATCTGTGATCTCTTGGTATTTAAAGATCTGTGATCTCTTGGTTAATAAAGATCTGCAATCTCTTGGTTGGTAAATATCTGTGATATCTTGGTTGGTAAAGTTTGTGCAATCTCTTGGTTGGTAAAGATACTGAATAATGCATGAAAGTAAGTACTGTTAGCAAATAGTAAAGCTAATAGTCTTCTGTAGAAGTGTTTTGGAATGTTGTATGGGATGTAACTGTGTTAAAATTTTAAAAAAATGTTATAATTATTTACTTCATTTGTACATATAGAATTGCAAAGAGTGCACCTCTGACGAAATCACCAGGGCTACAAAATCAAACAGACTCTCCATCCCTGAGAATGGATCAACAAGTGCTCGGTGACTAAGCAGAAATGAACTATCCTCGACTGTTCCTAGCTACATTTGTCACAAAATGACAATCCATGTTCATAAAGCTGATTTTATTCATATTGTGTAGCGATTGTTTGAATATAATTTGTAATTTAAAAAAAAATTCCAACATTTTATGGAGTCAGAAATCAGATATTTTGAGTACATGAAAGTAAGATAACATGTGCAGTTTCCTGACATTGTCATGTATGTAGGAAATTTGATGTTCACTTCATGAAATGAGGAATACACATGGCATTTCTGTCTCTGACATGAATACAGGAAATTTGACATTTGATACATGAAATGAAGATGACATATGGTTTTTATTGCTTGTGACATGTATACAGGAAATGCATCTGAAATTTGGTAGATGAAATTTCAGGTACCTGAAATCGGTCCTGTCAGGTACCTGAAATTGTGCTCTATCATATACCACCATGTAGCAAGAAATGTACAGGAAATTCCGGGATTTCCTGCACTTTGACACAAGCAAACTGGATGGAATTTCCTTTGCCTTTCAAGCATCTATCATGCATGAGGAAACTCCACTTTTTTTGTAGTG
>WLWD01001632.1_pt1 | contig 17630 bp, 18 predicted proteins | sample 6712731 | NCBI WGS metagenome assembly WLWD01 (sample SAMN12718690, study PRJNA576275) | sponge metagenome | isolation source: marine sponge | host: Mycale hentscheli | place: New Zealand: South Island, Marlborough, Capsize Point | collected 2014-11-01
CCACTGCAACAAATCTCCATAAGCGGTGTGTTTTTGTTGTATTATTTGTTTATGAAATGGAATACACTACATGGTAAAAAATATTAGGGTACAACCACAATATAAATAACATTTAACTATAATGGTTGAACCTCACTATACACTAAATCCTATGCTTGTGGAAAAAAAAACCCTAGTCTCTTTTTAATGCATGCCATCACAATGCTGGCCCACTTGAAACCACATACTCATGCCAATACATGTCTCTTAGAGGAACATGCTAGTAACTAACTGGGAATGATTTGCCAATGTATTTGCAAGAAAGAAATAGAGCTCATTACATTTAAAAATAGGAACTTACAGAAGAGAGCCAAGAAGGCCAGATATGAGGCTGAGAAGGTATTGATGGGAACACTGAGGGACGTTGGCTGTGCAGTAGGGGAGTACATGGGAGATGGCAAGGGAGAAGCCGACACTCGTGAGTATCTGTCAGATGATCCTGTTATAGTCGACCATCCAGACTCCCAAGTTGACCCCACTGACAACCTTGAATGAAGTAGTGAGAGTGGCGATACCCAACTGCCACTACTTGTACTCTATGACTGTGAAGCGACAGGTCTGAGTACGTACTCAGATCACATTACAGACATTGCGGCCAAGATACTTGACTCCCCAGTTCAACTTCCTTCTCCTACTTTCTCATCACTGGTGAGGACAAGCAGAAATATTTCTGCTCCTGGTAAGTAAAACATTTCACAACTGTCAGTAATGTAATTTGTGATAAATAATTAGTTTCCAGAGTTACTGGCATTACCAGTAACTTACTTTGGGGGGAAAGGCCACTTTATATGGTACTGCCAACATTTTTAGAGTGGCTGACAAGCACTGTTGATTTTGTATCAACAGAAACTAAGACCCCTTACTATCCAGGTATGTATGTATCACACATTTATCTCCATAGGTAATTACATCTAAATAATTTACATAATAGTTCTAGTGGCACACAATGGCTTTGTGTACGACTACCCTATACTTCTGGCCGAAATAGACAGGCGACCTGAATTGGCATTCGCGCACTTTATAAGTGGTAACGTCCACTTCAGCGATACACTTCCTCTGCTGCGGAAGGTACGATACATTTAGTACACATAATTATACTTATTATTAGTTATTATTATTATAATCATTATTACTATTATTATTGTTATTATTATTGTTATTATTATTGTTATTATCTATTATTGTTATTACAATTATTACATTTATTACGTATTATTATTATCATCATCGTCAATTTCAGATGAAGAAGGATGGGGAAGAAGTTCTACAAGGTGCCTCACTGGCAATGGAGAAGCTACACATTAAAATTGTTGGGAGTCGTATTGAAGGTAAGTAGCTACATTGTAAGTATGTAATACAATCAATATAATTTGTTTAACAATAATTACCTTATAGGAGCCCATAGAGCTCTTCCTGATGTTCTGGCACTGGAGCGAGTCTTCACCCATTCTGCATTAGCTGGATGTTTGGGTAACCTTTCTGTTCGATCTCCCTAAGTTCAACTGTCCCAGTGGATTAGCCAGAGAAACACCTATAGAAGGGCAGCAGCTCTCATCAAGTCACTGGGAAAACCTAGCCTTACCTCCACACAGGCTAAGAAGCTGGACTCCCTCGGTATAGGTTACACAGAGCTTCTCAAGCTTCATCAAGACAGTGGACCACGGAAGCTTTTCTCGCCGCTCTGAAGGATAAGGGAATCCGGAGCAAGCCATTGAGACTGAAACTGGCCAAGGCACTGGGGCCCCGCTGAATCCCGTCCAACCTCTCTTTGCAACCCGGCTCTTTTCAGAGCCACCACCTCACAAAGATAGTAACAAGTGCTTACTTGTTAAATTTATTACTTGTGATTGCCCAATGAAGAAATCTGCCATACAATGCAGTGGATATAGTTTGCTCATTAGTTTAATGTTTGTATTACAATTAATTAGCAACAGTTGAGTTTTTGTCTTTTAGTCATTTTTACTTACAAATTGGACTTCATCAGCTGAAACAAAAACAAATATCCATATTTTATGAGTTTTTTTCTTTCAACTATTGAAAAGTATTGACTGATATAATATTCCTGTAATGCTACTTTTTCTGTCTATGTATACTGATTTACTGTACAAATGAAGTACAATAAATAGTAGCTATAGGGGAAAATAAAATCAAATTCTTACCGGAAAAAATAATCAGATTTAGTGTAATTTTGATTGTTTAGGTAAAGTATAACACTAGTAAGTTGCCATCTTCATTTTATGTGGCAATCCTCCATGGCATGTTTCCCTGCTTCATTTCTGGAGGTGACTTGTGGATTAACAAAATACAAGACAGTCTATAATACTTGTATACTCTAATAGATAGTACTACAGGGGCGGATCTAGAATTTGTTAAGGGGTGGGGGTGTGGGGGGAGGGGGGGGGGGGGCTCTTATCAAGATGGGGTGAAATAGCTATAGCTACTTATGGACATATTTTTTGGCTATACAGTATTTCCTATACGACTATAATATTCATTCGCACAATAATTAGCGTTTAATGTGACTGTACAGAACTGAAATGAATGAACTGCTAAATTCAGGAAGAAAAAAAAATTAAAACCAAGAACACTTGGTTTTTTCCATAATAATTCTGAGAAATACACTTAATACTATACAACATGCATTGGTAGGTAATCTAGTACAAATTATATATTATTGCTTTTCTTGTCTTAAGAACTGGTTTTGAGGACACTGGTAACACTACATCTCATGTTTTAGTAAAACACAGTAATAATTATTTCTGCCGAGAATGACTGAATCTTTGAATGTAGATAGATAGTCGACCATTTTACGATATTACTCTATAATTCTACCTTTTTTTTTTACACATGATAACTCTTGATTACTTTAAAAAATACTGTACTTTTCACAGATAGTCATAAAAAAGTTATAATAAAAATGTTTTCAACCATTTTGCAATAGCCATCATCAGTGTATGGATGATGCTCCAATGAAGTAAAAGATGTCCACAAAAACGTTTCTGTGACAGAGTTTAGCTAACGTACATGTTACTGTGACAGAGCTGTAACTACATTCGTTTCTGTGACACACGAAACCATGATGTCCTTTCTCACCAAAGTAAACAACATGAATGTAGTTACAGCTTTGTCATAGTAACATGTATGTTAGCTAAACTCTGTCACAGAAACGTTTTGTTTAAGGACATTAATATTCTGGCTTACTAGGTTCCATGGAGAGAGATGCTCCTTGACTGGCTGTGGTGATACCACTCAGTTTAGCCTTTGATTATTATAGTTTATAGTTACTTTATATATTGTATTGTAGACCAGTGTTATAGCCTTGTTACTTGTTATGATTTAAGGATAAGATTATTTGTTTGAAGTGTAAATAATGTAATATTTTACCTGTCTACAATCTTCTCCCTCTATCCTAACTAATACTTCAGTATTGGTAGTATTTTCTAATCACTCTTCGGGTGAAGAGCATTTGTGGTATATTTGGGTTGCAGTTAATTGATCCGTGTACAAATTGTGAGTGACCTAACTTTGTTATCATCGCATTTTGACCAGCTTTCAATGACAATTACCAATCATTAATCCTACTAACTTATGGTAGACAGTTTTCCACATTTTACCTATTGTGGCTATCCTCATGTGGAAGCACTGCGGGTTTTGTGAATAGCTATATTTAGTATCTAGGTAAGTAAGTTTGTTTATTTTTCCCTGGGAACTGAAACTACTAAACTGTACAAGTAATAGCTGTATATGTAACTTTGCAGTCAGTGCATTGGTCAGGCGGCTGAAGGTGGGGTTAGAAGGCTTGAGCCTGTATAGTGACAAGTATACAGTTTGCCCATACTAGATGCAACGACCCCATGCTAGATGCAACGACCCTTATCTTTCGCGTACATTGGTTTACGTCTACCGCAGTCACGTGGTGATCACTTATAATTCGCGTATTTTCGCTCAGTAGTTAAAGTAATCCAAAGAAATCTCAGTTCTTTTAATAATGGGCTGATGGTGCTATACATCTGCATCAAGTACACTGTAAAAAATGGGGTGTTCCACTATACCTTTAATGGGGTGTAGTGGAACACTTCTGTATTGTGGGGTGTTGTGCTACACTCTGAAGTGTTTGGTAACACTGTGGAGTGTAGCATGACACCCTTATAAGCTATAGTGACTTTACTACACTTCTGTGGAGTGTATCAGTACGCCCATGCAGACTTGCTACTTTAAGAGGTGTTCAACTACTGACACAGTGGTAGGAACTAGCTAGTGGGCTGACTACAACTTTGGCCAGTTTGTTGATGGAAATAATTATTGAATGTTTACAATTAATGTGCATATCATTATGCTGGTCTTATGTGGTTCACAATTTAGTGGGCAAGATTCTATAAAGTACAGTTTATGCATCATTGTGCAAGCTATATTCATAGTGGCTAGCTTTACCAATTTCAATTTAATGTTTTATTCACAGCACTAACAATGAGGAAGCTGAAGAGCTTAAAGTTCTAATGAAGAATTTCAAGGCCTGCTTGGTAGCTAAGTTTGAGAACAACACAGCTAAATATGTATATGTGGTTATTTCTAAATAGTTATTAAAATTATATTGAGTCTCATTGGTTTCATCTGCCAGGGATAGTCTAGGCTTTAAAAAAAAAGAGGAGACAATTAAATAAAACCTGAGATTGCATTTCTGCTATGCAGCTTAATATGGTAAAAGTGTCAACGCAATTCAAGAAAGTAAAAACAGCATTTGTCTTTGCACAAATCAACTTACCATAGCAATTGAAAAGGTGACGCTTTACCGAACCACTTTGAGAAGCCGTTTAAGATGAAACAGTTGTAAACCCCTTTACCCAATTAATTGATTAGCACAGTTGCGTACAACCCTTGAATATGAACTCGAAACAAACTATATATTAGTTGTAAGACACTAGGATCATCCGTGCATTGGGTAACAAGCTGTAAGTCAACCGCTTTTGGTTTGTGTAGGCTTTACTCACTGTTCTGTCACGGTGTTGCTACCAAAACTGAGTTCAGTAATCTAGCTTTTTTTTTTCTTTTTTTAATTAAATATATACAATACAATACAATACAAAATAATATAAACTGAGTTACAGTCAAAAAGCAAATGAAATTAAATCAGTTTAGATGTGCTTCTGAGGTCACCGGTCTACTGCTGGTATTCTTACAGCATGTCCAATGGATGATCTGGCTCGAATGGCTTGGATAGAGGACCGTAGAAGAGAAAAGGATAGGCGGCATCGTAACCATTGAAGAGTACTGCTATAACTGTGTTCCCACTTATTGGCGAGCATGGACGCTAAATTTTTTATAGAATATATTGGCTTCCTTTGCTATGCCACCGGTAGTAGAGAGTACAACTGGTGTGAATGTGGCGTGTTCCACTTCTCTAATTCTCTCCTCATATGCCCGTTTCTTGGCTTGTTCGAGCTTCCTATACACCATTTGCATGTCTGAATGTTTGTTGGAAGGGGCATAGGGGTTGAATACCCTTACATCAAAATATGTTCTTTCGTGATTGCCGCCCCAAACACCGTTTGCTGCAATGTCGAGTCTTGCTCCTGGCTGTGAGTTAGCAGTCGCACCATTCAGTTCTTCAAACATGGGCTGAAGGCCAGGCTCAATACATACATCCTTGCACACCTCAGTTAAGAGTGTTGCTGTCAAATTCCGTATTTCGTTGTGTCTTATGGATGGAAACCCCCCTTTGGGGCATGAAAGGGCATGCTCAACTGAGAAGACGGCCCCACATGTACATTTAGCTGGTAGTCTCCCAGGGGTGTCCAGCCATAGCGCAGTGCGAGGGCGTCGTGAAATGCACCCCTGTGTAGAGCGGAGCCGTGTTCCATTAGTGGGAGCACTGTCAGCCAGGTTTATGATCCTTTTTCCTTTGCTAGGTTCACTGCTCTCTTCTGGCTGGCAGATAGCAATTTCATGAGGTCTTCTGCATCCTTTGAGTTTTCTTCCAAGATATGTGTCCTCACCCTATTCTTGGATTTGAGTTGCTGAGCGATAATATCAAGTCCATATTCATCGTCCTGTGATAGGATGTGAGTGCAAAGAGAGGAGATAATCATTAAGGAGTGGTGGTATTCCTTGCAGGCACGTTTGGAAGGGGTGGTGATTTAGCTATAAAGTAGCTAATAGTAGCCCCGTAGCTCAACGCAAAAAAAGCTACATAATAAAGCGAGGGGACGGCGAGACCCTTTACCAACCTAGAACCTCTACACTCGATTAGCGGTTGGTAAAGGGATTGGGTACATGAGACTAACTTTTCATTATGGCGGTTCGGTTAAATGAAAGTATCTCTCTCAGCTTTCAAGAGTTTAAAAGCTTTGCACCCCTTAAAAAAAGTAATGCCAATCTAGTAATACTCTCGTGATGTGGGAGAGGAGGACTGTCTAATAATTCTGTACATTAGTTTCGTAAGTAGTTTGAGAGTACAAGGTGCCTGTTTGAGTTTGCTAGTATGTAAGTCTGACAAAAATGAAAACTGGTTGTTTGCTATGTAAACTTGACATTAGTCATCTTCAGTGGTTTCACAAGACAGCTGCATTAGGCTTGTATGTTTGTCCCCCCTCCATCTAATCCTATCATTAGTTAGCAAGTGTCTAAAGGGTACTACTTGTCACTTACTCGTAATAATATCAGTGAAATTAAAAATTCGCTCACCTAATAGCTAGACTAGCTAAATGGAATGGCGGTACAACTATAAAAATTGAATGGAATCATATAGCTATTATATCCATGTAATTTTTATACAGCAGGACCACAACTGTATTATCTTGTCCAGTAGTGATGACATTTCCCATTGGCTTATTTTGCAGGTAGCAACATGCTGCTGATGTATCAATGCCAGTCAATACAAGATGTTGGCGAAACAAGTGTCATGAAGTAAGTTGATAACGGGTGTGAACATAACCAGGCCTCATCCCTAATAGTGATAATGTTGGTGGCCCTGCCTCTTTTATTGTCTAGGTACTAATCTTTCCAGGTTTTTTTTTTTTTGTTTGTTTGTTTGTTTTTGTTTTGGGGCACGACTTAGGTTCACCTGCATTGAGTCTACCACACTGGATTTATGTCCAAACCAAAAAGTTGAAGACTTACTGATATTCTCCTATTACATAGTTGTTACAGGGTGGGCATTATTAGGGTAAACTTGTAGTTGTGCGTTCCCTGGCTGCTTTGGCTGTCTCTTTAGCCTATGGCTTTGACCCATTCTTGGTTGATGCTCACACTTTGCTGGCAAGTCTATACATGCTTTTTATTAGTGACAGTCTCATTGCACTGCTTATCTGCTGATGCTATCCCTTACCTTATGACCTTACCATGCACCCTTCACTTGGCTATTCTTTTGTACTAGACCTTCCCTAGCATCCTCAAGTTGTCCTCCAGCTCCCACTCTTTGGGCCCTAATAACACTAGAGTTGAAACAAGTAGGAAAGTGTTGGTTGGCCTGTGCTGTTGCATATAGAACAGAGATATTATAAAGTATCAATTATCATAGTTGCTGAGGCTAGTGGTTCTGTAGTATGCAATGATATTGGTGCCATTGGCGCTGAGGGTTCACACCTTTGGTGCTTCATTAGCTTGGCTTGATAACTAATTTTCTTTTCCATTAGAATTAATATTGTCATAACCTTTTCTTCTTTTTTTTCATTTCCTAGATTTCATGGTGCTTGGGCTGCTGCTATCTGTACTGAGGTTCTGGTGTTCTTGATTGAAGAAGAGAATAATGGTAAGTCTCTAGGCATGCACTACTGTTATCATTGTACATACACGTACTAATACTAACACTGCATTCACGAAGTAGTACTGCACACGAAGTGCTAACACTGTGCACGCACATAGTACTAACACTGTGCATGCACGTAGTACTATTACTGTGCACGCACATAGTGCTAACACTGTGCACACACATAGTGCTAACACTTTGCACACACATAGTGCTAACACTGTGCATGCACATAGTGCTAACACTGTGCACACACGTAGTACTATTACTGTGCACACACATAGTGCTAACACTGTGCACACACATAGTGCTAACACTCCACGCACGTAGTACTATTACTGTGCACGCACATAGTGCTAACACTGTGCACACACATAGTGCTAACACTGTGCACACACATAGTACTATTACTGTGCACGCACATAGTGCTAGCACTGTGCATGCACACACATAGTGCTAGCACTGTGCACACACATAGTACTAACACTGTGCACACACATAGTGCTAGCACTGTGCATGCACGTAGTGCTAGCACTGTGCACACACATAGTACTAACACTGTGCACACACATAGTGCTAACACTGTGCATGCACGTAGTGCTAGCACTGTGCATGCACGTAATACTATGCACGCACATAGTACTAACACTGTGCACACACATAGTGCTAGGACTGTGCACAAACATAGTACTAACACTGTGCATGCACGTAGTGCTAACACTTTGCATGCATGTAGTACTATTACTGTGCACGCACATAGTGCTAGCACTGTGCATGCACGTGGTACTAACACTGCACGCACATAGTGCTAACACTGTGCACACACATAGTGCTAGCACTGTGCACACACATAGTACTAACACTGCACACACATAGTGCTAGCACTGTACATGCACGTAGTACTAACACTGTGCATGCACGTAGTGCTAGCACTGTGCACGCACGTAGTGCTAACACTTTGCATGCACGTAGTACTATTACTGTGCACGCACATAGTGCTAGCACTTTGCATGCACGTAGTACTATTACTGTGCACGCACATAGTGCTAACACTCCACGCACGTAGTACTATTACTGTGCACGCACATAGTGCTAGCACTGCACGCACGTAGTACTAACACTGTGTACACACATAGTGCTAGCACTGTGCACGCACGTAGTACTATTACTGTGCACGCACATAGTGCTAGGACTGTGTACAAACATAGTACTAACACTGTGCACACACATAGTGCTAGCACTGTGCACACACATAGTACTAACACTGTGCATGCACGTAGTGCTAACACTTTGCATGCATGTAGTACTATTACTGTGCACGCACATAGTGCTAGCACTTTGCATGCACATAGTGCTAGCACTGTGCATGCACGTGGTACTAACACTGCACGCACATAGTGCTAACACTGTGCACACACATAGTGCTAGCACTGTGCACACACATAGTACTAACACTGTGCACACACATAGTGCTAGCACTGTACATGCATGTAGTACTAACACTGTGCATGCACGTAGTGCTAGCACTGTGCACGCACGTAGTGCTAACACTTTGCATGCATGTAGTACTATTACTGTGCACGCACGTAGTGCTAGCACTGTGCACGCACGTAGTGCTAACACTTTGCATGCACGTAGTACTATTACTGTGCACGCACGTAGTGCTAGCACTGTGCACGCACGTAGTGCTAACACTTTGCATGCACGTAGTACTATTACTGTGCACGCACATAGTGCTAGCACTTTGCATGCACGTAGTACTATTACTGTGCACGCACATAGTGCTAGCACTGCACGCACGTAGTACTAACACTGCACGCACGTAGTACTAACACTGTGCACACACATAGTGCTAGCACTGTGCACGCACGTAGTACTATTACTGTGCACGCACATAGTGCTAGCACTGTGCATGCACGTAGTACTATTACTGTGCACGCACATAGTGCTAGCACAGCACGCACGTAGTACTAACACTGTGCACACACATAGTGCTAGCACTTTGCACGCACGTAGTACTATTACTGTGCACGCACATAGTGCTAGCACTGCACGCACGTAGTACTAACACTGTGCACACACATAGTGCTAGCACTGTGCACGCACGTAGTACTATTACTGTGCACGCATATAGTGCTAACATTGTGCATGCACGTAGTACTATTACTGTGCACGCACATAGTGCTAGCACTTTGCATGCACGTAGTACTATTACTGTGCACGCACATAGTGCTAGTACTGTGCACGCACGTAGTACTATTACTGTGCACGCACATAGTGCTATTACTGTGCACGCACATAGTACTAGCACTGCACGCACATAGTACTAACACTGTGCACACACTTAGTGCTAGCACTGTGCACGCACGTAGTACTATTACTGTGCACGCACGTAGTACTATTACTGTGCACGCACATAGTGCTAACATTGTGCATGCACGTAGTACTATTACTGTGCACGCATATAGTGCTAGCACTGTGCATGCACGTAGTACTATTACTGTGCACGCACATAGTGCTAGTACTGTGCACGCACGTAGTACTATTACTGTGCACGCACATAGTACTAGCACTGCACGCACGTAGTACTAACACTGTGCACGCACGTAGTACTATTACTGTGCACGCACGTAGTACTATTACTGTGCACGCACATAGTACTAACACTGCACACACATAGTGCTAGCACTTTGCACGCACGTAATACTATTACTGTGCACGCACATAGTGCTAGTACTGTGCACGCACGTAGTACTAACACTGTGCATGCACGTAGTACTATTACTGTGCACGCACATAGTGCTAGCACTGTGCACACACATAGTGCTAGCACTTTGCATGCACGTAGTACTATTACTGTGCACGCACATAGTGCTAACACTGTGCACACACATAGTGCTAGCACTGTGCACGCACGTAGTACTATTACTGTGCACGCACATAGTGCTAGTACTGTGCACGCACGTAGTACTAACACTGCATGCACGTAGTACTATTGCTGTGCACGCACATAGTGCTAGCACTGTGCACACACATAGTGCTAGCACTTTGCATGCACGTAGTACTATTACTGTGCACGCACATAGTGCTAACACTGTGCACACACATAGTGCTAGCACTTTGCATGCACGTAGTACTATTACTGTGCACGCACATAGTGCTAGCACTGTGCACGCACGTAGTACTATTACTGTGCACGCACGTAGTACTATTACTGTGCACGCACATAGTGCTAGCACTTTGCATGCACGTAGTACTATTACTGTGCACGCACATAGTACTAACACTGTGCACGCATGTAGTACTATTACTGTGCACGCATATAGTGCTAACACTGTGCACGTACATAGTGCTAGTACTGTGCACGCATATAGTGCTAACACTTTGCATGCACGTAGTACTATTACTGTGCACGCACATTGTACTAGTACTGTGCACGCACGTAGTACTATTACTGTGCACGCACATAGTGCTAGCACTGTGCACACACATAGTGCTAGCACTGTGCATGCACGTAGTACTATTACTGTGCACGCACATAGTGCTAGCACTTTGCATGCACGTAGTACTATTACTGTGCACGCACATAGTGCTAGCACTGTGCACGCACATAGTACTAACACTGTGCATGCATGTAGTACTATTACTGTGCACGCATATAGTGCTAACACTGTGCACGCACATAGTGCTAGCACTGTGCACGCATATAGTGCTAACACTTTGCATGCACGTAGTACTATATAGTGCTAACACTTTGCATGCACGTAGTACTAACACTGTGCATGCATGTAGTACTATTACTGTGCACGCATATAGTGCTAACACTGTGCACGCACATAGTGCTAGCACTGTGCACGCATATAGTGCTAACACTTTGCATGCACGTAGTACTATTACTGTGCACACACATAGGTAATATAATTTACAAGTCTCACCTGGGATGAACTAATAGTCTCTTTTATCATTGTGTTAACATGAACTTGATTTCACACTGCACGTACATACATAGTGTCTTCTTCAGTTGTACAAGTATAACTTACTATGAAGTATCTGTATTTGCTAAGGAGCTATATTTGCAATACTTCTAAAGTATTTTGACCCCAACTCTGATGTCTTTTCCACATTATATTGGGCAATATAAGTAACCATCACATACAGGGCTAGCAGAAATGCAATGATTTGATGTTGGCCATTACATTGAAAGTGACCTTTCTTAGCATATACATAGCTAGCTTCACTCAACCCACTATGTACCACATATAGATGGGCATTAATTAGGACTGCACATGCCCTATTAATTGCCTTATTTAATTGTGTGATGTGCTGTGACATTTGCCCTGTGATTGGCTCTGCTACCAACATATACATGCATATATTTCTTACAGGGATGGAGCTGTAGTCCAGGGAGCCATACAATGTCTACAGGACCTAACATGCAGATCAGCTCTCTTTAAAGTCTCCATTGCTTGACTGTGGGCGGGTTGTCTGCTTACTCCACAGAGTCCTTTCCATCTAGTGAGTGACCTAAACTCAATACATGATAATTGAATTGTACCTACATTTAGTTGTTGATTTATGTTTTGTTTTGTTGTTGTTGTTTTTTCCTTACTTTATTAATTAAATGGACATCGTATTGTCCATTTGATGGCCTAATATAAAGGACCGTCATGCAGGGTTTCATGCGTGATTTTCACTGGGGGTGGGAGACACTGTGTAATTAACCATGTGTCCACTTCATTAGGTCACCATGTGTCCACTTCATTAGGTCACCATGTGTCCATTCATTGGGTCACCATGTGTCCACTTCATTAGGTCACCATGTGTCCACTTCATTAGGTCACCATGTGTCCACTTCATTAGGTCACCATGGTGTCCACTTCATTAGGTCACCATGGTGTCCACTTCATTAGGTCACCATGGTGTCCACTTCATTAGGTCACCATGTGTCCACTTCATTAGGTCACCATGTGTCCACTTCATTAGGCCACCATGTGTCCACTTCATTAGGCCACCATGTGTCCACTTCATTAGGTCACCGTGTGTCCACTTCATTAGGTCACCATGTGTCCACTTCATTAGGCCACCATGTGTCCACTTCATTAGGTCACCATGGTGTCCACTTCATTAGGTCACCATGGTGTCCACTTCATTAGGTCACCATGTGTCCACTTCATTAGGTCACCATGTGTCCACTTCATTAGGTCACTATGTGTCCACTTCATTAGGCCACCATGGTGTCCACTTCATTAGGTCACCATGTGTCCACTTCACTAGGTCACCATGTGTCCACTTCACTAGGTCACCATGTGTCCACTTCATTAGGTCACCATGTGTCCACTTCATTAGGTCACCATGTGTCCACTTCATTAGGTCACCATGTGTCCACTTCATTAGGCCACCATGTGTCCACTTCATTAGGCCACCATGTGTCCACTTCATTAGGCCACCATGTGTCCACTTCATTAGGCCACCATGTGTCCACTTCATTAGGTCACCATGTGTCCACTTCATTAGGTCACCATGTGTCCACTTCATTAGGTCACCATGTGTCCACTTCATTAGGTCACCATGTGTCCACTTCATTAGGTCACCATGTGTCCACTTCATTAAGTCACCATGTGTCCACTTCAGTAGGCCACCATGTGTCCATTTCATTAGGTCACCATGTGTCCACTTCATTAGGCCACCATGTGTCCACTTCATTAGGTCACCATGTGTCCACTTCATTAGGTCACCATGTGTCCACTTCATTAGGTCATTATGTGTTTACTTCACTAGGTCACCATGTGTCCACTTCATTAGGTCACCATGTGTCCACTTCAATAGGTCACCATGTGTCCACTTCACTAGGTCACCATGTGTCCACTTCATTAGGTCACCATGTGTCCACTTCATTAGGTCACCATGTGTCCACTTCACTAGGTCACCATGGTGTCCACTTCACTAGGTCACCATGTGTCCACTTCACTAGGTCACCATGGTGTCCACTTCACTAGGTCACCATGTGTCCACTTCACTAGGTCACCATGTGTCCACTTCATTAGGTCACCATGGTGTCCACTTCATTAGGTCACCATGGTGTCCACTTCATTAGGTCACCATGTGTCCACTTCATTAGGTCACCATGTGTCCACTTCACTACGTCACCATGTGTCCACTTCACTAGGGCACCATGTGTCCACTTCATTAGGTCACCATGGTGTCAACTTCATTAGGTCACCATGTGTCCACTTCACTAGGTCACCATGTGTCCACTTCATTAGGTCACCATGTGTCCACTTCACTAGGGCACCATGTGTCCACTTCATTAGGTCACCATGGTGTCCACTTCATTAGGTCACCATGTGTCCACTTCATTAGGTCACCATGTGTCCACTTCACTAGGTCACCATGGTGTCCACTTCACTAGGTCACCATGTGTCCACTTCACTAGGTCACCATGGTGTCCACTTCACTAGGTCACCATGTGTCCACTTCACTAGGTCACCATGTGTCCACTTCATTAGGTCACCATGGTGTCCACTTCATTAGGTCACCATGGTGTCCACTTCACTAGTCACCACCATGTGTCCACTTCATTCATTAGGCCCATCTGTCAACGTTCATTGGTCAACCCTGTGGTCCACTTCATTAGGTCACCATGTGTCCACTTCATAGGTCACCATGTGTCCCACTTCTTAGTCACCATGTGTCCACTTCATTAGGTCACCATGTGTCCACTTCATTAGGTCACCATGGTGTCCACTTCACTAGGTCACCATGTGTCCACTTCACTAGGTCACCATGTGTCCACTTCACTAGGTCACCATGTGTCCACTTCATTAGGTCACCATCTGTCCACTTCATTAGGCCACCATGTGTCCACTTCATTAGGTCACCATGGTGTCCACTTCATTAGGCCACCATGTGTCCACTTCATTAGGCCACCATGTGTCCACTTCACTAGGTCACCATGGTGTCCACTTCACTAGGTCACCATGTGTCCACTTCATTAGGTCACCATGTGTCCACTTCATTAGGTCACCATGTGTCCACTTCATTAGGTCACCATGTGTCCACTTCACTAGTCAACACTGTGTCCCACTTTCACTAGGTCCCCATGTTTCCATTCACTAGTCACCATGTGTCCACTTCACAGGTCACCATGGTCCCACTTCACTAGGTCACCATGGTGTCCACTTCATTAGGCACCATGTGTCCCCTTCATTAGGTCACCATGTGTCCACTTCACTACTTCACCATTGGGTGCCCACTTCATTAGGTCACCATGTGGGTCCACTTCATTAGATCACCATGTGTCCACTTCACTATGTCACCATGGTGTCCACTTCATTAGGTCACCATGTGTCCACTTCATTAGGTCACCATGTGTCCACTTCATTAGGCCACCATGTGTCCACTTCACTAGTCCCCATGTGTCCCCACTTCACTATGAGGCACCATGGTGTCCACTTCAGTTGTCACCTTTCCACTTCATTAGGTCACCATGTGTCCCCACTTCACTTGGGGGGGGGGGGAGGGGTGGGGGTCACGGGATGTGTCCACTTCATTAGGCCACCATGCGTCCACTTCATGGAGGTCACCATGTGTCCACTTCATATGGTCACCATGTGTCCACTTCACTATGTCACCATGGTGTCCACTTCATTAGGCCACCATGTGTCCACTTCACTATGTCACCATGTGTCCACTTCATTAGGCCACCATGTGTCCACTTCACTATGTCACCATGTGTCCACTTCATTAGGTCACCATGGTGTCCACTTCATTAGGTCACCATGTGTCCACTTCATATGGTCACCATGTGTCCACTTCACTAGGTCACCATGTGTCCACTTCACTAGGTCACCATGTGTCCACTTCACTAGGTCACCATGTGTTCACTTCATTAGGTCACCATGTGTCCACTTCATTAGGTCACCATGTGTCCACTTCATTAGGTCACCATGTGTCCACTTCACTATGTCACCATGTGTCCACTTCACTATGTCACCATGGTGTCCACTTCATTAGGTCACCATGTGTCCACTTCATTAGGCCACCATGTGTCCACTTCATTAGGTCACCATGTGTCCACTTCACTATGTCACCATGTGTCCACTTCACTATGTCACCATGGTGTCCACTTCATTAGGCCACCATGTGTCCACTTCACTATGTCACCATGTGTCCACTTCATTAGGCCACCATGTGTCCACTTCACTATGTCACCATGTGTCCACTTCATTAGGCCACCATGTGTCCACTTCACTATGTCACCATGTGTCCACTTCATTAGGTCACCATGGTGTCCACTTCATTAGGTCACCATGTGTCCACTTCATTAGGTCACCATGTGTCCACTTCACTATGTCACCATGTGTCCACTTCACTATGTCACCATGGTGTCCACTTCATTAGGTCACCATGTGTCCACTTCATTAGGCCACCATGTGTCCACTTCATGAGGTCACCATGTGTCCACTTCATATGGTCACCATGTGTCCACTTCACTAGGTCATCATGTTTCCACTTCACTAGGTCACCATGTGTCCACTTCACTAGGTCACCATGTGTCCACTTCACTAGGTCACCATGGTGTCCACTTCACTAGGTCACCATGTGTCCACTTCACTAGGTCACCATGTGTCCACTTCATTAGGTCACCATGTGTCCACTTCACTAGGTCACCATGTGTCCACTTCATTAGGTCATCATGTGTCCACTTCACTAGGTCACCATGTGTCCACTTCACTAGGTCACCATGTGTCCACTTCATTAGGTCACCATGTGTCCACTTCATTAGGTCACCATGTGTCCACTTCACTAGGTCACCATGTGTCCACTTCATTAGGTCACCATGTGTCCACTTCACTAGGTCACCATGGTGTCCACTTCATTAGGTCACCATGTTTCCACTTCACTAGGGCACCATGTGTCCACTTCATTAGGTCATCATGGTGTTTATTTCATTTTATTTCTATGAATTTGGCTAGATTTTGATTATTGGGAATGAGATGATTGACTGTAGCTGTGCTTTATACATGGATGCTCTAGCTTGCAGTAGTTGATGCCAGCCAGTGGAATGGACTAAGTTTGGAATGTTGTGGTTGAGGCATGGCTGGTCTCTGACCACCACAAGTACATCATATAGGTTTGTGGTTGGTAAAACTTGTCACCACTGACCATATGTTGGTGTAGAGTGTGTAGGTGTTTACAAGGCAGTCATGCTGGGCATTGAAATCTGTGTGATGTGTATCTTGTGCAGTCCTGTCATGTACAGTCCTGTGTTGCTGGACTTTGTGTGTGTATTTTGTGCAGTTATGTGGGAGATCATTGTTGCTGAGAGTTGTAGTCAATATGTGTATGTTTGTGTGTTATGGGATATGAGTTGCTACTGAAACTTACATTCAGTTACTAGGGTATGGTCACACCACACAGTCAGAATGTTTGTGTGGATGTTTGTACTTCAGACTTAGTGGTCATTTTTAACTTATGTGACCAGTGACTAGAGGTAGTGATGAGGTTCTCATGTGCCAGTGACTAGAGGTAGTAATGGGGTTCTCATGTGACCAGTGACTAGAGGTAGTGATGAGGTTCTTATGTGACCAGTGACTAGAGGTAGTGATGGGGTTCTCATATGACCAGTGACTAGAGGTAGTGATGAGGTTCTTATGTGACCAGTGACTGGAGATAGTGATGAGGTTCTCATGTGACCAGTGACTAGAGGTAGTGATGAGGTTCTCGTGTGACCAGTGACTAGAGGTAGTGATGAGGTTCTCATGTGCCAGTGACTAGAGGTAGTGATGGGGTTCTCATATGACCATTGACTAGAGGTAGTGATGAGGTTCTCATGTGACCAGTGACT
>WLWD01003263.1_pt1 | contig 17627 bp, 13 predicted proteins | sample 6712731 | NCBI WGS metagenome assembly WLWD01 (sample SAMN12718690, study PRJNA576275) | sponge metagenome | isolation source: marine sponge | host: Mycale hentscheli | place: New Zealand: South Island, Marlborough, Capsize Point | collected 2014-11-01
GGATAGACCTGTCGGGTGGCGGGACAGGGCTTCACTTGTGTGATTCTTCGCCCCTGGAACGTATGCCATCCTGAAGCGGTACCTCAAGGTCTTTTCCTTTAGGTTTCGCAGGCGAGGGTTGGGAATGTCCTCGAGGCAGCGATCCCCGAATAGTCTGAGCAGTGGCTTGTGATCCACTGCCACAACTAGGTCACTGCACCCAAGGACGAAGTGTCGTGTACGATCTAGGGCGTCTGCCACAGCCAGGGCCTCACCTTCCACAGGGGCATATCTGGACTCTGCCGCGTGTGTGAAACGGGATCCCACCAGTGTTATCCGCCACCCGTCTCGGCAGCAGAATGGGTCGCGGGAGGGGCATTGGCAGTACTTCTGGAGCAGCCAGAAGCCTATCCCTTCCTTTGACCAGTCTGTGGCTAAACATGTAGGGCGGCCCTTGTCGAATATCTGGACTCCGGTTTGTATCTGGTCGCAGATGTGGATCTTTGACGTTTGGAATGCCTCCGCCAGCTGGTCGGTCCATCTGAATGGTGTGGAAGGTTTCAGGAGGGATCTGAAGGGTTGCATAGCTGCCGTCATTGAGAATGTGTAGGACACTTGGTTGACTAAGCCAAACCATGACCTGATGTCAGTGATGCTGCTTGGGGTGGGGAGCTGCATGATGGCTTGCAAGTATTTGCTGGCTGGGCGCACCTCAGTTGGGGAGATGGAGAACCCAGCAAACTCCATCGTGTCCTCAGCGAAGCATAGATGTCCAGAAACTCCGTAAATTGTCCATCCCATCCCACAGTCCCATGGGACAGTGGGACATTCCATGGGATGTCCACCTGTCCCTCTACAGATGCATGTGTGTCCCACTGTCCATCCCATCCCATGGTCCCATAGGACAGTGGGACATTCCATGGGATGTCCACATGTCCCTCTTACAGATACTCCCACTGTTCATTCCATTCCACGATCCCATGAAAGTATTGTCACAATGAACACTTATAGTCAAGCTAGAGCGCATGCGCGAAGCGCGTGGCGCGATTAGCGTTAGATTAGCGGAGCGCCAAAGGCGCGACGACACACTTTGACAAGCCGACTGAGCAAAGCGAAGGAGGTGTCATGCTAGGTTTAATACACAAGAAAGGGTAATTGCTGACTAGGTTACAAGTATATTAATGATACAAATATTAATAAAAACCACTCATTATCAGTACAAATGTTACACGAAATCTATTTCGAAGACTCGTGGGACCGTGGGATGGGATGGACAGTAAGATATTCATGTGTCAGTGAGAGGGACAGGTGGACATTCCGTGGAATGTCCCACGATCCCATGGGACCGTGGGATGGGATGGACAGTAGGACACGTGCATCTGTAGAGGGACAGGTGGACATCCCGTGGAATATCCCACTATCCCATGGGACCGTGGAATGGGATGGACAGTAGGACACATGCATCTGTAGAGGGACAGGTGGACATCCCGTGGAAAGTCCCATGGGGCTGTGGGATAGGATGGACAATCCCATGTAATCCCATGATCCCATGGGACCGTGGGATGGGATGGACAATTTACGGCATTTCTGGACAGCCCTCCAGCGAAGTGAAATTTCTTGGGATTGAGGGTGATGCCGTTCACAGCACAGATATGCAGCCACTCGACTGCTTGGTGGAAGGCCTCAGTGATGTCACTTGACCAAAACAGGGCATCGTCTATGCATTTGGTCTTCGACATCACACCAGCAACGAGGGCATTGTATCTGGCTGTGTAGGCATCACCCGAAGCGATGTAGCCTTGGGGTGCCGTGCAGTAGCGATACCTCCCCCACGGGGTGATAAATGTTGTGAGGTGGCGATCTTCTTCTGCCAGGGCAACCGAATGGTATCCATTCCAGGCATCAAAGACCGTCTTCTTTGTCTGGCGAGGGACGGCTCGGGCCTGGTGGAAGGGTGATTGGCAGTGGTGGGTTTCCCTGGTGGCATGGCGGTTGAGGGGCTGAAAGTTGATCGTCCTCCTGAGTGACCCGTTTTTCTTGGTGCAGATCACCATCCTACGGCACCAAGTCACGGGCATACCCAGGGGGACTTTCTCCAGTACACCCAGGCAGACGTCTCTGTCCAGGCCGGCCTTTACCTCATCCTGCCAGTGGACTGGCACTGGGATTGGTGTGTGGAAGGATTTAAATGTGGCAGTCGGATCGATGCTGAGTGACAGCGGGGGACCGGACATCAGAGGGAGTGGCTGGTGCTCAGAAACGTTGAACGCACTTGCTGAGTATAGGTCCAGCAAGTGACGTTCAAGTTTGTGGCGGTTATCGATTGTGCCAGGGAACGGAAGGGTTGTTGGTTTGTCTGGTGGCGGTGCCCTGGTCGGGCAGGAGCATGGTCGCTGCCGGGTGTCCTGGTCGGGCAGGAGCATGGTCGCTGCCGGGTGTCCTGGTCGGGCAGGAGCATGGTCGCTGCCGGGTGTCCTGGTCGAGCAGGAGCATGGTCGCTGCCGGGTGTCCTGGTCGGGCAGGAGCATGGTCGCTGCCGGGTGTCCTGGTCGGGCAGGAGCATGGTCGCTGCCGGGTGTCCTGGTCGGGCAGGAGCATGGTCGCTGCCGGGTGTCCTGGTCGGGCAGGAGCATGGTCGCTGCCGGGTGTCCTGGTCGGGCAGGAGCATGGTCGCTGCCGGGTGTCCTGGTCGGGCAGGAGCATGGTCGCTGCCGGGTGTCCTGGGGGGTTTTAGCGCAAGAGCATGGTCCCTGCCGGGTTTCCTGGTCGGGCAGGAGCATGGTCGCTGCCGTGTGTCCTGGTCGGCAGGAGCATGGTCGCTGCGGTGTCCTGGTCGGCCAGAGCTGGCGCTGCCGGGTGTTCCTGGTCGGGCAGGAGCATGGTCGCTGCCGGGTGTCCTGTCGGTCATGAGCATGGTCATGCCGGTGTCCTGGTTCGGCAGGCATGGTCTCTGCCGGGTGTCCTTGTCGGGCAGGGCTGGTCCTCGGGTGTCCTGGTCGGCAGGCGCATGGTCGCTGCCGGGTTTCCTGGTCATGGGCAGGAGCATGGTCGCTCCGGGTGTCCTTGCGGGCAAGAGCATGGTCGCTGCCGGTTCCCTGGTCGGGCAGGATCATGTCGCTGCCGGGTGTCCTGGTCGGGCAGGAGCATGGTCGCTGCCGGGTGTCCTGGTCGGGCAGGAGCATGGTCGCTGCCGGGTGTCCTGGTCGGGCAGGAGCATGGTCGCTGCCGGGTGTCCTGGTCGGGCAGGAGCATGGTCGCTGCCGGGTGTCCTGGTCGGGCAGGAGCATGGTCGCTGCCGGGTGTCCTTTGGTAGTCGAGCCGCGGGTGGTGTCTGAGGTTTGATCTGCAGAGCTGGTGCGGGGTTTGACGTTGACTTGGGGGCTGGCCTTGGTGCTGATGGGCGATTGCTCCTTGTCTGGGTGGAATGCTCTAGTGGCGTCTCCTTGCTGCTCGCAGCCGCTGTGCTGAGTGGGAAGGCAGATGATACCAAACCCAAGTCCTGGCACGTTGACAAGCTGAGGTATAGCTTGGAGGCCAGCGGGCTGAAGTAAACCATTTGCCTCGTATCCCTCTGTCTGAACTTCACTCGCAGCAGGGCGGCGCCCATAATGGGGAGAGAGTTGCCACTAGCAAATTTCATGGCTAGGCATGCCGGGATCAGGTCGCTGCGACGGAGATTGAGGTTGCTCAGTAGGAGTGGACCAGCCAAGCAGCTTTGGCATCCGGTGTCTGCAAGTGCCGTGGTGGACAGGTTGTGTCTCTCCCTCCTCAGTGTGTGCCCATGAGCCTCGAAGTCTGCGGCGTGTGTCGAGACAGTCACGTTAATGTTGGGCTGTGGGGGGGATCGGCATTCTACCCAGGTGCCTTCTTTGGAATCCCAAGTCTGGTGGGGTAGTGAGTCCTCCTGCATGGTCAAAATGGTTTCCTGTATGGCGCTCCTGCTCAGTACCTTGCCAACAGTACTGGGCGTAATGGTTCGGCCTGCTGCATGATGAGCAGATTGAGCCGTATGCCGGGCATTGGTCCCTCCTAATAGCAGTCCGCGCCCTCTCGCCATGCCCTTGGAGCCCACGGAAGCAGCAGCGAGCCTTTGGGTTTGTAAGTGGCTTGGGTGGCTGCTGCCATTTGTTAGGTGTGGATTGGCTCCGTGCGTGTGTCTGCGGGCGGTTTGACTTAGGGGGTGTGGCCTTACTTTGTGGGCGCTGCTGCTTTTTGTAGCCGCTGGGTATTGCGTCCTCGAGATCGATCTCCTCATCGGCGGATGTGCTGCTCGACGTTGGCGTCGTGATCATGACGGCAGACCTCTCCCCCGTAGCCCTCACCTCCACGAACCTGATCGTTTCCTCGACGGTCATGTGTTGGTTTGGGTCTTTGAGCAGGTCCTCCTGTATGTCGGGGTCTGCTAGCCCGACACAGAGCTGATCGGCCACTCGTTGCTCCCCCTGGTTGTTCACCACATCGCAGCCTGCGCACTTCATGGTGAACATACAGACTTCAGCTTGGCCACGGAGTCTGGCTGCAAATGAGCGGATCGGCTCCCCTCTGTCTTGCACCATCCTGGACAGAGCTACCCAGGTCACCTTGGGGTTCTCTTCCCTGACAGCAAGAGCCTTGATGGCTGCGCTCCTCGGTGTGCTCCTCAACTGGTGTGGGGCCGACCATGTTCCGGGTGACATCCCTTCTGAGCTTGGGGTCCAGGCACTCGAGGAGTTGGACTGGTATCTCAACGCCAGCGAGGTGGACAGCAAGGGAGTAGGCCCTCCACCTGGTCAGGAAGTTGTGCCATCCCTCCGTGGTTCCCCCGGCCGAAATTTCTGGTCGGCGGACTGGGGTGAGCTTGGCTCTCTTGGCCTGGCTGTGGACCAGCATGTGGCCATTGAGCAATGCTGCTATCACTGCAGGATCGGTCCCCTCAGCTATAGTATAGGTGCAGCCAGTATAGGGGCATTCCACTGCCATGTTCGGGCGGGCAGTAAATAGAGTCAAGTCTTAGCTACCCTCCAGCCAGCACTGCTGCTGGTGAGGTCCTCTAGCTAGTTGCTACACTCGATGTAGAAGGAGTTCTCTGATTATAGTTTAAGCGCTATGCGCGATCAGGACATCGGATCAAAGAGGATCAAATATTGGTGTACAATGCACAAGATAATCAGAGAACTGAGGGGCGTGTGATGCGCATGCATTAGGTAAGGGGCCGACCCGGTACGGGCCGACCCGGTACGGGCCGTACTTAGTACAGTGAGGGATGACATTGACTGCCTGATGGACATGCATACATAGTGTGACTAGTAGTCATTATCGTCTACAGTCCACAAGCCATAACATAAAGATGAACATTGGCGGAGGCAATCCCAAACTAAGCTCCAACCTAAAGCATTCAAAGGCTAGCCTGAAGAAATTGTACAAATCTAGGCTTACCTAAAAGAAAAGTTGGGAGGAAAAGTATTTTTTGTATGTTTTAATAAGTATAGGTGAAAATCATAGGGGGGGGGGGGGAATCCCAGGGTTCCTCTGTATCAAACCCAGAATTATGCGCGTCAACGTTGCACGTGAAAATGGGGCGGATACAAAAGTGCACATTAATTCTGTAACTTCTGTAAGTAAGAAGTTTAATGAAGTTTGTGGAGTTTTTTCGAGCGCTGTTCAGCTCATCTTGTCTGTTTCAACTATATTTATGTTTCTTATGCACAGGTAATGTGTAGCAGATGGAAAAACACAAACTGGTGAGACGTTCTTCTAAAGAGACAAGAGTAAAATGCAGTCGATGCTACTGTGTCCCAAAATATTTTGAAATTCACAAGATTCAACAGTACAGCACTGTTAACTTGTACCCTGTTAACTTGTACCCTGTTAACTTGTAGCCTGTTAACTTGTAGCCTGTTAACTTGTAGCCTGTTAACTTGTAGCCTGTTAACTTGTAGCCTGTTAACTTGTAGCCTGTTAACTTGTAGCCTGTTAACTTGTAGCCTGTTAACTTGTAGCCTGTTAACTTGTAGCCTGTTTACTTGTAGCCGTTCACTTGTAGCCTGTTAACTTGTAGCCGTTAACTTGTAGGCCTGTTAACTTTGTAGCCGTAACTTGTAGCCTTTTAACTTGTAGCCTGTTAACTTGTAGCCTGTTACTTGTAGCCGTTATCTTTTGTGCCTGTTAACTTGTAAAGCCTGTGTAACTTGTAGCCTGTTAACTTGTACCCTGTTAACTTGTAGCTGTGAACTTGTAGCCTTTAAGTGTAGCCTGTTAACTTGTAGCCTGTAACTTTAGCCTGTTTACTTGTACCTGTTACTTGTAGCCCGGTTAACTTGTAGCCTGTTAACTTGTACCCTGTTAACTTGTAGCCTGTTAACTTGTAGCCTGTTAACTTGTAGCCTGTTAACTTGTAGCCTGTTAACTTGTAGCCTGTTAACTTGTAGCCTGTTGTTAGACTTTCTTTATCAATGGTTTCATTTATTTATAAAATATATGTTGAAAACTGATGAGATGAATAGAATATAAACAGACACAAATACAAATATAGTTGTGATCCGAGTTGAAGGTGGAGTGCAGCCAGAGTTGGTCTGAATTCTCACAATAAACTCATTTAATAGAAGAAAAAGAAATTGGCATAAACACAGCAGACAAGCACACAATTTAAATTTAATTTGTGAATGTATTACAAGTTGCTAGCTAAATGATAGCTACATATATAACTTTGAAATGTACTGACTATACGGCATTTGTTATTGAACAGGTAAACAAACAATTACCAACGTTCTATCAGGTGGTCCTGTACCCTCTGCGACAACAGGACACTCCGCCTATACTGTTTCCGCTCGCAACTTAGGCTTATCAAGATACAAAGCTAGAAACTCTATCACCGGAGAAGAAGCCGCTCATTGTTTACAAAATGCTATGAAGACCGTCTGCATGACCAATTGAACCATGCCGCATGACTAAACGCAGGCAGGCGCGTATTGAGTGGGAAACCTGTGGGTTTTTTCTATTCCCATAGACTTTTGCATTGAGTTTTGGAATAACACTTTCTCTCTGGTTTTGGAGTTTACTGAGGAAATATCTTAACCACTTTGGCGCAAGCTTCCTAATGGTACAAACCCCGGATGCGTAGCTGCTTCCATTCACAAGTTATTCAAGTTTTTTTCTGGCCAACTCAACTTGGACAGACTATAGCTACTCAATAGAGAGCTTAAAGGCTTTCAAACGAACAATAACTCCAAACCTCGCTGTGTCATAACTCCAAACATTGCTGGTAACTATGCATGTGGGATGGCATGTGGCAACTATGCATGTGGGATGACATGTGGTAACTATGCATGTGGGATGGCATGTGGTAACTATGCATGTGGGATGGCATGTGGTAACTATGCATGTGGGATGGCATGTGGTAACTATGCATGTGGGATGGCATGTGGTAACTATGCATGTGGGATGCATGTGGTAACTATGCATGTGGGATGGCATGTGGTAACTATGCATGTGGGATGGCATGTGGTAACTATGCATGTGGGATGGCATGTGGTAACTATGCATGTGGGATGACATGTGGTAACTATGCATGTGGGATGGCATGTGGTAACTGCATGTGAGATGGCATGTGGTAACTGCATGTGGGATGGCATGTAGTAACTATGCATGTGGGATGACATGTGGTAACTATGCATGTGGGATGGCATGTGGTAACTATGCATGTGGGATGGCATGTGGTAACTATGCATGTGGGATGGCATGTGGTAACTATGCATGTGGGATGGCATGTGGTAACTATGCATGTGGGATGGCATGTGGTAACTATGCATGTGGGATGGCATGTGGTAACTATGCATGTGGGATGCATGTGGTAACTATGCATGTGGGATGGCATGTGGTAACTATGCATGTGGGATGGCATGTGGTAACTATGCATGTGGGATGGCATGTGGTAACTATGCATGTGGGATGACATGTGGTAACTATGCATGTGGGATGGCATGTGGTAACTATGCATGTGGGATGACATATGGTAACTATGCATGTGGGATGACATGTGGTAACTATGCATGTGGGATGACATGTGGTAACTATGCATGTAGGTTATATTATAGTCCTAATCAGTTCACACATTACCTTTGAAGAGGTTGGAGTTGTCGACAGGTCCGGGGTTGGCTGAGTCCTGCCCTGCCATAGACTGGTCCCACTGGTCGTAGCCAACATATTTCTTCCACTGCTTTATCCAGCGCATCTCCACAAGATACCTGCACCAAATGGGATTGTTTGTGATAACGAATCACACACTTCAAAGCTTTGACCGTGGCAACTTGAAACCTTAATACTAAGATAGTTATGTATTTGACAACAAAGTACTTTACCATCTCATTACAATGTGACTGGCTATGAGAAAATCGACCGTTGTGACAATAAATTAAAATCAAGTAAAGACGCAGTCAATTTACCTCAATTTTTTCAAAAAAATTTTTGGGGGGTTGTTTACTATCAAACAACCCCAGGTTAAAATTTTGGCTGATTTGGGCGAAAGCTTCTTCGGGAAAAAAGGGTTTTAGTTATGTCAGTCTACCATTCTAATTGCACCCAGCTGCATTTGGAGAATGTGGGTCGCCATTTCTATGACGATAGCTGCGGAAGCTTAAGGAATAATAGCTTACAGCAAAACTCTAGCTTACCGAGTATGACTAGCAGCTAAAGCCTAAAAGCTTACCAATTATTTCACGAAGTCTTGGATGAGCAGTAAGCCATAACTCGGCACAAAAACTCGGGCCATGAGGTTACCCTTCCAGGGAAAATCTTATTAACATTACATAATTCTTTCATAACAGTATAACAGTCCGTGCACAGAAATCACTCGTAAAACTTTCAACTTGATTTTTCTGAGTTTAATTTTGTGATGGAGCTAACTGCGTGGCTTTTGTATAGCCCGTGGAGACACTCCAAGCTAAAGAACGAATGGTAAGCACCTTTGACCCGTTAAAACTACCCACATAAAATCGATTTTTTTTTAATTGTGTCACAACGGTCGGTTTTCTCATAGCCGGTCACATGTACTACCTCAAATAAACTATATATTTTACAACTCTTAAAAATAATATGACACTAGTATCACTGACACTAACATCACTGACACTAGCATCACTGACACTAACATCACTGACACTAGTATCACTGACATTAACATCACTGACACTAGCATCACTGACACTAACATCACTGACACTAGCATACTGACACTAGCATCACTGACACTAACATCACTGACACTAACATCACTGACACTAGCATCACTGACACTAACATCACTGACACTAACATCACTGACACTAGTATCACTGACACTAGCATCACTGACACTAGCATCACTGACATTAACATCACTGACACTAGCATCACTGACACTAACATCACTGACACTAGCATCACTGACACTAGCATCACTGACACTAGCATCACTGACACTAGCATCACTGACACTAGCATCACTGACACTAACATCACTGACACTAGCATCACTGACACTAACATCGCTGACACTAACATCATCACTGACACTAGTATCACTGACACTAACATCACTGACTTACCAAGTGTCTCCTTTCTTTAAAGTTTGCTGTAAAGCAGCATGGCACTCCGCCTTCTGTATGGTAAAGGATGGTACCTTTAACTTCTCTTTAATAGACTCAGTGTTCTGAAGCACTATATCTGTGAATATAAACAAGATCAATACATGGTACATGTGAGACTAACACTAGGATGTGACACAAACACTAGGATGTGACACTAACACTAGGATGTGAGACTAACACTAGGATGTGGCGCTAACACTAGGACATGGCACTAACACTAGAATATAGCACTAACACTAGAATGTGACACTAACACTAGGACATGGCATTAACCCTAGGACATGGCACTAACCCTAGGACATGGCACTAACACTAGGACATGGCACTAACACTAGGATGTGGCACTAACACTAGAATGTGAGACTAACACTAGAATGTGACACTAACACTAGGACATGGCATTAACACTAGGACATGGCACTAACACTAGGACATGGCACTAACACTAGGATGTGGCACTAACACTAGAATGTGACACTAACACTAGGACATGGCACTAACACTAGGACATGGCACTAACACTAGGATGTGACACTAACACTAGGATGTGAGACTAACACTAGAATGTGACACTAACACTAGGACATGGCATTAACACTAGGAGATGGCACTAACACTAGGACATGGCACTAACACTAGGATGTGGCACTAACACTAGAATGTGACACTAACACTAGGACATGGCACTAACACTAGGATGTGACACTAACACTAGAATGTGACACTAACACTAGGATGTGACACTAACACTAGGACATGGCACTAACACTAAGATGTGACACTAACACTAGGATGTGAGACTAACACTAGAATGTGACACTAACACTAGGACATGGCCCTAACACTAGGACATGGCACTAACACTAGGATGTGGCACTAACACTAGAATGTGACACTAACACTAGGACATGGCACTAACACTAGGATGTGGCACTAACACTAGAATGTGACACTAACACTAGGACATGGCACTAACACTAGGACATGGCACTAACACTAGGACATGGCACTAACACTAGGGCATGGCACTAACACTAGGACATGGCACTAACACTAGGACATGGCACTAACACTAGGATGTGGCACTAACACTAGGACATGGCACTAACACTAGGACATGGCACTAACACTAGGATGTGGCACTAACACTAGGATGTGACACTAACACTTAGGATGTGAAACTAACACTAGGATGTGACACTAACACTAGGTAACACTAGGATGTGAGACTAACACTAGGATGTGAGACTAACACTAGGATATGATACTAACACTAGGATATGGCACTAACACTAGGATGTGACACTAACACTAGGATGTGACACTAACACTAGGATGTGAGACCAACACTAGGATGTCACTAACACTAGGATGTCACTAACACTAGGATGTGAGACCAACACTAGAATGTGACACTAGCACTAGGATGTGAGACTAACACTAGGATGTGGCACTAACACTAGGATGTGACACTAACACTAGGATGTGAGACTAACACTAGGATGTGAGACTAACACTAGGATGTGACACTAACACTAGGATGTGACACTAACACTAGGATGTGAGACTAACACTAGGATATGACACTAACACTAGGATGCAGTACTAACAGTAGGATATGACACTAACACTAGGATGTGACACTAACACTAGGATGTGATACTAACACTAGGATATGACACTAACACTAGGATGTGACACTTAGGATGCACATGTGACATTATCACCAGGATGTAGATCATCACTATATTTAAACTTCACTCTGGTGCATTCTAAATTATCAAGTAATAAAAAAGGTACCTAGTACCTCCCTACTCTCTAGAAGCTGCATACAAATAACCAATCTGACAAGGTAGCCGAATATGAATGAACCAACACCACCTGCATCTGCTCAACATTACCCTCAGTGTACATCATATCTGGTTACTACGGAGACAGGTATCACCCATACATTACATCATTCTATTTGAGTGTTACACTCAAGGGTTACTACTTTTCTCTACCTGGAAAGCAAGCACAACTGCCTTATGTCATATTACCGACCTCTTCAGTGTGGGACTGGTAAAGGGTTTCATTATACACACACTCATCCACCACTATGAATTATACTCTAACCTTTCTTTGCAGCTACTTCTAATGCTTTCTCTTCCAGTCCCACTTTCTTCATAAGCTGAAGTAACTGCTCCCAAGTTATGGCATGTCTGGTAAACCACTGTTCCACTACAAACTTCAGGCAGTCCTCTTGCTCCTTCCCTTCACACTTCTCCACTACCGTTTCCATTTCCTCCTCACTGAATCCAGCTTTACTGGCTACCTCCTTCCACTTGTACTTTTCACTTTCCAGTAACTTACAAACATCTTCCAGAGTAGGTCCTGCCGCTACAAAGTAACACCACACCCTACCGCGAGTACAAACACTAACTAAAGCTTACCATCCGTAGATGACGTGTTGTTGTCAGTATCCATAGGCTCCACGGTCACCGCTCCCTCGGAGTCTCCACTACGACTAGCACCAGATCTCTCCGCCATCAATAACGTATAAGAAGAGATCAACTGAGTGCGACCATTACCATTTACAACTGCACAACTGTTGATGAATATTTATCACGTGACTATTCACCGCCATATATATCCTGACGGCACCTCTCTACCGGACGCGGACCCGAACTTCCAAAAATACGGACTAAAAATTAGTACATAATTAGCTATAACTTCATAGCTAGCTAGCTAGCTATGTTTAGCCAATTAAATTCATGCCCTTTATTTGGTACAGGTTGGTATTACCATAGAAATAGTTTTGTTTTACAATCATCTGAATATTTGAGTACATTTGTATAGCTAGATCTGCTAGCTAGTAACTAAGACTAGTGAAATTAATCCTGTCGTTTTGAAAAACAATTTACTAGCTAGTTGACCTCTTGAAGCAACTTCCCGTCTTTTGAAATTTGCATGTATAGCTAGTAGTAGCCCACCAGAATAAGGGGCATTTTTTTTTGTCGAAGTTCACATCAGAGTAGCTATATCTAACTTTGTTTCCCTTAAAGTAGTCAATTCTCAAAACTACTTGCTGGCTTTCTGTCAGCAGTGGGGAAGAAAAGCATGTTAGGCCAGAAAAGATATTCAATCTGAGGAAGAATGGGAGGGTTTCTCTCAGACTTGCACGCAGCAAATGTGTGGTATCAGAAAGACTGCAAGGCAGCTTTTATGTCCTAGTCAATAAAGGTTGCTGTTTTACAAGGTTGTGTGCTACCAATACCATGCTGAATGATATTGCTCTTAGTCCTGTTGTTCCATATCTGCTAGGAAATACGTGAAGATGGAGGGCAACCTTGGACATGTGTGGAGGGAAAATTCTAATAATCAAAGGTGGCTGGACCTTATCATCCCCAGAATATTCAGCACTATAATGCCATACAAAATGACTTATTAGTTTCTCAAGCACCGCCCGCTTCAATTTTCCATATTAAGTAATTAGCAATCTTGTGGTTTAATAATAGTCTATTAAGTGTGCATGATAGGTGCACCAGCTCACAGTGGAGCTAGCCAGCCACTGAAAGTGCAAGTGTGCATGATAGGTGCACCAGCTCACAGTGGAGCTAGCCAGCCACTGAAAGTGCAAGTGTGCATGATAGTGCACCAGCTCACAGTGGAGCTAGCCAGCCACTGAAAGTGCAAGTGTGCATGATAGGTGCACCAGCTCACAGTGGAGCTAGCCAGCCACTGAAAGTGCAAGTGTGCATGATAGTGCACCAGCTCACAGTGGAGCTAGCCAGCCACTGAAAGTGCAAGTGTGCATGATAGGTGCACCAGCTCACAGTGGAGCTAGCCAGCCACTGAAAGTGCAAGTGTGGATGATAGTGCACCAGCTCACAGTGGAGCTAGCCAGCCACTGAAAGTGCAAGTGTCTTTTGAACTCACAAATCAATCCACAAGTGTAACTTGCAAACAATACAATAATACTTTTACAATAAACACTTGCTGGAGCTGTTATTGTATTTTATCTGCCACATCACTACATTCTCCTGTTTGGAACAGTACAGTAACAAACTCCTTGAGAGCTGAGGTTTAATAAGACTGTACAGACGTTGCCTAAAAGAATTCTTGCTTTGTCCTTGTCAATCAAGTCCACTCGCTGGATGAGTTGGTCATAACACAAGGTTTCACTGAGAGGATTAAGTCAGGATATACACTGAGAAACACTGACAAGTAATTCACACCTAAAAATGCAAATAATAATAACTAGAACACTAGTAAAAATTAACAATTAATAAAAGCTTAACTAACTTGTAAAGATTTCTTGCCCGGAGTGCTGCTTCTCAAAATTCTGAAACCAGAAATAGTAGTAACTATTAAAAGAAACTGCAATAGTATTTCCATTACCTGTCCAAACAATATGAGGTGTCCACTGCAAAGTACTACTGCTTGTGGACAATTCAAATTGAAGAGGCATACTATAACCTCAGGAATTGAATCTGCCTCATCAACCACCCCAAGATAATCCCTTCCTTCGTCAAAGGCAAACAGGTAGTCCATGTAGCTGCTGTAGTTCATTCCAGTACATTCATGATGAATGGAGTCTTGGGAAGTAGGATCACACGAACATACCACTTCAAAATATTTACATCGAGATATAAATGTTACATAAACTCTTTTGGATCCATACAAAAAGTGTACCATGTTGTTCTTGACACCTTCTCTAATAAAAGTGAAGGACTTGTTAGATATGAGACAAGCCATAACAGGTCGATTCACTGTGAAAGATGATTTGAAATCTTTCACAGTTAATCGACCTGTCTTCCTGAATCTGTCGCTGTGGCCTGAACTAAGTTATCAAAACTCATTGCTTTAAGAATGACTCCAGTGATACTGTCATACACTACCTGGATGTCAGTGATGACCATGTCTTCCAAACCAGGCACACTGGGGAAGTACGTCAGAATACCAGCAAGGTGGTGAAGAAACCACAGTGCTACTTTGGTCTCCTAGGGTGTCATATTGAAGGCATTGGACAAGGCCAAACAGGTCTCCAGGCTGGCTGTCCTCACCTCTCTCATGCGAAGACACAAACTGAATAGAAGCCACACAGCTGGAATTTTCAGCCTTTTAAAGTGTTTCTCCATACCAATTTCCAGTAGCTGATGAGGGATGGATTTCTTCTGCTCTGCCTCCCATGTTGTCCAGAGAAACTACAAGCTTGTTTTTTGAGCAGAACTGAACTGTGCCTTTTTTGTAGGAGTCAATGTCTCGAATCACTTCTTGAAGCTGTGAGTGAACACTGTAAATCATTTGGTGTGAACTCCCGCCAAATCCACACCTTTTGGTTGAATTGTAAGCGTGTACTACACACCATTTGACAGTGTGACTTCACGCTTTAAGCATTAGGTGTGACGTTCACAACACCATGTTTTATCCAATTCTTTCTCCCTAATTCATTTTAGCTGTTGAATGTAATTATAGATGGCAGGATTTCCTACAGTGGTCTTTAAGATTTCCACCCTCAAGAAATTTGGTAGATTTTTTTTACTTCATCATTGGTAATTTTTTATTTTGTTGCAAGCTGGAATGGGAGAAAAATTAGGTGATTTTAGCAGGACCGAAGTAGTATCTTTTATGATACGGTCCTATCTATGTATAATGAGTGGGTGTGGTCTAAAATATTCATATTGTTCCAGCAAATTACCCTCTATGAAACCTGGTGGTGGTTCACACTGAAACAATAATAAATTCAATAAATGCGAATTCAAAACTAATTGTTCAATTAAAAAATATTTAAGTGGCACAAAAAAAGATCAGTGAGACTGAATATGGTATAAACCTAAAACACAATGATCAAATAAATCTGACGGCTTGATCACACTAAACACAGGTGGTGAGTTATTAATTACTTCAAACGAATGAAAATGAGTAGAAAAGCAAATTGTATGCAGCAGTTCCAAAAAAAATAAATAACACAAGTTGTCAACAATTATTTCTTGAATAATTCCGAATTGAGGAAGTAGATTAGACGTTGCGACCACAACGTCCCCGGATGTGTAGCGAGTACCACATAACTCGATCCATGACACCCTATTAAAATAAAATTTTGGCACATAATAACAACATCAACAACATCAACAACAACTATAATAATAGAAGCAAAAAATAAAAATACCATACTAATAATATTTTCCTACAACACTAGTAATAATTATACACCTGTATTAAATGACTGGCACATACTATGTACTTGACTGAAACACTGACGGACATAGTTCACTGAAATACTAACAGACACAATGGACTGAAGTATTTACACAGACGTAGCTAATTAAAATACTAACACATACCCGTAGCCACAGTTCGAGGGGTTCGGTCGAACCCCCCTTTAGAGTGACCGGAAGTAATTTTAGCCACACCCCACATATAACTATTGGAATATCATCATCTGTTCAATCGTGCTGAACCAGCGCTTGAATTATCTGCTATTTCTGGCCTAGTGTGAGTCCAAGTGACCTAATAAACATTCAGCTCCTTGGATACAAAATTTCGCTGCACGAGTAAAGCTTGCTACTTTATATTTTTCTTTATAAAGTGTAACGTAATGCACTTATTAATTAGTAAGAGTGGTAAGAGTAATAGCACCGATAAGCGTGCGATTCAATATTAATAGCACAAGCAACGGAATTTTTTCAACAGATTAGAAAGGGAGCCATCCGGAAGTATCTGAGAAAGTTAAACCTGAAATGCACAGATAATTGTAGCTACACTGCAAATGATAAAAATAAAAATAAAAACAGGCCTACTATTAGCGAGTGATAGCACGGGTAACCTGTGCTATTAGGTTATAGTTATAAACCAAAATTGAGGTTTGTATGCGATTAATACAAACCTAATGATTTTGGTTTATAACTATTTTATAGCCAGAACATAAACAACGAGCAAAGTATAGCGTTAGCTATCTTAGTAATTGTATTAAAGTACCCAAACTCTTCATTATTCCATTTTGCTTTGATCTGCCTTCTACCATAATTATGGTTGCTAAGAACTATATCAGACTTTTCCCCGCTAATACATTTTTTTACGGGCATACCAGACTGTATCAGATTTATAGTTCTTAACGACAAGCGCGGTCGCTCGGGTAACGGGCTATAAGGATCAGTAGCGCTCGCAAAGCTACTGAAATAGCACTCCGATTTGCCTCGTGTTATTTTAATCACGTTGTTCGTGCTATTAATCCTGAATAGCACGGTTACCCATTAATAGTAGGCCAGCTTTATAAAAATTGCACGAGACTACAGTAAGCTAAAGATCATTTACAGTGTGGCTACTATGTATAATGCAGTCACTATCTCTATACTTCAGGATAAACTTTCTCTTGAATTTTGCTTTAATAGATGGCTCCTCCTAATCTGTTGAAAAAACTCTGTCTAAAAAGGGTATAGCTTCTGCTCTAAAAAATGACGTCTCCAACTAGAAACTACAACTGTACAATTCCAAGGCTAGAGCTGCATGCTTGTGCACTTACTCTTATTAAGCTACGGTGGCATTTCACATTTCACTGAGTTATAGCGATTTTTCCAATACAATTTGAACTGGCAGTTTACACGCTGTACTATTAAATAACTTGTAGTGTACGAATAAGGCGTATTAATGATGCACTGTATTGGTTACATGAGAATAATACCGCTTTTCTCTCGAATATCAACAGATTATAGTTTTGAAGTAGAATACCTAGAACAAATTATAAGCTTTAATACACTTATCTTTTGTTTTTTAGTATTGTAAAAGAATTAACGAGGAAACAAAAGTAAGTGTGGCTTTTTGCGTCTTAAAATCCGAACCCCCCAATGCGAACCTCTGGCTACGGGCCTGTAACACACATGTACTTGACTGAAATACCAACACAAACGTACTTGACTGAAATACTAACACACACGTACTTGACTGAAATACCAACACAGACGTACTTGGACCGAAATACCAACACAGACGTACTTGACTGAAATACCAACACACACGTACTTGACTGAAATACCAACACAGACGTACTTGACTGAAATACCAACA
>WLWD01003116.1_pt1 | contig 17625 bp, 14 predicted proteins | sample 6712731 | NCBI WGS metagenome assembly WLWD01 (sample SAMN12718690, study PRJNA576275) | sponge metagenome | isolation source: marine sponge | host: Mycale hentscheli | place: New Zealand: South Island, Marlborough, Capsize Point | collected 2014-11-01
AAGCTGCCGAGAGTGGAAAGCCCTCCTCAGCTGGGCAACTCAAGTAAGATGGCATTGTCTAGAATGATTAGTAATGAGAGAAAGATGAAAAAGGTGGGAAAATTGGCAGAGTTTGATGAAGAAATGTTTGGGTATATAAGGCTAGAGCATGCAGAGGTTGTGCCTGAATCAGAAAGGGATAAAGGCATGTATTACTTGCCTGTAAAGGGCGTAATCAAAGAAAGCTCCACCTCCACAAAGGTCAGGCCAGTTTTTGATGCTAGTGCCAAGACTAGCAATGGAGTTGCTCTTAATGATGCTCTCCTAGTTGGTCCAAACTTATACCCCTTAATCAGTGACATCCTGATCCAGTTTAGAAGTTATCCTATAGCTGTGTCTGCTGACATCAGCAAAATGTACAGGGAGGTCAAACTCCTCCCGGAAGACCAAGCTTACCATTTCTTGTACATAAGAGATCCTGATGGCAAGCTGCTAACATGCAAAATGAAAAGGTTGACATTTGGTGTACGTCCTTCCCCATTCATTGCTACATCTGTTATACGTCACCATAGCAACCAGAATCAGAAACAATATCCCAAGGCTGCACAAGCTATAATGCAGCAATTCTATGTAGATGATTTTTTGTCCGGGGCATCCACATTGGATGAAGCAGTGCAAATCAGAGAAGAACTGTGTAAATTGTTGAGTTTATGTGGCATGAAGCTTAGAAAGTGGAGGAGCAACTCCCAGCAACTCCTGTCAACCATTCCTGATGATTTGCTAGAGAAAGAAGACAAGAAGGAGCTGATACAGGAGTCGCCTCTGAAAGCACTCGGGATCCATTGGGACACCTCCAAGGACACATTGCTCGTAACTACTCCTACGTCTGAAAAAGGTGAAGTTACCAAAAGGGTGGTGGCAAGGGTAGTAGCAAGTGTGTATGATGTACTTGGGTTGATGTCACCTTACCTGATCTCTGGAAAAATTGTATTACAACAACTTTGGGTGCATAAATTGGCATGGGATGATTGTATTCCAGAGGAAGTGTTACCCAAATGGCAGTGTTGGGTGGATGGCCTAGAAGTAGTAAAAGGTCATCACATTGACAGGTACACTGGTTGCCATGACAAAATCAGAAAGAAAACTCTGCATGGATTTTCTGATGCTAGCCAGCTAGCGTATGGAGCTGTAGTTTACTTGGTGTGTGAAAGCACTACTGGGTTGACATCACATATAATCTGCTCCAAGGCAAGAGTGTGCCCTCTTAAGCTAAGAACTATACCTGAACTTGAATTAGAGGCTGCAAAATTGCTTGCAAAGCTATTACATCATGTAGCAGGTGTGCTTAACATTCCCTTGTCCAACATTGTACCCTGGACTGATTCCAGCATTGTGCTGGCATGGTTACTTCAACCACCCAACAAACTAAAGACCTTTGTCTGTAACAGGGTAGCGTTAATCGGAGAGCTGTTGCCACGGTGCAACTGGAGGCATGTCCCCACTGCTGACAACCCTGCTGACATGTGCAGCAGAGGTGTGACAGCACAAACCCTTGTAAACTCCCACCTTTGGTGGAATGGCCCAGACTGGTTAAAATTGCGTCCAGAGCAATGGCCATTCTTGCCTGCAAAAAGCATACCACCCAGTCAAATGCCTGGAGTGAAAGCCACTGTGATAGTTGCCATGGCAACCCAGAAGTGTGAACTGGATTTGTGGCAAAGATTTTCATGCTATAATAAGTTAGTCAGAGTGCTTGCTTGGGTTTTGAGGTTTCTGAGAGCCTATGTCAAGAAGGAGAAGCAGCCTCCTGACAGAACTTTGACTTGGAATGATGTTAATGCTGCCAAAAAGTTGCTCATTAGAGTGCAGCAATTGGAAAGTTTCCCTGATGTATTTGCAGTTGTGTCTAGTAAAGGTCGCCTCAGCAAAGGCCATCCCTTGGGGGGGATGGGTTTGGAGCTCAGCCCCAACCACGCCTTGTTGGTAAAGGGTAGGGTTGGTGGAAAGAGCATGGTGCCGCTGTCAGCTAAAAATGCACTGACAAAGCTGATGTTGCTGACACAGCACAAGTTGCATGGTCACCCTGGAGTTGCAACCCTCATTAGCATAGTAGGACACACTTTTTATGTGGTGGGTATCAAAAGAGAGCTCAAGAGGATAGCAAAAATGTGCCCAAATTGTCAACATGCCAATGCCAACCCATTATCGCAGCAGATGGGAATGCTGCCAACATCAAGAGTGACACTGCAACCTCCATTTGACAAATGTGGTGTAGATTTTGCGGGTCCCATCACTCTGAAAGAAGGTGCCACCAGAAAGCCTGTCAAATTCAAAAGTTATTTGTGCCTTTTTGTGTGCATGTCGACCAGATGTGTGCATATTGAAATAGTCAAAACTCTGGAAACCAATGAATTCATGGCAGCTCTCCAAAGGTTTGCTAATAATAGGAGGGGCATGCCTAGTGAGATCTTTTCAGACAATGGCAGCAATTTCATTGGAGCTGCAAAAGAAATCAATGATATCTCAAGCATGCTCAGGAAATCCAAGCATTCAATATCTGTAGTCGAGAGTCAGCATGGTATGAAGTGGCATTTCAACCCTCCCAGAGCTCCACACTTTGGTGGGCTTTGGGAGGCAGGTGTAAAGATTATGAAAAAGCAAATAAGAAAAATCATTGAGCCACACCCCTTAAGACTTGACGAAATGTGGAACATCACTACTCATGTGGAAGCAGTGCTAAATTCGAGACCACTAGTGCCATTGGAGAAGGTTGAGTCAGAAGATGAGCTTGCTCTAACTCCAGCACACTTCTTGATTGGAAGGCCAATGAGAGCTCCACCTACACCAGCAGCATCAGCAGCTAAAATCACATCGTTGAGGAGGTGGCAGCTAGTGCAGAAACTCCAACAACAGCTCAGTGAAGGATGGAGTGGTCATTACTTACAATCTCTTCAGTCAAGATCGAAATGGAGGAACAGGAAAGAAAATGTCAGAGTTGGTCAAATAGTTTATATCAAGGACATAACGTTAAGCAATGGATTGAAATGGCCTCTAGGAAAGATAATCAAAGTCTATGCTGGCAGAGATAATCTTGTCAGAACTGTGGATCTTGTATGCAAGGGAAAAGAATATAAAAGACCCATTCACTTGTTAATCCCACTGAACATCGAGGATAATGACGAGCAGTGAGAACTGTTGTATCATCTCATTAGTACTTATTGTTTACTTGTATTATCATACATGTTGTTTACTTTCTGGAGGCCCAGTATGTTTAGGTCTCCCTAAACAAACGCCGAATTATTATTTACCTAATTTAGTTATTCATGCACTAATTATCTTTATATCATATTCATTTACATTCAATTTCATATATTCCATTTAACGCACACTGGTGTGCGTTTTTTAGAATAAATAAAAAGAAAAACCTCGTGTTCTAACTTGAAGTTCTTGTACAAGGGATAGAACTTAATCCTTTTGAATCCTCCTCCCTGAAGAGTACAAAGAATAACTCACACACAGCTTTAATAGCTAGCTTGCTGTGTGTGCTGCCTGTGCTAGCCAGGTGGTCCTTACATAACCTGCTTTTGGGATTTACGACCCCGAAACACTAGCAATGGCGGCATTTTATAACACAGAATATAGCCTGAGGGATGATTGTGTGTGTGCGTGTGTTTCTGTAGGGGGAGGTTTGGTATAGTTCACGGTTGCCAGCATAGACAGAGCGGCCAGCAATACGCCGCCAAGTTCGTGCGTCTGAGGAGCAGGAAGAAGGCCGCTATCAGGAAGGAGGTGGAGATTCTTCAGAAGGTGCGAGGGAAATGTCCACATATCTTAGAGTACCAGGATGCCTTTGAGCGAGGGAGAAACCTCATTATAGTCACTGAACTGTGAGTTGTCAAGTCATCTCTTTCATAAAGTAGATACACACGGGTGGTTATAGACTAGAACATGACGCGCATTTAGCGTTGTGAAGTTATATACACTTCTAATTAATTATTATTGAAGTGAGATATGGTAAGGTGTGAACATATTCAAGGCAATCGTAGATGTCTGTTTTATGAGGATATACATCAAACTTATTAGTATTGATATTAAGCAAAGCATTGAAATGACCTACCAAAAAGACAGCTCTATTTCTTCCTGCACTCTGCACTCTGGTAATGTTGAACACTTATACTTCATCCTCTATCAGTACTATATAGCTAACCCATGTTTGTTTGTTTGTTTGTTTGTGTGTTTGTGTTGTGGTTGCAGAGTGCCGAGTGGAGAGATTCTAGAATCAGTCGTCTCAGACAACAATTTGACAGAAGCGGTTGCCGTGGGTTACCTGTCGCAGCTGCTGCAGGCAGTGGACACTCTTCACAGGATCAAGATAGCCCACCTGGACATCAGAGTGAGTTACCACACAAGTCAGCCACACCCACTTTTCCTAATCCACATCTTTGTTCCTGTCTTATCTTTACTCCTACCAAGAATTGCTAATGCTCATACTTGACCACCTTTTCCGCTTTCTCTGATTAGCCTGAGAATATCTTGCTGGCCTACGGGCGTGTGAAGCTGATTGACTTTGGGACGGCGAGGGACATGTCCTCCAGCGAACAGACGCCACTCTATATGTCATCCGTGGAGTTCTGCGCACCGGAGGTCGTAGGTCAAGAAATGCCAACATTTGAAGCAGACATGTGGAGTGTGGGCGTCTTCACATATGTCTTGTAAGTTATCACATGACCTAGTCACATGACATTGACCACATCACATGACCTTGACCACGTCACATGACAGTATCATAACAAATTATATTGTACATAATTGCCTTTAGTTAGGGTCTTTTATATAAGACTCTAGGGGAGGTAAAATACCAGTTTATTGCTGGTTGTTAAAGTACATCAGGGTCATAATTAAAGTGATATGAATTGTATTTATTCTCTCTCTCTTTCTTTGTGTTTGTGTGTGTGTGTGTGTGTGTGTATGTGTGTATGTGTGTGTGCTTAGGCTGAGTGGTTTGTCTCCATTCTTTGCTGACAATATCCAGGCAGTGGTGGAGAGAATTATAGACGCTCGCTACAGTTTCTACAAGGAGCAGTTTGAGAGTATCTCACAAGATGCCAAAGACTTCATTTCAGCTTTACTGCAGAAATCTCCTGAGTAAGTGTGGAGAGAGAGAGAGAGAATTTACATAAAATTCTGTTTTATTTCCAAGATGAAGTTCCCTGTGAGTGGTGTCATGGGAAGTGGAGTTGTGTATGTGCAGTCGCTGTGTTATTACTGGTCTTCATCCCTCATTCCTTAGGTATCGACTGGGAGCTTCTGATGCACTGAAGCATTCTTGGATCAAGATGCTGGGCGGGGCTGGTGGGAGGAGCCACTCCCCTTGGCCCATGGCTAGACTAGATATCTCCCAACTGAAGACCTTCCTAGCCAGACGGAAGTGGCATGTAAGTGTTCACAGAGAATAAACATGCAATTAAATTTATGATACTTCTAATGCAATGTTGTAATTTATGAACTTTATTTATAGTTGTTGTTGTTGTTGTTGTTGTTGTTGTTGTTGTTGTTGTTTTTATGTACTGTAGACTTCTAGTGTTGCGGTTGATGACACCACAGTATATGGCCCGCGCTCCATGACCTGCTTTAGCCCCACCCCTCCAGACTTTGAAGAACAAGCCAAGAATGAAGGTAGATGAAACTTCACAATGGCCGAGACATGCACACACACACACACACATACACACACATACATACACACACACACACATACATACTGTATGTACCTCTCACTAACTTAGACATAAATTAATAGTTTTCAATAGAATCTGGTTTTCTACTTTAAATGAAAAAAAAAAAATTGCTGTATACTGGTCTATTCACAAGTTTTACTTTCATTAATGGCTTCTCTCTCTCTCTCTCTGCTTTAGCTCCTCCTCAGCTATTTGAAGGTGTGACAGAGGTGAAGGGTAAAGAAGGGTCTTCAGTGACGATGGAGTTCCAAGTGAGTGGTTCACCCATTCCCTCTGTCACTTGGGAGCACGAAGGTCAGGGAGAGGTCACCATGTCGCTACGGCGTCGTGTGGTGGAACTCAGCGGAGGCTCCACCTCTCTGACCATCAGCAATCTGCGCTATGACGATGAGGGCGTGTACATCTGCACGGCTATCAACAACCTGGGCACAGTCTCCGCCTCCTGCAAGCTAACCGTATTGGGTACGTTACACGGAGAGTGAAGACTTGTTTGTGTGTGTGAGCATGAATGTCATTGGGATTATGTGGAGGGTTAGAGATGAACTCTTTATGCATTGAACGACTCATCAGTTTTTTTAGTCGTTAGGCGAGCAAGCGAGTGAAACACTCGAGATTTTGCAGTGTTAATATTTTTTTATTTGTCTGTTTTATTTATTTATTTTAAAGTTATTTATTTATTTTTTTGTTTATTTTAAATTTATTTATTTTAAATTAATTTTTTTATTTTAAAATTGATTCGTTTTTTTTAAAATTATTATTATTAATTTGATTTTATTGATAGCATTAGGAGCAGCTGTATCTCTAGCTCTTTGTTCAGTTAAATCTATTGTGGGTTAGCCTTACCAGATGGATAGCTATGAGCATTGAAAGAAGATATCAACTAAAGATACATGTTTATAAATGTGTACTTTATTTGATGTAGCTGTTCCTGGAGCCCCAACTGATGTCAACACTATCATCCTGGGCAGCTACAACTCCGCCCTCATTTCATGGTTGCCCCCAGCAACCGATGGCCATGCAAACATCTCCAAATACCACTTGGAGAGGAGTAGACTGGAGCAAGACTCGTGGGAGGTGGTGGCCACTGACCTGGAAGGAGCCGCTCACGTGGTTGATGACCTCTTACCAGGTATCGCCTACATCTTCAGAGTGTCGGCTATCAACGCGGTGGGAATGGGGGCGTGTTCCGATCCATCTGAACCTGTCACTATCGACTTGGACCAGGCTTACGATTCAGATAGTCCGTCCTACGACCAAGTGAGGATGAAGCTTTCTCCGTTTGAACTTGAGTATAATCTCGGAGAAGAAATATACCGGTGAGTGGAAATAGGACACAGTCAGTTCTCTCTCTCTCTTATCTGGCCATCCTCGGGCTGGACATTGTTTGCAACTCAAAAATGTCCACAACTCAAAAAATGGCTATGACTCATTAGCTAGTGCTTTGCATGAATTGTTTTATTAAATTAATTAAAGGGGACTCACCTAATTAGTTTTATAAGTGCTATATTAGCACACAGTGCAGCCTACGTGATAATTCAACAGTTAACAAACCAAATAGAGTTTGTATGAAAGTGCATATGTGTTTATCTTTACCTTACCGCATGGTGACTTGTAACTGTGCTCTGTAGTGGTAGCTACTCTCAAGTGCTGAAGTGCAGAGAGAGGACAACTGATTATGAGTACGTGGCGAAGTTAGTGCAGGTTGAAGGCAGTCCAGTGCTACGCGGTAAGGTGTGGCAAGAAACAGACTTGCTTCGAGAATTGGTGCATCCTCGGATTGTCCGTTTGGAAGATTCGTTTGACAACAAGACCAAAGTCATCCTAGTCATGGAGCAGTAAGTCAACAAATAGCGGCTTACAAATTATAATCTACAGTTCAGTTTGGGATCTGAGGGATCTTGTGTGGTTTGTGTGTTACATTCAGCAGTTGTAGGGCGTGTCTTGGTGCTTTTTTTTTTTTTTTTTTTTTACAGAAATTATATGCCATGTGTGTTCGTTGCAAATCCAACAAAGTTTGATCTCACCCGGTATTCTCTGATAGTCTACTAGGTGTCATGTCATAGTGACAATGATGCAGTTGTAAATAACATTAATGTTGTAATGCTATTGTTGAATGTTTAGAACTTACCTTTTTTTCTTTTTTCTTTTTTTTCTTTTTTTTCCTTTTTTTTTTTTTTTTTTTTTTTTTTTTGTAGTCTTGCTGGAGGCACTTTGGCGGAGTACGTAGACTCTCACGGAAGTCTCACTGAGTACACAACTACACGACTACTTCGTAAAATTCTAGAAGGACTTCAATATCTTCATGAGGCGAAGATCATCCACGTCAACCTCACTGTGAGTCACAAACAACTATACTATAGTGGTAATAGGCTACTGGTTGTTATTACTCATTTATTAATACTTATATTAATACATAAAATTAATACATGAGTATAATAGTAGTATAATATATATATATATATATAATTATATGTACTGTGCATTGGGTATTTTCTTTGAGTATGTCCACATCACACGAGTGTTCAATATTTTCACTCCAGTTCTAACTGACTGAATTTTTAGGAGTATGATGGAGTTACACCAGAACATGGAGAAATATTCAGTTATAAACAATTTATTACACTCGTCTGACAATATGGGAATGACATTTCACTCTCACACTGGTATCTTCACTTGCCTGTAGCTCATGTCTGACAATATGGGAATGACATTTCACTCTCACACTGGTATCTTCACTTGCCTGTAGCTCATGTCTGACAATATGGGAATAACATTTCACTCTCACACTTGTATCTTCACTTGCCTGTAGCTCATGTCTGACAATATGGGAATAACATTTCACTCTCACACTTGTATCTTCACTTGCCTGTAGCTCATGTCTGACAATATGGGAATGACATTTCACTCTCACACTGGTATCTTCACTTGCCTTTAGCTCATGTCTGACAATATGGGAATGACATTTCACTCTCACACTGGTATCTTCACTTGCCTTTAGCTCATGTCTGACAATATGGGGATGACATTTCACTCTCACACTTGTATCTTCACTTGCCTGTAGCTCATGTCTGACAATATGGGGATGACATTTCATTCTCACACTGGTATCTTCACTTGCCTGTAGCTCATGAAAATGCTTACACGTGCTCTTATCTCCCCATATTGTAAAATTCAGTAGCGTATATAGTTAATTATTATTTACCGAGGTAATCAGGAGTTCATTTAGGGGGGCCATAGGAGCTGCTCCCCCCCCCCCCCTTGAAGTCATTTTATCCCCCCTTGAAATATTCTTCAAATTTCATTTCATAGGCAAAAAGCAAAGTTAAGAAGTGAATGATTAAGGTGAATGCAATAGCTTAAATCATCAGTTTATTGCTGCTCTAATTATTGTCTTGGTAATTGAAGCCCATCTCCTTTATCATCTTAGTTCTGTATGAACATCTCCTTTCTCATCTTAGTTCTGTATGAACATCTCCTTTCTCATCTTAGTTCTGTATGAACATCTCCTTTCTCATCTTGAACATCTCCTTTCTCATCTTAGTTCTGTATGAAAGTTGTGACCCCCTTGAGGTAGCGTGAGCTCAATCTCGCACCTCTTAAATTGATTCCTAACTGAACGAACACTGTAATGATGTAATGATTTATTTATGGTGTGTGTTGTATTCTTTGTTTAGCCTGACAACATCATGCTCACTGCTGGTTATGGTGACTTGAAATTGGGTGGATTTGGACTGGCTCGCTTCATCGAGTCGGGTAACCAGCTCACCAACCTCGCACATTGTGGGGTGGAGTTTCAGGCTCCTGAGGTCGTGATCTTACAACCCATCACCACGGCTGCCGATATTTGGAGTGCTGGAGTGCTAGCATGTTACATGTGAGTGATAGTAAAAGAGGCGGGGCTAGGAAAAGAGGCGGGGTTAGAAGTACGCTTTTTATTTTGTATTGTAACAACTCCAACTTCACTCAAATCATCCGAAGCTTGAATTTGTTCATAGTTTTATTTGATTCCTGTTTCCCCTACCTGTATGAAATAATGGTTGTAATTACTGAGTATTATTAGTATTATTATTAATTATTATTATTTAGTAGTAGTAGTAGTAGTAGTAGTAGCAGCAGCACCATGTCCTGGCTACGTTGCAGGCTAGCATTCTCCTTACTAAGATCTGCCATCCAGTGTCTTAGAGGTGCCAGATCAAGCGTTGGACACCCGGGCAAATTACCATATCTCTGTAGACCTGGTGTATACAGAGTCACAAATCATCTCATAACTCCTCAGTCACTTTTGCTGGTTTTAACTTCACTCTTGTTAAAAAAAAGGAGTAATAGTAGTAGTACTATTGTTTTATTTGTTTACTTTATTTCTCCAGGGTGACAGGACGTTCTCCTTTCTTACGAAGTTCCGAGAAAGCTACAGTTACGGCCATCACATCATTTGCTGTGCAGGACCTCAGCAGCAAAGAACTCTCCAACTTCTCCAGTGAGTGCAAGGACTTTGTGTGCACCGGAACTCTAGTCAAGAACCCAAGAAGAAGATCGGCTGCACAGCAGTGCCTCAAACACAAATGGCTGTCTGGGAACAGAAAGACTTCTGGAGAATACAGTCCACCTGGCAAGAAGAAGTCATTAGGCTCACCAGTCAAGCGCAAGACGGTGCTAAGTTCAACTGGTGCAGAAGGAAAGAAGGATTCTTCCCAAGAAGCCAATATATCACCTACAAGAAAACGGTCCATAGAGCAGTCTTATCAATAGACTGAATCTCAAGGCATAGCATATTTATTTTAACTTCAGCTGATTTGTAAAACTGCAACAATTCTAGTAGATCATAATTTTCTTATTTCATTCAACTCAAATGTGATTTGATAAATGATTCAATCTTAGTAAACATACTTGAAGTTTATATTGGACTATAGTTATAGCTAATGCACCTGTGCAGAAGTTGGTAAATTGTCTTATAGCAGAGAGTGAATGGAAATATGACTACTCAACCACCACAGAGCGAAAAGTAAAATTTCCTATAGCTAGAAATGTATTACAAAATTTCATAATTCACTACACATTACCAGTACAGGATAGGGCTAAATCCTGCATGTTAAGACCTTTAGCTCTATCCTGTACAGAAAAGGTGGTGAAGATATGAAATTTCCTAAATTATATATGTCAGGACAGGAAATTCCACCACCATGCAAAAAATATGTTATACTTATGTGAAACCACGTATGTATAACAAAGTTATACTAGTAGTATACATACCCTATGTAATCTTGATGTTTACTTGTGGAGTATAACAGAAGTATACTCCACTTTAGACAGCCTAATGTTTTAACCTGGTGTGTATACTAAATGATGCTCAAGTCCAATGTTTTAACCTAGTGTGTATACTAAATGATGCTCAAGTCCAATGTTTTAACCTAGTGTGTATACTAAATGATGCTCAAGTCCAATGTTTTAACCTAGTGTGTATACTAAATGATGCTCAAGTTCAATGTTTTAACCTGGTGTGTATACTAAATGATGCTCAAGTCCAATGTTTTAACCTGGTGTGTATACTAAATGATGCTCAAGTCCAATGTTTTAACCTGGTGTGTATACTAAATGATGCTCAAGTCCAATGCTTTAACCTGGTGTGTATACTAAATGATGCTGAACTTTATTTTAATGTGAGGTGTTTACAATTGATTTTAAGATACATGGAATTGATTCAAAATGGCAGTATTGCAAATTATTGATTAATGAGTCATGCTGTAGTTAATAAGTTATTTACAAATTAAACTGTAGCATATTCTCTTACCAAAATTTGTAAACCAATTGTTTTTATTGATTGATTGATTGCTTCATTCATTCATTCATTCAGTCGATTTTTTGATTTTTTTTATTTGTTTATTTTTTTAATTTATTTATTTATTTATTATTTATTTATTATTTATTTATTTATTTATTTATTTATTCATTCACTCACTTACTCTTTAATTCAATTTTTTTATAATTGTTGGTTTTTCATAGATAATTATATAATATCACAACAAATCTAACAATATAATAAAATGACAAATAAGTAAGCAAGGCAAAATATCATGCAATTACAAAAATAAATAAATAATAACATCAATAGCAACAACAACAATAACAATAATAATAATAATAATAATAATAATAATAAGTATGAATTTAAATAATTTTAAAAAAAAATTATTATTTTTATTGACTTTTATTTTACCTACACAGTCTATGACATCAAAATGTGTCCAGTTACATTTGCTCCTTCATGACTCAGGCGCAAAGGTTTCTTGGAGCTGCTCTGGGCCAGGGAAGATCGGTCTGCTGAAGAACAGAAGATAGAAATATCAATACATATGGCTGCCATTAACCCTGTCTAATAAGGAGAGGGAAAAGGCTATTTATAATATATACTTACTACAATAAATTTCAGTTATAGCTGCTCAAATGCTTTACTGGGCACCACTGTCTCCTAATTCATAGATTAATTTAATTAATTCTTTGTACATCTTTTAGACATACCTTTACTTGGAATGCTTGATTAATTCTGTTATATAATTTGGATTGTACAATCAAGCTTTGCCAGTTTGCTTAAAACCCCTTACCCAATAACATTATTCAATGGGTAAGGTATTTCCATTACAAGAAGCAATTAATTGCGGTGACGACCCTGTTCCTTCTTTCCACCTAAATAGAAGGTTAAGAGTTGTGTCTCCATCAGCTTGACTGTAAAATAGACTGGACAATCGTTTAAAGGTCTGCCTAACTAGCAACTTGTGACAAAACCGATCCCTTTATTGTAGTATTAGTTGTATCTATGATTCTGGATTCATTACAAATAATGAGTTGTGTTGGTATTCTTGCAAGGTAGCGTGATGTAGCTTTCCAACAATTGGTATTTGGGAGAAGAAACTATAATGAATATTTGTCAAATTTGTTTTCTCGATATATGTGACGTCGCGTCACCGGTGCAGTCCATTTCGTGTGATAGAGAGGTGGATTTTTTTTAATGCAGTGACTTTGTTTTGCCCATGCAAGTTATCTTATATCTAATTGAACACTTTCTATTGTTTAACACACATTTGTTTTGACTCCAATGTGAATCCGAGTTTAATTAGTTCTAACCAAAGTACTTTCCTGATCCATTATCAAAAGATAAAAGGGTCGGCTACACCACAATAAATAGGCTAGATACTCACTATGCAAATGAGGCATAAACCATCTTTTATTATTATTATTATTAATTATTATCATAAATTTCTCATATTAGTATAAAGAAGAGTAAAGGAAAGCTTATATGTAGTATACATCCAGCTTATAGCACTGCTTCAACAAGCAGGTTATACTTATACAGTAAACCATATGTAAAACTATGATTTACTCAAGTTTTACCAATGATTTAGTATACCCTAGTAAGCCATGCAGTAAACTCTAAACAGGACCACTTTTGCCACTACGTTTTACACATAGCTAGTTTACTGCAGTTACACTTCCCCAGTAAAACATTGGTAAACTGTAGTCTGCACAGTAAATCTTGTGGTAAACTATAGTCCAAATATTTTTAATTAATTTTTTCCATAGTCTCTATGAAACCCTGCCTTTACCTACCCCTATGCTGGGAAATGTGTGATATAATTAGAACATAGTTCTGATTCAAATCTCCTCCTCTCTCTTCCTCCCAATAACGTCCACTGCTTACTTGCAGTCTTGTAGAACTTGGTAGTAACCACTGAGGAGTGGCTGTGAACTTAAGCAGAGAAAGTGGCTAAAGATTAAGATAGTGGGAAGGGTTGAAAGAATTGCATCTATAACTAATTTTTGGGCTTGTAAGTGGCGGAAAAGGTTTTGAATGCTTACACTGAGTCTCCATAGATAATTGGCATTTTCCTGAATTCTAAAAGTCATATCTAAATACGGCAGTAATGTGCTTTTAGCCAAAAACCCAAGTGTGATACTTTTATATTCATATTTTATGTTGATATTTTTTTAGTTCTGTCACTTTTGGTTAAGGAGGAGGCTGGGTCGGTGGCTTGGAAAATATGAATGGGAAACTAGTGCTAGTTATATCCTGCATTGAACCCACTTACTTGTGTGTGTGTGTGTGTATGTGTGTGTGTGTGTGTGTGTGTGTCCCTACTCTCTGACCCTTTACCTGCAATAGATGTAGTCGGTCATTTAGAAGGGGCCAAGATATAGCTAGACACAGATGTGCTACAACAAGACCAAGAAAATGATTAACCACTATGCAACTGTCAATCTGTTTAGCAGAGGAGTACTACCCTTTGAGGGTGGCACGGTTCAAGGTGTGTGTGTGTGTATGTGTGTGTGTGTGTGTGTGTGTGTGTGTGTGTGTGTGTGTGTGTGTGTGTGTGGTTGTGTCCTTGGCTCAGGGCCAAGTTCAAGCCCCACTCTGGCAATTTTCCATTTGGTTTTCCATATGCCTCCCGCCAGTCCACCCAGCTGGCATTTGCTGGGGTGCAAATTCAAGGCCTTTCTCATGAAACAGCAATGGTCCAGGTGGGTCTTTGGGTGGCCACGCCACTTGCTGTGAGGAAAGGCCTATTCTCCTGCGAGTTCCTAGCCTGGCTCCAGGAGCTTTGCTTGCATGGCTCACAGTGCCTGCTTAGTGCACAGGCATCCTGGGTCTGCCAGGTGTGCATGACCGCTTAACGGCAGCAAGAGATTTACAAAGTATTTGGATGTGTGTGCATGTTCTTAGATGGACACTAATTGGTGGAGTTGAGGAACTATGAGCACGTGTTGGAGGATGTACTATGCTAGATGTTTGAACACAGCCATGTGAAGCACCACTGTCTGTTCATAAGAGCTACAGGTATGTAACTGGGATATATGTTTTTGTTGCATTTTATTAATGTTTTCTCTTTTTGTCAGGCTGTAACAATTACAGTGAAGTGATTTCAAGAAGTAAATGAAGACTATCTCTAAATACAAGTGACATTTGTACGACATGTCTATCGAACATTACGTCTTTGTTTTTTTCTTTTTGTGATTATTTTACTGTTGATTATCTTTTGTTGGATTGTGACTATTGCATGTCTGTATTAAATGAATTGAAAAAATAAAGGAAGTCATATGATCAGCTGGTAGTGTTGAACCTAATAGTCCTGTCTGCTTATTATTCTGCTGCAAATGGACATTTATCTGGGATACGGAGGGCGATAGCAACAGAATACACCTCATTACTCAGGTGGTGGTGTTATTGTGATATTTTGATCAATGACATGCAATCACAGCAGTGTTGTTGTTCCTTAGTTATTCTAAACAATGCTTACACACTTGGCTATGCTACATGCATGTATGCATACAGATCAAACCATCTCAATTCAGATTCATAGACCAGTGTCTAGTGCACTCTGCCCGTAGTTTTTAGATACAGTAGCAACTTATTTCTCAAAAGTCAGTTTGGCCCAGATCGTAGGGAATGGTCCTGCGGAGGTGTGCAGATGGTGCAGGTCACAGGTGGAGGCCTTGGTCACTGAGCAATTAGTGTCATGCTGCAGGGTGTGCAATGGATCCCCAGATAATCAGTAATGCATGCATATTTAATATGCATTCATAATAATATATCATGCATATTTAATATGCATGAGGCGCGAAATCCAAGACCTTGGGGATTAAACGTGTCCTTACATAGTAGAACATGTTCTTCCTTTGTCACACTAACAATACTAATTACATGGTGACCATGGGATCCTCCTACGTCAGGTGGAGCCATAGCATGATCCCAAGCAAGTATCAATTTAATTGCACAGCAACTGCAGTCTCTCTATATACCATTTTTCTTGTGTCTGAACTGATTGTTATGCAATTTGTATTTAGATATGTGCCATAGGTTAAAAAATAGGTGGAGGTTGTGGTCCTGTGCAATGTTAGTACTGTCATCATGAGCGATGCAATAGGTCAGATATATGTGAAAGTCATGGGAGCTATGAAATTTATACAGCGAGATGTACCACTGACAAACGTAGACTGCCATGCGCTGTGCAGTTAGTACAATGATGAGGTTTATGTAGTTAGCACCCACCACACTGAATGCATAGCAACTGCATGGCTTTCCTACCTATGGTATATTATATACCTTACAACACGACTTTTTGTACATGTATCTCAGGATATGGAATGTGTGCAATTGGATCTAATTCATCTATAAGTAGAGGCCATAGTCGCAATAGCATTTCCTCGATGTGTAACGGGTTCTGATATTCTTTACTCTGATTTTACACTTGCCAAGTTAGTATACTCATGTTTGCTATTGCTGCCTTTTACTTATTTAAACAAAACTGAATAAAAATAACAGGTCCTCAATCACACCACAACAGAACCAAGCAAGCTTACTGCTAACATACACCCATTTTAAACTTTGATTTTCTGCAAATAATTGTAGCATGTCACGCTACCAAGTCCACTAGATCATATGAGTGTGAATGAAACGAAATCAGTGAAATGACAACTAGTACAGCTAGCTTGTAGTTCAGTCTCATAGAAGATGTATACAGTAGAGTGACTGCAGAGAAACCCAAGGCTCCCAGAGAACAGCTCATGGAAAACGATCTCAGAATGATAAACATATGACATTCCCAGCAGTCCGGATGACCAGATCCTTTGGTAAATTAGACTCCATCACAAGCGAAGGCCAACTTGGATTATTACCTACATATAATAATAATAATAACAGCGGTAGTAGTAGTAATAATAATAATATTATTAATAATAATTAACAACAACAGCAATGTATAACTAGAAAAAAAAAATCCTGACTGATGAGGATAAAAATAATGAAATTAGAGTAGTAATACTATAGCCGAGTCATTTAAAAAAAATAAAAATGTGTGGCATTCAATTGAAATACAACAGCAGTGACAGGCTGACAGACAGAATTATTGACAGGCTGACAGACAGAATTATTGACAGACTGACAAACTTATTGAGTGACTGACTGACAGATTGACTGACTGACTGATGACTGATTGACTGACAACACACTGACTGACTAACAGATTGACTGACGACAGATTGACTGACTGACTGACAGATTGACTAACAGATTAACTGACGACAGATTGACTGACGACAGATTGACTGACGACAGGTTGACTGACGACAGATTGACTGACTAAAATATTGACTGACGACAGATTGACTGATGACAGATTGACTGACTAACAGATTGACTGACGACAGATTGACTGACTAACAGATTGACTGACGACAGATTGACTGATGACACATTGACTGACTAACAGATTGACTCACGACAGATTGACTGACTAACAGATTGACTGACGACAGATTGACTGATGACACATTGACTGACTAACAGATTGACTCACGACAGATTGACTGATGACAGATGACAGATTGACTGACGACAGATTGACTGACGACAGATTGACTGACAACAGATTGACTGACGACCTCTAGTCACTGGTCATATGAGAACCTCATTACTACCTCTAGTCACTGGTCATACGACAGATTGACTGACTAAAATATTGACTGACGACAGATTGACTGATGACAGATTGACTGACTAACAGATTGACTGATGACAGATTGACTGACTAACAGATTGACTGACGACAGATTGACTGATGACACATTGACTGACTAACAGATTGACTCACGACAGATTGACTGACTAACAGATTGACTGACGACAGATTGACTGACTAACAGATTGACTCACGACAGATTGACTGATGACAGATGACAGATTGACTGACGACAGATTGACTGACGACACATTGACTGACTGACAGATTGACTGACTAACAGATTGACTGACTAACAGATTGACTGACGACAGATTGACTGACTGACAGATTGGGCTAGGGCTAGGGCTAGGGCTAGGGCTAGGGCTAGGGGGGTTAGATTGACTGACGACAGATTGACT
>WLWD01002271.1_pt1 | contig 17617 bp, 18 predicted proteins | sample 6712731 | NCBI WGS metagenome assembly WLWD01 (sample SAMN12718690, study PRJNA576275) | sponge metagenome | isolation source: marine sponge | host: Mycale hentscheli | place: New Zealand: South Island, Marlborough, Capsize Point | collected 2014-11-01
TGCTTCAATTACACCTTGAGGTGCCTGTGACTGGAAAAAAGTTTTCACTGACCTTGAAGAGCAGGCTGTGGCCATCTCTTGGTGATGCTTTCCATGTAAATGAGTTTTCACATTACTGAGCCCACCATTAGATATGCTGAAGTCTGATACACAGTAAGTACATCTTGCATACATATTACCTGTTATTATGTTTAAATGAAATGTGTATCTCTAGAACTATGACATATATAGTACCCTTGGAAGAAGTTCCAATTCCTGGAAACTGTGGCAGCAGTTGCATGTGGTTATAGCAGCTGTATATTTTAGTGATTTTGTACATGTCATGGTGGATATTATTTAGCTTATTTTGCAATCTTTTAAAATTATGCAAGCTTGCAGTTGTAGTTACAGTGTATACATGGTGACATTATAATTAATATGGAAAGTATGCAATGCATGCTCTGCTGGCTAGTGCTGAGCACGTGCAAAGTCAGCTGCTCTATTTATAGCTAGCTATTATGAGGTCAGTGCTGTTTTAAGGACAAACAATAGAGCAGTAGCAAGCCTCTGAAGGACGAAGGACAAAGTCCAAAAATTAAGGACTGTCCTTCGGATTTAAGGACAGTTGGAGCCTATGAGTATAGTCTTTAGGCTCGCTCGCCATTTGTGCTCAAGCACATCACTAGTTTATTTAGATATATGTATGGACGTACGTATGTCATTTTGTACTTTGACCCTCGCGTTTTTGTGTTAGTTTGGTTGTCGACCACGTCCCAAATTGCACCAAACAGAATCCTCTGGTTTATCGATCAGTACCCGTATCACCCTAGAAATTGAATTGTTTACCGTTTTGAATTCTTTTGCGGGTGCAGTTCAAACTTGAAAACTTAAGGGACTTCCATTTCTATTCGAGTTAGTGGCGGTGGTAAGTCAATGCGATCTTTGTCATGGTTATAAGCCGTGCGCAACAGTATTTACTTGAATATACATTGTCCACTAGACTACTGCAAAGGTAATTCTGTGTAGGTGCATGTCCAGTTGTGTCAAAGCATTGTGTGTTACAACCACTACTTAGCTAAAGAATATCACAAAGAAAACTTTTAAATAACGTGTATTGTTTTGTTGTTGTTTTTTTTTTTTCCTTCCAAGCAGTTGCAGAGAGTTGTTACTATGGCACTGAAATCCCTTTACCCTGTATGCTAAATTTATATACTGGACCTTATTTCCAGTAGCTTCAGTGTTAGAAGTCAAAATCAATAGTATAGTCTTTAGGCTCGCTCGCCATTTGTGCTCAAGCACATCACTAGTTATGTACTCAGTCTCATAGCCACTCGTACCGGAAGTAATAGAAACGCGTACAAATTCTTTCAAAAAGGTCACCTCATTAAAATGGTGGGCGTTCAATATATATATTTTTTTAGTTTGCAAGGACGCCATACACGTGTTTGTCTTAATACTGTGTGGTGCGCTGCTCAGTCAAGCTAACAGCATTGTTTGAGGAAAAAAACAGACCATTATTCTAGCATCAGAATACCTTTTAATATGGTAAGTTATATATTTCTTATTAATTCGGGACATAACAATCTGCAACCAAATTAGACTAAAATAAGTAGTGATATGTCATAGTCATTCATGTATTTATGATATACTAAATTATTGTAACTGCAAAACAAAGAAGATAAATTTTAAGTGGTATTGAAGGTATTATGATTTGTATATGTACAATCAAATAGTTCAGTGCTTAAAGGAGAAGAGGTCCAAAGACGACGATCCATCCAGGTCGAAAATGTGGTCCTTGCCAGTTATGCAGCAAGTCTGCTATTTCCAGAATAGCTATATCAGTTATGGCTTGAAAGATGCAATACAGAAGCTTGGAGATATTCTTCTGAGAAATGTAGTCATTTTATTATCAGAGTTATATGAAATAGTAATAAATGCAAGCATGAACAAAGTGTCTGAAATGAATCTAACACATAGTGAACACCAAGTACGACATGAAATGCCAAAGCGATGTTTTCTTAGTACATTACTGAACTTTTTTGGTAAGCATCTGACATGTTGCTGTAAACAACAGTACATAGGAGTGTTAATACCGACCGGAACAGACCTCTTAGATTGTTTGTCTAAGGCTTTAAGTATGATGCAAAAGAGAAGTTTGTCATTTCTTAAACCAACAAAATGTGTTCAAACAGAGCCTAAATGCAGTGTGGCGAACACGGATGAGGATTCAAAACAATGGGAAACATTTTATTCCAGTCTGAATCAACGATTACAGAAACAGATAAAACACATAACAGATCAGGATGCCTGTATTCCATACGACATTTCTAAGTTTAACAATTGCTAACATTGATCCTGTCCTCTGGAAGTCCATAGTGCACATCACAAGAACAAGTACTGAAATTAGGCATGAGATCTCACCTGAGAACATAAGCCATCAGAGAAAGCTGAATTGTCTGTACTGTTTGTGTGTGATGTTTTTTTGCTCATAATCAATGCTGTTCTGTACCCTTGCACTTGCTCTTAACTGACTTGATAGATTCTCAGGGTGGATCATCTGAGCTGATCAGAATATTGAATCGCTTTGGAGCTGTAGCATCAAATGATACCCACAGGCGTTATGTTTAATTTAAAGTGCAGCAAAAAATGAAATCGGGATACCTGAATGACCTTTGTATTCCATGGAGACCAAAGTCGCAGTTAGCATGGTACAACTATTCATTGCCCTATTTTGTGCAATTCATAGTGGTAACTGGGACCTACGACTTGCTAGTATAAAACGTATGGTACCAGTGTTCACAGCATATGACAGACCTACTTATCGTAAGGTGTTACCCCAGCACCTTGCAGACTGTATTTAGCTACCGGCATATATTTTAAGAGATTTGAAGAGGGGAGGGTTTAGTGTTAGTATAACTGGGAGACCATGGCATTCGGTGGGTTTGGATGAGGCACATGAAATGAGCTAATTAACCTTCTCGTTCCTGAATTGTTTGTACGCGCGCGGAAAAATCTAATCGTCGACCGCGGAATAGATATATTTTTTTAACTCGATGCTGGCTGGGAAAACCCCATAGCAACCATATATCACGAAATAGACCAAGAGTTTGGGATTCCCCTCATTTTTTGATTGAGAAAATTGATTAATATTTAGGCCCTCTACTAGCTAATACTTAAAAAAAAAAAATTTTCCCAAAAAAAATTCCACTTTTCCCATCAATAATAAAAAAATTAAAAAAATAGCAATAATATAGTTTGATGTATTTTATACCAATATTATGTTAGTTCAACATTAAAATATGTTGTTTGTTGTGTTTGGTGCTGATTGTGATCATGTAGGAGACATCTATGAGTGTCCACAGGGAATGTATGCCATCGGACGTCGAGTTCCACTACAAAACAATTTCATACACAAAAACACAAACAACAAAGATATTTGTAATACAAACAACAAATTATTCATGATCCTATATAATTGCAACTTTATGATGTATTATATGCGGTTTCATATAGGATTTTTGTTTGGGGGGGTGGGGCTCCGAGTGTACTTTGCCACACCCATTTTTTGGAAGCTACACTACTTTGATGCACATCTTTGCATAAGAGTCTATACTTCACACTGATGATCAGTGTTCGGTCCTATGCACATAATGGCTCAGTTATTATAGGAACATAATGGGATACAATATCAGACTAAAAATAAATGCTTCCAAAATGTTCATTTCTATTCAACTCCCAAAATTCTAGGGGGGAACCCAGGGCTAGCCTCCCACTGTATGAACCCTGGTATGTATACTCCACACTGTACATGAGAGAAACAATCGTTGTATTGAGAAAGTGTAATTTGAAAATGAAAAGCAGTACAAGCACACACGTGGAATTCAACTTACCCGGCATGGATGGTGTCACAGACTGAACGATCCCTCCCATAGGATCCGGAACCTCCATACAATACCAAAAAAACACAAGACAACAATGATATTTGTAACATAACAGCTGGCCTCGCTGAATTGCCCCCCCTCCCCCGTCATTACTTTTCACTGACATTCTTGTACCATAACCCCACCCCCCTAGCTGGACACCCAAATATCAGTAATTTGAAATGAAGTTCAACTTACCCGGCATGGATGATGTCACAGACCGAAAAAGACCACCGAGTTCATTCTCTCTCAGGTTGGATCCGGAAGCGCCACATACTGTTTGTTCATGGTTGCTCTCTCTCTCTTTCCACAAATGCACGCACACACATACACACACACACACACACACAAGAAAAAAGAAGCTACAGGTGAATACAGATCATAAAAATAAATGTATAATTTATTATACATAAATTGACTGGTGTACACACACACATGAAATTCAACTTACATGGGCATAGTAGCCCCGATCCTTAAGGTTTTCTTTTTGTTTTGTCTTTTTTGACAGTTTTTACTACAGATAATGAGTGCTAGAAAATTTATTAAAACTGCTATGGCTCAGACAAGTAAGTTCCATTACAAGGCAAATTAAATAAATTAATAAAACAATAAATAGCTTTACAAATGATTAGTTTGGTAGTATAATTTTATTAAAAATCTTCTACTGTGCAGAATATTGTCTAGTGTACTGGTCAGAGGAAGACTCATTCACAGTATAGCCTAGAAGTCAACTAATTACTGGAGACAAGAAGGGTGATAAATGCAGCATAAAAATCAGACGCCACATACATGAGGGAGAGATTTTAGGAGTTGGTAAATATTTCATAATTTATAGATGAATAAATTAATTTTTGATAACAATTTTTTTTAAATAATGGACACAACCCCTCCAGTGCAATTCCGCATCCACTGTAATATGAGGCCATGATAATAAAATTGTTTCTCAGGTTTTTATAAACCTGTAGTTTCTAAGGCTGGTCTACATTGTACACATCCAATTCCAACATCTTTGTCGTGCGGACAGCTCCAGGCCAATACAATTTATAATTCACAATTTATAATTCTTGGCTGTTAGATACATGCATTGAATTATGAACCATAGCACCTTTAAAATTTCTAAGTGGCCTCCTAGTTACCACACATATACAGTGTACTATAAGTGTGTCAGGTCATATATATAATTTTTAAATACCACGTTTATTCAGGCACAGAATCGGAGATGAATAGCTTAGCTGATGACGCTGAGCTAAATTCACCAGGCGAGATTCTCCACACAGACACTAGTCCAAATGTTGTTTCGGTAAATTTAATTTTAAAAACAACAAGAGTTACTGAATTATTAATATTAACATTCTTAGGTTGCGAAAAAAAGGCCGAGAGGGAGTGATACACCATTAACTATTGGTACAGACATCTTTGTTGGCAAAATACTGGATTATAATTTTAATGACAATATTATACAGGTTCGGAAAGTACTGCTGTTGCAGCCTTATCGACTGAAATACAGGTAATTCACTATGCGAAATTGTAGAAATACCTGGTGTCATCAAATGTAACAACTATGGTTGATCTTACAATATCCTAGTTGCACATGACCAGTAGTATAGCAGGCATGAGAAGTTACTCACTGCAATAACTAGGCAATTAGTGCTGTAGTGTATATGTGTTGAGTGCCTGTGCCCATATTAGGAAATGTAACTAAGTGGATGTGGTTTTAGTGGCAGAGTAAAGTGAGTTCAGTCAACATGTAACTACATACTAACACAGATATGTACATCACATGTGTGGATGATGTGCTGAGTTGAAGTGTGGTTCAATAGCCATCTGCCTATTATCATTATCTGTTATCTGCTCCATCACAAGTCACATATTCTGCTCTCTTCTCTAAACTGTAAATCAGGGGTTATGTGCTGTACAGATATCTCAGTTGTTAGCATACCAGTATTAATACTGTTATAAGTGAACACAACACAAAGGTTAAAAATATATATCTCATGTGCTGCTGGGCTGAACCCACATATTATCTTCCAAGTTTCTGTCTCCTGAGCTTTCATCCAGCTCAATAATTTGCACTCTATGTGGTATTCCTCTATCCCTAAAATCCAGCCCAACCGGGGGAAGTCTAATTATTCTCGGCTGCTTGATGCCTGAAAGTGATCCAAACTCTTAGAAAAATTAACGAATAATGTAAACCTTACAAGCATATATGCACCATATGTTCTTGTTAGCTTATGACAACTGTTAAAACTTCTTTGACTAAAACAAAGACCATGGAAAGTCTGGCAACAGTTGCGAGAGTGGTGATTCAGCCCCACCTTCTGGTCTAATCTATCCCCACCACAAGTTTAACCTATCCACCACTATTACTGCATGCAGCACACCTGAGCATTCTTGCATCATGTTCCTCATGAGTTCTTTTGTTTAGGATACTCCTAAGAGAGCAAAAAAGAAAGGAGCCAACCAGACCTGCAAGAGAGTGAAGGAAATAAAAAAGACTAAACCATGTGGTATGTCGATATAATAATTACTAGTATGGCTGTTTAAAATTCAGGTGTCATTGAAGCTGTGACACAACATCAAATTAAAGTGCCCCCCATGCGGAGTTTGCCTTGCTCATCAAACACTGGTAAATTAAGCTACAATTAAACAAAGAAAAACACGTACTTCATTATTCTTATTTTCACAGAAGTACAAGAGTTTGCAGCCTTTGACACCGTGACTGTGCTCTCAGAAATTGGTAAAATATTGAATTTAATAATTATCTGCTAATGAGATAATTCATTGCAGATGATAGAAGTATTCGAGACACCATCTCTCCATTAAGTGCAGATAGTGAGTCTTATATAGATGTAATAGCAAAAAACGAACTGCATGATTTTTAACTACATTAGACATCAGACTAGATGCAGGCAGTGAAGTCAGTGAAACCGGTATGTAACTATACATTTATAAACCCTTGCTAAACTAGATTATTTTTTAATAGATCCGCTCACACTTGAACTGGAAGTCTGTGAGCTAAGAAGCATAGCTGACAAAATTAGAAGTCTTCAATCTACACTAAGTACTATTCAAGCTGAGGTTAATTACACAAAAAATGCTGTTTCTTTTTTACAAACTCAATTATCTCATGTGCCCCACAATTCCAATCTCAATGCTTCATCCACCTATGCATCTTCCATTCTTTATCAATCTTCTGCAAGCACTACCACACTTTCGTTGTCTCATGCAGCATCCACATCTGACACCTCAGTCATTATCACCCCCTCATCCCCAGTTGCTCATGTAGCAGATCATTTAAATTTTCCTTCTCCATCATCTCCATCCCCTGCACCCTTGAGCCCTCCTACTACTTCATCAATTGTTACATCACCATTATCCACACCTGCTACTTCATCACCATCATCCACACCTGCTTCCTCCTTACCAGCCACAGTTCAAACTTCTCCTTCACCTCTCTCTACTCCTACTGATTCCTGGATGCCCTCTACTGCCACACCTTGGAGACCTCCAACAATAGACCAACGCCAGCTGCTGTCAGTCGAGTCGGTACTAAAGAAAAACCCTTACTTAATTAAAATAAGTAAAATAGGTCGACTGGCATTCAAGTTAGCTCAGAACTCAATATTCGGGGAGGACATATTGAGGCGTTGCACTCCACTGGGAAAGGGAGACTTTCCTGCACTACCCAGAGATGGAATGGCCTTCTTTTCCCAAAACTTTAGAAATTGTTGGAGGTCTCTGGTGTTGATATAAATGTAAAAAAATTCTTTGTTTTGTATAGCGGCTGTAAACCATCTGGAATAATAAAGCATAAATGATATCAATATCTTAATATTAGAATTTTTGTAGTTTTTTTTTCTGTTCTATTACTTTTTTCTTTTAAAATGCTGTAATTTCCTTCTTACTTAGTTGTTGTTTTGTCATTGCAACTACAGTGAATTTTTAACATTGCTAGCTAAATTATATATCCTAGGATTGGAATGGAGCTATACAAATATTAAGGTACTTACTTCACCAACCAGTAGTCAACTCCAAGGGAGCTAAACCCAGGTCTCTCTCTCTGGAGATATCCAAGTAAGGGGGGAAAAAGATGAAGCAAGTTACAAAATACAAAGGGGGTAACAGGAGTGTTCTGCACCTTCTTATTCTCTGAGCATCCAAAAATGTACCGCGTCTTGTAGTAGCATATTAAAATGATGAACGATCGGTGCAGAGAAAAAAGCAGAGGCTAGCTCGCGATAAATCCGCGGGCGGGAGAAGTAAACGAAAATTAGAAAATTTGAAATTGTTAAAAAAACCACAAACCAAATAAAATATATATTATAGCTAAACAGCTTTCTCTATCTCAATATAGCTAAATAAGTCCTTTCCACAACAGAAGCTTGCTAGTTTTCAAGAGAAAAACAAGAGAAAGACAAGCTTACCTAGATTATCTTCTTGACTCCCATTGTCAGTATCAGAGTTGACGGGGTATGGTCCACCAAACAGGGCCTCCTATAGCAGTAGATGTCGTCTCCCTCCTCTCTGCTTGATCCTGAATCGCTAGAGTCAGCATCAAGCAAGTCTAAAACTTGCACCGCATTGTAACTTGTAGACGCCATCTTTCCAAAATGCTTTGAAAAAAAATTCAAATTTGCATAGTTGAACTGGCTATTTTATAAAAATAGGAGAAGACTGTAAGTCAAACCGCAAAGTCTTGGTCGGTAAAGAAGCGGTTGTTTCAATGTGTTATGGAAGGCTACCGGGCTCAAGCAATTTTTCGCTGCTTCTACAAAGCTCTGGAGATGACTGGATCCATAAATGAAGCTGCTGTGAAGAAGGTAACCTTTTTAAAATTCGACGGAGAACTGATGTTGTTGTTTTTTGCCGAGGAAGAAATAAACGCAACTGCTGTGAGGTACTGTCGAAGCAGTCCTGGCTGAAAGCTATTTTAGATGCTTCTCCAATGCATTGGGCACCTGTGTATGCAATCTGAAGGTTCTAGCTATAAAGTAACTATTTAAAAAAATTCGGAGAAGCCAACCGGTCTTCACCCGCTTTAAAGCGGGATCCGGAACGAAAGGGTTAATACTGTATCATTTCATGTTCAGTATTGTCATGTTCATCCCACAAAGGAATTTGTTAGTCGGCAATCCTTATACTTTCCCTTCAGATCAGCAGTTTTGCACAATACAAAACAACAACTACGAATCAATCTTGATGGTGATAATGAGCAAAAAAGTTCAGAATTGGCCACAAAAGCAAGGAATATCAAAGCTGTAGCAAATACCAATGCTATGAAGGAATTCATAGCCACTAGTGCTCTATTACCACTAGACAACACTGCTGATGTAACCTTGAATAATCCATTTACTCACAAACTAGCATCACCTGCTGAACAACATGATCTCTTGAATTTCACTCATATAGGAGAGTGTGATTTCAAAACCTATGTATACAACACACGTACATTGGAAATTATAGTACCAAACCAACTGCGACAACACCGACTGAAAACGTTTGCTACAATTAAACCAATCAAACAATTGGTAAGCAATTTACAGAAAGAAAAAATTAATCTCCAAATGCTTAAAAAGTAGACTTTTATGGTCCAGAACAACAATATCTGGAGTTACCTCGGGCCATAGCAACTGAAAATGGAATTCCAAACAAAGGAGAAAAAAGTAACACTACTTCATTTTACACCAAACGGTACAGTGATAAAGCAGTTCTCACAAAGTTTCCTCCAGGATGGTTTCCTGATATTGTAATACAGTGGAACCTCTCTACAAAGGGACTCTGAAGAACAACTTGACTCTTAACAACAGCCAGCGTAAATGGAACACAGTGATCTACTACAATAAAAAATAAACTCTGAAAGCAGCCAAACTCTCTACAAGGGTCAAAGACTTGACCCCAAGCATGGCCTTTGTAGAGAGGTCCACTGTAATTGAAGGCATGTTTATGATAAACACAACACCTTTAAGAATTCACACAAAGATGATAGAGTACACCAAACACCTTTTAGTGAGATATTGTGGATGTTATATGTGACCGGTTTTGGGAAAATCGGCCTAAACGCGGCATCTAAGGTTTTCTAATTTATTCTACCAGTAGGCTGCACGAGGCCTTGGAATGCCGTCCTCCTAATTTGGAAGCTGTAGCACAAGCCGTCTGCGCCCTACAACACTTCAGTATTTTTGCTAAACTTATTATTGCTGATTTCGAAAAAAACGCCGGGTAAAGGCATTGCTAAGGTCAGGGGGCGTGCCTTGTGTCCGTACACTATTACTGCGTGTCTCCGGGACACTATGGAATAAACCGGCTACAGGCGGATTGAAAGAAGTCTAAAAGGCTTAATGCAGTGCTCCTTAAGAAACTATGATGGCGAGAACAGCGTGAGTACGTGAATTATGTAGAATAGTAAGTGAATTAGTTAGTTACAGTTTTTTCCCCGCTGTTAGTGAAAAGCCCGCCAATAATTTCTTAGCAACTCTCCGTACACGAGTCCAACCGGCTAGTATATCTAGCCTCCCAGTGTGAGTTCTAGAGCACGCCAGAGCTTACAACTGCGTCATAAGCTAGAGCTAACTGGTGTCTATCCATTTCTGCCATAAATTTTTTTTCGAAAAAAAAATCGACCCATAAGGCTTTACCCGGGGATACTGAAAAAAATTGTTTGCCGCGTTTAGGCCGATTTTCCCAAAACCAGTCACATATTAATATGGGCATTTCTGAAATCCACATTATCTTTGATGATGCCGGAAGATTTGGTCTAAACCCTAAGTTAATAGAACAAGCGAGAAGAGATACAAGAGTGTCCTCTGTGAATCATGAACATGTAACATTTAGTGCAATCTCATGGAATCAAAGTTTCCACTCTTTAAGCTGGAAGCACTGTAGTGTCAACATTTGTGAGACCAATGTGGTACACATCAGTATCTGGTGAATAAATGAGTTTTTTTGTGCCTGGAGACCGGTCTGCATGTAGCCATACACGTGTGTCACCCTCTTCAGCAGCACATTTATAACCTGGTGCTGGATATTCTATTCCATTAGTGGTTGTGAACCATACTGTATCCTGATCCTCATCTTCTCCAGTACCAGCTGTAAGTAGCTTTTGATCACCTCACAACATCTCTCTTGCCACCTGAAGTAAACTCTGACCCATGTATACAATTAATTTTCTCTTACACTGTCTGCACTCCAGTATTTCCCTTAGGCATACCATTTTCCATCTGATTTAAAAGATTCCTGATATCTTTAAACAGTTATTTAACCGTGGGAAGGTGAGAAAACGCGCCTCTCTCGTAGACTACAATACATTTTTCGCCATTTTCTTTGACGTCGGAAATTATGCGGTAATTCGTCACACGGCGTAAGACTGGGTCCAACTTCGCGCTTGCGCGACCTGAAGGGAATTACCCTAGCATAATCGGACTTTCCATTTTCACTTGGCGGGCTAACTCGATTATAGTATGGCTTCCAAAGCAGCGTTACCTACGGTTAGTCGCGCAAGCAAGCGACGACGAAATCAGGTGGAAGTTCTGGAGATATCCTCTAACATTCCTGTAGAGTCTAAGAGAGCCTCCTCTTCTACAGCAGCTAAAAAAATGAAAGACTGCATGAAACCAAAGGCTCCCAGAGGAAGACATGTATCTCTTTCGCCTCCACTTTCTAGCTCTTTAAGTGCATCCTCACATTCTCCATCTATTTCACCAACTATATCCACCTCACACTCTCTATCTTCCTCTCATTCTATATCCTCCTCCATGTCTTCTCATTCTTCTTTATCCTCCCCCCCCCGTCTTCCTCTCATTCTTTATCCTCCTCCCCATCTTCCTCTTATTCTTTATCCTCCTCACACTCACTATCCTCCTCCCCCTCCTCCTCATATAATTTTAGACCCAAACAGCCTTGCCCGTCCCCCTCACCCAGAAATAACTATTTGAAGCTATTAGTGAAAGAGAGTCCACACGTGATTTCACAAGGATTGCACAGTTTACAATCTTTTGTGGAAAGAAACACAACTTTGGCTATACAGAAAGCTATAGCTCTTCAAATAGTTGGTGCTGGTATGACCGCAGAGATGGGCATCACAGAGTCGTGCAAGTTGGCCTCAAAAGCCACTGGATTCTGTTGGAAAGTGATCCATAGGTGGGCAGCGGATATCTATGTTGACTTCTTTTCCCTGATATCTTCTATTGATGAAGCAACAGATGAGCGGATACAGCATGAGTTGGAGTCAGGAAGAGGAAAACATCCAAAGTGGGCATCTTTGACCTTTGATGAAAATTTCATGGCTGAAGTTCGGAAGTTTGTGTGTGACACAGCAAACATGAGGGGACGTCCTAATCTCACTTTGAATGATATTGTAGGCTGGCTCAAAGATCACCACCAAGTAGATGTGTGCAAGTCAACTGTCTCTATTTGGCTGCATGAACTTGGGTTCTCATATCAGCACCATTCCAAGGGCATATACTTTGATGGGCACGAACGGTCGGATGTTGTTGCTGACAGGAAGCTCTATCTTAACAGGCTGAAATCTCTGGAAAGTAGGATGTGGACATATAACTCTCCGACTCCTGACCCAGCCATTAGACCAGTAATCAGAGTCTTCCATGATGAATCCACTTTTTATGCCAATGCGGATCAGTCATCTCACTGGACAGATGGAACCAAGCAAGTGCTCAAACAGAAGTCCCTTGGGCAGGCTATCATGGTCTCTGATTTCGTGGAAGAAGTTGGTGGCATGCTGGAGAGTAACAATGAGAGGTGTACCATTTTTCTGGAACACAAGACAGATGGCTACTTCACTAATGATCACTTGATTTCACAGGTCTGAAAAAAATGCTGAAATTAAGATAATAGTATTAATAGTTATAATGATAATAATAATAATAATAATAATAGTAATAGTAATAGTAATAATAATAATAATGGTAATAATAATAGAAATAATAAGAGTAATAGTAATAATAATAATAATAATAGTATTAATCATAATGAATAGTATTTATATTTAAGGTACTTACAGATAAGTATGGAATGGTATCTATTCTGCAGACTCACAAGGCAATTTCCTTGTTTGAGAGTAAGTATCCCTCCTGCCAAGGTCTTTTTGTGTTTGACAACGCACCATCTCATACAAAGAGACCTGAAAATGCTCTCAACGCTGACCGAATGAATGTGCGGGATGGAGGGAAGCAGCCATTCATGCAGGACACAATGTGGAGTGGACAGGTGCAGAAGATGGTGACTGAAGATGGACTGCAGAAGGGGATGAAGACCGTGTTGGATGAGAGAGGGATTGACATCAAGGGCATGAATGCTTCCAAAATGAAGGAAGAACTTCTGAAGTTTAAGGCAAGTAAAACACACATGAATACAAAAATTGCAATTCATAATTTTACTTGAAAGCATGTGATTTCAATAGCTCAATTAGAAAATGTAATTAATAATTTTAAAATGTGCATTATTGTTTTTAAAATGCTCTTACCTTTGTTTTTATTTTGGCAGGATTTCCAAGATCGCACCACCATCCTTGAAAAGGAAGTTCACAGTCGAGGGCATTTATGTGTCTTTCTCCCCAAGTTCCATTGTGAGCTGAACCCTATCGAGCATGTGTGGTGTCAGTGCAAGAAGCATACCAGAAGTTATGCCAACAGGACCATCACCAGGCTAAGGAAGATTGTACCCGAGTCATTCTCCCTTGTAACCTGTGAGAGTATTGGACGTTTCTTTGCGAAGTGTAGAGATTACGAACAAGCCTATGACGAAGGTCATACCTGTGACAGCGTGGATGAAGTGATTAAAAATTACAAATCACACAGGAGAGTGAAAGGAGTAACGTAGGGCATGCAGCACAATAGTATTCTTTTATTTAAATTTCTTTCAACCGGCTCTTTTCAGAGCCACCACCAACCAAAAGATTTCACTTTTCGAGTTGTTAGCTAGGGTACTAACCTCTGTTGCATATGATCATCAGCATGTGATTAGTGGGAGACTGGTAATCTTCTACAACTTGAGGTTGTGATGGTAAATGTACTTGGTAGCTCACGTATGGAGAGGACTGGCTCTATGTTGCACTCGTTATGTCAGGTAGTCTAGCTGTATTAGTTATGTTGCCGTACACACTTTTTTCTTTCGTCGTAGTACTCGCATGTGCCTTTTGTTTCGTTTACGTATCAGCATGTGACGTTTTTGTCGATGTATTGTTTGAGTTTTGTGTCTGGTGTCTGGTGATTGTTGCTGTTGTAATGGTGTAGTTATTTTTAAATCAGCTAAGTTACAGTCTGTAAATCTTGATGGTTGTGTCTCAGTACCGTCAACTGTATATTGTAAGTCACGTGGGATTTCATTTTGCTCACAGTCGTCTATGTATTTATCTAATGGTGGTGTCATATTAAAATCTTCTGTTTGGGAATTGTCTGGCGTTGAAGTTATAGGCATTGTTCTGTCAGAGTCATGTTCAGCTTCGTCAAATGTACTATGATGAGAGTCACTGTCGAAGTCTGAAATTGTGTAGGGGCAAGCTTGTTGAAAGGGGCTAGAGTATTGGGAGTTATTATTGTCACTGTTAGTATGTTCACTGTTAATGTCTGTGTGACTGTGGTCTTCGTTACAGTACGTATCAACAAGTTCTCTGTTTTCTTCTATGTCTTTGGTGCTTGAGTTGACGTCAGCGTGATTGTCTGGTAATGTTGCACAACTGTATGTCAAGTTAGTACAACACAGAGCACTCATTACCTCTCCTACCCTACTCTGGTAGCCACAGATAGTCACCCTGATTGAGCACACTCTATTTCCATAGGATCCAGAGTAGCCCAATCGGGTGAAGGGTGCGGAGATAACTTGCCTGTCAAAAAAAAAATGTTTGGACATGATTGAATTTGTACGCTATAGTGTTGTTGTACAATAGGTATAAAAACCTTGAGTGGAAGGCATTTTGTAGCTGTGTCACAACAGAATGCAGCACATTTACTTACCCGTTTGCCTGGAATCCAGCCCTGAGGAGAGGAGCCAACATTTGTGCCGCTTCCCGAGCTAGATGACCAAGCATTCGCGTTGCAGTCACCATCAGAGCAACGCAGTTGGGGTCGTAGAGATTCCCCGCCTCTAAAATGCATGTGAAGGCCAACCCCACGAGACTAGCACAATCATAGAAAAGAATCCCTCTCGCCTGAGAAAAAAAAGTTGCCAACTCGATAGAAGCCATATTTAGCCTGGCGGTAAAGTGGCGCCAAACAGGACCGCGAGTTACCCCACGGGCTGACCGTTTTGTGCATGCGCATTGTTTGACGTCACGTTTACGTATACAGCACTCCTAAAATATTGGTAAACGTCACAAATTGACGACCCGTAACATACAAAAGTAAATTTTTGACAAAAAAGCTGCTAATTGGCTCAAAATTTGAGATCAAATTATGAAAATTTTATATAATAATATTGACATATATGACTATGTCATGCCAAAATTTTAGACCTTCATATCAATATTTACTCTTTTTCTGGCTTAAACACATTTTTTTATAAATTGGCAAATTTTCACTAAATAGATGCTTATTAATACAATAAAATTGGTGCACTGAAACTTTAGCCAATATATCACCAGTTTGCAAACTTAGAAAGATTCATATTAATATTTGCTTATGTACTGGCTTAAAGTACCTCTCACCACAATAATAACCACTTAACCACAAAATTATTTTGTGGGAAGGTTGATGTGATATTCATGTATAAGTCTTCCAAGTTTAAAGTATTTATTTTATATACTTTATAAATTATAGTGGACTAAGTAGCACTGACCAAATCTCCCAAGTTTACACTCTTTAAGCTGGAAGCACTGTACCTCTAATGATATCATAGTTCAGCTAAGTACCAACTTTTACAAATTTTGTACATAAGCACTGGCTGTGACTTCACATCATTTTTTGTGGGAATTGGTAAGACACCTATGCATTCTTGAAATCATTTTTTCGAAATACTGAATTTATTACTGGTCTATCACCTACTTGTGGATCCCTCTGTGATACTACTCCTGACAGTAATGGCTTTTTAGCTTTTATTCGCTTAATAGGTGTAGCTTATTTTGAGAAGAACAGAAGGGCATTTGAGAATGATAATCCCAGAGGTTTTTTCAATTCATTTTCTAGCCCATGTGTTAAAGAACAACACAGTACCTGGTACAACAAGATTAGAGCCAAGATCTGGCCAAGGATAGCATTTAAAGACAAATTACCCCCTTCACTCGATGCATTACATCTACATTGGCTCCGTACTCTGTGGGTGGCTGACTATTGGGGTCAGGCAAGTAGAACCAACATTAACCTGTTGCCTCTTGACAGTTTGGGTGGATAGTAAACGGAAATGAAATAAGTGTTGAATGGGACTCACCTGAAAACATCACACAAGTGAAGAACAGAGTCTCATTCCTCACACATGGTTGCAGCTGTAAGACAGGATGTACTACTTTGAGATGCAAGTGTGTCAAATCTGGTCATCAGTGCGGTCCAGGCTGTGGATGCTGCAAGTGCCAGAATCAGTCTAGAGGAGAAGGTACGATTCACTACATGTCAATTTAATTACATGGTTTACATGCACATGACATTTTCAGGGTTGAATGTAGACACTTCTGACAGTGAGTCAGAAAATGAACATAGTAAGTTGGATATACATACATAATATACTTTGCATTTATGCTTATGTGCTTTATTCCAGACTCAATCCCAGAAGATACAGTCGTGGAATGAGACCCCTGTTTTTTTGTTGAGGACTTTTATTTGTGATTTAATTACTTTTTTATTTTTATTCATTGTCTTTATATTAACACCCTTTGAGTTATAAATGTGCAGGTGTTTATCTGTTCATCATAATGTGATGTACTTTTCAACAGCTTGTAACCAATAGGCATATTAGCAGTAGTTCCAATAGAATCAGGAAGTCCAACAGGAAACACAAACAACTCGGACATTGCAATCTGCAAGCAACTACTCCCTTTTAAACCATATCATCACTAAACATACTATAATTGGCGAGCGAGCGTAGCGAGCGAGACACTTACAGGGGTAACACAATCGAAAATCGGGGATGTTTGTTTATTTATTTATTTATTTATTTATATATATGGACGTACGTATGTCATCGCGTTTTTGTGTTAGTTATGTGGTCGACCCCGTTCCAAATTGCACTAAACAGAATCCTCTGGTTTATCGATCAGTACCCGTATCACCCTAGAAATTGAATTGTTTACCGTTTGAATTCTTTTGCGGGTGCAGTTTTTCTATTAGAGTTAGTGGCGGTGGTAAGTCAATGCGCTCTTTGTCATGGTTATAAGCCGTGCGCAACAGTATTTACTTGAAAATACATTGTCCACTAGACTACTGCGAAGGTAAGTCTGTGTAGGTGCATGTCAAGTTGTGTCAAAGCATTGTGTGTTACAACCACTACTAAGAATATCACAAAGAAAACTTTTAAATAACGTGTATTGTTTTGTTGTTGTTTTTTTCCTTCAATTCAAGCAGTTGCAGAGTGTTGTTACTATGGCACTGAAATCCCTTTACCCTGTATGCTAAATTTAAAAACTGGACCTTATTTTCAGTAGCTTCAGTGTTAGAAGTCAAAATCATAAATAGTATAGTCTTTAGGCTCGCTCGCCATTTGTGCTCAAGCACATCACTAGTATAGGTATGTATGCGTACGTCAAAAAACTTCGCCCGCGCTTCTAATTACGTAAGTTA
>WLWD01004256.1_pt1 | contig 17613 bp, 10 predicted proteins | sample 6712731 | NCBI WGS metagenome assembly WLWD01 (sample SAMN12718690, study PRJNA576275) | sponge metagenome | isolation source: marine sponge | host: Mycale hentscheli | place: New Zealand: South Island, Marlborough, Capsize Point | collected 2014-11-01
CTCATTGATGGACGCCCTGAGGCGAGTGAAGCGAAGAGTGAGAGGATAGTTGTCAGCCTCAGACAGAACTTCAACAGCCGGTCGACCGTCAGGCAACATCTTGCTAGTGAGCGTTTGACCGTTGATAGCAATCAGAGAATAGCCAACTACACACATAACACAATCACAACAGTCGTCACGACACAGGCAACACAATCATAACAGTTGTCACGACACAGGCAACACAATCACAATAGTCATCACGACACAGGCAACACAATCATAATAGTCGTCACAACACACACAATCACAACAGTTGTCACGACACAGGCAACACAATCACAATAGTCGTCACGACACAGGCAGCACAATCACAACAGTTGTCACGACACAGGCAACACAATCGCAACAGTTTTCACGGCACAGGCAACACAATCACAACAGTCGATGACCATTGCCATCACTACACACAAGTCGTTGCAACAGTTGTTTCACCTACTGTTGCACTCGCACGTCGTGTGGATGACGTCGTTCACTTCATCCATTCTTTCCATTTCCTATTCAGTAATGCTAGTTTGTTCAGTGGAAGCTTTACTATAGCAACTCTTTCAATTCACATCATTTAATCTTTTTGAACTCAACTATATATAACCTCTCACACTTGCAGACTTCTAGCTAGTAGGCCTCGACAGGGAGAATGCAATTCAGTTTGTTAATCTAGAGAAAATGAAATGATCACAAATGGAACACACCAACTAATGAGCTGAGTTTAAATCATGACTGGCCAGAATCATCGACCTATGGTGCCTCTATGGTGAGGGCTCGATCACAGATGCAGTGGACAGGATCATTGGTAGGATAAACTATCTCAAACAGTAACTAAACAGATTATTCCAACTGGTCTACAAATTACACACTAGTTCAGTAATGGCAAAATATTAACAAAACTTCTCTTCATTCTTTCAGCACTTGCCAAGTATCCAAAGTGTCACAAACAAACCTCAACTCTTCGTTCTTGATTACTCACCAAGTATCCCATGTCTTTCTCCAAATTTAACCACTAAATTTCTATCCACTTCTTCTAGGACTATGCCTAGGGGGTAGGTAAACTTAGCTTCCAGTTCAGCATTGGCATTGGGCTGGTCGTGGGAGTATATGAGACCGCCAGCCTTGTTGACAATGTAGGCGCTGATTATACCCATCTCTATTGAGGACCAATTCCACCTCTAATTCACGCACACCAAACACTCCCACAAAAATAGCTATACTTTACCCTATTAACTCACTGATTGCAAATTCAGATACAGTATACATTTTGCATTACAAAAAAATTGCAGGTAAATTTTGCTCGTAGTACAAAAGCAAATTAACGACAAATCATGTCCATTGAAAGATGCCACCTATGGTAGGAGAAACACACTAACACCACACATACAAACACAAGTCATCACATCCTTCAGAACACACGAAGCTGGTCTCTTGGAGTGTGTTGCACACCATCATCCAGCGTCAGGAGAAACTACAGTGTACACAATTATAAAAACAACAACAAAAAACAAACAAACAAATAAAAAAAGGGAGAGAGAGAAATAAAATGTACCCAAGCACAATATATCCATCCCAGAAAGAACTGCACATACTCACACACATACACACATAATTACCGAGAAAGAGAAGAACATGGCACTAGCTGAGAAGAAGTGCCAGACATCGTGGTAGTCATAGAAACCCAATATAAAACACTCGTGGTTTTTAGTTCTCGACTCTGCAGGAGTTAACTACACACACACACACACACACACACACACACACACTTCAGTAAAAGAGCAGGTGGTTTTTTCACACTCCAGACTACCAAGCCACAGAAATGAGCATACAGCCTAGATTCATAGCAACTCACTGCCCAATCTGTCGTAGTTAGTCCCATGAAGAAGACGAAGGCAAGCAACCAGAGGACCCCAATGACAACTATCAGGAAGAAAGGAAGAACTGTGAGCTTCTCGCAGTAGAGCAGCTAAAAACAGACAAAACATCACATATGTATGTGTGTGTGTGCACATGTCATGCCATCAGTTCTCACCTTCTGCAGCACATACAAAAGAAGAAATATCAAGAGGTTTATAATGAAGAAGATGAGCACACAAGTAGCTATGTCCAGCAGCTCATGAACCACGATGCAAATGGCAGCTCTGAGGCAGGACAACATACAAGACTAGAATATGAAACACCAGCTAACGTTGAGGCTAACTCACAGAGCAACATTGACTATTGCCACGACCAGAAGTTTGAAAAACCTTATCTGAGAGATGAGAAAGACATTAACTAAGTATTGCCAGCTGCTACAACGCATACCTTCTTGCTTGGACATTGACCACACCCCTTTAAGCGCTCTTTTATCTCTCTGAAACCTATAGCATCAAAACAACAACAACAACATAATGAATGTGTTGACATATTTCATTTCAAACTATTCCTGCAACCTCCTGTCATTCATTCTTCTGACCTGGCCACAAATGGAAGTTATAAAAAGAAGCCAGGAATATGAAGACTAATATGAGGGAGAAGAGGAACACAGCAGACCTTATGGCATATGGGTGGTTGACGTCAACATACTACACACACACACACATTCGTTAACTTAATAAAAGCAAATCAACCCCTTACCAAGCCTATGAGTGTGACAAAGATAACGATGGCAAATGTGAAGAACGCCACAAAGGCATTCACATTAATGTCCGGGTGACGCTGCTGAAAAATCTTCACGAGAAATAAACCTCCAATGATGAACATAAACGCAGTGTCTAGAGAGAGGACAGCACAAATACCAAAACACACGTTGCTAATGTTGACTGTGATCAATAGTGCCAGTAGTAGTATAACTAGTGATAACATTGACCCCTTACCAAACTGGAAGTTTGCATTGGTAGGGCAGATGTGGTAGAAGGCACTCATAAATCCTTCCAGAATCAAAGCAATGGACATCCCATAATATATCCCATAAAACTGGGGGATACCATGTGTCTATGACAACCAAAATACCAACAATAAAGTCAAATATATTCCTAAATAACACATTTCTGTCCTCACATCAATGTAATCCCTGTTAGCCTGTCTCTTCCTCCTGTATTTCCCATCTCTACACAAATACACACAAACTTGCTACAGTAGTTGTTCATCAAATGATGACCCTTTACCACCCAATAACCTCCCTCAATTTACCTGTACCAGATAATGGTGAAGAACAATCCTCCTAGCAACACATAGCCAACATTGCTCCAGATGTTGTTAAAGGCACTGAGCATGCCCAGTGGGTGTGCACACTTAAAATTGTAGTAACATTTGTCCTGGTCACCGCTGGAGTTCAGAATCTGAATAAGGCAAAGCATCCTCTGACAGCTGGTCTTTTAGTTGAGTCTATTCCTTACCTGTTGCTCCGACAGCACTAGCTGGAATGCTGGCAAGGCATAAAATATTCCTACAGTGAAAGTGTTCCTAAGACAATAATAACAAGTCAACAACCCTCACATCATTGTGTGACCACCCTTTACCAACTATACACTGTGTACTGCTTTCTCAGCTTGTGGTAGCCAGTCTTACACATTCTTGGTAAGGTGTGGGTAGATTCATCGAGCTAATACAACACGAGTAATTACATAAGATCGTCGCATCACACCCAAGCCCCGCCCACTTACGTCCATGGCAATAGAGTATATAGAGCCTTCAGGGTCAGTGTTAGATGTACTACTACTACTACTATTACTGGCATCATTGACATCTACACACATAAAGATAACATCCAGTCATGTGAACATCACATGACTCACTAAAACTAACAGATACCAGGAAGTTATACTATCCACACAATGTGTCATTTAGACTCCTCCTCTAGTGATACAACACAGACAATACAACACATCGTAAAAGACATTAACACACACACACACACACACACACACACACACACACACACACACACACACACCCGCACTGTGTGCAAGGCTGGGCAATATGTTCGCTTTGAGCTATTCTTAAAACACATTTTCAAAACAATCAAAGTTGATCCTTACACTGCAAGACAGATGGAATCAGATGAAGAGAAATACAGCAAACTTGATGTAATGATGTGGATAAACCCACACACACTAATCATCTCACATACCCACCCACACACACCGAAGGCAGCGCAGAACCCACCCCACACACACGAAGTCAAGCACAGACCACACCACAACCACGAAGCAGTCGCAGAGACCCACGACCCACACAAGAAGCAGGCCAGAGACCCAACACACACACGATAGAAGCGCACAGGACCCACCCACACACACTAATCATCTCAACTACCTACCCACACACACTATCATCTCACATACCTACACAAACACAATAATCATCTCATAGACCCAACCACAACACACTAATCATCTCACATACCCCACCCCACACACACTAATCATCTCTGCCCCACCACACACACTAATCTCTCACAGACCCACCCATACACACACTATCATCTCACAGACCCACCCACACACACTAATCATCTCTAGGACCCACCCACACTAATCATCTCACATACCCACCCACACACACTAATCATCTCACATACCCACCCACACACACTAATCATCTCATAGACCCACACACACACACTAATCATCTCACAGACCTACCCACACACACTAATCATCTCATAGACCCACCCACACACACTAATCATCTCATAGACCCACCCACACACACTAATCATCTCACAGACCTACCCACACACTAATCATCTCATAGACCCACCCACACACACTAATCATCTCATAGACCCACCCACACACACTAATCATCTCACATACCCACCCACACACACTAATCATCTCACATACCCACCCACACACACTAATCATCTCACATACCCACCCACACACACTAATCATCTCATAGACCCACCCACACACTAATCATCTCATAGACCCACACAGCAGTTCTGAATAGCAATGTGTTAAATTCAAGTCTGTACACTCCAAAGGCTCTGAACATTTGGCAGGTATAGGACTGGAGGTAGGGAGAGAAGGAGAGCTATCCTGACAGGACCTCACTCTAAACTGCTCTGATAATCATCACTTCCTCGGGAATGTCACAACCTATTCTACTCATGGCCGTACAATATCGTGATTTATTTTGCGAGCGCTGTACCATTGCCCACCCTATCACACAAGCACACACAAACATCCACATCCACCCACTTAATAAATTGGTACCAGGTTTTCTGTCATCGTTGGTCCCCAGAGAGCTGTAGCTGGCACCTTTCTTCTGACTGGCCAGTAGAGTGTCTGTCTCTGCCACTTCTACTTGTCCCATCTTACGATACCGGAACAGATGGCGTATGGACTGAGGCCACCGCACATAACAAGTGCCTGACTTCCCTTTACCACGCACTCTGAAGTAGCTGAGAAAAAGCATATAGAATTAGATAGAGAGAGGGAGAGAGAGGGAGAGGGAGAGAGAGGGAGAGAGAGGTTATAAAGCTACACACAAAGAGACTGAAGCATACAAACAAGGACATATAAAATGAGCAAAAGAGTTGAACAGGAGGAACAACTTACAAAGGCTCACATAAAGACTTGTCACAAATATCTTCAAATAACATGTGCATGTACTTAGCAAACCATGTGTTCCCAGAGCATGTGACACGACGTGTTCCCATAGCATGTGACACGAGACACGATGTGTTCCCACACACAGCATGTGACATGAGACACGATGTGTTTCCACACACAGCATGTGACATGAGACACGATGTGTTTCCACACACAGCATGTGACATGAGACACGATGTGTTCCCACACACAGCATGTGACAAGAGACACGATGTGTTCAAACACACAGCATGTGACACGAGACACGATATGTTCCACAGCATGTGACACGAGACATGATGTGTTCCACAGCATGTGACACGAGACACGATGTGTTCCACAGCATGTGACATGAGACATGGTGTGTTCCCACACACAGCATGTGACATGAGTTCCCACTCGCAGCATGTGACATGAGACACAATGTGTTCCCATAGCATGTGACATGTGACATAATATGTTCCCACACACAGCATGTGACATGAGACTCGATGTGTTTCCACACACAGCATGTGACACGAGACACGATGTGTTCCACAGCATGTGACATGAGACTTGATGTGTTCCCACACACAGCATGTGACATGAAACGCGATGTGTTCCACAGCATGTGACAAGAGACACGATGTGAAGCACATGTCTAGTCTAACTATCTCTGACTCACCATCGTGGCAGCAGAAAGGCATAGACACAAATGAGAAGGATGTAGACGATGAAGACAATGAAAGGCAGGAATATCGGCAGAATGAAGTTGGTTACTAGAAATATACCATAACAACAAACACAGCAACAAGCATAGTGATTGAAATATACCATAACAACAAACACAGCAACAAGCATAGTGATTGAAATATACCATAACAACAAACACAGCAACAAGCATAGTGATTGAAATATACCATAACAACAAACACAGCAACAAGCATAGTGATTGAAATATACCATAACAACAAACACAGCAACAAGCATAGTGATTGAAATATACCATAACAACAAACACAGCAACAAGCATAGTGATTGAAATATACCATAACAACAAACACAGCAACAAGCATAGTGATTGAAATATACCATAACAACAAACACAGCAACAAGCATAGTGATTGAAATATACCATAACAACAAACACAGCAACAAGCATAGTGATTGAAATATACCATAACAACAAACACAGCAACAAGCATAGTGATTGAAATATACCATAACAACAAACACAGCAACAAGCATAGTGATTGAAATATACCATAACAACAAACACAGCAACAAGCATAGTGATTGAAATATAGTGACAGAAACATAATTACAGACAAAAGAGAGAGAGAGAGAGAGAGAGAGACTTACTTGGCTCCAGGTTGTGAATGACAACAGTGACATTTTGAGAAAAATCTCCTAAACAAATATAAGCAAAACAAATGTCACATCTGACATACCTAGGTTAGGTAAAGTATCTACTGTGTGTGTGGCATACCTAGGTTAGGTAAAGTATCTACTGTGTGTGTGACATACCTAGGTTAGGTAAAGTATCTACTGTGTGTGTGGCATACCTAGGTTAGGTAAAGTATGTGTGGCATACCTAGGTTAGGTAAAGTATCTACTGTGTGTGTGGCATACCTAGGTTAGAGGATAGGTAAAGTACCTACTGTGTGTGACATACCTAGGTTAGATAAAGTATCATCAGTATAACATACCTATATTTTGTGGATCAATTTTCTTGTCATGGACATCTTCCTTGTGACAGAGTGAATAATTGGTAGTGATCAAAACTACTACAAACTCTCTGTTATCAAAGTGACCATCCTACATACATACGAGTGCCAGATATAATGGTTGACATGACAGGTTATGTGTGCATGCATTCTGTGTGTATACGTGTTTGTATGCAAGTGTGAACTATCACTTACAGACACAGTGAGGTAGGCCGTCTTGCTCATAGTTTGGTAAATACCTCTAGATCTAGCAGACTCTAGCAAATCATTTATGGGACACTGGAAAAATAAAACAAATAGTTGCCATGAATACTACATGTAAACAAACAGTTGCCATGACTACTACGTGCAAACTAGCAAAAGATGCATCTGTGTCCACCAAACTGTGTCCTAGGATCCACATAGAAATGAAGGGACCAGTTGATTTCTTCTTGGGGTGTTTATTTATTAACTGAAGTCCCAAACATAATTCAGACATACACACACCCACTCCTCCACATCAGCAGCCACTCCTCCACATCAGCAGCCACTCCTCCACATCAGCCGCTAATGTACAGTAGAAGACAAAATAAAGCTTCAAATTCCGTTCTGTAGAACGGCTGTCACATGATTAAAAAAACGGGGGGAAAACAGTATGCTGTTTGGTAAAAAAAAACGGCTGTTTCGTTCGACCGGCGTTACCGTTTTAATTTTTCTCGTTCACCGTATGTCTCACTCAAAAAAATATAAAAATTGTTTATCCAAGAAAACGGTCTGATTTTTTGTTTACAGGCTCCAGAGGTGAAGCTTTTTGGGTTAAAAAAAAAAAGAAGCCGTCCTAATCAAAGTTAGCTCGACTACCTCACAGCATCGATGTTTTCTCGATGTTAGGGCCTTCTCGGGCTTAGATTTTTTACTACTGGAGGTCCATCAGTAGCTAACAGAAGACCTACGAAGTGCAGACCTTGTTATAGCTCTGTGCCCATCAGAACTTCGGTCTGCAGCTTTATTGAAGCAAGTGAAATTTTAGTACGAGCTTTTTTACACTATCCCCTCGATACAAGGCCTTAGCTTGCTGATATAGCTATGGAAGATTTCTAGCTAGAAAATATCTGTGAATCGATGGAAAAGCTTAACCGTTAAAAAATATTTTTTTTACTGTTTTAGTAAACGGTGTCGGCTGTTTAGTCAAAACGGTATAGAGCATAACGATAAAAAACTACGGTTAAAAAAACTACCGTTTTACGGCCGTACTACGGAACGGAATTCGTAAATTTATTTTGTTTCCTACTGCAAGACGTTGACATGCCATGTGTTGACATGTACATGTGTTCACATGCCATGTACCTTGTTCTCCTGCACTGAGATGAACAGACACCTGTCGTCCACAGCCTCTGCCGCGATCCTCACTGTACTACTATCATTAGGAAACTTGAAGTAAAATATCTGCACAAACACACCAACATCAACTCAACTGTAAGGCATCACCATGGAAATTATCAGATAATTCTTGTAACCACACCCCATCCACAAGAACTGCACGATATGCTTACCTGTGGAGAGGCCGCGCCCACCTCAACAGACACAGGCTGACCAACCCTAAGCGAAGAATAATACACACACACACATACGTACATACATACACTTACATACACATACACACAATGTGAGCACACACTACAGTTTCTATGTCACTGACACAATGTGCCTCACACACACACACACTGGCAAGAAACAAGTTCATACTTAAAACAAACAACATTAGCTGTTTTGTTCTAAGTGGCAAGGAAGAAACGTTGAAACAATGAACTGTAACATGTCATGTAGTGCAGTGTAGTTAGGTGGTGCCTTAACTCATACATATTCAAACCTTAATTATCCCACACTAGCAAGTACCCCGCTACACAGTGGCACTTGACATATTGCAAAGTAAGAATGCAGTAGCACAAGTTATTTTTATTCATTGTAATCATTCTCTACCATTGGTTAAGGTTACATCAGTTTCTCTCTCCTGCTCTCTTTTTTCCCCGAACTGTCTCAGCTTTTCTTATCCCCCACCTTTCCTTTCTTCAGCTGTTTTTTCTTGAGTCATGGAGTCCTTTCTTCTTCTGTCTCAGTCTCACATGCCAGACTACCTCTGTCTATCTCTCCTGCTCGTCTATCTCTCCTGCTCCTGAGTCTCTCTGTCCTATAATTTGTGGACTTGGTTTTACGAAAAATTTGCCTTCTCTTTTCGCCTTTCTTTCTTTTAGATACAGTTAATAACAGTCTACTGACGCTGCTTTACCAAACTGGTTAAGCTAATGAATTATTCATCAAATGCACACAAGCATACTATTAAAGGTCTCGATCCCGAAGTTGACAACACCCTATGAATATACTTACAGAAGAAATGTGTTGTAGTAAACTCTAAACTGAGTATGTATGTACTCCCAGCTGTTGTGAGTACAGGGGTCATAACCTGAGGGGACATAACCTGAGGCTACCTGCTAGTGACCACATAGTCCACATGTGGGGATGTGGCCTGACACCTGCTGAGTCAGCAGCTAACCATCTTCTGCTGTGTGACTATCAAAGGCATAACAACTACTGTGATGATTTCAAAGGTACCAATGTAGAGCTAAACTAAAAAGCTGGTATTCTTAGGAGAAAAAGGTCGCGTGTGCAACTATACATAACATATATATAACGTATACCCTGTTCACCCTTAATACTAAACCATGTAAACAATCACACACACACACACACACACACACACACACACTTCACAAATAACTGATACACACGCACACACACTTCACAAATAGACTGATACACACGCACACATACACAAACATTGTGTATTACAGCCCAATTCCAAAGAAGAAAGGTGTGCATATCATAAAGGTTGTGGACTGGTGGGGCTGGTAGGAGGCAGATGGAAAATCAGATGGAATAATTGCCTGAGTTGGGCTTGAACTCAGGACCTCGGGCCCTGAGCCAAGGACACAACCACTACACCACACAGCCACCACACAGTACAGTATAGTACACACACACACACACACACACACACACGAGTTACTCACCCTCCCTCCTATAAACCTGTCAACTCCATATGTTCCCTCCCACCCACTCACATGAGGACAAACTGAGGGACCACGTCCACTTGAATGGAGTACGACTGCTCCTCTATTGAACTACTGAAGACATCCACGTAGAACAAAAACAAATCATCCACCTCCACATTCATGACCACGCCCCCTAGAGGGCTCTGTGCAGCATCTCCTAGGAGACCACTGACATCAGATGGACACATGGTTCTCTCCACTGCACGGAAGTACTGCTCAAAACTAACACACATACATACATCAGAGTAAAGATTTAATAACACATGCATGTACACAGAGTACACAGCAAACATGACTACTCACACTACCTAGTTGGCGAGCGAGCGTAGTCCTATATATGACACTACTTCACACTACCTAGTCCTATATATGACACTACTTCACACTACCTAGTCCTATATATGACACTACTTCACACTACCTAGTCCTATATATGACACTACTTCACACTACCTAGTCCTATATATGACACTACTTACACTACCTAGTCCTATATATGACACTACTTACACTACCTAGTCCTATATATGACACTACTTCACACTACCTAGTCCTATATATGACACTACTTCACACTACCTAGTCCTATATATGACACTACTTCACACTACCTAGTCCTATATATGACACTACTTCACACTACCTAGTCCTATATATGACACTACTTCACACTACCTAGTCCTATATATGACACTACTTCACACTACCTAGTCCTATATATGACACTACTTCACACTACCTAGTCCATAATATGACACTATCTTCACACTACCTTTAGTCCTTATATATGACACTCACTTCACACTTACCTAGTCCTATATATGACACTACTTACACTACCTAGTCCTATATATGACACTACTTCACACTACCTAGTCCTATATATGACACTACTTCACACTACCTAGTCCTATATATGACACTACTTCACACTACCCAGTCCTATATATGACACTACTTCACACTACCTAGTCCTATATATGACACTACTTCACACTACCCAGTCCTATATATGACACTACTTCACACTACCTAGTCCTATATATGACACTACTTACACTACCTAGTCCTATATATGACACTACTTCACACTACCTAGTCCTATATATGACACTACTTCACACTACTTAGTTCTACATCACCATGACAACTTGCGCTCGTGTACCTTACCCGTCAGGTTTGAAAGGAATCGACCAGGAAGAGACGGCAGAATCACCTTGGCGACTCACAAACACTACAGCCTTCTCAACGGAAACTAACGAGTCTGTGTTCCAGGAGCTTACCCTCAACCCCTACATAGTGTGTTTGTGTGTTCATGTTCAATGAAGAGCGTGTCAGATAAGTTATGTATCAACACACACAATATAATTTATATTTTATATTGCTCAGTGGGACATGTGTGACATTTCATTCCACTCATGCGTGTGAAAGTGGAAGTGGGTGGGGTCTTATGATATGACCAACCCCTTTCAACTTTATATAGTTGGTGCTTTCATTTATCATTAAATAGTTTGAAACATTCAGTATCTCCAGGCAATGCAACATGCTAATATAACATGTATGTAATGTCATGTATAGTCACAGTGTCATGTGACATGCATAGTCGCAGTGTCATGTGACATGCATGGTCACAGTGTCATGTGACATGCATGGTCACAGTGTCATGTGACATGCATGGTCACAGCGTCATGTGACATGTTGGTGGAAGTCACTGCCTGTGTGAGGCACAGATGACTAGCTAACAGGTAGCATTGCCAAGTTGGCCTATATGGCCAATGGCCATCACATTTATTATCAGGTTGAAACTAATAAACATTCTTTTGCAGCAGCCATACTATATCTCACCAGCTGTAACTAACTTCTCACCAGCTGTAGCTAACTTCCCACCAGCTGTAACTAACTTCTCATCAGCTGTAGCTAACTTCTCATCAGCTGTAGCTAACTTCTCACTAGCTGTAGCTAACTTCTCATCAGCTGTAGTTAACTTCTCACCAGCTGTAAGTAACTTCTCACCAGCTGTAAGTAACTTCTCACCAGCTGTAACTAACTTCTCACCAGCTGTAGCTAACTTCTCATCAGCTGTAGCTAACTTCTCATCAGCTGTAGCTAACTTCTCATCAGCTGTAGTTAACTTCTCACCAGCTGTAAGTAACTTCTCACCAGCTGTAGCTAACTTCTCACCAGCTGTAGCTAACTTCTCACCAGCTGTAGCTAACTTCTCACCAGCTGTAACTAACTTCTCACCAGCTGTAACTAACTTCTCACCAGCTGTAGCTAACTTCTCATCAGCTGTAGCTAACTTCTCACCAGCTGTAACTAACTTCTCACCAGCTGTAACTAACTTCTCACCAGCTGTAGCTAACTTCTCATCAGCTGTAGCTAACTTCTCACCAGCTGTAGCTAACTTCTCACCAGCTGTAGCTAACTTCTCACCAGCTGTAGCTAACTTCTCACCACCTGTAGCTAATATGACTCCTTAGAAGTAAACATACAAATGCAGCTGAACTAGGTACGGATGACTTCTTGTTGGTAACCCAGGTGTTCAGTTATAAAAATAATAGTAATTAGATTGATAACAATCCCACCCACTGATATAACAACTACCACACACAATCCATTAGTGTTAAGATGGAACTTACAATTGTTTTGACAGGGACCTGTCCATACCAGCCAGACACTCCTGTGCAGTTTCCAAAATCTGATTTAATCGCATAAATGTCGCTTTTAAATCTTGAAACAGTTTGATTGTGAGGTCCGTCACAAGGAGATATTTCAAACAGACTTAAATTAGTGGTATGGCCCCTAACTTGGCTTCTAACCAGAGATAAGGTCGCCAACAGAACTAAGGCGAGAAGAATGCTCCTCATCCCGCTGTAATGTCACGGATAACACTCGCAACGCAACGCAGGTGGAGAGAAGCAAAGAAAAACAACAACACAATACAGTAATGTAATTTGTATTTGTAAACTTTTCCTTTCTTACCACACCCCTTGGGATGACCAGCCATGCATGCAGTTTGTGAAGCACGCGCGAGTGGGATGGCCAAAATAATAAGGCATGCGTACGTACGTATTGACAAAACTCCGCCGCCTCTCTGCCCCCCCCAATTACGCGCGCGTGATTTTTGTCTAGGAACAAAATGGTGGCGTGTAATGCATTTATTGTGAAATGGGCAGTGCAGTCGAGAATAGTTGTGCTGGGCCTTCAGGTTGGATATGGATACTACCGTTTTGTTTTTATCACTTCTTGTGTATAGGTTCTCTCCCATTTGCTCATTCCAGACCACACTCCTTCCATGGAGGATGTCTCTATGAAAGTGTACAGGCACCCCCCACATCCAGTTATAATAGAATATACTCTTGGAGGTCTTGACAACTGGGATGCAGAATATTTTATTTTCAATGCTTATCGAGGCTATAGCGTCCAGGAGCAAACTATGGCTTTCTTCCCTCTTCTCCCGGCCAGCATGCAGGCAGTGGGTCACACTGTGTTTCTCCCTCTGTCCTGGTATTTCTCACAGCGGACAGTGATGTTGCTGTCAGGTGTACTGATCAATTTTGTTGCTTTCCCTCTGGCAGCTAGTGCCCTCTACTACCTTACTCTGGAACTCACCAAGGATTACTGTTTCTCTAGACTTGCTGTCTTCTTGTTCTGCATTAACCCTGCCAGTGTGTTTATGTCTGCAGTCTATTCTGAAACTTTATTTAGTCTTTTTACTTTTTGTGCTCTTCTGGCATTGACACGAAACAAACTGTGGCTGTCGGCCATTTTCATTGCCCTTGCTACTGCCACTAGGTCAAATGGGATAGTACTGTGTGGTTACCTAGGCTACCATTGTCTGGAGCGTTTGTGGAGGTTATTGTCAGAGCGAACTATTGTATTAAATAGAGTTGTTGTACTGCTGGTGTCGTGTTTTTGTCAAGTTCTGTTGTCTCTCGTGCCATTCACATTGTTCCAGTACTATGGCTATCGACTCTATTGTAATGATCATAGCCAGGTTCCGGAATGGTGCACGTGGAATGTCCCCATTCCATACTCGTATATTCAGGAGCACTACTGGAATGTAGGCTTCTTGAGGTATTTTCAACTCAAGCAAATACCCAATTTCCTTCTGGCCACACCCATGTTAATATTATCTGTGCTAGCCATGAAAATGTATTTTTGGAATGATGCCAATCATGGAAAGTCAGACAAGGATCTACTAACATATAGTTATAGGTAATAACACATGGTTACAGTAATCACACGTAGTTACAGTAATAACACATGGTTACAGTAATCACACGTAGTTACAGTAATAACACATGGTTACAGTAATCACACGTAGTTACAGTAATAACACATGGTTACAGTAATCACACATAGTTACAGTAATAACACATGGTTACAGTAATCACACATAGTTACAGTATTAATGCATGGTTACAGTAATCACACGTAGTTACAGTAATAACACATGGTTACAATAATCACACGTAATTATAGTAACACGTAGTTACAGTAATAACGCATGGTTACAGTAATCACACATAGTTACAGTATTAATGCATGGTTACAGTAATCACACGTAGTTACAGTAATAACACATGGTTACAATAATCACACATAGTTACAGTAATAACACATGGTTACAGTAATCACACGTAGTTACAGTAATAACACATGGTTACAATAATCACACGTAGTTATAGTAATAACACATGGTTACAATAATCACACGTAATTATAGTAACACGTAGTTACAGTAATAACGCATGGTTACAGTAATCACACATAGTTATAGTAATAACACATGGTTACAATAATCACACATAATTATAGTAACACGTAGTTACAGTAATAACACATGGTTACAGTAATCACACATGGTTACAATAATCACACATAATTATAGTAACACGTAGTTACAGTAATCACATGTAGTTACAGTAATAACACATGGTTACAGTAATCACATGTAGTTACAGTAATAACACATGGTTACAGTAATCACACGTAGTTATAGTAATAACACATGGTTACAATAATCACACGTAATTATAGTAATAACACATGGTTACAGTAATCACACATAGTTACAGGTAATAACACATTTGCAGTAATTATACATAATTGCAGTAGTCAACACGTAGTTCAGTAATCACACAGTTACAGGTATAGTAGCATTACTGATGTGTTGTTTTGTCTTGGTGTTTTTGTATGGTCTTGCTGACATGCAGAGTTAAAAAGTAACCACAAGTAACATGTAACATGTTCTTTAGTAACGTGTAGTTACATGTAACACGTTCTTTAGTAACGTGTAGTTACATGTAACGCGTTCTTTAGTAACGTGTAGTTACATGTAACGCGTTCTTTAGTAACGTGTAGTTACATGTAACGCGTTCTTTAGTAACGTGTAGTTACATGTAACGCGTTCTTTAGTAACGTGTAGTTACATGTAACGCGTTCTTTAGTAACGTGTAGTTACATGTAACGCGTTCTTTAGTAACGTGTAGTTACATGTAACGCGTTCTTTAGTAACGTGTAGTTACATGTAACGCGTTCTTTAGTAACGTGTAGTTACATGTAACGCGTTCTTTAGTAACGTGTAGTTACATGTAACGCGTTCTTTAGTAACGTGTAGTTACATGTAACACGTTCTTTAGTAACGTGTAGTTACATGTAACGCGTTCTTTAGTAACGTGTAGTTACATGTAACGCGTTCTTTAGTAACGTAGTTACATGTAACGCGTTCTTTAGTAACGTGTAGTTACATGTAACGCGTTCTTTAGTAACGTGTAGTTACATGTAACGCGTTCTTTAGTAACGTGTAGTTACATGTAACGCGTTCTTTAGTAACGTGTAGTTACATGTAACGCGTTCTTTAGTAATGTGTAGTTACCTGTCCATTATAGTTGTCTGAGTTGCTTGTCATTCATATTTGTTAGGAGTGTAAAGATGAGGCCTTACATTTTCCACTTGTTATTCCTGACTGTGTTTGGCTTCTTTAACATGCATGTTCAGGTGAGTTGTGACTCCTGTCATCTTCCTGCCTACATTGTATCTGTATTTTATGTTTAGGTGTTGACACGTTTCTTGTCATCTTCCTCTCCAGTAGTGTACTGGTCCTCAGCAGTATGGATTATGCATTCCTTGTCAGATCTCCATGTCAAACTGTCAGCTGTGGAGGGCGGGTCTTTAGTTGCCATGCTGACAACTCTGTGGCGTGAACTGCAGTTACCATCCAAAGGGAATTGCTCTTCACTGAGCAAATGTGTTCTAGTCTATTTCATAAGTTATGTTTCTCTGGGATGTGCCCTCCATTGCAATTTCTATCCATGGACATAGTTCTAATTATCATTTCTCTTTTTATTACCACAATTGATCATCATCTCTGTTATTACTTTTAACCCCGGTTACAATTAAATACAATTAAGTTTTCGGTGACTTTCAGTTGGCAAGGCGTCGATAGCGCGTAGTCTGTGGAGCTGGATTCGGACTAATGTCGTCTACTACTACAGTTGGTAGTAGCACTAGCAGTCATGTGGTCTATAAAGAGACTGGCTCTACTGCGTTTTCGCTCAGCAGCTTCCAGTGGCGAGAAATAAAGCTCAGGGCTGCACCTTGTCCGTCCAGGAAGTCTGGCGAGCTGGTCCAGCGACCAGCCCAGAGAGCGGGAGGTTTCAGCTACAGAAATAGCTCTTCTTTGGGTTCTCTTACTAGAAATAGATTCATATTATGGTTTGTATATTCATGTTAGAATTACAAAATATTTATTTAGCTATAATAAATAATGTGTTTTCTTGAAGGCATTATTTGGAGGGACGATTGAAGCTGTTGGAGCTGTCTCTGGACGTAGAACTGGCTTACAATGCAGTGGAGCTGGTATTAGAGAGTCCAGACCTCTTGCCTGATGTCTCCATCCATGAAGTAGAAGTGTGTGATGTGGTGGTTCTGTTTGGAACTTCTACTACAGTGTATCGACTCACTCTCCCCCACCCAGCGAGAATTAAACAGGTGCAGTTAGTCTCGCGTAGCCTGACCCTGGTGGCATTAGTACATAGTACCAGTTCAATACCCTCCAGATCTCAGGGAGAAGTTGCGGTTAGTCTCGCGTAGCCTGACCCTGGTGGCATTAGTACATAGTACCAGTTCAATACCCTCCAGATCTCAGGGAGAAGTTGCGGTTAGTCTCGCGTAGCCTGACCCTGGTGGCATTAGTACATAGTA
>WLWD01001392.1_pt1 | contig 17607 bp, 10 predicted proteins | sample 6712731 | NCBI WGS metagenome assembly WLWD01 (sample SAMN12718690, study PRJNA576275) | sponge metagenome | isolation source: marine sponge | host: Mycale hentscheli | place: New Zealand: South Island, Marlborough, Capsize Point | collected 2014-11-01
TAAATTGTCTGACAGTTGGGAAGGCCCTTTTACTGTGTTACAGAGAGTGGGCCCTGTGAACTACAGAATTGTTAGGGAAGGTGGTAAGAAATCTAGCAGTAAAGTTGTGCATGTTAATGTCCTCAAGAAGTTTGTTCAGTTGCATGTGGGAAGAGTTGATGTTGTTGTGGAGGGTGATGAACCTCCCAAATGTGTGCTTGTTGAGGAATACGAAGGTAGAGTCCAAGCAGACATTGATGACCTTCTGTCCCAGTTTACCGATGTTTTCTCCAGTGTGCCGGGGAATACTGAAGTGACAGTGATGTCTATTGACACTGGTGACAAGGGGCCGGTCGTCTCCGCCCCCTACTCAGTCCCTCTTGGTATAAGGGACCAGGTGAAGGCAGAACTGGATTCCCTGATGGACCTTGGCATTATTGAACGTTGCCAAAGTGCCTGGGCTTCCCCACTAGTCCCTGTGCGGAAACCTGATGGTTCCATTCGTCTATGTGTAGACTTCCGCCGGGTGAACTCAATAACTGCCCCTGAGCCATACTTCATTCCCTCTATTGATGAGATGTTGGAGTTAGTGGGAAACGGTGAGGTCATTTCGAAAGTAGATCTCTCGAAAGGCTTTCATCAAGTCGGTGTAAGAGAGTGTGACCGAGACAAAACTTCTTTTGTATGCCCATTCGGAAAATTTAGATACCGACGCATGCCCTTTGGTCTCCGCAATGCGCCGGCAGTGTTCCAGAGGTTGATGGACACTGTCCTGGCAGACTGCAGGTCCTTCTCTCGGGTCTACATTGACGACATCCTGGTTGTGTCGAAAGATTGGCTTAGCCATTTGTCCGACCTTAAGAGATTGTTCTCAGTGTTGCGTGTTGCAGGTCTTACCTGCAAACGTTCGAAGTGTTCCTTCGGGATGAAATATCTTGAGTTTCTGGGACATAGAGTTGGTGGTGGTACGATTTCGGTACCTGAGGCTCGAGTGAAGGCTATTCGTTGCCATCCCAGACCCAAAACCCGTAGACAACTCAGATCCTTTCTTGGCCTGATAGGATTCTATCGGAGATTCATCCAGGACTTTCACATTCATTCCTCGATCCTAACCCCACATCAGTCTCGTGATCTGGCGGGTGATCTCTCTTGGAGTCAGGACATGTATGCAGCCTTCAAGTCTTTGTGTGAGTCTTTGTCTAGTGCTGTGTTGTTGTATGTTCCTAAGTGTTCTGATAACTTTTTCCTTGAGTGTGATGCCTGTGCCTCTGGCATAGGTAGTGTTCTGTATGTCTGCAGAGATTCTGTCAAATACCCTGTTGCCTTCTTCAGCCGTCAGCTCCACGGTGCACAGAGCAGATACTCTACCCAAGAGCTGGAAGGGCTCGCCCTCGTTGAAAGTGTGCGTCACTTTGGATACTATCTCTATGGCAAGAAGTTTACGGTTGTGACCGACCACCGTACCCTATCCAATCTGCAGACTGGACGACAATTGAACAGGAGACTATACAGATGGAGTCTCCTCCTAGAGGAGTTTGATTTCAATGTGCTATACCGACGAGGCAAAGAGAACATTGTGGGAAGCAATATGCGCTCAAAAGAAAAAGAGCGCGGGTGCCAACTCCTCTAACTCAGAAGACTAGGGAGTTACCAACCGACCGACTCAATCGATCTGACAAAGGAAGGGGGAGATTATGGGGCGTGAAGAACCGTCCACACCAACACAATGGGTGTAGGAGCGTCTCTGTGGAGGGGCTTTGAACATAATAATTACTTGAATTACTGTGTATAGGAAAATTTCGTGTGCTGTTCGTTGTTATTTGAATTTTTGGTCCTAGGTGATCATTCTTCTATATAATTGCCTGTTCATTTCTATTCACATAGTCCCTTAAAATCTATAATTGATTGACGGGGAGAGGTCAGATCTTGAAAACCTAAGGACCTGAATCTGTATTTGTGCGGGTTGGGGGGTAGCGAATGCTTAGTTAGCTAAGAACAAGATCCTGATTATAATACTACCTGGTGGCAGCATACTCATCTCAAACCATCGTCATCCAGCGTGGTTCCATGCCTGGGGAAAGTCCCGTCGAACGACGTGAAAAGGGAGATTATGTGCAAAACACGTGTGACGGGAGGGTCAGGTCACGATAGGAAGTACAACAATCGGAGAGGGCAGGGGTGATATCACGGACGATGACAACAACATAGATGCTGGTATGTATTGTATAGTATAAATATGTAATAAAAAATATACATTAGTGCAATGCTACTCACTTCGATGACAACAACATAGATTCTGACCTGGAAGATGAGAATCAACAGAATTTAGAAGGGGGCAACGATGAAGTAGATGATTCTCTTCCCCTCCTGATTCTGTTTGATTGTGAGACCACTGGGTTAAGCATCTATGTAGACCACATCACTGACATCGCCGCCAAAGTGATAAATCCTCCTGTACCCCTCAATCACCCGACCTTCTCGAGTCTTGTGAGAACTGGCCGAAACATTTCATCTGCTAGTAATAATGTACAAATATGTATTTAAGTAAATTACAATATGTGACCGTCTACAGGAAAACCAGGCACAACAAGGCGTGCGTAAATATCGAGAAAAGATCGATCAATTTCTTAAAAATGTATTATTTCAAGCCGATGGAAGGGAACGATTAGGTCCATTATAGTGGGAACAACTTAAGCTATGACGATAAAACTTGGAAAGCTCAATATCTGGACGCCGACAACTCTGTAAGTGCAAAAAAAAATTTTTCGAAGGGTGCCGCGTTGTGCCCGGTTTTCCTGTCGACGGTCACATATATACATTTACAATGATAATTAAAATCAATTTTAAAATTATTGATTAATTAAAATATTGTCGGTAAATTTCTACTTTATTTAGCTTCCAAGGTTACTGGTATCAGTAATAACATACTAAGGCACGAGAAGCCTCTCTCAGTGGTGCTACCGATTTTCTATGAGTGGCTGGCTACCAATGTTTCTGCCGTTGTAGGGGCTACTCAAGCACCTCATCATCCAGGTAAAACAAAAATTTACAAAAATAAATTGAATAAATATTGTTATCTCTCTGTTTAGTTCCAGTAGCTCACAATGGGTTTGGTTTTGACTTTCCCATCCTTCTGGCTGAGGTGGAACGGAGAGTGGATTTGAAGCTGACCCAAGGCTCACCTTTAGGTTTGGAGAAGCTTCACAAAAAAGTCACCGGAGATGAAGTCGCAGGCAAGGCACACCACTATAAATAAATATAAAGCTTGATAATAATTATTGTTATTTGTATAAATTGTAGGAGCACACAGGGCCCTACCGGATGTATTAGCTATGGAAAGAGTCCTCAAACATCAAGACATCTCTCCACTTTTGTCAGCTCTCTCTATTAGATCACCCCTTGAGCAAACAAAGCTGTGGATACAGCAGAAGGGCTATTCAGCAGAGCAGCATCACTAGTGAAAGCCATCGGAAAACCCACACTTACCTCTACACAGGCGAAGAAGCTGGATGCTCTGGGGTTCACCTTTCACTCTGTCACTCCTTCGCCAGCAGTGTAGAGGGACAGAAGAGTTTCAAGCGGCATTGAAGGAGCGAGGAGTGAGGAGCATGCCGCTCAGAGAGAAACTGACAAAGGCCCTCCACAAGTCCCGCTAAAGTAGCCTCCCGCACTGGTCTGCTGCTTCCTGTCCATCTCCAGCAGTGTTTATCTTTTTTCTTTCTTACCCGGCTCTTCTCAGAGCCACTAAATAAACAAAAGATTTCACCTCCTCCGTATACTAGGGCGGGGCTAAAATTGGGGCGGGGTGCATGGAATTAATGTTAGCATAGTTTTAATTTATGTTCTGTAAGCTACTTTGGACTTTATCTTAGGAATGGGGAATGGAAATAACTTCAAATTTGGAACAGAGCCCAACCAGAGTCTAGTCAGCAAAATGTTCGATACAATTTTCCAAAATAATTTTTTTTCACAAAAAAAAAAGATCTAATAGAGCGTGCAAAAGTCAATAAGTTAAAAGCAATATTGAATAAAGAAAAAATGGATCGAAGCTATTGTAGGCATCAAGTCGGAGAAGTAGTAGGCGAAGTATGGCTGCTCTAGGTGCCGTACTGGCGGAGGAGTTTTAGCTTTTGTATGAGAAAGTAGAAGAATCATATCTCTTGAAGCGGCCACTTGTTACTTCTGAATTCAGGTATGTAGACTTCTACGGTAGTAGTAAATAAGGTCCACCTGCAGAAAACGGTCTAAATACAACAGAAAAAGAACAATTCTTCCCTAGCAACCAGACTCAATTAACCACGTGGGAAGTGTGCGAGCACCCTTAAGGTTCTGGTATAGTGTTTCGCCCACACATTTGACATAGACTAATTGAGGTATTCAGTGGTTGTTTGCACTTGAAGTGTAAACGACTTGTAGCTGAACAGCAACTCCTGGCAGCAACTGACACTTTCAATGCAGTGGTTTGCTAGTTTAGTATCACAATAATATTATTACACACATCATAAGGTTGATATATAAAAATTAGGGTAAGAGTAAAACAAAAAAAGTAGAGTACTGTTGTGAATTAGGTTCTCTAATGCCACCTTCCTCATAAGATAATTCTTACTATTTTTATTCATTTTTTTTTTTTGACGGGGGGAGGGGGGGGGCTTTGTTTTATCAACTTTTTCCTGAATTTTGCATAGGTCTTCACTGCTAGTATATCCTGATCCTTGGAGCAGACTGGTGATATTTAACTGCTAGTGTATTGGGTCTATCTCATGAAAAGAAATGATAAAATATGCAAAAATGGCAATCATAGCATTTCAGAGTGTCATAATTAACATTTATTTTCAACTTACATTTTTTTTCAAAACCTAAGCTAAATAATCTTTTATTTGTGATATTGTGTTTCAGCACTCTGAATAAACCTTTACTACCCACCTAAAAAAATCTGACTTTTGCATTTTTATATGCTTGTTCTATCCTCTTTTCTTTTTTTTTACTTTAAGTTATATTCATAAGAGCTGCATCTCTCACTATGCATGAGTGACACTGGAATTTAGACTGGATGAAGTGGATGCCGTTCACTACAGATGTGAGTTCGATTCTTGTCTTCCCGTCAACCTTTAGTCTATTAGGCAAGATACAACCACCGCTGGCACCAAATATGTAGGCACACTATTGATTTAACTTCACGAAGTCTTCCCACAGGTAGTTAGCGCTGCCATAGGGGATAAACAATTTGTAGTGTCACCAGAAAAAACTACAAAAATGTCAATTTTTTTAATAGGTTGAACAAGTTTCACAAAATTTCACCCATCCAATTTTGTCAATTTTTATCTTTTTGAGAAAAATGGTTTTAAGTTTTCCGTAAAGTAATAATCACTAGCAAAATTCTGACAAACATAATATACGTAGCCTCTTCCCAAGACCGCTCCATTGGTTAGATCTGTATTGACTTGAACATATCTTGAAGTTTATCTGTCAAATGAAAACAATCATTTGAAAATTATGTTCTATAATTTTAACTGTGTAGCCTTTCATTCAGTGTTGTTGAATTCTCCGATGTAAAAAATGGAGCCAGATATATAGGATAGTCTCTCGTGAAGTCATCAACACCCATTACATTCAGGCCACTCTTAAAGTTGCTCTAGTTCAGCTATAGATTGTAAGTGGAATTAAAGTTCCAAATCTAATCATGAGAACGACAATTTTTTTTTACACACGGTTAAACCTAAAAATAAATCATAAAGTAATACATCCATCCTCGCATGAGGGTGTGGGTAATGCAGGCCCGGAGCAAGCACATTTTTAGTGGTAAGGCCAAAGATGATACACCCCTAATAGTTATTATTTTCATTGTATTTTTATTTAGCTGCTGGTGCCCAGTATTGTGCTGATCTAGGGGCAGACTGTTTTGTATGAGACCCTAACATTCATTGCTTTACTTCATGAAATATTGATTATTTTAGCAATAATAATTTAGTGAATTAGAAAAAAACTAATGATTTAAATCAAAATTTGCCAAAGATTCTGATACGATGTTCCGAGTCTGCAACAAAGTCATTAACAACTTCTTCAAGATTTAAAGCATCAGTGAGCTCTTTGTGGACATGTAGGACCATCAGATTGTTCAGCCGCTGCTGCCCCATGGTACTTCGAAGTACGTCTTCACACGACGCAAAGCACTAAAGGACCTTTTTGAACTGGCATTTGTAGCTGGCATGACCATAATAAGTTGAACAACGCGACTCACTTGACTCAACAAGCTTCTCTGGGAATCAGAAAGTCCTTGAAAGTAAGCTCGAATGTCAAAAATAGTCGGATGGCTCCCTCCTCTTGTATAGCAGCACTCTGAAAATCAATTCTAAATGTACGCAGCTGAACATGTAGCATATCATATACAAGATCATCCTTGTAGAAGTCACATACTGTCTTGAATGGTTCGGAGAAGTCTTCTTGCTGACTTGCTTTAATCAACAGCTGCTCCAAATTGCTGTATAATTGATAACCAGGTTGGTTAAACCTATCACTTAAGCAACTAATAGTATTATCAATCGCTTCATAATATACTTGCCGATAATATGCTTTAGGCGACTCATGATGAAAATGATACTGCTGTTCCCATCATCTAAGCATCTTGGGACCCTGCGTCTACGGGGAAGTTGAGGTTCTTCAATATCAACTGATTGTGCTTTATTCAGTAATTTCTCCCAGAACAGATCAAATTCAGTGCGTACCTTGGCAATTGTTTCAATAACCATCTTAGCAATTACTTGACCTTCAGCTGCTGAAGTGGCTCTGTGTTGTAGGGTCTTGCTGAGATTGTCTGAGTGCCTGAGGATCATCTCTCCAAGAACAGCCCCAAACATGAAATCAAATGTTTTCATTTGACTGCACACTCCATTTATTCTGGCTTTGGATTCTGTATCTCTCACCAATTGTAAACACTCTTCCCATGTACTCAATAATGTTTCATAGTTGTCTAAGATGCTTGCAAGGGCGTCAGCTCGTACAGTCCAGCGGGTAGGGCATAGTAGACGAATACCTGGTGATCTGCTACCTACATTAAGGTCATGAGAAGATTTCAGTTCACGAAATACTCCCTCACGTTTGGGCGAGTATTTGATCAGTTTAGTCACCTCATATGTCACTTCAAGTGCTTTTCTGATTGGTAATGATAACTTAATAGCATCGTTGACAGCCAAATTTATGGAGTGACCACAACAGTGAATGTAAACTGCCCTGGGCTCATCCTCCATTATTCGCTTGGCAACTCCAGATCGAGCTCCACGCATGCTACTTGCTCTGTCATAACACTGTCCACGAAGTTTAGATAGTGGTACGTTCAGCCTGCACAGAGCATCTTTTGCAACACTAGTAAGTGTAGCAGCATCTATTGATGGTACTTTATAAAGTCCAACAAATTCTTCGTGAACATCGAAAGAATCAGTAACTCTTCAGAGTACTATAGTAGTTTGTTCATCATTACCAATGTCAGTTGTCTCATCCAGCATTAGTGCGATAAATGGTGATTCTTGTAAGCATTTTGAAACTGTACGCAAGATATTAGTAGCCATTACTTTTAAGACTGCATTTTGTATGTTGTGAGATGTATATCAATTAACTTTCCGCTTCATCCATTCAAGTAACCCAGCATCATCTTCTCCTTTCAACTGCAATAATTGCAAGAAGTTTCCATCCTCCTCACTGCCATCACCACGAAGAGGCAGTCCTTGCCTGGCCAAATATCTGATACTGGATACTATTTTTAATAGCATGCCTCGATTATTCTCTTTTTCTTTAACCTGATTGTGTTGCATCAACTCCATTACATTTGTAGTTGTGGCTGGAATAGTAATAGTCAATTCAACAGCGTCTCGATGGCAATTACTGAGCTCATGTCTTTTTAGCACTGTAGTGGCATCTTTCCAATTAGAAAAACCAGTTGAAATCTATAACAAAAAATTACCAATACTTCAGTAACTTAGCTAAACAAATGGTGTTGATAGCAACTTGTAAATATATAGTTGTACTTAAAAAGTGACATGACATTCCAACATCAAATTAGGGGCCTACATTCACCTACCTTACGGTAACTTTTATTTTTTTAGCTAGTTCAAAGTTCAACTTGATTTTGCTCTTGATCGGAATAAAATCTTAACTTAGGAATACCTTGATTATAACAGTCATGGACCCAGTATAGCATGGTATTGGACTTGAACTGATAGCATATTTCTTTGGCACAAAACTAGCACCCTAAAATCTCAAAAATGCCAAAATCGCTAAAATAAAAATCTGTCAATATTAGCTAGCTACCTTAAGGTATTATTTTACTTACCAAAGAAGGCTCTGCAAAGGATGCAAGCATCTTGTGTTTTTTGAAGCCTTCAACACAAGTGTGGCAGAACAGGCAGTCTCTGGCAGCATCATAATGCAAATATGGCCACCGCTTAAACCAAGGAGCCTGACATGAACGCCACACTATCTGCTTCTTGCCGAATTACTTCTTGGGGAAAACAAAATTATCTGTTGGGTGGTTAGGGGCTGGTGGAAGATCCGGAAGAGCAAAACGAGAACTGGTAGTACCAGTACTACCTGTCGAAGTATAACTAGAAGAAGCCATATTGCAAGCTCAGTGGATAAAAACAGCTGCAAGATTTCTGAGCATGCGCGTAGCTAATTCATTTAATTTTTTTTAAATGTCTCGGGAGTGCTACGGCCAAAACAGTAGCAACCGTAGCGGTTGCGCCGGCCTTGTAATGGGCAGGAGACAGTTGAGGGTGTTACTTTCCAGTTCACCCCAAAGAGTCTGTATCCGGTGCAGTTACTATGGCTATAGTATGTCCAAGTTGAGTTGACACGACCGCAAGCACGGTAAATGAGGAATGCATTTAGTACTTAACCAGAAGCATTTATTCATGTGAATCCAAGTCAATTAAGCATGCAAATGTCAACGTTACACGTGAAAAAGGGGCGGTTACGCAGTTGCGCATTAATTCTGTAACAATTGTACGAAAGAAATTTAGTGAAGTTCATGTAGTTTTTCGGGCGTTGTACAGTTCATCTCGTCCGTTTTCGGCTATATAGTAGACAGTCAGTTATCCAGACACAAGGGTGTCCGGATATGTGAAATTTCCATATAACAGGTCATGTCATTCAAAACTCTTTTTTTCAAAGTGTATACTCATGAAAATTGTGAAGAAAATGCATAAAAATGAAATAAATGAAAAAAATTAGCTTTTCTTTCTTTTTTTTTGCTGCGTTTATCAATAATTGATTAACTATAATAGTAGTGTTCAGTGGTATATCAGGTTCTTGTTCCAGGTATTTTACCACAGTTTCCAATGTAGCACAAGCTTGTGCATGTGTGATGGTTGCACAAGATTCTTCATCTTCGCTGCCCTCATCCTCCAGTGGTGTAATCACCATCAACTGCAAGAGCTATGTTAGGGTGTGTTTTACTGTGGTATATAATTTTGATGCACATAGCCTACTAAGAAGATATAGAAAGATGGAATACATATATATGGTAAAGTTTAAAGCATACAAAACAAATTAAGTGTTATAGTCTAGAATGCCATTTCAGAAAACAGTCTTCGGCAGTGCCCTGATGGTATAACATAGGTCACACTCTTGGCACACCCATATAGTGTCTGTTGTTCTGTCTTTCTCTCTGCAGAGTGAGCATCGTACACATTTTCTCTGTGGATTCCGATATGGGAAATGTGACATGGGTAATTTTTTTCTGCCTACCATTTACCGAAGTGAATTTGGAACAGTAATTTATAATTAATTATCCGGCAAGCAGAACCCTGAAGTCTTTGATGTTCACTTTTGAATTTGGATGTCCAAGTTCGTGAATGATGAAGGCATTTGTGATGGAGATGTCAAACAAAAAATTGTAAATGTATTTACCTTCCTGCATTTCATCCTGACCTGGTAATAGCTTTTCAGTTGATCTCCACGATCAACACCTCCCATTTTCTCATTGTATATCTTTATTGCTTCAGAACAAGTCACTGGCTCTCTGCTACCATTCTTCTTTCTTCTCATTACTGTATTAGACTTCTTTGGATCACAGCAGGTAAACATTACCATGACAACTTTTGTGTCCTTCCAAGCAGTGGCACTAACATTGTCTGATTGATCCTATTGTGTAATTTTGCATTTTTTAGATGTTTGGGAAAATGCTTGCGATCCTTTCTGGCTGTTCCACACCCATACAAACCCACAGCCTCAAGATCACAAAGACTGACCACTCTACTGCCGAGATTATGCTCTGTTGAATTTCCTCTTTTTCCGGTGTAAATCTGTAGTCTTGAAAAATAGCAACTTGTGCTGTCTGCTAGAAACCCATACCTTGATTCCTCTCTTCGTAAGTTTTTTTGGCATATACTGTTTGATAGATGATCGACCTTGGAACTTTATCATAGCCTCATCCACGGCCAAGTCCTGTGATGGCTAAAAATCTCGACTGGAGATATTCAAGGACAGGGTGAATCTTTCCAAGACGGTCATATTCCTGTGTGGTTCTTGGTGCGAGAGTGGAATTATCTACGAAGTGAAGATAGCGACTGATTTCGGTAAATCTGTCTTGGTTGATGCGGTCAGCAACTGGTGCATAATGGTATGTTGGATCATTTTTCTAGTAATCGTGTAAAGAAGGAAGGGAATTTATACCCATTAGAATATTGAACCCAAAGTAGGATAACTTACTCTAATCTAGGAGTCAGATTTATTTTCTTCTGCATTCTCTTGAAGGTCGTGGGGATTCAGGGGTAGATTGTAAACTCTGTAACTTAGCTTCTACTGATTGCAAGTGATTGCTAATGCAATCTCAACGCTGATTTAATTCATGTAATTGAGAATTTTTTTGTTTCATCCAAAATTTGATGTTGGACTGCAAGATCCTCAGTGTCTACTCGCATCGCCGTGGGTAACCAAACAAAGTTCTTCCAGTACCACTACTACTGTCTGGTGCACTGAAGGACTTAATAGGAGTGGGGATAGAACTAAGACATGCAGTTGTAAGCTCTGGCGAGCTCTAGAACTCAGCTATGAGGCTAGAAACACTAGCCGATTGGACTCACTAAGGAATTATTGGCAGTCTTTTTACTAAACTAATTCACTTGCTATTCTACATAATCCACTTACTCAATTCTCGCCATCATAGATTCTCGAGGAGCTTTTCATTAAACCTTTTCGATTTCTTTCAATCTGCCTGTAACCGGTTTAGTCCACAGTGTCCTGGAGACACGCGGTAATAATGTACGGACACAAGGCATGCCCCCTGACCTTAACAACGCCTTTATGCGGCTTTTTCCCCCTCAAAATCAGCAATAATAAGTATAGCAAAATTACTGGAGTGTTATAGTGGGTAGGGCGAAAACGGCTTGTGCTGCAGTTTCCAAATTAGGAGGACGGCATCCCAAGGCCCCGTGCAACCTACTGGTTAGATAAATTAGAAAACTTTAACCTGTGCTATTTTTTCTCCTCTAACTACTCTGTACATTCTTTGTGTTCTTCCATTGTGAATGGTATCATGCATGATGTGCTGTTGACATCCAGGGTGAACATTCATGTGATTCGCATCTATGGCATCGTCAGACATTGCAGTATGACAACTGCTGTGGTCAAAAAACCACACATGTTGCCAACCAGAAGTTTTAGGATTTCAGCAGTTTACTGCTTTCTTCATTTGCATGATAAACTTGTCTCTTCTCAATACCCTTCTCTGCTTTCTCCGTACTCCAAAAATTCCCTTACATTTACGAATATGAGAATTTTATGCTTTTGCAGTGTCAAACTCCTCATCACTCAGCAAGAAATCCATGATATTCATCGACAAAGTCAGAAACCATTATTCCAACTCTCTGATTAGTTCCTAATGCTTTAATTTAAGAACTGGTCATTAATGATCATATGAAGTTAGCTACTGCTGCCTGCCAATTTTGGAGTGGATCTGAAGAAATCATGGAGGTCCTTATGTAAAACGTAATGGTGTTTTCTTGGAAATAGTGCATAAGCCCGACTCTGTAGTTCTATGCACTTGTAACATTGTCACCATTCTCCTACTGCAACTTAACAAGTTGTTGTTTTTTTTGAATTTATACCTCATTTCTAAGTTCCTTTGACAAACGATCTCTCAAATACAAATCAGTTAGAGGCAGGTTTGGGGGAGAAAAGAATAACTATTCCCGATATTGATATCAGTGCTGATGAATTTCGGGACATTCTTATGGAACAGTTTCCGAAACTTAAGGATGAAGGAGGCTTCATATTTGCTAAGTGTAGAAGCAATTCCAAAGTTTGGGAAACATTACCTTCTTTGTGTGTGACGTCTCCCCGAATTCTACGAGACAGAGTTGGAAACTTATTGGTTCTAATGAATGCCAATCACCTGTAAGTAGTACTAATATGTTGTTTTCAATTGTTTCATAATCCATTTTTATGTGAAGTCAATGGAGAACTGCTTAGTGTGCTGCCGAAAAATTCCCTTGCCTAGGCTCCCTAAGCATTTAGAAGAATGTAAAATCTAACACTTCAGTTCTTACTATCAGTTGTTCTCATAGTAGTACTGTCCATGCCAGTTAGAAATAGGTCTGTGTTAAAACCAGTTTTAAGGGCATTTCCCCACCCTCCTCTCTTAACAACTAATTTACAGCATTTAAATAATTAATCCCAAGGTATCATGTGACTACTTCAGTAGTTTCCCTCGAGATGCCGCTTCAGCTACCACTGCCATTGTGTGCAAGTCTAAGGTACTTGTTTGTTTTCAGGATGTAATTTGACAACAAATTTTTATGAGAATTGTATTTAAGGGTATAGCTGAAAATATGTTGAATAATCGGAAGATATATTTATTTGAAAGCACAATGATACTGAAACCACAACTATTGACTGCACATTTATTATTTTTTTGTTACTTATCTGCTTGAGCTACTCTGCACAGATAAAACTCGTATGTTATAGTGACATAAAAAATATGTCATATATGTGACCGGTTTTGGGAAAATCGGCCTAAACGCGGCAAACAATTTTTTTCAGTAGCCCTGGGTAAAGCCTTACGGGTCGATTTTTTTCGAAAAAATTTTTATGGCAGAAATGAATAGACACCAGTTAGCTCTAGGTTATGACACAGTTGTAAGCTCTGGCGTGCTCTAGAACTCACACTAGGAGGCTAGAAACACTAGCCAGTTGGACTCGTGTACGGAGAGTTGCTAAGAAATTATTGGCGGGCTTTTCACTAACAGCTGGGAAAAAACTGTAGCTAACTAGCGTAAGTCCACCCATTATCACCACATTTTGTCCATATCTTTAATATTTCATTCAAACTAGTCTTCTAATTACATAGCAGGAATGACATTACTATTGCTATAGATGCTTAGAAGTGGTGATAATTCATTACAAGCACATATTATCACCGTGCTTAATTTTGCTCAAATTTTGCATTCAAACAATTCACTGATCAATGATAAAGTGTGATAGACATTACTACATCATAACAATGGTAATGTTATTGACAACTTTCACAAATTAGTCGTTCAGAGGAGTAATTGTTTCCAGACACACAATAAACGTGATACCATTCACCGCAAACATCGCAATCATTCCAAAAAATATTACTAGCATCACAACCCGGAGGTTCTCATTGATGACAATGCTGGCACACAGTATTAGATTCCTCACTGCCTGAAGAATCTGCAGTATCATTCTTGAAGCGACTTGGAATGTGAACACCTCTTCTATTGGTTACTTGGGATGGACCCGGTCGTGACTCTTCTGCTTCAAATTCACTTGAAATTGGAGAGGGTGTGTGCTTCCTCTTTCTTCCCTTTCTTTTTTAATTCTTGTCAGACCTCATCTTTTCCTTTTCTCTCTGCTTTCTTATTCTTTCTTTCTTCTTTTCTGCTATTAGCTTTTCTCTTTCTTTTTTCTTTTTCAGTCGCTCAGTTCGATTTTTTTCTTTTCTTTCCTGCTCCTCTTTCTCTTTTCTTTCTTTTTCTTTCAAAATATCATAAAATTCATCTTCAGTGAGAACTCTAGCCTTTATTATTCTTCGTTTAGGCTGCATTTGTGGGTCGCTTACTGCCAAAATATCTGCAAGGTTTTCTGGAACCAGTCCAGCACTCACTAAAGGGTTGGTCACTGGAGTTGTTCTTGCGCTAGCAGCCACAGATGAACTAGGAGAGCTAAACAAAGGTGTTGTAAAATCAGTTTGAGAACTAGAGTCTTGTACTATTGAAGCACTATCCATACATTCTTGATCACTTTCAGGCACAGTAGACCTTTCATTTCCTCCACTATGATCACAGCTTGATAGAGAAACTGAATCAGTACTTGCAGGTAAACCAATATTTACTGATGAATTCTCACCAGATGGTAAGGTATTAACATCACCCTGGTAAATCTCAGAGGGTACCAATTTAGAACTTTCTATAGCACCACGATTATAAGGGAAAATATCACACTTCTTAAATCCATGTTTAATATTGGTCATGCAAAATGCCATTTCATAGGGCTCTTTCAACACTCGAGCAAAATCACGTTTTGAGACTATATGTGACCGTCTACGGGAAAACCGGGCACAACGCGGCGTGCGTAATATCGAGAAAAGATCGATCGATTTCTTAAAAATGTATTGTTTCAAGCCTACGGAAGGGAACGGTTAGGTCTATTATAGCAGGAACGACTAAAGCTACGACGATAAAACTTGGAGAGCTCAATATCTGGACGCCGGCAACTCCGTAAGTGCAAAAAAAAAAAATTCGAAGGTGCCGCGTTGTGCCTGGTTTTCCTATAGACGGTCACATATAGTCTTTCTTGGTGAAGCAAAATGCTCGAAGAGATCTAGCCTTTAGCGACTTAAATACAGAGCCATCAAGAGGTTGTAATGCATGCATAGTGTGTGGAGGAAGGCACAATAAAATTATCTGTTCCCTTCTACACAAATCAATGAGCTCCAATGTGAGGTGAGACTTGTGTCCATCAACTATGAGCACAACTGGGCGTTCTGGAACTGCATATTGAATAAATACTCGTTTCATCCATAAAAGAAATAATTCAGAGTCAACCCAGCTTGTACTGACCTCCAGGAAATGTCTTCGGGTAGATAATCATTGGAGGAATGGCAGTCCCAGCAGCAGAGGCAGCACATATTAGAGTGATATGTTCTGTACTACCCATAGCTTGTGAGTATACCACTTTTGCTTTTTTAACTGTGACTGCCTTTTCTTTGCTCTCATTCAATGGTAAATAAGTCTCATCAGTGTTATATATTTGTCTTGGCTTGTTTTTTACTCCATGTTCTGATAAAGTTTTCTCAACTAAATGAAAATAATTACTCACAACCTCAGGATTCAGTGCCTCTGCTCTTGTTCTTTCCAGATTGTCCATTTTCCGAAGAGAGAGCTGTGGATAACGTTTTTGAAAACGCGTAAACAAATTTTTACTAGGCCCTGCCTTTGAAAAACGTTCTGCCTTCCCTGCTCTAATTGCAATTGCCCATGCAAAAGCAGTTGTCATCTTAGGAGTCAACGGAAATCCTTGTTTGGCAGTATGAACGAGATAGGCAACAAGGGCGTCCTCCTCTTCCTTGCTCAGAACAGTTGACGGACCCGAATTCTTTCCATGCTGTACTCTGCCTTTTACTCGATCTTGCAAGGTTCTTCTAGGTACATAATACTTCCTTGCAGCAGCAGAATCAGTTAGCTTACGGTCTTGCACCTCCTTCATGGCATCTATCATGTTTCGGTTCACCCACTTCTTTCTTTTTGCCTTAGACATACCTGTAAATATGGATATACACAAGTTGGCTGTGAACCAAATAGCTAAATAGCTTCTTCAACTACCACAGTATTATTTGCATTCCTAAAAACATCCTAAAATGCTTACCTTACACGCTTTCCAACCGTGGACCAAATTGCTATCACTGAGAGAGAACACCTTTGCAAAGAACTCTCAGAAACTTGAGCAATAGCTACACATCTACCTATAAACAACCTTGCATATTGCGTATCAAAATGGAGCCCGTGGTATGAGATTCAAGTATGTCATATCAAGTTTGTTCTTTGTCAACAAAATAATCTTTATTATATCAAATCTTTATTATATCAAACATCTGAGTAGGTCAATTTAACAATTATTTCCCTCACAATAACAACAATTTATGTTGTATCTAACAGTGGTGTATTTTAGCCATACATTTTTTTACATTTTAGAACATTGATTATCAAATTGAAATGATGCAAGTCAAAAATTCAGTTAGCAGTTGACATGTAGCTTTCCAAAGCTGAAGCGATATTTGAATATGTAGCACTGAAATGGGTGGTTGAGTTAATTTTTTAAAGTTTGTTTTAAAAAAATAAATACAAATCTTCAAACGTGGATGATACTCCATATCATACAGGTAGTGTAACGCCATCAGCACAATAATACCCTGTAATATCCCAGAAACCTCCAATATGTATAACTTGGTCAACTACAATAAAACATTGCGTCGATAGTTCATCATCGACCAATCGTGTGAGGTTGATTGGTTTCACGATCAGCAATTTCACCTGGTGGAGTAACAACAACAGAAAAACAAAACAATTTTGTCAGTGGTTATGCCAAGAAATAATGGCTAATTTGTAAGTAAATGGCTGCTATTACTGAATTTATACTTGCACATACAGTGCATCCTGGCTTATCCCCGAATCCTTGAATCTCAACAACCCATATTATGATAAACTATCATCAATATACATATTCCAGAAAAAGTTGCAATACATTTTCTATGGATTTCAATCATGCAAAATTTTCCCTTACCCAAAACGTAACTTTTTTTTTTGTGCAAGAAGAAGTTCAGATAACCCAGGATGCACTGGTAAATCATTAAAAAAAAAAAAAAGAACACTGAATGACCACAAATAATTAAATGAATAAACAACAACAACAAATTAATTAATTATGGCCTTCACCCAAGTTATTCCAATGTATGATATAAACATAAATAAAGGGGAAAAAAAGAAAAAAATTATCTATCAACTTTGAACTCACCTTTCCTTCCATTAATATGTGAGGAAGAATACTGGAGTCTAAATCCGACCTCTTCTCTCTTGTCTTCGGGACCAAAAAGTAAACCAAAGATCTAAGAACCGTTATTGTTTCCGCTTCTACAAATATATAAGACAATTATTTACTGAGCACACATCAAAATAATAATGGGTTACCGTCTTTATCCGAATCCAAATCTCGGAGTGCATGCTCAAGCCGTGAAGATATATTAAATGATGATGATGCGTACTCCAGAATGGGCTTCTTCCATATATCCCAGGCTATTGAACATACCAAAAGTATTTTCTTGACCAAGAATAAGATCAAACTCATAATAAATCAAATAATAACAAGTACATAAAATTCCCATCCGATGATTGTCCCACACAACACACACTTTTAGTGCGTTTCAAATGAGGATGCTCCTGAACAATCTATTCAGGTTGCATGCCATTATTTATCATTCCACACCTCGTTTTGAAGGTGCGTTTAACCCTCTCGTTCCCGAATTGTTTGGACGCACGCAGAAAAATCTAATCTTCTACCACGGAATAGAGCATTACTGGTGCTCGATGCTGGCTGGGTAAACCCCATAGCAACCATATA
>WLWD01001432.1_pt1 | contig 17603 bp, 14 predicted proteins | sample 6712731 | NCBI WGS metagenome assembly WLWD01 (sample SAMN12718690, study PRJNA576275) | sponge metagenome | isolation source: marine sponge | host: Mycale hentscheli | place: New Zealand: South Island, Marlborough, Capsize Point | collected 2014-11-01
CCCCCCCCCCCCCAGCAACTGCTATAGTTTACACTTACCAAAAACAACTTTTCTTCATCACTTGGTTGGCCACAACAAGCATAACTTCTATATGTGTTTCTTTTAGTGGGGATACACTTAGATAGATGCTATTTTGAAAGTGTTACATGTTTCCACCTATTCTATAAACTGGCACAAGATTAAAGCTGTTCATATACTCTTCCCTCTTCTGAAAATATTACTTCAGAGCAAGATTTGCACCCATATTTTAGTTATCAATTCCCTCAAAGTTACAAATACTTTTAATATGTTTTATATCCAGATATAACTTTTCTGTAAGGAATTCCAAAATTTGAGAAAAGTAGCTACTGGAGAAACCTTTATTAGGAGATACTTTCTGGCAAGCTCCTTAGGGAGAGTTGACTATTTTTCTAGACCACTAGGACATTGTGTGCTTAGTATCGTCATGTCTACAATAGTCTCTAGCTTACTGGCTTCTTTTCTGTGTTGTCTGCATAGCCAATGTTGGTATTGATATTTGAAGCCCAGATAATCAAGGATTCACTGTATTATGAACTCAGTGTAGTAGTATAGTTGTAATAACCCTGATAGTATTGTATTGCTGCTGTCTATATTGGATTATTCACTGTGTGGTTGTAGCACATACCACATTTATATCTGAGGGAATGTTCTATGTATGGTCTAGTTTGATAATGTGAGAGCAATATCAGGTGTTAAATTGAATCTGAATATCCTGAAAGTGAGGAGGTAAAGTGTCATAAAATGATAATTTCATGAATGCCATATGTATTATGCACTATCACAGTTTTTCCTTTTCCCTTGTGCTATTTGCAATACAGTTCAGCAAGTACTTTATATACCTGTTTCCCTTACTTTTATAATGTGTTATATTTTCACACTTGATCATTTTGTGTGTGTATGTGTGTATATAATATATTTATCATGTGCCTCAGCTCAGCTATACCCATAGAGATTAATAGGATTTGAACTACCCCAATTATTTTACCATATTGAAGTGTTATTGCGTCCCCTTGGGGTAAATAGTAAGTTTATGTTTTCCTTATGATTTTTAATGGAAATGGTTTATCAACTGACATACATGTAACATATAGCTATGAACTATGAATTAATAGTTTTGTTACTGTGTGCCCTTAGATGCAGTAATTGAGGTGAAATTTTGTGCTAGTGTTGCTAGGGAACCCAATATTGATGGTACAACCAGTGAGTGACGCTCCGGCAAAGAAGGACTGAGCTCTTAAATCTTGGTTCATAGTACCACTTGATACTTTACTAGGAGTTGAAGATGGATTGTTTTCAGGCGTCTTGTAGGAGCTCAAAACACGAGACATGTCTCTTTGTTGTTGCAGTGTTGCCTTCTCATAGCTATTCAAACTTTGCAGATTTTTATGACCAGTTAGTTGGATTATTTGAGTTTCTGGTATTTTATTCTTGGTAAGACAAGTCACAATTGATTTTCTAGCTGAATAATTCGTTTTTTTTCCCCAGACAATCCTGCTGTTTCTGCCATCCTTTTTATTATTGTGTTAATTCTGTCTTTTGCCATCCTCTGCTTTTTATACCAAATGTCATCATTAGAGTGATTGTAGTTTATGGCCAGATAAAAGGGTGATACGGATTTGCACATTTCTGTAGGACGCTTATGAAGAAAAGTTTCAAAAATACGTACAGGGCACCGAGAGGGATTGTTAGGTGTGCTCCACATTTTGGGCTTGAATTGGCGGCATGAATTAGACTCACTTGAACGTGTTTGGTATCTCTCTCATTGAATTCTACATATTTGAAGCCATCTGATGTACTGTGGATACTAAAATCTCCATACATTAGTTTATAATGTTCGTCTCTTCCACGTAATCCCAAATGCAGGGTTAGCAAGAACCATACTGTATTTTGCAATACCTCTGCACTCGAGTCCCCTAAAGCTCCAGAGGCCCACATTGAGTCAATATCACGAGTTTCCAATGGCTCAACTGCATTGCTTTTATTACCTTTTCCTTCTTTTTTAGCATTTTGCGAGCAGCCTTTAATTTTTCTTGAGATGAAGCAAATCGAGTGTCACATAGAATTCTATAAGGCTTACGTAGTTCCTGCATCAAGTGACAATCCAAACTTCTTTGAAAACAAGTGAGAGTGTCAGGTTCATAGAGAGAATTATTAGTCTTCCTCACTTTGCAGAAGAAATTCCTAATGACCGGTCTAATTCAGGAGGTGGAATTTGGTCAATTTTTCTGTACTCGCTAACGGATTCGCACCAGGAATACCACTTTTTTAAATCTGATATGGTCTTCTTTTTTGTGTTGCAGTTTTTTTGCTATTCTACAAATACTTCAAGCTCTTCGTCATCCAGACACTCAGAAGAAGGCCCTCCTTCAACACACTCTGGTTCCTCAATTGGTTTCGAACATACAAGATTATCAATAGTTGGAATTGTTGAAAGTTCCTGTTCCTGTGCGTAGTCAGATTGTGTCCCAATAAGGTCAAGGATTTCATAGTCAAAAAAATCCTGAATTGCAGTACTTTCGGCCATACTCTAGGTTAGTATATCGCTTCTGTAAACAGTTGCTAAGAACTATCATTGCACATGCTCACATGATAACTCTAATGGGTTGTAAATCCACTGTCAAGTTACACTGTCTCCATCATATACACAGAATTAGAGATATTGGTTAGACAAGTTTGATATAGAATAGTAGACCACAAGCACTAGAGCAAATGACCACAAAATACAAGAGTCAAGTGACCACAAGTATGAGATAAAAAACTAAAATGACAATAAAACAGCTAACATGGTAACAGCTGGAAAGCAGCTGCCAACAACTGACTTCAACTGCTGGCACAATAATCTTTATTCTCTCTCTCTCTCTCTCATTTCTCCCCATACATTGTTTATATGTGACCGTCTATAGGAAAACCAGGCACAACGCAGCACCTTCGAATTTTTTTTTTTTTCACTTACGGAGTTGTCGGCGTCCAGATATTGAGCTCTCCAAGTTTTATCGGCGCAGCTTTAGTCGGTCCCACTATAATAGACCTAACCGTTCCCTTCCGTAGGCTTGAAACAATACATTTTTAAGAAATCGATCGATCTTTTCTCGATATTACGCACGCCGCGTTGTGCCCGGTTTTCCCGTAGACGGTCACATATCATGTTGAAATAGTGAGTTTATAAACTTTACTGAAAATAAAAAATACATAGCCAGGTGCAGGGTTCAGATGATCCTTAGGTTCCTTCTTTGGTTTAGTGTTGCTATTTCAGAAGTTGAACATCTGCTTTAGGTAACTATGTTACCTAAAACAAAATAACTTTTAGCAAGTAACTTGCTAAAAAAGTTATTTGGTTTTAGGTAACATAGTTTCAGCAGAAACTTGCTAAAAGTTATTTGGTTTTTATAGGTAACATAGTTTCAGCAGATGTTCAACTTCTGAAATAGCAACACCAAACCAAAGGAACCTGAGGATCATCTGAAATGTGCACCTGGCTATGTATTTACCTGAGCAAATAATTGTCACTCCCCCCCCCCCCCCCCCCCCCCCTCCCCCCCCCCCTCCTCCTAGAGGAATGAAGATGATACGAGAAGGATTACAAGTCATTAAAGTGAACTATTTTTAGAATGCCATTTTTAGAACAGTTAAGCTTATTGCTGGCTTGGTATTGCATTAGCTACCTACTTGGATTATAATGTATGTGTATTATTGGATAGGGTGTTCACATGCATATGCAGCTTATAAAAGCAGTGTTCAATTTCTTTCTTGTTCTACTTTGCCATCATTTGGCGACTGCACTTTTAGTGAAAACTTTCAGTAAGAATTCTTTAAGTACAGTGGGCAGCCATTGCAGAACGTGGTGGCAGCAGAAATCTACTACTCAGAGAGACCTCTTTTCTAGTAAACCTGAGTAGTGATCTATCAATAGTCAATCACTTCAATTTTAATAAATAGAGCTATTGAAATGTTTATTCTTTCTTTAACTCTTTTATATTCTGTAATTTTAGCCTCAGTATTCAGTTCTCAGGCTATTTCTCCCGTTCGTCTTTCACCAATTTCACAAAGAGATTGCAGCACATTTCCTATAGGAGATATTAAGAAGAACATCTCTGATATTATTGATTCACACTTTCTTCCCAATCACAATGAGGGAGGCTGTAACTGCAGTCAGCTCATAGACACAGCTAGAAATGAGTCCTGCATCACAACCTGCTGCGGAGAAGGCCAACTCATCTTTGACACTGATTTGAATGGAGGCAGTTCATTTTTGGCTCCAGGATCTGGTCTTTCATGGTTGAATTCTCTCTATGATCCTCCTTCTTCTCAGACCTGTGACAGACAAGGTGTTTTGAGAATTAACTTTCGTGAGGCATGCAACTTCACTCAATATTCTATTTCAGCAGTGCCTAAAAAAAATATTAAAGAGCTAGCTGAAAGATGCTAGAATACAAGAAGCACTAATTCTAACAGACTTACCCGCCATAGTCTCTTCAGAGCACGTTGGTAACGCGCGTGCCAGTAAATGTTGTTTTTTACGAGTACAATTTTAAGGTAACGCGGATGGGGTCAAAATACGTACGTACATAATTCCGTTTCCAATCCCACGTTGTATATCTATGGATAATTCAAGTCACAAAAAGTTTCCTATGACCGGTTACTATGGCATTGAAACCCTTTACCAGATGTAATTTCAAAACTTTGCCATTTCCATGATGACAAAAGTGGATTCTATATTATATATAGCTTTCAGCTACAACAACAAAAGACCGTTACAAACAAATACAAAATTACTTTCTTACCTCATTTTCTTGAGTAAGAGGTAACTTCTGTAGTATCAAATTCAAGCAGTTTTATTTCTATCCGAGTTAGTGGTGGTGTTAAGTTAATGCGCTATTTGTCATAGTTATAAGCCCTACACAACAGTATTTACTTGAAAATTCATTGACCACTAGACTAACCACGAAGGTAAATCTTGTGTAGGTATGCCCACTCGTATGAAAGTATTATTGTGCGTTACAGTATCTTGAGTGTGAGAAGTTAAAATCAATCATTTAACAATAATGTAGTTTATTAGGCTCGCTCACCATTTGTGCTCAAGCACATCACTAGTTACTAGTATATAGGATGTAATAGCATTTACAACTTATCTTATTTTAAAAATAATTAATGACACATTAAGCTCATAATGCTATAATTTTAATGAATGCTTTACAAATCCCAACTCCACATGAAGGGAAGTTTGTCATTTTGGACTAGGAGTTTATTCACACAAAAGATACTGAGGCAGTCCATAGTTTCAGATGATGGATAAAAGAAATTATTATTAGCTAGTTATATGACTTTGTAATTCTTTGTTGTCACAAACAAAACTCATCACCACCTGCTACTATCATACAATTAATATAATCTCATTATCCACTACATTTAATATATTATGATATATTTTATGTGTAAAATTATGCTCAACAGTCATAGTTTATGTTTATCAATTCTATAGAGGTCATGTGCATGACATGAAATATGACATAATTGCGAGATGTAGGGCACTTCTATATAGTGTCTTACCTTCTGTGTTTAATACAACCTTCTTCTAAAGTAGAGAATAAATAGCAAATTTTGGCAAAGAGTTTTTTGACGAAGTGCAGCAAGCAAAATAATAATAATAATAATTACCCAGCCATAAGAGTAAAACGAGCAGACATGATAACACCAAGTTGAACTATATCTTCACTTGGAATTTTCTGCATGTTAAAAAAACAACAACAACAATAACAACAACAATAACAACAACAACAACAATAATAAATAATAATAATAATAATAATAATGATAATAATGGTTTTTAATTATAAAATGTCAATGAATGGAATAGCTGCAGCAGTCCCTCTCTGCACTGCCATTGAAAAAGGTAGTACCCATACAGCCTTCATAAAACCTAAATATCAGTAATTACTTTTGCTGTTTGCAATAGCATAAGGGTCCGTGTACAACCAGGTGAACGATCTCACACAGGGCCACGACGAAAGACGCTTTATACTAGTCTGGCGCGGCCAGACCCTTCCGAAAAACCGGGAGGGTCCGGCCGCGCCAGACTAGCTTTATAGTTTGTTAACGGTAAAGGATCGCAAGTGTCCCATTTTAAACCACACCTACCCATGACAAAAGGGGTGTGGACTACTAGTATTAAACGACTCATAACAGTGAGTTGCTAACTTACGAATTGGGGCATGGACTTAACAGATAAACAGAGACGTGACGTTAAGAAGAACGTTTTAGAAGACAAAGTTGCCTTTCTAGCGGAGTCTTTGAGTAGATACGACGTCGACAAGTACGTCATAATGCTGCGCGGGGAAGGTGTACTGGACTCGAACGACAGGGAGGTCATCGACCACAAAGTCACAACTTTTAACAAGGTAGAAGCGATAGTTGATATTCTGAAAACTCGACGGGGAAAAAAGAAGAACGAGCATGGACTGGACGTCTTAATCAATGTGTTAAATGATGGAATGCACTCAGAAGTGGCCCAAGCCTTACAAAGAGCTAGACACAGAGCTATGGGTAAGATACAGCTAGTTTTTATAATTGTACAACATTGAGTTTATTGCATTTGATCAGGTTAAATTGGCGTCATGCTACTGCATCACATAGCTATTACACAGTGAGATTTTATTCTAAAAAGTGTCAGGTAAATTAATGATGTGAAAAACGTATGTTAGAGTAAAGTTCATCACTAATTTTTAATGGCTTCTTTCTATAGCACCAATGTCTTCATTTCAGTTCTTCATCCTCCTGATGGTTTACTATCTCTGTTCTCATGCGATTTTTTTAGCCCGGCTCCATGAACTTTGCTTGCAAGGCTCATAGTACCTGTTTAGTGCACAGGCACTGGCACAGCCAGGTGTGCATAACTGCTAGTGGCGGCACAAGAGAATTTGCTTTTTTGCATATGTGTATGTATGTGTGTGTGAATGTATTGGAGGGTAGGTGTAGTCTGGCGGAGCCGACCCTTTACCTTCTTTGTTGGTGGGCGGGGGAAGGAAAGGGTCTGGTATCGTTAGCATATATGAGTTGTGCAGCAGACACTTCCATTACATCACTTTTTCTTACGTCATTCCCACGCATGCGTGAGCTATTTTTTTGCGCGTATTTAGCTGGATAGATGCTACATGTATAATAGTCTTTAGCTTCAATGGCTTCTTCATCTTCAATGGCTTCTTCATCTTCGACTTCATTGTCTGTTGCTGCTTCTCTTTTTGCCTCATCCTTGAAGAACATATGTCTTGCTTGTGGAGAACAGGCGGTAAGAAAGGATAGGAGAGTTATTGGTGGAATTAGTGGTGAATCTGGAGCGGTTACCCTTCTTTGGAAGGAATTCATTGTCAAGGAACTAGAGAAGAGGGGAGAGCAGGTTAATATTGAGTCTGTTTTTGAAAGTTACATGTGCAGAAAGTGCTATTATGCATACCAAAAACTTCTCAAAGCCAAAGAGGTAAAAACCTTCAGTAATATTGTATCTAGCTAGTATATAATGTCAAGAATCTTGATTCAGGAAATTGCTGCTAGAATATGTAAAGCTGTCTCTTCGGTTTTACACTAGAAAAACCAAGCTCTCCAAAAGCAAGTAAGATCTGAACTTCGGCCATCTCTCTCCAGCAAGTATAGCAAATATATACGGCGCAAGCTTTTAACAGGTGTGGACGCGCGTGCTACAGTGTACGTATATGTCATAATACATCATATTATGATGTAATCAGAATTCTCTGCAATATGATTGGGGCGCAACTATAGTTGTGCCTGCACAACTCGTATATGCTAACGATAACAGACCCTTTCCTTCCCCCGCCCACCAACAAAGAAGGTAAAGGGTCGGCTCCGCCAGACTAGGGTAGGTGGGTGTGGATCAAGAAAGAAAGTTCTTGCAAAAGTTGGTAAACAACTGAATTGTGAGGGCTTGTTCCTAGTGTCAGGTTCAATCCTAATTGCCATTTCTAATAACACATTCTCACAAGGACATTTTCCTCATCTCTCACCTCTGAAGTGTGTATAAATGAATCCTTTCCTAGCCACAAGTGAAACAACACTTTGTCTTCACTTGTAGCACGAGTTTCACACAAGTAGCTACACAATGGTATTTCTAATTCCTAATAGTATTAAAAACCACCAGACGTGCTGGCTTTAAAATATACTGTTGTGTGTGTGTGTGTGTGTGTGTGTGTGTTTGTGTGTTTGTGTTATCCAGCACGAGAAAGGGCTCAACTAGCAGCATCAAATGCACTTAATGGGCCGTAGCCTCCGTCACCTGCCAGTTGACAGTACTCTGTGTAAATCAACAAGTACATTTTATATTTTTATTACAATATTTGATTTACTGTGTAATTCTTTTGTGTCCAAATTCCATAATCACATTCTATATTAAATCCATCAGACTTCTTCTGACATTCTTTGTATACAGAAAGGTAGGAAGATGGGTTTTGATTGTATTAGATGGGTTTTTACCATTCCTTATTCCCTAATGAAGTTAATTTTTTTTTTTTGTTGTTTTTTTTGTTGTTTTTTTTTGTTATAAATGAACAGTGGCAACATAATTTAAAGAATAATTTCATGAAAACAGCAGTGGAAGGACTATCAATATCAACTGGACAATGTTTGATTTGGGCCACATAGTGTGCAAGGATCTTTTTTTTTTTTTTTTTTACAATACAATGCACCATTTTATGTTTATTATATAAATATATTACTAGTGTACAGTCTGTACTTTACTGTCTTTTCTAAAATATATATTATGATGAAGAGAGAAAGGAAGGGAGTTGGAAAATGCTTTGATCAAAAGGGCACATTCCTTTTTGCATCATAACTCAACCTCAGTGAGCCCCATCATTGAAACTTCCGGCTACGGGCCTCACTGATTAATTTGACTGAAGCATTATGACAAGCATTTTAGCTAGGCTAGGTAGCTATAGCTCATATATTTGATTTGAAGCAAGGGACATATAAAACAAATACAAGAAGTTAAATAACCTAATCAGAATGATTTGTACTCTAAAATTTTGGACATTTTAGGTAATATGAATAAGGCCATTGAACAAATAACTTTGGGTAAAAAAATCTTTAAGCTATACATTATATTCACCCCCTCCCCCCAATTCCCTCTGATACAAGTAAGGAAAGAAAAAAAATAAATAAATGAAAGAGTAAAAGTGGTGACTATTTAAAAAAGTTATCAGTAATAGAATCTGTTGGCCGCCAGCACAAAAAATACATCCATGTGCTTGGTCTACCAGCCAATGTTGTAGAATTTGGTGATTCTTGGATACACTGACCCTAGTCACTAATATTGTAGTGATCCCAGGATACGGTGATCGTGGTCACTAAAATCCTAGGATACACTGACCCTGGTTACTAAAATCCTAGTGATCCCAGGATATGGTAATCCTGGTCACTAAAATCCTATTATCCTAGGATATGGTGATCCTGGTCACTAAAATCCTAATGATCCTAGGGTACAGTGACCCTGGTCACTAAAATCCAAGTGATCCCAGGATACGGTGATCCTGGTCACTAAAATCCTAGTGATCCTAGGGTGCAGTGACCCTTGTCATTAGAATCCTAGTGATCCCAGAATACAGTGAACCAGGTCACTAGTAATTTTAGTGATCCCGGGATACGGTGACCTGGTCACTAAAACTCTAGTGATCCTGATCACTAAAATCCTAGTGATCCCAGGATATGTTGATCCTGGCCACTAAATCCTAGTGGATACAGTGACCCAGTGACCCTGGCCACTAAAATCCTAGTGATCCTAGGGTACGGTGACCCTGATCACTAGAATCCTAGTGATCACTGGATTAAGTGACCCTGGTCACTAATAATTTTGGTATTCCCAGGATACAGTGACCCTGGTCACTAAAATCCTAGTGATCCCAGGATACTGTGACCCTGGTCACTAAAATTCTAGTGATCTTGATCACTAAAATTCTAGTGATACCAGGATATGGTGACCCTGGTCACTAGAATCCTAGTGATCACTGGATAAAGTGACCCTGGTCACTAATAATTTTAGTAATCCCAGGATACGGTAACCCAAGTCACTAAAATTCTAGTGATCCCAGGATACGGTTACCCTAGTCATTACAATCCTAGTGATCCCAGGATACTGTTACCCTGGTCACTAAAATCCTGGTAATCCCAGGATACTGTGGCCCTGGTCACTAAAATCCTGGTGATCCCAGGATACGGTGACCGTGGTCACTAGAATCCCAGTGATCCCAGGATACGGTGACCCTGGTCACTAAATCCTAGTAATTTCAAGATACGGTGACCCTGGTCACTAAAATCCTAGTGATTCCAGGATGCAGTGACCCTGGTCACTAAAATCCTAGTGATTCCAGGATATGGTGACTGGTCACTAAACCCCTAGTGATCCCAAGGTACGTGAACCTGGTCACTATAATCCTAGTGATTCCAGGATACGGTGACCCTGGTCACTAAAATTCTAGTGATCCCAGGATACGGTTACCCTAGTCATTACAATCCTAGTGATCCCAGGATACTGTTACCCTGGTCACTAAAATCCTAGTAATCCCAGGATACTGTGGCCATGGTCACTAAAATCCTAGTGATCCCAGGATACGGTGACCGTGGTCACTAGAATCCCAGTGATCCCAGGATACGGTGACCTTGGTCACTACAATCCTAGTGATTCCAGGATGCAGTGACCCTGGTCACTAAAATCCTAGTGATTCCAGGATACGGTGACTGGTCACTAAACCCCTAGTGATCCCAAGATACGTGAACCTGGTCACTAAAATCCTAGTGATTCCAGGATACGGTGACCCTGGTCACTAAAATCCTAGTGGTCCCAAGATACAGTGACCCTGGTCACTAAAATCCTAGTGATCCCGAGATACGGTGACCCTGGTCACTAAAATCCTAGTGATCCCAAGATATGGTGGCCCTGGTCACTAATATCCTAGTGATCCCAGGATAAGGTGACACTGGTCACTAAAATACTAGTGATCCCAAGATATGGTGGCCCTGGTCACTAAAATCCTAGTGATCCCAGGATACGGTGACCGTGGTCACTAGAATCCCAGTGATCCCAGGATACGGTGACCTTGGTCACTAAATCCTAGTGATTTCAAGATACGGTGGCCCTGGTCACTAAAATCCTAGTTATTCCAGGATGCAGTGACCCTGGTCACTAAAATCCTAGTGATTCCAGGATACGGTGACTGGTCACTAAACCCCTAGTGATCCCAAGATACGTGAACCTGGTCACTATAATCCTAGTGATTCCAGGATACGGTGACCCTGGTCACTAAAATCCTAGTGGTCCCAAGATACGGTGACCCTGGTCACTAAAATCCTAGTGATCCCGAGATACGGTGACCCTGGTCACTAAAATCCTAGTGATCCCAAGATATGGTGGCCCTGGTCACTAATATCCTAGTGATCCCAGGATAAGGTGACACTGGTCACTAAAATACTAGTTTTGCATGACCCCTCCCCCCCCCCTCCCCCCTCCCCCAAGATTACTGTATCTTAGGATTTTGTGACTCTGAGGTATTGATAACCGCTGACCCGTCTATAATAACGGTGACCCTGCCAGGTATAAATAATTATCTTTATGGTTATTTCAGCTCTATGAATGCACCAACTACTTATTCAGTCTGCATAATTTCATGTTATAGTTGTGGGGTTGGTCGCTAGCTATAGTGTTATTTTAGTTAGAATAGTCATCAACTTCATAGGTTGATTTACGAATCATTGTGACAGCTCTTCTATATGATCCTGTAGCTTTAATTAATTTTTATTTTGCAATGATATCTCAGCTACATAGCAGTTATGAAGCAATAACAATTCAAATTCTTTCATTTCATGAATTTTTGAACACCAAAGGTAGCATCCAAGTAGCTACCTTACACGTTATGTAAGAAATCTAAAAAAAGAGTTCATTTTTCTCTTGAACCCATAACACCACAACAAAGGACACTCCCAAATAATTGACTCAGAAGCATCGTTTCAAAGTGTCCTGAATCGAGAGTGAGGATCGCTTAGGGCCTGCCTGACTAGCTATACTCAAAATTTTTAGAATTATTCTTTTTTTTTTTATTTCCAAAAATTTTTGTTATTTCCATAAATTTTATTATTATTCTCTTATTATTCCAATTAGGAATATATAAGTGAAATAGTGATGACTGCAGTAGCTATATAAAGTTGGTATAATGAGTGAAAGAATCAGTCTCTCTGTTATACTGAATTACTTAATAGGACTCGCTATACGTGACCCGCTCCGGGAAAACAGACCACTTTCAATTTTTACTTTGACCACACAATATTGCTAGCTACTTCCAGTGAAAACCTTGAACATCCCCAGAAAAAAATGTTCAAAGAATGGAGAAAACATGCTCTGCTAAGCTGAAAAAAAGTCAAGAAACAGCTTAATATATAATTCCCCAGATGACTTGCTAATGTTAACTCTGGGCCTGAGCTGGCAGCTCTCTTAGTATTTCAAACTTATTCATTTATGGAAGTACAATAACCAAGTGGCCAACACAAATCCAGCTGCTCTAATCAAGTAAGAAAGATATACCTTATAACCACATTTTGTATAAGAAAAAGAGAGAGATTTTCTTTTTCCCTTTATTGTTCTCCTAAATACCCTTATTATTCTAGAATTAATCCACTTTGCTATTTCATGTCCATTATTCCAGAAAAAATGCAAACATAATCTGGCAGGGTCTATCTATGTATTGCATTCAAATTCTTAAGTTCAACTAATTTCATTCTATTGTGTTCTGGTGTGGTAAACAGCAGTAGCTAATATTATTTACTAGCTACTAAGATATTGGAAATATTCAATAACTGAAATGCATATTATTATATTATCATGTGGCAATCTTACCAATATTGTCACTAATAAACTAGCTATCTTACAGGGAACCACTGTAACCATTGTTCCAATTCTCTAAATCGCTGGAGTTCTGGGAAGACAGAAGGTGCAGTTGAATTATCCGGTCTCAACGAGTACACTAGTTCTACTACTATATCTACAAAAATTAACGCTGTCCTTTGAAAAGTGAGTCCTACTGAGGAGGTAAACCGCCCCAAAGTTTGTCCTGCTGATAAGGTGGTAAACTGCTTGGTTCCTCTGCACACATTATGGACGCAATTGTGGGTAGAAGAGCGTAGGAGTGTACAGCTAGATGGTTGGAGATGGTGAAGTAAAGGAAGTCACGTGTGGTTGTTAACCTAATACAATATTCATTTACGAATTGTTGAGATTACAGCTCATTCATACATTTAAAAAGGTGGGCGCGGCATCAAGGCTAGATAATTGCAAGTTAAAATAGCAAAGAATCCAAGATTTTACCCAGTGTGTCAGAAAATTCTCTTTGCTAACGATCAATATTATGAGTCAAAACATTCCGCACATATCGGCGAACCCCAAAACCAATGAAGAATACGGCGCCATTTTGGCATCCCTGGAGGTTACAGAGGGAGACTTTCAGCCCTTGGATGATGATTATGAAGATGGCAGTGTAATTGTCGACGAACAAACTGTTGAAGCTGGATTTGACACCTTTTTAGAAAACAGGGATAAATCAGGCAAGCATAGCGGTACAATCAGTGAGGTCAAAGGCGGCGGCGAACGGAAAGTATACGACTTGTTCAACGACCCAGATATGGAGATAATACCTACGGAGAATTTAGAGCTGCTACTGCTAGATTTTCAGCCCGAGCAGATAGTTGAACGTGTTAAAAGTTTTAAAGATAAACGATCTTCTTTGCAGAAGAAATTTAAATTGACTAAAAAAATAGTATCTGCATTGGAAATAGCCAGTGGTGTTATTGGAGGTGCAATAGAAGGAGTTTACAAATTTGCTAATGCTACAAAAGGTGAGTATTTTATTACTCTTTTCAGAATTTGACTAAAGCTACTTCATAATTTGTTAAATATGTAATTTCATTTTTAATTTACAGTGTTTGCTAGCTGTTGTTAAGTGTTGGCTAGTTGGTAAATGTGCAGCCAGAAAGAAATCTGTATAAAAAATTCGAGCTTCACGCTTGATCCCAATGCATACCAAGTGTGAAAGTTTTGATTGCAATACAAATGGGCAGATATCGAGTTCGAACCAAGTAGGTAAATAATTATTAATTCGGGTTAGATATAGATTGGGGAGGGAGGGAGGAAGGGAACATATGTACAGAGATCAGGGCCTCAAAAATGTGTTGTTTTTTTTTCTCGAGAACTGCATGCTTGACCAGTGCAACACAAATTCATTCCGGTGTCATAAAGTTTCCCAGTGATACAGGACTCCAACCTCCTATTTACGTAGACATATGGATCCCAAGACCAGCTAAAACTGTAATGTTTTTGGGATGTAGGAGTGATATGGCAAGATATTTCATGCTCAGGTTTTATTTTCACTCACCTCTGGCTCGTGAAAATAAATTAGCCTGCTCGTGAAATATTTTTGCCATACCACACTCTGACTTATGTAATAAGTATCATATATAATATATACATATATTATATATAATAATATATATATAAATATATACACCAAAATCTAAATTGTGGCTTGTTTGTGAGGGAGTCACTTCGCTCGCCCTATGAATAGTGTCTGCAAGATGATCATAAATGTTTTTTGAAGAACTCTTACAAATAGGCATTGGCAAAATTTGAGCGGAATGGATAGCCAAAAGCAATTGTTTTATTTGTTCAATACGATTCTTTTTATGGAAGCAAATTATTACAACTTTTCACAGGTCTATAATTTAAATTCCGGCAGACAAAAAAATTAGGAAGACTTGCAAAAATCTGACAAGTGCGTAATGCTAATGCGCCTGTTTTTAGGGTAATACATTCCAGGCAAGCAGAACCCACAGGCCAATACATGAAATGTATAATCATTCTTTGCGAATGAGTTGTCCTATAATAGATAAACATATTTTTAAAGTTTTGTTTTTATGCAAGAGCATGAGAATGTACTCTGATAAAAGTCGGTTATGCTCATTACATGTTAATCCATTACACGAATATTATTTTGTATCTTCCTAAATAGTGCATTATAATTATAATATGTACCTTTGCTTTCAAAATTATATATAAGTATTATAATGTGATTGATATGGCGTATTGATATAATTTTTATTCTGTTGTTATTGTAATTTATTATAGGAAGGTCAATAATTATCAGCGAATTTAAGAAGAAAAGTGGTTTCTTAGGCACTTGCTCTGTAAGTATTTTTGGCATATTGGACACTTAAATATCTTTGGTAGAAGATTACACTTGCACAGAATATTATAAATCACCTTTCATGTTTCCTTGAGGTATTCTCATTAGCTATAGTGGCTCATTTTCTAGCCAGAAGTGACGAACCTGGACACATCAAACCATTCAATAATGTGGACATACTGTACCACACCAGTGGTGTTTGTGAAAGAGTAATGAACAATATCAAGTCGGAATTATTTTGGGCCCTGCAAAAAATAAAACAACAATAACAACAAAAAAAAAACAATGTAGACCTGCCAGGAGGCGGAACTAAATGTTCAATTTTAAATTACTTAGTCAATTCCTGAAATGCATCACAAATTGTGAATTTTAATGCAATTATTCTAATTATGTTACTTTAAATTTAACCTGTAATAATTTTTTTCTTTAGATTATCATTGAAAGGTTGGAAAGCATTGCACCGTATTATGACAGTTTCAAAGCATCTCACCATCTAAAGAAGGTTAAAGCTCATTTTTTAAAAAGGGAAGTGATCATTACTTTTTATGGTGATACCAATGTGGGAAAAAGTACTCTACTTAACAGCATTATGGGAAATACGTAAGTTCGTTGCATAATAATTAACATTAGCTTCTGGGTTGGTACGAAAGAGAAGGTAAAAGGTGCTAAAAAGCGGGTGGAACGGTGAGGTAATGCAGTTTAGGTTTAAAATGGAAGGGAAGAGAAGGCAAAAAGGCAATGGATTAATTGTAACTAAAAAATGGATGGAATCAACGAGTTAAGGGAGGGGTTAGTTTCTAAAAGGAAGGCGAAAGTATGAAATAGAAGACAAAAGTTTCTCAAAGTAGGACAGAAATTCATAAGCAGGAGAGAGATAGACAATGAAAAAGGGGACTCCATGACTTAAGAAGAAGAGCTGAAGAAAGGAGAGGTAGGATACAAGAAAAACTCGGATAGTTCAGAAAAAAAGAAAGCAGGAGAGGGAAATTTATGTAACCTTAACCAATGGTAGAGAATGATAACTGAGCAAGATAACTTGTGCGCTAGCTAGTGCATTCTTACTTCGCAATCCATCAAGCGCCACTATATGACGGGGTACTTGCTAGTTTTATATGTCACATATGTGACCGGATTTGGGAAAATCCGCCTAAACGCGGCAAACAATTTTTTTCAGTATCACCGGGTAAAGCCTTATGGGTCGATTTTTTTCGAAAAAATTTTTATGGCAGAAATGGATAGACACCAGTTAGCTCTAGCTTATGACGCAGTTGTAAGCTCTGGCATGCTCTAGAACTCACACTAGGAGACTAGAAACATTAGCCGGTTGGACTCGTGTACGGAGAGTTGCTAAGAAATTATTGGCGGGCTTTTCACTAACAGCCGGGAAAAAACTGTAGCTAACTAATTCACTTGCTATTCTACATAATTCACGTACTCACGCAATTCTCGTCATCATAGTTTCTTAAGGAGCCCTGCATTAAGCCTTTTAGACTTCTTTCAATCCGCCTGTAACCGATTTATTCCATAGTGTCCCGGAGACACGCAGTGATAGTATACGGACACAAGGCACGCCCCCTGACCTTAGCAACGTTTACCGGGCGTTTTTTCGAAATCAGCAATAATAAGTTTAGCAAAAATACTGAAGTGTTGTAGTGCGTAGGGCGAAGACGGCTTGTGCTACAGCTTCCAAATTAGGAGGAAGGCATCCCAAGGCCCCGTGCAGCCTACTGGTAGAATAAATTAGAATACTTTAGAGGCCGCGTTTAGCCGGGTTTTCACAAGTCCGGTCACATATGTTGGGAAGTGAGGCACCCGAATTCAACTTGTGAGACTTCGTGAGTCAGTTTATTATCCCTTTGCATAAAGCGTTACTAAATCTTATGCAGTCCTCAAGAATAATGCAACAAAAAAAAAAAGACTGACTGAAAAATGATGACCTCTGCACCTTCCCAGTATATCCTAACAGGTAAAGTGGCCTTAATGGAAGTGCCCAACAACAATGACACAAAACAACAATTGACAATTACATGTTTGACGCAAGTACACATAGTCACTTGTCTCTGCACACAAACAAAGACTCAAAACAACAATTGACAACTACATTTTTGGTACACAAACTTATCTCTAAGAGTTAGTCATAAATGTCTATGTGGGAGGTGCCAGATCCAGCTGAGCCCTTCCCATGCATAATAACCCACCTGAATTATGGTTTAAACAATTCTGATTAATATGTCTGAAGCATTTTATTCAGTGATAATAGTTTTAAAACAAGTTTGCAATACTTCATTGCTATATTAACTAACCTTGGTTTTAGTAAAAATGCATGGACAATGTAACTTAGACATTAATGAGTAGCAC
>WLWD01001435.1_pt1 | contig 17596 bp, 13 predicted proteins | sample 6712731 | NCBI WGS metagenome assembly WLWD01 (sample SAMN12718690, study PRJNA576275) | sponge metagenome | isolation source: marine sponge | host: Mycale hentscheli | place: New Zealand: South Island, Marlborough, Capsize Point | collected 2014-11-01
AAAAACCATGGTCATTTAAATGTAGTTTGTATAGGTGTTTTTAATATAAGCAATAAGCTGATGGTGTCCCTAGATATTTTATTTGAAATAAGAGAACATGTGAAATTTGGGGAACCACCAGGAAATACAACTTCAGCTGTTGTAAATGCTGCTCTATTGCTACCTTTTGCACCATTGCTCTCCGAAACTGAGATCAGATACCTGAAAGAGAAGCTATATGATGGGTATTTTGCCTTTGAAGCTCTCACAAATAGAGACTGGGATTTAGCGATCTGTGGAATGTGTGGAATTTGTCCAATATTTGAAAGTGGTGATGGCAATGCAAAGAACTGTACCCCAATATCTACTAGCAAGGTATTTACATTATGCTGTCATAGGTGGTGCACCTTATAATTTTATTTTAATGATTTGTTGATCAAGTGGCATAAAGAACTGAATAATATAATGGAGCCACATGAAATAGATGTGGAGGCTTGGTGGAACAATGTTGATTTAAAATTAATTGAGGGTATTGTATATAAATGCAGCAAAGTGGAACCAATAGTTGCAGAAGAGATAGCCCCTTGGTTGCCACCTTCATGCAGAGGAGTGGTTGTCAATACTGAACATAAAAAAGGGTAATGAAAGAGTCACACAACATGCCAATTGGCTGTCCAAAAAAAATGGCTGAGCTCATACGTGAAGGGGTTTATAATCCACTGAGTATACCTACTTACTCAGCTTCTGAACTACAGAATATATGCTCTCTTGTTGATATTCCTATTAGTAAAAGTGCAACTAAGGTAATGATACTGTCTATTTACTTAGTTATGACTACATATAGTGCTTTATTATTTCTTCACAATCTTTTGGTATTTTTTGTTGTTGTTATTTTACAGCCAGTATGATGGTAAAACATATTGAATCACTTCACACATTTCTTATAGAAGGCAAAAGTGAATGCCATGTATTTGAGGCTGTACCTAGTTGCTCTGGTAGAAAAGTTTTTAAAAACTGTCATCACCAAGTAAGTTAGTCATTCATAGGCTGTCAGTTATTTGCAATTGAGGTCATTTAATTTTACCATTCCAAGTTATGGAGATGTCAGGTCAAGTACTCTTATTTACTTTATTGTAAATTTAGGTTATTTCTGCTTCGAAGTTTATTATGAGAAAGGAAAGCACAAGAGACCATGCCGATCTTCTACTATCATTCAAACATTGGCCTTTGGTATATGCTGTTGATATGGCATGTGATGTAGTGGCACATTTGAAAACGCGAGAACCTGCCATGACAAGACAAATGTGGGGGGAAAGGAGAGGTTGTTTTGAAAAACCCCAATCTGGTGTTAATCCCACAGTAAGTCGCCCTAATAATGAAATGTATTACATTTTAATTGTCAACTAATGCAACTATAGACGAAGCATGTGAAAGAGCTGGACCAAGAGGTTTCATGTAAGGCATTCGAGTTCAATGGATCTATCTGCCATGACCACATGTACATACTACTGTAAAAATGATCTGGTACATCCTTTGACGCATTCTTCTGATCGTTATGTAGTAGGAGACAGATTTCATGATGGCAAAAAATCTGGGCATAAAAAGGAAACTTGCAAATACCATCACATAGACAACTGTTTTGAGCTCAAAACTTATAAATCCGTTTTGTCTGAAGTTATTAATTCAAAAATTAAATCAACGAGACTACAAAGTAGTTCACAGCAAAACTTGTTTCATTATTTTTCTTACAACAGACTTATGGACTACTGGCATAATAGGGTGATAGTGGACAAGCAATTCAATTCCATGCTGAAGACTAAGAAGGATAATGAAATTATCGCTAGAGACTATTTACACAGGTTTATTTATCAATCGTCTTAAAACTTATTATGAACACTTGTTTCGTTTTTGTGATGTTGTCATGTTTTATTTTGTGTAGTTAAGTAGATCTGTAACGAAATTTATGTTTTTGAAATGTTTCCTCCAATTCATATGTTTCCATTCACTGTAACCTTAATTTCCAATAACATCCAAAGACAAAATCTGTTTCCTTGCAAAGTCTCAAACATACCCTGGCCCAAACCCTAACACCTAGCCTGCCCTGATCCCAATCACCCCGTATTACATATAGTAAAACCCTGACCTAGCCTGCCCTGGTCAGAACGCCCATTATACAATTAGTTATATATAGTAAAACCCTTACCTGCCCTAGCCCTAACCCTTAGCCTCCTGGGTCCATGCCTCCAACCATCCAGTACTAGCTATTAATAATACCCTTACATGCCCCAGCCCTAACCCTTAGCCTCCTGAACATAGCCTGCCCTGGTGTTTCTTTGTATAGCTGTTAGCAAAACTCAGACCCATATGACCCTAACGGTGGTCCCAACCCTCATCCTCTGTCCCGCGATAAAAAAGTAAGTTGCACCACAGAGGGCGCGCGGCGCTATAATTGGTCACATGATTTGATTAACCAATGAAATGAGTTTTTTGATAAGGAACTGCGGGACTGTAGCCAGTCACCACACACACTCTACATTTAGCATCCCGGAATAAATATCCTAGCTTGTACCATGGTTCGTTCAAACCGTCCAATCAGATTTCTCAATTCGGGGTGAATAAATCACTTATACACCGCCTAGGAGGTGAATATTTTTTGCCCGTGGCCTAGAATTACGATCTGTAGCTAAGCGAAGCGGCGCCCAATGAGGCTACAGAAAAAAAGGTTGTTATGCGTTTCTTATAGCCTAGAGCCATGGTACAAGTCGGTTGCACCGCTCGGTGCGCGGTCGGTACGGGATTTACACTATCCTCGGGCCTTCGGCCCTCGGTTGTGTAAATCCCATACCGACCTCCACCTCGTGATGTAACCTATACTTATACCATGGTTCGTTCAAACCGTCCAATCAGATTTCTCAATTCGGGGTGAATAAATCACTTATACACCGCCTAGGAGGTGAATATTTTTTGCCCGTGGCCTAGAATTACGATCTGTAGCTAAGCGAAGCGGCGACCAATGAGGCTACAGAAAAAATGGTTGTTATGCGTTTCTTATAGCCTAGAGCCATGGTACAAGTCGGTTGCACCGCTCGGTGCGCGGTCGGTACGGGATTTACACTATCCTCGGGCCTTCGGCCCTCGGTTGTGTAAATCCCATACCGACCTCCACCTCGTGATGTAACCTATACATATTTTGCACTCCCGCGGCGTAAAAGTAACCTATAATTGGCGAGCGAGCGTAGCGAGCGAGACACTTATAGGGGTAAAAATGAAAAAATCGGGGATGTTTATTTATTTGTTTATATGTTTGGACGTATGTATGTCATTTTGTGCTTTGACCCTCGCGTTTTTGTGTTAGTTATTTGTTCGACCCCGTCCCAAATTGCACTAAACAGAATCCTCTGGTTTATCGATCAGTACCCGTATCACCCTAGAAATTGAATTGTTTACCGTTTTGAATTCTTTTGCGGGTGCAGTTAATACTTGACAACTTAAGGGACTTCCATTTCTATTCGAGTTAGTGGCGGTGGTAAGTCAATGCGCTCTTTGTCATAGTTATAAGCCGTGCGCACAGTATTTACCTGAAAATACATTGTCCACTAGACTACTGCCAAGGAAGTCTGTGTAGGTGCATGTCCAGCTGTGTCAAAGCATTGTGTGTTACAACCACTACTTCGCTAAAGAATATCACAAAGAAAACTTTTAAATAACGCGTATTGTTTTGTTGTTGTTGTTTTTTCCTTCAATTCAAGCAGTTGCAGAGAGTTGTTACTATGGCACTGAAATCCCTTTACCCTGTATGCTAAATTTAAAAACTGGACCTTATTTTCAGTAGCTTCAGTGTTAGAATTCAATAAAAATAGTATAGTCTTTAGGCTCGCTCGCCATTTGTGCTCAAGCACACCACTAGTTATTGTGTATTTTGAACCCCCACGCTAAATCTCCTAATGATACGGCACCTCTGCACAGAATAGTGACTCTCCGTAGCCCGTGTCCGCACTACCTGCTGTGAGGAACGGCCTGTTTTTCCTCCGAGTTCCTAGTTCAGCTCCAGGAGCTTTGCTTGCACCTGCTTAGTGTACAGGCATCCTGGCTCTGCTAGGTGTGGATAACCACCGGTGGTAGGAAGAAAAATTTGAATTTGCATGTTGTCCGGAATGATTGAATGAAGTAAAAAGAGTTTCCTTTGGATGGCACATACCCTGAAGGTTCTGAAGGAACAGATTAAAGCTACTTGCTATCAGAAAAAGATCAAAAATTTTGGAGTACAGGTTAAGATATCAAAAATGATCAGAGATCAATAGGTATGCACGGGTGCTAAGGAAGGTGCTCTGCAATCGAACAAATGTGGCTATTTTCAAAATGGCTAGTTCAGATGAGGAGAATGAAGATTTTACTGTGTCAAGAAGCTCCACCAACTCTGGAAACCTCAAATTTTCTGAGGAGGCTGTATCCATCCTAGAGCAATTATATTCTAGCGGTATGAACGGCTGGGGTGCAGACCATTCCCAAGTCATCGGTGTTGCTGTAAATAGCACAGGCCTGACACTATCACAAGTCAAGGTTTGTGTGATTAATTTTTCCATATAAACACAGTTTGTAAAATAACTAATTGCAAGTTTCTGGCACTGTTACACTAAAAAGAATTACCAGTCTGAATGGCAGTACTCTAGGGAAAGTAATAAAAGGTCTTGAACCCGTCCTGCACTTAAATTTAGGGAAAGTAATAATAGATCTTGAACCCGTCCTGCACTTAAATTTAGGGAAAGTTATAATAGGTCTTGAACCCGTCCTGCACTTAAATTTAGGGAAAGTAATAATATTGTAGGTCTTGAACCCGTCCTGCACTTAAATTTAGCGGTGTGTAGCAATTAGAATGAATGCTGTGCATGTACTGATCAAATTAGTCACTAATGACTGATTCCTGGGCTTGATTAGAGACTCGTGCATACAGAGAAAATGGAATTAGTGTGTCTGGTGAAAAACATCACTAAGCCAGTGTTTCATCCAGACATTCATGCAAGGGGGGGGCAAAATAGAGTTTTGAAAATGTAAGGGGGGGCGGGCGGCACTGGTCACCATGGGAGTGAAATAGAATTATTGGAAGGCCTATGTCCTACATTAAAAAAACATAATCTTATCTAATGAGGTCTGCATATGTCAGATCCTGACAAGTTAATTCAGCTACTCATTTTCACCTCCACCGTCTAGCAATTTTCAGTCAACTGTGACATTCACTATTTAGATGCTTTTCACACACTATTCAACTCTGATTCTCACCTCCCCTTAGGTTTATCACACGTTGATTCACACTTACGGTTGCTGGCTGGCTATAAAAAGGCCAGCCCTCAGCTCACCGTAGCAGTTGTTGAGTTTGATCTATACAGATTCTACAACTTCCAGAACCAGAACTCTAAGCCCTCGTAGTCCCTGACAGCTTAAGATAGTCTCAAATGGATATTCGCTCTTTCTTCTGTGGTGCAAGCTCTTCAAAGTCACCTGGCCACTCAAGTAGCAGTGACACAGAAGATAAAATTGACAGCAATCAATCTGATACTGAGTTTTTGGAGCCAAATCCTGCCAAGAAAAGATTAATTGTCCATGAGAAGCATGCAAAGGAAAGATTAACTACACATGAGAAAAGCAAGAAAATCACTGCAAGCAGTCGAAAATACAACAAAAAATGGGAAGAGAGCTTCAATTGGCTGATGTTTGATAAAAAATTCCAAGGAGCTTTTTGTAAGGTTTGCAGGAAGAGAGGAATTTCTCTTCAAAGAACAGGAGGAACATGGATCTCAAAACCTTTCACGAACTGGAAGAAGGCAATAGAGAAGATGAAAATTCATGCAAAGAGTGATATTCACCTCTTATCATGTGAAGCAGAGATGGCTGCAGCTACAGCACTACAAGAAGGGTCAGTCATTCAGCAACTCCAACAAATTAATGATGAGGAAAAGTTGAAGAACAGAATGGCCATTAAAGCTCTAATTCGTTGCACCCATTTTCTAGCTCGTCGCCACATTCCCCACAACAAATTTTGATGAACTTATTGATCTAATCGTAAGTTGTGGTGCAGAAGATTTAAAGGGGTTCCTTGAAAGAGCTAGATTAAATGCAACCTACACATCTAAAGTTGCTGTTGTTGAATTTGTTGAGGCAGTTGGCTTATGGGCTGAAGAATGTTTACTGAAACGGCTTCGCCAAGCTTCCCATTTCAGCATAATGGCAAATGAGTGCACTGATGTGACGACCACAGAAGAGCTTTCAATTTTCTTCCGCTGGGTGAACATGGACGGTCAACCTGTTGAGCACTTCTTGGATATAGTTCCATTGAAAGCTACTGATGCAAAGACTATTTATTCTGCCCTTGTTGAATTCATGAAAGATAAAAACATACAGATTAGCAAGCTGGTGGGTATGGGATTCGATGGAGCAGCTACTTTCTCTGGGAAACACAATGGTGTGCAGAGTCTCCTGAAGAAAATTTCACCTCATGCACTTTTCGTACACTGCCATTGCCATTTGCTACAGCTAGCATGCGTTCAAGCAGCTAATGCTACCAGTGGGATAAAACATGTGTACATCACACTCACCACCCTCTGGAATTTTTCCACTATTCTCCTAAGCGAGCTGAGAGTCTCAAAGCAGTACAGCAGGTGCTTGACTTACCTGAGCTGAAAGTTGTGAAACCATCAGATACTCGCTGGCTGTCCCATGAACGCTGTGTGAAGGCAGTCAAAGCTAGCTACAGTGCAATTGTGACTGCTCTCAACAATATCTATGAGCAGACACATGCACCTGAAGCTCTAGGTATCAGTAAAGCCTTATGTAGGCCCTCAACTTTAGTGTCCATATACCTCCTTGATTATGTTCTGCCACAAGTGGCGAAGTTGAGCAGAGCTCTCCAGACTGAGAGAATAGACTTGACAGCTATCACCCCTCTTGTTGATGCCACTCTCAATACACTTGATGATGCCATGTTACCTGCTGCTAACTGAGTATTAGAACTGATGGATGCAAAGAATGAGATCGAAGAAGTCACTGACATCACGTTAACCACGGAAAGCATTGCTACATTCCAAGGACAAGTGGCTGAACCGTTTATCAGGATGCTGAAGGCAAACATATCCAGCAGATTTATTTCACAAGATATTGTCTCCTCATTTGGCATCTTTGATCCGAAGAAAGTGCCAGCTGCTGACTCTTCTGATTTCCATACATATGGTGAGGACTTAATAGATGTACTATTAGCTCACTATGGTGCAGAGCTGCCTGCTAAGACTGCTGGTGGAGATGAATACACCAAAGAAGCTCTTATTTCCCGCGAAACCCGAGAGGAGTGGAAAACATTTCGAAGCTACTTATCGAAGAAGCCGAAAGGTAACCTGCACTTGCAGTTGAAAGAGCTCACCACAAGTGATATGCTTAGTGAAAATTTTCCAAACATTAGCACCCTGGCAAACATATGTCTATCTATCCCTGTCAGCACTGCTTCAGTGGAAAGGAGCTTCTCCAAAATGAAACTAATTAAAACACGAATTCGAAATCAAATTGGGCAATCACAATTATCCTATTTGATGAAAATAGCCATGGAGACACCCGAGACGCTCTCATCTACACAATTAAATGACATAATTACAGTATGGAACAAAAAACCTAGACGAATTGCTGTGTGAATATTGTTTATTATTAATTTGGTTTACATTTTTCTCTTAATAAATATCGGTTCTTTCAAAAGGGTGGGGGGCACTTAGAATCCAAGGGGGGGGCATTTAGAACCCAAGGGGGGGCAAATGCCCCTTTCGCCCCCCCCCCTAAATGAAACCCTGTAAGCTTTATTTCATTCGAATCTTAAATGCCATCTGAAAATCATTAGTGATGCTATTGGTGATATTTTTAGAGCGATTTAAATGTCACTTTTCTACGCTCTAATTAGGACCAATATGGTATCCAGTTTATGATGATTGACCCGTGTGTTCTATGATGCATTATCCTATGTGTTTCATGATCAGTATCCTGTGTGTATCATGATACATTATCCTGTGTTTCCTGTATGGTTGATTCATTATCCTGTGTGTTTCATGATGTGATGCATTATCCTGTGTATCCTGTGTGTTTCATGATTCATTATCCTGTGTTTCATGAATTGATGCATTATCCTGTGCGTTTCATGATGCATTATCCTGTGTGTACCATGGTTCATTATCCTGTGTTTATGTGTTATCTTGTGTGTATTGATGATAAATCCTTTGTTTCATGATCCATTATCCTGTGTGTTTCATGATCCATTATCCTGTGTGTTTCATGATCCATTATCCTGTGTGTTTCATAATTCATTATCCTGTGTGTTTCATGATCCATTATCCTGTGTGTTTCATGATCCATTATCCTATGTGTTTCATAATTCATTATCCTGTGTGTTTCATAATTCATTATCCTGTGTGTTTCATGATCCATTATCCTGTGTGTTTCGTGATGCATTATCCTGTGTGTTTCATGATCCATTATCCTGTGTGTTTCATAATTCATTATCCTGTGTGTTTCATAATTCATTATCCTGTGTGTTTCATGATCCATTATCCTATGTGTTTCATGATCCATTATCCTGTGTGTTTCATGATCCATTATCCTGTGTGTTTCGTGATCCATTATCTTATGTTTCGTGATTCATTATGCTGTGTGTTTCATGATCCATTATCCTGTGTGTTTCATGATCCATTATCCTGTGTGTTTCAAGATCCATTATCCTGTGTGTTTCGTGATCCATTATCTTGTATTTTGTGATCCATTATCCTGTGATTCATAATGTATTATCCGGTGTGTTTCATGATTCATTATCCTTGCGTATCATGATCCATTATCATGTGTGTTTCATGATCCATTATCCTGTGTGTTTCATGATCCATTATCTTGTGTGTTTCATGATCCATTATCCTGTGTGTTTCATGATCCATTATCCTGTGTGTTTCATGATCCATTATCCTGTGTGTTTCATGATCTATTATCCTGTGTGTTTCATGATCCATTATCCTGTGTGTTTCATGATCCATTATCCTGTGTGTTTCATGATCCATTATCCTGTGTGTTTCGTGATCCATTATCCTGTGTGTTTCGTGATCCATTATCCTGTGTGTTTCATGATCCATTATCCTGTGTGTTTCGTGATCCATTATCCTGTGTGTTTCGTGATCCATTATCCTGTGTGTTTCGTGATCCATTATCCTGTGTGTTTCATGATCCATTATCCTGTGTGTTTCATGATCCATTATCTTGTGTGTTTCGTGATCCATTATCCTGTGTGTTTCATGATCCATTATCCTGTGTGTTTCGTGATCCATTATCTTGTATTTTGTGATCCATTATCCTGTGATTCATAATGTATTATCCGGTGTGTTTCATGATTCATTATCCTTGCGTATCATGATCCATTATCATGTGTTTATCATAATTATTATCCTGTGTGTGTCATGATACAATATCCTGTGTTCCCTTGAGATAGCACAGATTCAATTTTGACTCCCGGCCCTCCTTATGTAGATTAATTTCTGAATGTAACGGGTTAGATAGTAGTTTTTCATTGGTTCATTGTGAGTTGGATGTGTATTTCATTCTAACGACTGATTACAATTATTGTCTTTATTTTGCTGTTTTTGGTGCAACTGTAGAATTGGATACGTCGAAGAAATAGAAAACGAAAGGCTGCAGAGGAGATGATGGATGGACCTTGCCCTAAGGCAACTAAAAACTAACAAGATGGCAATGTTTTCTCATGAAATATGCTCAAACTGAAGGTAAAAAGGCGAAGTTAAAATATGTTAGCCATATTGAGTATTCTATGCAGAAGGGAAATCTTCCAAGTTGATTAGTCAGGTGCATTTTAATCAGCAAGCAAGTAAAGAGTATGGAAAGTTGAGTGAACTAGAGAAGGAAAGGCTTGTGCAAGACATCCCGTCTAAGTTGGAGATGACCAAGGTGGAAATTAAACGAAAGGCCAGGCAAATATTTTGTCACATGCAGACTCAGGTATGTAGGAATAGTTTTGTTTGAATGTGCTAATATTAATATTATAATTCTGATTCTAGTTTAAAGAACTGGAACGTCTTGGTTATAAAGGTTTTGCTGTTGGCTTTAGTGGTGGTAGGACTCAACTGGTTGGCTCTGAATCCGTTCTGTCTTCCATTTCGTCTCAGCATTTGGAGTATTTACATGCTCTAGCTATTTATGGTATGTTACATCCTGCTTACTTGATTTCCAGTTTATTATGAGTACATGATTCTCTCTTTCATACCTCACCCCCTTCTTGTTGTTCACCGAAGCCTGTATAAGGTTATTAACTCTATCACTGTCACAGATGCTTTAACTCTTTCGTTCCGATACACGCTTTTAATCAGATGACGACTGGGTCGGCTTTTCCGAATTTAAAAAAATAGCTACTTTATAGCTAGAACCTCCAGATTGCATGCACAGGTGCCCAATGCATTGCAGAATCATCTAGAATAGTTTCAGCCAGGGCGGCTTCAACAGTATCTCAAGCTGTTGCGTTTATGTCTCCCTCAGCAAAAACAAAACAACAACATCAGTTCCTTCAAAGAAATATATAAAAGATACCTTTATCACAGCATCTTCAGTTATGGATCCAGTCGTCACCAGAGCATTGTAGATGCAGCGAAAATTTGCTTTGAGCCCATTAGCCTTCCATAACACATCGAAAAAAACACACGCTTCTTTACCGTCGAAGACTTTGCGGTTGGACTTACTGTCTTATCCGATTTTTATAAAGAAATTGCCAAGTCATTCGGAAAGGTGGCGTCTAGGAGTTTCAATGCAGAGGAGGTTTTACTTAGGCTAGAGGTGGACAATTCGGACTTTCCTGACTCAGAATCAAGCGGAGAGGAATAAGACAAGGTCTGGGCTTATAGTGAACCTAGTTTGAGTGCTGATGGACTTGAATCCGATAACTCTGACTTGGAAGAATGTAGTTCAGACACTGACCAAGGTAAGATTGTCTTTTCCCTGAAAACTAGCAATCTTCTGTTGAGAACTAGCTGTCTTCTGTTGTGGGAAGGTCTTATTAACCCTCAGCGCGCATGCGCGTGAGGGTTACAGTACTCACTTTGTCTGTCATTCATTCATTCAGTCAGTCAGTCAGTCAGTCAGTCAGTCACTCTCTCTGTCAGCAGCGGATCTCGATGATGGACGACTTTCAGGCTAAAAAAATTATATCAAGTTAGGGTATTCTATTATTTAAGTGCCTTTAATGTGCCAAATTTTTTGTTTTGAATTTAAATATCTAGAAAACACGAGTCAAATTTAGGCCGTTACAAGCTTTACCTTGCACGGGTTACGCCCCCTTATACTCAAGCCACGTCACGGGAGCTGCCGACCTTTTTTTGCGCGTGGTTCGGAGTTCTGTTCTGTTGTATGATCTGCCGCTATCTCTCTACTCTGTTCTGAAGGAGCGAAAAGAATCTCTTTTCCAACTGTAAGTTATAAAATGCCTGCTTTTAAGAAAGCTTGTCCTCGATGTGTGTGTGAAATTCATGTCAGAAAGTCCAAATGTCCCTGTGGCTATAGCTTTTCTGTCAAACCCAAGTTAATTCTCAAACCTCAGAATGCCATGAAGTCCTTGGATAGTCGTAAGAAGACTATGGTAATGTGTCAAGCACGGAAAAGGGATTTAGAAAGTGTTGAACAGTCCCAGAAGCGTAAACTAGCCGATTCTGAATGCCATGCCCACAAAAAAGCCCATGAGACCCCTGAGGTATCCCAGAGTCGTAAGCAAGCTAATGCTGAATGTAATGCCCGTAAAAGAGCCAGTGAAACACCTGAAGAATCTCTGTGTCGCTGAGGGTTTGCACCTCTGGTGCTTTCATTTAGCTGTATTCAGGTAGAGAAAGTGTTTTAGGCCTCTAAGTTCAGAAAAATGAATTTCTTTTGAATGCAAGTTTTGTGGCTTTCTTGACCAATTTCAAAAATGATTTTTTTTCTCCATATTTACATGCACAAGTAGAAGAGGAGGCAGGACCAGTCTCATTTGATGATGATGCATGAACAGGAAGTAGAAGTTGAGGCTGAACTAGACTCTTCCAATCATGATCAATGTTTGTGGGTGTGCATGCACAGGTGTGCTTTTATTTTTATAATGAATTTTATTCGCATGATTCTAGTTCTCTGTGTGTTAGAGAAGTTGAAATGTTATTCCGTTGGCGCTTCCAGATTGAACTTGGGGAGGGAACGAACACAGTTTTTTTTCTACTATGCCGGGTAAGTTGAATTTCGTGTATGTGCTGGTATGTGCATGCTTGCAAAAGTAATGCGTAATAAATAGAATAGATCTGTGTGTGTATATTGTATATGCACAGTAATGAATACATCACTCAAGATACACATTATCATAATCATTATATTTTCCTCAAATAGATCTATATCAACTCCGTGGTGATCTTTACCTGAACGTTCTGGGTGTCTATGCTGTGATATCTTGTCCAGCGTAAGTTGGTTTTCATTTTCAAATTACACCGTTGAAGCACATGCAGGGTTTGTTTCACTCTTATTTGAACGCTTCAACAAGCCACAACCACAAATGGTAGGCTTGGACAATCATAGTATACATACAATACGTCATACATACTGCAATTATTTAGGATCATAAATAATTAGTTGTTTGTGTATTTGTGGACATGAACTGTTGTTTGTAGTGGAGCTTCAAGTCTGATGCGTATATGTTCTTTGATGATCTGTACCAACTCGTACTGGACCGCTGTTTTCATTCCGATGTCATCTGCTGTTTAGCTGAAGTTCCTTCACCCAAGACACAAGAAACACACAATGCACTTGGGGTTATTACATCCCCCAGATTACAAACTTGTTTATTGTGTTTAAATGCCATATTAATGGTAACTATGGTATTCACACATGAGCAGTACATAATAAATTTATTATCCATTTGATACTGAAGAATATCACTCGTCTAATTGGCTATAAAATGCGTTTCATGTTTTTTATATTTTTAGTGGTGGGAGAAAGGTTTTTTTTTTTTGGAAAAAAAAAGAAGAAAAAACTACAGATTGAAAGGTTCTTAAAATCATCCTATTTTGAAAAGAAAGATATGAGGGGAACCCCCAATAATAGAGCTATTTAGCTATCTAGCGTTGCCAGGGGGTTTCCAGCCATTTTCTTAAAAATATAATAAAACGGTATTGCACTTTATTTATTGTAACGCGAGGTTGATGACCTTGCGGGAAAATATTAATCCGGAACGAAAGGGTTAAACACTCAATAATATTGCACTTTACCAACAACAACAGCAACGAAACAATTGATTTTCCAATCTAGAGCGCAACAAATTTTAATGAGTGCAATGAATTTGTTTAGGTTGCACAATTATCATCAATTTACATGACTTGTGCAAGTATTCATAGTTGTTGGGTTTTTTGTTGTTGTTGTTGTTTTTTCTTAATGACGGGGGAGGGGGTTTCTTTGTTTTTGCTGAAGTGTGTGTAAATTACTTTTTGGGCGGGAGTACAAAGTCTGTGTGTTAGTGCTGGTTATCCAATCAATTTCCTACGGAGTTACACATAACCATGCCTTTGTTTCGTGCTTACAAACTCGGAGGGAGGGGGTGGTTATTTCATTTTATTTTTGTCATCACGTGCTGTAAGTACGTCTTCTGTGTGTGGAGGTGAGGTTTATTTTTGTCTTCTCCAAGGACTAATGTATAATGTAATTTTTTTTTCCAACTAATAATTAGGATCTCCACCTCCGGTGAATGATGGAACATCATTGTCCTCAATATCACATTCTGTGCCTTCAGCAGCCTCATCGTTGAAGTCTCGATTCGTGCCGTCCTCAGTGTCTGTGAACACTCCCTCAGTGTCTGTGAACACTCTGTTGAATCTCGATTAGTGCCGGTCGTTGATGTCTGTGATGAAAACTCCATCGGTTGTCTCGAAGTCTCGATCGTTCATCCCTCGTCTGTGTGAACAACCCCCCCTCAGTGCCTGTGAACACTCCCTCAGTGTCTGTGAACACTCCCTCAGTGTCTGTGAACACTCCCTCAGTGTCGAAGTCTCGGATTAAGTGACCGTCATCAGTGTTGTGACAGCACTCCTCGGTGTTTGTCGAAGTCTCGATTCGTGCCGTCCTCGGTGTCTGTGAACACTCCCTCGGTGTCTGTGAACACTCCCTCAGTGTCGAGGTCTCGATTCGTGCCGTCCTTGGTGTCTGTGAACACTCCCTCAGTGTCGAAGTCTCGATTCGTGCCGTCCTCAGAGTCTGTGAACACTCCCTCAGTGTCTGTGAACACTCCCTCAGTGTCGAAGTCTCGATTCGTGCCGTCCTCAGTGTCTGTGAACACTCCCTCGGTGTCTGTAAACACTCCCTCGGTGTCTGTGAAAACTCCATCAGTGTCGTCATCAGTGTCTGTGTCATTGTCAGCTACAACATCCACCATCAGTCTTCCATCTTCTGAAAGTATGATGCCAAGTATTGGCCTAAGTATATTGGAGTTGGAAATATTACGTAGTAATGATTGGATAAATGATACCGTCATTTATGCGGCTCAGAAGTTGCTGAAACAGCATTTTCCTTCCATCAATGGTTTCCAGAGCACCCTATACAGTAATAACTTGAAGTTTCGTGAGATGACAAATATGTGCAGATATTGCATGCAGATTGTAATCATTGGATTACCATGTCGAATATTGATACAAACACTAACAAAGGGGTGAGGAATAGAGCACTGATCTACGATAGCCTAGTTCCAAGAAAGCCAAGCTATAATGTAAAACAGCAAATCTGTTCATTTGTGTGGCCATTAGCAAATTCGTTTATATTTGACATTTTGAACATTATGCCACAGCCCAATTCATATGACTGTGGAGTTATTGCAATTGCTAATGCAACGGAATTATTATTTGGAAATAATCCAGCAAAATGTGTGTGGGATGTCTCCAAAATGAGAGAGCATTTGATTCAGTGCTTCCAACAACAAAAAATTAATAGATTCCCTATACTGAGGGAACGAAGGATACCATTTGGTCATTCAGTGAAGAATTTTGTCATCGAAGATATACACTGTACATGTAGAATGCCAGAGGACCATTCGAAATCAATGATCGAGTGTTCCCTGTGCAAGAAGTGGTTTCATGGTGCCTGCATTGGCTTAGAAGGTCTTGAAAATTATACAGACAAGAAGTGGTTTTGTAGCAAGTGTGACTGTATGTTATCATAACTGAAGTTGTATATTGCTATTGCGATGTTGTTTTACTGATTTTGTTGTTATGGCTCGGTTTTTGTATTTGAATATGAAAAAAAAATTAACATTAGGTGTTCTTTTTTGGATCAGAATTCTGCACGTTTCTACTTGAACATTGCTAAATTCTTGCCCCTAGGATCATGCAAGATTATTGTAGGAACTGTGTAGCAGGACTATTGGATTGCTGCAAAATTGTATGAAACATGCAGGATTGGTGAAGGGGGGATGCAACCATTTTTTTTTTTTACACTTCTGACATTATGGAGCTCTTATTGTTCTCGCATGTGTCAAATATTACTGCAGCTGCTTAAAAAAAACTCCATGGTCAGCTGGATTTACATATCTCATCCTGCAAAAAATTAGCTATGAAAGTTTGTTATTCTTGCACCTCCAGGTACAGCCAGCTCCAGTGAGTGGGTGCTTGAATCGTGTAAGGTGTGGTATAAGGTATCTAGATAGACAAGTGGATGGCCTACAAAGCACTAGAGGTCCCATGCATCCTGCCATCAGATCTTGGAAAACCAGGCAGTTCCATAACTGTATAATATCATTGAAGGTGGCATGTCTCATGATATCAACCTTAAGATAGGGAAGTTGCCGGTCACCCACAGTAATTTAATCAATCATATTACATGGACACACAAAAATAGGAAGCACAACATTAAGGAGCAATGGTCGTGCAGGATTCCATTGTGGTCATGCAGGCTTGTACATCAATACAGGGTAATGCATGCACAACTGATTGTAGAAATCAATGTTCAGCTACAAAAGTAGGTTGTATCTCATTTGTATAAAAATGCTGCATTATCCTGTACATTCCTATTATCCTGACGAGTTCCTAAGTGATCCTGCCATCATATTATATGCCGTGTAGTTCGAGACAGGCATTTTTAAATACCTTTCACGACTAAATTAATAATGCCCTACCAAAAGACCTTACTGTTAACACGAGTTGCAATATAATTGTCCCTTAGATCATTATATAATTAAAAACTGAGAATCTAAACATAATGAAATAAATAGAAATGAAATGAGCACTAATCAATCATTCATGTCACTATCACTGTCCTCTGATTCAGTTTCAGTGTCACTATCCGCGCTTGAACTACTAGTTGAATGGATACAGTGTCCCAATATGATGTCACCAGGAATATGTATCAGTTTGGAGAATGAATCTACTGCACGGTGATGTTGAAGTTCGGTATCCCTCTTCAAATGTACTAGAATACACTTCACTCCTCTTTCGTACTGGTTGGGACACTCCATTTCTTCCAGCTTGGTGGAAATAGAAACCACTCTGTCAAACCAATACTGTACTGTAGAAAGCATATCAGACTTCAACAGCTCCAACTCTTCTTCACATCGATTGATCGTTTGGTATGACTGGATTATTTCCTCCTTAGTCTTCCATGGAACATCTGAATTACTCTCAATAGATGGGTTCTGCTTCCAGAATTCAGACTGAGGAGGGAGAACATCCTGAAGTGATGGCAGGGGTTCAGATGAACTAAGTTCTCTAGCAGCAGCATTGTATTCTTCCAGCAGTCGTTGTGCAGCTTTCGTTTCCTTGGAGATACTTGAACACAGTTTTTTCGCTATCTTTTGTCCATCTACAAAATAATACTATGTCAATAAAACAGAATACTTGATCATTTTCATAATACATACCAGCGTATTTTGCTTTCATGCGAAGGAGATAATGCCGCTTAACAATTGAAGACCACAATGCATTGCGGACACGAAGCTTCTTTTCACTCAATAGATGCATCTTGACTTCAACATATTGATCATCACTTGTCTTCCATCTTGTACTAATACCATACTTCCTTTCCATTTGCTGCAGTTGATCTTCCAAGCTGCATATGGAAGTACAATGTCGAGAAACAAGAATATCTTTTTAGCAGGCGATCAGCTGATGTGCAATCACTATAATTTTCTCATTACAACATTCAAAAGTAGCCATTGCAACACAAACCATTAATGACTACTGCCTCACATTAGACAAGTGTAAAATATATTACATTGTGGCCACACACTGCTGCTGATAATTGCAATAATGACAAATTCTAGCACCACACTTGGCTAACCTTAAAATATTGGGTCTTACAGAAGACTTAGACTTATCACCATCTGAGCTAAAATCTTGTCTACATTCAAAATTACACTAAGTGAAGACATTACGAAATACAACAACGGAAAATTACCTGATCAAATAATAAGATTGAAGAATAATGAAGTACAAACATTTCCAATCTGAAGAAACTAGAAAAACATGGACAGAAACATTAATTACTGGGCAAGATAAAAGTTAAAAATGGTCACTAAGAAGAATTTAGCCTGCGTTATTTTAGCTAGCAAATTGAG
>WLWD01003649.1_pt1 | contig 17585 bp, 22 predicted proteins | sample 6712731 | NCBI WGS metagenome assembly WLWD01 (sample SAMN12718690, study PRJNA576275) | sponge metagenome | isolation source: marine sponge | host: Mycale hentscheli | place: New Zealand: South Island, Marlborough, Capsize Point | collected 2014-11-01
TGTCAGCCAATAGTGGGTGTATTGTGTCAGCCAATAGTGAGTGTATTGTATCAGCCAATAGTGAGTGTATTGTGTCAGCCAATAGCCAATAGTGAGTGCATTGTGTCAGCCAATAGTGAGTGTATTGTGTCAGCCAATAGTGAGTGTATTGTGTCAGCCAATAGTGAGTGTATTGTGGCCAATAGTGAGTGTATTGTATCAGCCAATAGTGAGTGTATTGTGTCAGCCAATAGTGAGTTTATTGTGTCAGGCAATAGTGAGTGTATTGTATCAGCCAATAGTGAGTGCATTGTTGCCAATAGTGAGTGTATTGTGTCAGCCAATAGTGAGTGTATTGTGTCAGCCAATAGTGAGTGTATTGTGTCAGCCAATAGTGAGTGTATTATATCAGCCAATAGTGAGTGTATTGTGTCAGCCAATAGTGAGTGTATTGTGTCAGCCAATAGTGAGTGTATTGTGTCAGCCAATAGTGAGTGTATTGTGTCAGCCAATAGTGAGTGTATTGTGTCAGCCAATAGTGAGTGTATTGTATCAGCCAATAGTGAGTGTATTGTGTCAGCTAATAGTGAGTGTATTGTGTCAGGCAATAGTGAGTGTATTATGGCCAATAGTGAGTGTATTGTGTCAGCCAGTAGTGAGTGTATTGTGTCAGCCAATAGTGAGTGTATTGTGTCAGCCAACAGTGAGTGTATTGTGTCAGCCAATAGTGAGTGTATTGTATCAGCCAATAGTGAGTGTATTGTGTCAGCCAATAGTGAGTGTATTGTGGCCAATAGTGAGTGTATTGTGTCAGCCAATAGTGAGTGTATTGTATCAGCCAATAGTGAGTGTATTGTGTCAGCCAATAGTGAGTGTATTGTGTCAGCCAAGAGTGAGTGTATTGTGTCAGCCAATAGTGAGTGTATTGTGTCAGCTAATAGTGAGTGTATTGTATCAGCCAATAGTGAGTGTATTATGTCAGCCAGTAGTAAAAGTATTATACCAGCCAATACAGAGTCTATTACTAACTCCAAGCCTGCTAGTAATACCAGTACAACTGAAATCAATACTGAGTGTGATCGTTTATTGAGTTCTGAATTAATAGACATTACTACGAATAAACCTAAGATCATAGTGATCCCAACTGATAGTGTCGATAAGCCTGCAGGTAGTATGAATGTTTTAACTTCTGCTAAACAAAATCTTGACCAATATGCCAGTAATAACCATTTCTCTATTTATAATGTTCCTGGAGATGGCAACTGTCTATATCATGCCATCTTTACAACTTGAAAATAACAATGTCATATCTACCACTATATAAAATTTGAGCGAACTTGTCGCCATTTATCTAGAACAACATAGGGATATGTTAATAAGCCATTTATCGTGTCTCCTATAGAATCTGATAGTTTGTTTAATTGTGGCATAGAAATCCCCAGTGCTGCAGATGCCAGGATTTCTTTAGTCTCTGATGTTGATACCAGGTCTGAACTAGCATTTCCCAGATGTGTAGACAGAGTTAGAAAGTGTTCGTGGGGCGACCATGTTGTTATCGCAACAATAGCTAATAATTATGTTGAATGTAACAATCAAGGTAGTCCATGCAACACAATCTGGTAGTACAGTGTCAGTAACTAATCCAGTCAATGATGAGAGGTATTGTGAAATAAATCTTGGACTTATCATGCAGTACCATTTGGTTGGCTTAGACAAACAAGTGATACCTGTATCTACAAGTGACAGTGTAAATGTTGTGAATCATTCTATTCTAAATAATCCCTCATTAACACCAGACGTGTCCAATAGTCACTTGTGTAGTCTTAATCCAATACCCATGTCCCATAGTGAGCAAGATTCCGAGCATGTTGATATTACCACACCTAACACAAAGTATAACACCAGTAGCAACTCTTCCTCAAATAGTAATGACCACATCATGCAAGTATTTGATGACAATGTCATGGAAGATGATGATGAGCACACCAGACAAATTACAGGCGGCCCACTTGCCAGCATGATGACTATTGAAAACCCTGAAGCTTGTAATTAAATAGTTTGTGTTGCACCAGCTGAAGGTCAGAGACCATTGCCTATCATGGCTGATACAAATCTTGATAAATTTCCTATTATTAGTGGGTGTTTTTCCACTGAGAGACCCAACAAAATAACTTATCGCAAGTATTTTAATCAGAGACTCCTTGATGTAGATGGTAGATTTGCTAGAGATACTGAATATTTATTTGTTGCCCAGTACATTGTTGAAGCCAAACAATCCTAGATGATGTCCACAATTTTATTTGGAGACAAAAACCAGGCAGAAATTTTACAGCCCAGCAAGCCAGAGATAAAACTATAGTGAGTCAGTGTGTTCGTAATGACAATGCTTACAGATTCATGAAAAATGTGCGAGGTTCTCCAGCATACTATCAAAAGACATTTTATGAGTTGTTAGCCATGATACGCAACTTGGAACTCCCAGTTGGTTTTTCACATTGTCAGCCGCAGACATGAAATGACCAAATATAATTCAAGCAATAGCCAAGCAATATGGAGTCAGTTACACTGATGAGCAAGTAGCTGCCCTTTCTTTTGGAGGCAAGTCCTACTGGATCAGACATAACCCAGTTACAGCTGCTAGGCATTATCAATACACAGGCTCAATACATTTCCCCATGAATTTCTCAAGTCCCCAGCCAATCCACTTGGTGAACTAAATGAGTATGCCATCAGAATAGAATTTCAAGCCAGAGGGTCCCCACATGCTCATTGTCTGTTGTGGATTAAAGATGCCCCAATGTGGATTAAAGATGCTTATGCTTGTGTTATGTACATTGCCTCCTATATCATGAAATCAGAAAGATCCATGGGTGAACTGTTAAAAAAATGTAGCAAGTTGAAGCCAGAACAGAAGAGCTAAAAATGCAAATGTGTAGAGTTGGTTCTGCTTTCCTTACCCATAGAGAAGTTAGTGCCCAAGAAGCTATGTACAGAATCCTGTCATTACCAATGAAACAGTGAGCAGATCTGTAGTGTTTGTTGATACTAATTCTAAAAATGAGAGAATTGCAGTGTTAAAAAATAAAAATGCCCTGAAAGATCATATAGTTCATTAAAATTAATCAGCAGAATCTCGTTTCCATGGCAACCTGTGGTTTTTGTGGTTAGAGAATTTGAAAGCAAAACTAAAGTAGTTTCATATTATATGTAATGATGATGATACCAATGTGTTCCAAAACAATCTAATAGATAGATATGAACACAGGCCAAATGAATTACACTCCATGTGTCTAGCCAAGTTTGCTGCCACTTATGTTACCAAGTATCCACCAATGAACAAACGTAAAAAAACAAGCCATTATTATATTTAGAAGTTACAACAAAGAGCTTTACTATCCTTGGTACAATGAAACAACAGAGATTCTTGGTGGCTATTCTACCTATGAAGAGCATTTCACCATGTCAAACAGGCTTTTCTTGCCAATGAACGAAAATATACCCTGGCTGATATGGAAAGCATAGATATGGATGAAATATCATTCCTGATCATGCATGGAACCATATAGTCCCTAATACTGAGTCAGCTCAAGTTCAATCTCTTGCCCAAGGTTCAGAACAGCTTACTGATGTATCTCAGGAAGACATTGACAGTAATGCTAATTTATTCACATCAACAAATGATAGTGGTTTACATGCACGATTTGAAACTGCAGCTAGGCAGCAGGAGATACCACCTAGTCAATACAGGGAACTTGTGAGAGGCCTCAATGTCAAACAGAAACAGATGGTTATGTTTCATTGTAAATGGTGTAAAAAAGCAGTTCTTGCATTGAAACAAGGGAAACCAATAGAGCCATATTTTGTGTTCATGAGTGGTCCGGGTGGTGTTGGTAAATCACATGTGATCAAACTGATACATTATACATTCAGATGCTCTCAAACTAACTCAAATTGTCTGGTACAATAGAACCCGATGATGTCACGATATTACTAACAGCCCCAACTGGTATAGCTGCATTTCTGATCAATGGTATGACTGTACACTCAGCATTTCTTGGTGTTAGTAAATATGGTGGATTCCAACCTCTTGGTCACGACAAATTAAATTTATTGAGGTCTAAATTATCTAAGTTGGTGTTATTGATCATTGTTGAAGTAAGTATGGTTGGTGCCAATAATGTTATTAGTAATTCATAAGATATTGCAGCAGATCAAGTCTGTATTGCCTGATATTCCATTTGGTGGGGTCAGAGGAGATCTCTATCAGTTACCTCCAGCAGGGCAGTCTCCAATATTTAGTCAAGTCAGTGACAGTTATGCCTAGTTCTATGGTTCTGGTTCACTGTGGGTCGATCATTTTCAAATGATTGAGTTAGACGAGATTGTGAGACAGAGAAATGACAATACTTTCTGTGAGTTGTTGTGTCTAGTGAGAACTGCCAAATGCACCAGTGATGATGTTTCAATTCTTAAATCTAGAGAAATATCTCAGGATTCTGATAATTATCCCACTGATTCTTTGCATGCGTATAAGCTTAATGTCAATGTTGATGAACGTAACAGTCACATGTTGAATGCACTGGCCCCAGAGACTGACCAATACTCTATTCATGCTTATGATGCAATGGCTGGTCAGACCCACCATATTGATTTATCTAATCTTTCTAACAAGAGATCAGATACTGGTGGCCTTCATGGTGTTTTAAAAAGCAGTTGGAGCCAGAGTCATGTTGACAACCAATGTGGATGTGTCTGATGGTCTCGTGAATGGAGCTAGAGGTAAAGTAGTTCATAACAGACGGTGATAACAAAGTCACAAATATCTTGGTTAAATTGGATTCCATTGATGTAAGTATAAAGGTCAAGCTTGCCAGCCGTTTCAATAATTTTTCTGATGCTGTCCCACGTACTAGACATGAAGTAATTTTCTTGGCCAAAAGTAAAAGAGGTTCAGAGGTAACCCGACTACAATTCCCATTAACTTTAGCATGGGCCACAACAATCCACAACAATCCACAAAGTCCAAGGTCTAACTCTAGACACCATAGTAGTGGACATATAAGGGGGCAGGTTTAGTCCAGGGCAAGCCTATGTTGCATTCAGCAGAGTCAAGAAAATAAGTGGCTTAATATTCTCAATTTTAATCCCAATGCAATCAAAGCTAATCAAGATGTAATAACTGAAATGTTAAGGCTTGACAGTTATCTATTGCCTCCACTGCCATCATTTTCTGTTAGTAATATTGTAATAGCACTATTAAACACCAGGTCTATAGTAGCAAAATTGACAAATATTAATCAAGATGAAGTCCTTTTAAATGCTGACATTGTTTGCTTTATTGAGACGTGGCTTAAGCACGACCAAAACTCCCCTTTTTTTCCTGATCACCAGGTAGTAACTGGGGCAGATCGAATAGCATGCAATACCTGTGGAGGCGTGATGATAGCTGCTCAAACTGCAATAAAAGTTTCTGAAGTAGTTGTGCTACCTAATCAGAATTATATAGGAAGTTGCTACTATATTATTGAGCCTACCTAGCGGTGAAAAATTGCAACTCACTCTTGTCTATCGTTTTCCATCTGTTCCTATCACTGCACTAACAGAAATGTTGTTGTGTGTAATTTTAGGTGATTTTAATGTTGACTTGTTGTCTAATCCTAGCATACAAGTATTTATGTCTAACCATGAATATTCACAGTTAGTTAAAAGCTCAACCACTGACAATGGCACATTATTGGACCATATAGCAATCAGCCTTCCACTAGCCATGAAGTATGTGTTATCGATACGTATTACTCTGATCATGATATTGCCTATTATTCCCTGGGAAAAATTAGTTTGTCATAAAATGCTATTTTATTTTTTCACCCACAACAATATACTTATCTCATGTTTATAATATTCACCAAAAGAATACAATATTTCTTTTTATTTATTCAAATCAGCATCATGTTTTATATTTTGTCTTGCACCACAATCATCTATACATTCAAAATTATTTTCATATCAATTTTTATCTACACTGTAAAAAATGGGGTGTTCCACTACACCTTTAATGGGGTGTAGTGGAACACTTCTGTATTGTGGGGTGTTGTGCTACACTCTGAAGTGTTTGGTAACACTGTGGAGTGTAGCATGACACCCTTATAAGCTATAGTGACTTTACTACACTTCTGTGGAGTGTATCAGTACGCCCATGCAGACTTGCTACTTTAAGAGGTGTTCAACTACTGACACAGTGGTAGGAACTAGCTAGTGGGCTGACTACAACTTTGGCCAGTTTGTTGATGGAAATAATTATTGAATGTTTACAATTAATGTGCATATCATTATGCTGGTCTTATGTGGTTCACAATTTAGTGGGCAAGATTCTATAAAGTACACTTTATGCATCATTGTGCAAGCTATATTCATAGTGGCTAGCTTTACTAATTTCAATTTAATGTTTTTATTCACAGCACTAACAACGAGGAAGCTGAAGAGCTTAAAGTTCTAATGAAGAATTTCAAGGCCTGCTTGGTAGCTAAGTTTGAGAACAACACAGCTAAATATGTATATGTGAAGGAGACAATTAAATAAAACCTGAGATTGCATTTCTGCTATGCAGCTTACATCTTAATAATATGGTAAAAGTGTCAACGCAATTCAAGAAAGTAAAAACAGCATTTGTCTTTGCACAAATCAACTTACCATAGCAATTGAAAAGGTGACGCTTTACCGAACCACTTTGAGAAGCCGTTTAAGATGAAACAGTTGTAAACCCCTTTACCCAATTAATTGATTAGCACAGTTGCGTACAACCCTTGAATATGAACTCGAAACAAACTATATATTAGTTGTAAGACACTAGGATCATCCGTGCATTGGGTAACAAGCTGTAAGTCAACCGCTTTTGGTTTGTGTAGGCTTTACTCACTGTTCTGTCACGGTGTTGCTACCAAAACTGAGTTCAGTAATCTAGCTTTTTTTTTTCTTTTTTTAATTAAATATATACAATACAATACAATACAAAATAATATAAACTGAGTTACAGTCAAAAAGCAAATGAAATTAAATCAGTTTAGATGTGCTTCTGAGGTCACCGGTCTACTGCTGGTATTCTTACAGCATGTCCAATGGATGATCTGGCTCGAATGGCTTGGATAGAGGACCGTAGAAGAGAAAAGGATAGGCGGCATCGTAACCATTGAAGAGTACTGCTATAACTGTGTTCCCACTTATTGGCGAGCATGGACGCTAAATTTTTTATAGAATATATTGGCTTCCTTTGCTATGCCACCGGTAGTAGAGAGTACAACTGGTGTGAATGTGGCGTGTTCCACTTCTCTAATTCTCTCCTCATATGCCCGTTTCTTGGCTTGTTCGAGCTTCCTATACACCATTTGCATGTCTGAATGTTTGTTGGAAGGGGCATAGGGGTTGAATACCCTTACATCAAAATATGTTCTTTCGTGATTGCCGCCCCAAACACCGTTTGCTGCAATGTCGAGTCTTGCTCCTGGCTGTGAGTTAGCAGTCGCACCATTCAGTTCTTCAAACATGGGCTGAAGGCCAGGCTCAATACATACATCCTTGCACACCTCAGTTAAGAGTGTTGCTGTCAAATTCCGTATTTCGTTGTGTCTTATGGATGGAAACCCCCCTTTGGGGCATGAAAGGGCATGCTCAACTGAGAAGACGGCCCCACATGTACATTTAGCTGGTAGTCTCCCAGGGGTGTCCAGCCATAGCGCAGTGCGAGGGCGTCGTGAAATGCACCCCTGTGTAGAGCGGAGCCGTGTTCCATTAGTGGGAGCACTGTCAGCCAGGTTTATGATCCTTTTTCCTTTGCTAGGTTCACTGCTCTCTTCTGGCTGGCAGATAGCAATTTCATGAGGTCTTCTGCATCCTTTGAGTTTTCTTCCAAGATATGTGTCCTCACCCTATTCTTGGATTTGAGTTGCTGAGCGATAATATCAAGTCCATATTCATCGTCCTGTGATAGGATGTGAGTGCAAAGAGAGGAGATAATCATTAAGGAGTGGTGGTATTCCTTGCAGGCACGTTTGGAAGGGATGGTGATTTAGCTATAAAGTAGCTAATAGTAGCCCCGTAGCTCAACGCAAAAAAAGCTACATAATAAAGCGAGGGGACGGCGAGACCCTTTACCAACCTAGAACCTCTACACTCGATTAGCGGTTGGTAAAGGGATTGGGTACATGAGACTAACTTTTCATTATGGCGGTTCGGTTAAATGAAAGTATCTCTCTCAGCTTTCAAGAGTAAGTTAAAAGCTTTGCACCCCTTAAAAAAAGTAATGCCAATCTAGTAATACTCTCGTGATGTGGGAGAGGAGGACTGTCTAATAATTCTGTACATTAGTTTCGTAAGTAGCTTGAGACAAATAGTGTGTACAAGGTGCCTGTTTGAGTTTGCTAGTATGTAAGTCTGACAAAAATGAAAACTGGTTGTTTGCTATGTAAACTTGACATGAGTCATCTTCAGTGGTTTCACAAGACAGCTGCATTAGGCTTGTATGTTTGTCCCCCCTCCATCTAATCCTATCATTAGTTAGCAAGTGTCTAAAGGGTACTACTTGTCACTTACTCGTAATAATATCAGTGAAATTAAAAATTCGCTCACCTAATAGCTAGACTAGCTAAATGGAATGGCGGTACAACTATAAAAATTGAATGGAATCATATAGCTATTATATCCATGTAATTTTTATACAGCAGGACCACAACTGTATTATCTTGTCCAGTAGTGATGACATTTCCCATTGGCTTATTTTGCAGGTAGCAACATGCTGCTGATGTATCAATGCCAGTCAATACAAGATGTTGGCGAAACAAGTGTCATGAAGTAAGTTGATAACGGGTGTGAACATAACCAGGCCTCATCCCTAATAGTGATAATGTTGGTGGCCCTGCCTCTTTTATTGTCTAGGTACTAATCTTTCCAGGTTTTTTTTTTTTTGTTTGTTTGTTTTTGTTTTGGGGCACGACTTAGGTTCACCTGCATTGAGTCTACCACACTGGATTTATGTCCAAACCAAAAAGTTGAAGACTTACTGATATTCTCCTATTACATAGTTGTTACAGGGTGGGCATTATTAGGGTAAACTTGTAGTTGTGCGTTCCCTGGCTGCTTTGGCTGTCTCTTTAGCCTATGGCTTTGACCCATTCTTGGTTGATGCTCACACTTTGCTGGCAAGTCTATACATGCTTTTTATTAGTGACAGTCTCATTGCACTGCTTATCTGCTGATGCTATCCCTTACCTTATGACCTTACCATGCACCCTTCACTTGGCTATTCTTTTGTACTAGACCTTCCCTAGCATCCTCAAGTTGTCCTCCAGCTCCCACTCTTTGGGCCCTAATAACACTAGAGTTGAAACAAGTAGGAAAGTGTTGGTTGGCCTGTGCTGTTGCATATAGAACAGAGATATTATAAAGTATCAAGTATCATAGTTGCTGAGGCTAGTGGTTCTGTAGTATGCAATGATATTGGTGCCATTGGCGCTGAGGGTTCACACCTTTGGTGCTTCATTAGCTTGGCTTGATAACTAATTTTCTTTTCCATTAGAATTAATATTGTCATAACCTTTTCTTCTTTTTTTTCATTTCCTAGATTTCATGGTGCTTGGGCTGCTGCTATCTGTACTGAGGTTCTGGTGTTCTTGATTGAGGAAGAGAATAATGGTAAGTCTCTAGGCATGCACTACTGTTATCATTGTACATACACGTACTAATACTAACACTGCATTCACGAAGTAGTACTGCACACGAAGTGCTAACACTGTGCACGCACATAGTACTAACACTGTGCATGCACGTAGTACTATTACTGTGCACGCACATAGTGCTAACACTGTGCACACACATAGTGCTAACACTTTGCACACACATAGTGCTAACACTGTGCATGCACATAGTGCTAACACTGTGCACACACGTAGTACTATTACTGTGCACACACATAGTGCTAACACTGTGCACACACATAGTGCTAACACTCCACGCACGTAGTACTATTACTGTGCACGCACATAGTGCTAACACTGTGCACACACATAGTGCTAACACTGTGCACACACATAGTACTATTACTGTGCACGCACATAGTGCTAGCACTGTGCATGCACACACATAGTGCTAGCACTGTGCACACACATAGTACTAACACTGTGCACACACATAGTGCTAGCACTGTGCATGCACGTAGTGCTAGCACTGTGCACACACATAGTACTAACACTGTGCACACACATAGTGCTAACACTGTGCATGCACGTAGTGCTAGCACTGTGCATGCACGTAATACTATGCACGCACATAGTACTAACACTGTGCACACACATAGTGCTAGGACTGTGCACAAACATAGTACTAACACTGTGCATGCACGTAGTGCTAACACTTTGCATGCATGTAGTACTATTACTGTGCACGCACATAGTGCTAGCACTGTGCATGCACGTGGTACTAACACTGCACGCACATAGTGCTAACACTGTGCACACACATAGTGCTAGCACTGTGCACACACATAGTACTAACACTGCACACACATAGTGCTAGCACTGTACATGCACGTAGTACTAACACTGTGCATGCACGTAGTGCTAGCACTGTGCACGCACGTAGTGCTAACACTTTGCATGCACGTAGTACTATTACTGTGCACGCACATAGTGCTAGCACTTTGCATGCACGTAGTACTATTACTGTGCACGCACATAGTGCTAACACTCCACGCACGTAGTACTATTACTGTGCACGCACATAGTGCTAGCACTGCACGCACGTAGTACTAACACTGTGTACACACATAGTGCTAGCACTGTGCACGCACGTAGTACTATTACTGTGCACGCACATAGTGCTAGGACTGTGTACAAACATAGTACTAACACTGTGCACACACATAGTGCTAGCACTGTGCACACACATAGTACTAACACTGTGCATGCACGTAGTGCTAACACTTTGCATGCATGTAGTACTATTACTGTGCACGCACATAGTGCTAGCACTTTGCATGCACATAGTGCTAGCACTGTGCATGCACGTGGTACTAACACTGCACGCACATAGTGCTAACACTGTGCACACACATAGTGCTAGCACTGTGCACACACATAGTACTAACACTGTGCACACACATAGTGCTAGCACTGTACATGCATGTAGTACTAACACTGTGCATGCACGTAGTGCTAGCACTGTGCACGCACGTAGTGCTAACACTTTGCATGCATGTAGTACTATTACTGTGCACGCACGTAGTGCTAGCACTGTGCACGCACGTAGTGCTAACACTTTGCATGCACGTAGTACTATTACTGTGCACGCACGTAGTGCTAGCACTGTGCACGCACGTAGTGCTAACACTTTGCATGCACGTAGTACTATTACTGTGCACGCACATAGTGCTAGCACTTTGCATGCACGTAGTACTATTACTGTGCACGCACATAGTGCTAGCACTGCACGCACGTAGTACTAACACTGCACGCACGTAGTACTAACACTGTGCACACACATAGTGCTAGCACTGTGCACGCACGTAGTACTATTACTGTGCACGCACATAGTGCTAGCACTGTGCATGCACATAGTGCTAGCACTGTGCATGCACATAGTGCTAGCACTGTGCATGCACGTAGTACTATTACTGTGCACGCACATAGTGCTAGCACTGCACGCACGTAGTACTAACACTGTGCACACACATAGTGCTAGCACTGTGCACGCACGTAGTACTATTACTGTGCACGCACATAGTGCTAGCACTGCACGCACGTAGTACTAACACTGTGCACACACATAGTGCTAGCACTGTGCACGCACGTAGTACTATTACTGTGCACGCACATAGTGCTAACATTGTGCATGCACGTAGTACTATTACTGTGCACGCATATAGTGCTAACATTGTGCATGCACGTAGTACTATTACTGTGCACGCACATAGTGCTAGCACTTTGCATGCACGTAGTACTATTACTGTGCACGCACATAGTGCTAGTACTGTGCACGCACGTAGTACTATTACTGTGCACGCACATAGTACTAGCACTGCACGCACGTAGTACTAACACTGTGCACACACATAGTGCTAGCACTGTGCACGCACGTAGTACTATTACTGTGCACGCACGTAGTACTATTACTGTGCACGCACATAGTGCTAACATTGTGCATGCACGTAGTACTATTACTGTGCACGCATATAGTGCTAGCACTGTGCATGCACGTAGTACTATTACTGTGCACGCACATAGTGCTAGTACTGTGCACGCACGTAGTACTATTACTGTGCACGCACGTAGTACTAACACTGTGCACGCACGTAGTACTATTACTGTGCACGCACATAGTGCTAACACTGTGCACGCACATAGTACTATTACTGTGCACGCACATAGTACTAACACTGCACACACATAGTGCTAGCACTTTGCACGCACGTAGTACTATTACTGTGCACGCACATAGTGCTAGTACTGTGCACGCACGTAGTACTAACACTGTGCATGCACGTAGTACTATTACTGTGCACGCACATAGTGCTAGCACTGTGCACACACATAGTGCTAGCACTTTGCATGCACGTAGTACTATTACTGTGCACGCACATAGTGCTAACACTGTGCACACACATAGTGCTAGCACTGTGCACGCACGTAGTACTATTACTGTGCACGCACATAGTGCTAGTACTGTGCACGCACGTAGTACTAACACTGCATGCACGTAGTACTATTGCTGTGCACGCACATAGTGCTAGCACTGTGCACACACATAGTGCTAGCACTTTGCATGCACGTAGTACTATTACTGTGCACGCACATAGTGCTAACACTGTGCACACACATAGTGCTAGCACTTTGCATGCACGTAGTACTATTACTGTGCACGCACATAGTGCTAGCACTGTGCACGCACGTAGTACTATTACTGTGCACGCACGTAGTACTATTACTGTGCACGCACATAGTGCTAGCACTTTGCATGCACGTAGTACTATTACTGTGCACGCACATAGTACTAACACTGTGCACGCATGTAGTACTATTACTGTGCACGCATATAGTGCTAACACTGTGCACGTACATAGTGCTAGTACTGTGCACGCATATAGTGCTAACACTTTGCATGCACGTAGTACTATTACTGTGCACGCACATTGTACTAGTACTGTGCACGCATGTAGTACTATTACTGTGCACACACATAGTGCTAGCACTGTGCACACACATAGTGCTAGCACTGTGCATGCACGTAGTACTATTACTGTGCACGCACATAGTGCTAGCACTTTGCATGCACGTAGTACTATTACTGTGCACGCACATAGTGCTAGCACTGTGCACGCACATAGTACTAACACTGTGCATGCATGTAGTACTATTACTGTGCACGCATATAGTGCTAACACTGTGCACGCACATAGTGCTAGCACTGTGCATGCATATAGTGCTAACACTTTGCATGCACGTAGTACTATATAGTGCTAACACTTTGCATGCACGTAGTACTAACACTGTGCATGCATGTAGTACTATTACTGTGCACGCATATAGTGCTAACACTGTGCACGCACATAGTGCTAGCACTGTGCACGCATATAGTGCTAACACTTTGCATGCACGTAGTACTATTACTGTGCACACACATAGGTAATATAATTTACAAGTCTCACCTGGGATGAACTAATAGTCTCTTCTATCATTGTGTTAACATGAACTTGATTTCACACTGCACGTACATACATAGTGTCTTCTTCAGTTGTACAAGTATAACTTACTATGAAGTATCTGTATTTGCTAAGGAGCTTATATTTGCAATACTTCTAAAGTATTTTGACCCCAACTCTGATGTCTTTTCCACATTATATTGGGCAATATAAGTAACCATCACATACAGGGCTAGCAGAAATGCAATGATTTGATGTTGGCCATTACATTGAAAGTGACCTTTCTTAGCATATACATAGCTAGCTACACTCAACCCACTATGTACCACATATAGATGGGCATTAATTAGGACTGCACATGCCCTATTAATTGCCTTATTTAATTGTGTGATGTGCTGTGACATTTGCCCTGTGATTGGCTCTGCTACCAACATATACATGCATATATTTCTTACAGGGATGGAGCTGTAGTCCAGGGAGCCATACAATGTCTACAGGACCTAACATGCAGATCAGCTCTCTTTAAAGTCTCCATTGCTTGACTGTGGGCGGGTTGTCTGCTTACTCCACAGAGTCCTTTCCATCTAGTGAGTGACCTAAACTCAATACATGATAATTGAATTGTACCTACATTTAGTTGTTGATTTATGTTTTGTTTTGTTGTTGTTGTTTTTTCCTTACTTTATTAATTAAATGGACATCGTATTGTCCATTTGATGGCCTAATATAAAGGACCGTCATGCAGGGTTTCATGCGTGATTTTCACTGGGGGTGGGAGACACTGTGTAATTAACCATGTGTCCACTTCATTAGGTCACCATGTGTCCACTTCACTATGTCACCATGTGTCCACTTCATTAGGTCACCATGTGTCCACTTCATTAGGTCACCATGTGTCCACTTCATTAGGTCACCATGGTGTCCACTTCATTAGGTCACCATGGTGTCCACTTCATTAGGTCACCATGGTGTCCACTTCATTAGGTCACCATGTGTCCACTTCATTAGGTCACCATGTGTCCACTTCATTAGGCCACCATGTGTCCACTTCATTAGGCCACCATGTGTCCACTTCATTAGGTCACCATGTGTCCACTTCATTAGGTCACCATGTGTCCACTTCATTAGGCCACCATGTGTCCACTTCATTAGGTCACCATGGTGTCCACTTCATTAGGTCACCATGGTGTCCACTTCATTAGGTCACCATGTGTCCACTTCATTAGGTCACCATGTGTCCACTTCATTAGGTCACCATGTGTCCACTTCATTAGGCCACCATGGTGTCCACTTCATTAGGTCACCATGTGTCCACTTCACTAGGTCACCATGTGTCCACTTCACTAGGTCACCATGGTCCACGTTCACACCATGTGTAGGTTCACTTAGGCACCATGTGTCCACTCACTAGGTCACCATACTTCACTAGGTCCCATGTGTCCACTTCATGTGGGTCACCATGTGTCCACTTCATTAGGTAACCTTTGTCCACTTCATTAGGTCACCATGTGTCACTTCATTAGGTCGCCATGTGTCCACTTCACTAGGTCATGTGTCAACTTCATAGGTCACCATGTGTCCACTTCACTAGGTCACCATGTGTCCACTTCATTAGGTAACCATGTGTCCACTTCACTAGGTCACCATGTGTCCACTTCACTAGGTCACCATGTGTCCACTTCACATGTGTCCAGGTCACCATGGTGTCCACTTCATAGGTCACCATGTGTCCACTTCACTAGGTCACCATGTGTCCACTTCACTAGGTCACCATGTGTCCACTTCATTAGGTCACCATGTGTCCACTTCATTAGGTCACCATGTGTCCATTTCATTAGGTCACCATGTGTCCACTTCATTAGGTCGCCATGTGTCCACTTCACTAGGTTGCCATGTGTCCACTTCACTAGGTCGCCATGTGTCCACTTCACTAGGTCGCCATGTGTCCATTTCACTAGGTCACCATGTGTCCACTTCATTAGGTCACCATGTGTCTACTTGATTAGGTCACCATGGTGTCCACTTCACTAGGGTCACCCATGTGTCCACTTCATTAGGTCACCATGTGTCCATTCATTAGGTCACCATGGTGTCCACTTCATTAGGTCACCATGTGTCCACTTCATTATGTCACCATGTTGTCCAAACTTCACTAGGTCACCATGTGTCCACTCACTAAGTTCAACCATGGTGTCCACTTCACTAGTCACCTGTGTCCCACTTCACACTAGGTCACCATGTGTCCCTTCACTAGGTCCCATGTGGTCCACTTCATTAGGTCACCATGGTGTCCACTTCATTAGGTCCACCATGTGTCCACTTCATTAGGTAACCATGTGTCCACTCATTAGGTCACCCATGTTTCCACTTCATTAGGTCACCATGTGTCCACTTCATTAGGTCACCATGTGTCCACTTCACTAGGTCACTATGGTGTCCACTTCACTAGGTCACCATGTGTCCACTTCACTAGGTCACCATGTGTCCACTTCACTAGGTCACCATGTGTCCACTTCATTAGGTCACCATCTGTCCACTTCATTAGGTCACCATGTGTCCACTTCATTAGGTCACCATGTGTCCACTTCATTAGGTCACCATGTGTCCACTTCATTAGGTCACCATGTGTCCACTTCATTAGGTCACCATGTGTCCACTTCATTAGGTCACCATGGTGTCCACTTCACTAGGTCACCATGTGTCCACTTCACTAGGTCACCATGTGTCCACTTCACTAGGTCACCATGTGTCCACTTCATTAGGTCACCATCTGTCCACTTCATTAGGCCACCATGTGTCCACTTCATTAGGTCACCATGGTGTCCACTTCATTAGGCCACCATGTGTCCACTTCATTAGGCCACCATGTGTCCACTTCACTAGGTCACCATGGTGTCCACTTCACTAGGTCACCATGTGTCCACTTCATTAGGTCACCATGTGTCCACTTCATTAGGTCACCATGTGTCCACTTTCATTAGGTCACCATGTGTCCACTTCACTAGGTCACCATGTGTCCACTTCACTAGGTCACCATGTGTCCACTTCACTAGGTCACCATGTGTCCACTTCACTAGGTCACCATGTGTCCACTTCACTAGGTCACCATGGTGTCCACTTCATTAGGTCACCATGGTGTCCACTTCATTAGGTCACCATGTGTCCACTTCACTACGTCACCATGTGTCCACTTCATTAGGTCACCATGTGTCCACTTCATTAGATCACCATGTGTCCACTTCACTATGTCACCATGGTGTCCACTTCATTAGGTCACCATGTGTCCACTTCATTAGGTCACCATGTGTCCACTTCATTAGGCCACCATGTGTCCACTTCACTAGGTCACCATGTGTCCACTTCACTAGGTCACCATGGTGTCCACTTCATTAGGTCACCATGTGTCCACTTCATTAGGTCACCATGTGTCCACTTCATTAGGTCACCATGTGTCCACTTCATTAGGCCACCATGCGTCCACTTCATGAGGTCACCATGTGTCCACTTCATATGGTCACCATGTGTCCACTTCACTATGTCACCATGGTGTCCACTTCATTAGGCCACCATGTGTCCACTTCACTATGTCACCATGTGTCCACTTCATTAGGCCACCATGTGTCCACTTCACTATGTCACCATGTGTCCACTTCATTAGGTCACCATGGTGTCCACTTCATTAGGTCACCATGTGTCCACTTCATATGGTCACCATGTGTCCACTTCACTAGGTCACCATGTGTCCACTTCACTAGGTCACCATGTGTCCACTTCACTAGGTCACCATGTGTTCACTTCATTAGGTCACCATGTGTCCACTTCATTAGGTCACCATGTGTCCACTTCATTAGGTCACCATGTGTCCACTTCACTATGTCACCATGTGTCCACTTCACTATGTCACCATGGTGTCCACTTCATC
>WLWD01003788.1_pt1 | contig 17585 bp, 11 predicted proteins | sample 6712731 | NCBI WGS metagenome assembly WLWD01 (sample SAMN12718690, study PRJNA576275) | sponge metagenome | isolation source: marine sponge | host: Mycale hentscheli | place: New Zealand: South Island, Marlborough, Capsize Point | collected 2014-11-01
GGAAGGCTTATGGAATATTACTGTGACTGGCTATAGAACAAAACAGATTTGCAGTGCATCTTGAAGTACAATAATTATCACTTTAGTAATTTCATGTTCACTAATAGTCCTTTTCTTTATAGAAAAAATAACACAGCAATTATTTCTTGTCCCCTGCTGCTTGCATCCAGCAAGTTCTGCATTAACAAAAATATAGACAGAAACAGTGAAGATGTGGGGAGAAGTGAAGTTAAGAGGCAAATGGCAGGAGAGAAAATGTTGAGCCAGCATGACATAAAAGATGAGAGTGAATACATTTCAATAGATAAATATTATAATATTCTGAGAGTAGACACATTTCAACAATATCTTGTTGAAATCATTATGAGGCAGCAAGAATTGGTAGGCAGAATATTTCTATTCACAAATTTTGAAAATAGGTGATAAGTTAATTCAATTTATCCCAACTCCAGTGTGCGTAAATCAGTTACAATTTAGTTGGTGAGCAAGTGAAGCAAGCAAGACACTATACAGTGGTGGGTGTCAAACTGAGAATCTGGGATATTCTATTGTATATATATGTGTGGACGTACATATTATGTCATTTTGTACTTTGGCCCTTGTGTTTTTGTGTTTGCTTGGTGTTTGACCCCGTCCCCATACTCCACTAAACGGAAGCATTTGGTTTATCGATCTTTACCTGTTTCATCAATATTGTTTATCCCTTTAAATTAGGTTGTGTCTGACATATCTGATATTTGGGGATGTACTTAAGGCTTACAAAGTTAGGAGTTCATATTCTGTTTGAATTAGCAGCTACTGCTTAGCTAAAGAATAGCACAACATAAATATCTACTAAATAAACATATTAGCTGCCTTTACACAGCTTTTTCTGCTTCTAAGCAAGTTACCATTTAGGGTAAGACAGAGTGGTAATTCCTCAGAAATGTATGTTGTTGTTTTTTGTTTGTTTTAGATGAAGCTATCTACTATAGTTAATGGATGCATAGCTACTTGTAGGGACTAAATAGACTGAACGATGCCTTTTAAAACTAGGTGAACAGGATCCAAGCAGACTAAATGAATGTAGCTCATTGCTACTTTTAAAACTAGGTGAACAGGATCCAAGCAGACTAAATGAATGCAGCTCATTGCTACTTTTAAAACTAGGTGAACAGGATCCAAGCAGACTAAATGAATGCAGCTCATTGCTACTTTAAAACTAGGTGAACAGGATCCAAGCAGACTAAATGAATGCAGCTCATTGCTACTTTTAAAACTAGGTGAACAGGATCCAAGCAGACTAAATGAATGCAGCTCATTGCTACTTTTAAAACTAGGTGAACAGGATCCAAGCAGACTAAATGAATACAGCTCATTGCTACTTTTAAAACTAGGAGAACAGGATCCAAGCAGACTAAATGAATGTAGCTCATTGCTACTTTTAAAACTAGGCGAACAGGATCCAAGCAGACTAAATGAATGCAGCTCATTGCTACTTTTAAAACTAGGTGAACAGGATCCAAGCAGACTAAATGAATGCAGCTCATTGCTACTTTTAAAACTAGGTGAACAGAATCCAAGCATACTAAATGAATGCAGCTCATTGCTACTTTTAAAACTAGGTGAACAGTTTCCAAGCAGACTCAATGAATGTAGCTCATTGCTACTTTTAAAACTGGGAACAGGATCAAGCATACTAAATGAATGTGCTCATTGCTACTTTTAAAAACTATGTGAACAGGATCCAGCAGACTAAATGAATGCAGGCTCATTGCTACTTTTAAAACTAGGTAACAGGATCCAAGCAGCTAAGAATGCCGCTTCATTGCTACTTTTAAAACTAGGTGAACAGGATCCAAGCAGACTCAATGAATGCAGCTCATTGCTACTTTTAAAACTAGGTGAACAGGATCCAAGCAGACTAAATGAATGCAGCTCATTGCTACTTTTAAAACTAGGTGAACAGGATCCAAGCAGACTAAATAAATGCAGCTCATTGCTACTTTTAAAACTAGGTGAACAGGATCCAAGCAGACTCAATGAATGCAGCTCATTGCTACTTTTAAAACTAGGTGAACAGGATCCAAGCAGACTAAATGAATGTAGCTCATTGCTACTTTTAAAACTAGGTGAACAGGATCCAAACAGACTAAAGGAATGTAGCTCATTGCTACTTTTAAACTAGGTGAACAGGATCCAAGCAGACTAAATGAATGTGGCTCATTGCTACTTTTAAAACTAGGTGAACAGGATCCAAGCAGACTAAATGAATGTGGCTCATTGCTACTTTTAAAACTAGGTGAACCGGATCCAAGCAGACTAAATGAATGCAGCTCATTGCTACTTTTAAAACTAGGTGAACAGGATCCAAGCAGACTAAATGAATGCAGCTCATTGCTACTTTTAAAACTAGGTGAACAGGATCCAAGCAGATTAAATGAATGTAGCTCATTGCTACTTTTAAAACTAGGTGAACAGGATCCAAGCAGACTAAATCAATGCAGCTCATTGCTACTTTTAAAACTAGGTGAACAGGATCCAAGCAGACTAAATGAATGTGGCTCATTGCTACTTTTAAAACTAGGTGAACAGGATCCAAGCAGACTCAATGAATGTAGCTCATTGCTACTTTTAAAACTAGGTGAACAGGATCCAAGCAGACTAAATGAATGTAGCTCATTGCTACTTTTAAAACTTTTACCAAATTCTACTTTGTTTGATTAAACTAGTGCACAATGGGTCCTCGCCATTTGTGCTGAAACACATCACTAGTTAAGAAATATTCATAGGATCATTCTTTGGAATGTAAAAGCTTTCATTGTTTACTGTATTTAATAATTAACAATTGGATTTCGGCTTACCGTTATGTATTTAAGCATGAACAAAACTATTTACCTCACCTCGGTGCTTCTTTCTTAGCCTTCTCATGTTCTTAATTGTTTAACAGACATTTTAGTACAATAGAAGATGAAAAGAGTCTAGTGGCAGTCATGGGAACTTCAAATAGTTTTTTTTAAACATATGAAAGAGAAAATATCTGTCAAGTACTTCATACTTTGTGAAATCTTGTTAATTACTTTTTGTTGTGGTTGTCAACTTCAAAGCTTATAGTTGGTATATATGGCACACCATGGATTAAAGAATTATAACAGTATTGGAAATGGATCAAGTGTGCCCATGGAAACTGTACAAATCGCTAATCTCAGGCGTGTAGCATTTGTTACATTCATTGGCGGTTGGCAAAGCTGGTTACCTGTCTACCCAGAGCTGCATAAGGCAAGCTAACTCAGGGAATGACTACTTCTAGGTTACTGGATATATTCTAATGTACAAAAAGTATTGTGCTTGAAAGAATTACTACCCTTTGCAGTCATTCGACCAAAACTGTTACAATCCCTTTAACTGACTGGACTAAAGTGCAGGTTTGAAGCCAAACTGGTCCTAAATAACCACTATACACCATTTTGAACCATTTCAATGGTCATAGTATCTTAAATTAAAGTGTGTAGTGTTTGTGTTAAATTTTCTTTGCTAGATAGCCAACTGATACTGATACAATAATAACAATTGAATTGTGTGTGTGTAATGTGCTAATTAATGCAATAAGAATTATTATTCTAATTGCTTATATTTATTGTTATGGTATAGGGTTATGCCTAGAAAGTTTACATTTAATCAGCGTAAGAGATCCATTTAAACTTAAACTTATTCATGTATACTGTAATAATGCAACTGAGCATCCTTGAACATTAATTACTCAATTACATTGTGATCATCCATGAATAGTGCACAATTACTTTCTTGCAAAGAATATTAAACAGTTTTATGTGCTCTCTATTGAATATACTTCTAGAAGATTAGTAAAATACATATTGCTGACCCCAACTTAATTCAGGTCTTAATGGCACGTACTGCAGATATTTCGGTCTCTGTGGCACTAGCTATCATTTTAAACTCAGCAGAAGAAAATAGAGGAAGCTGCAAACAAATCAGATACATGCGTATTGTTACAGCGCCCATTTTGTATTGGCTACTGGGCATTTCCAATAGTGGTAAATTATTTTATCAATGGGCACACTGAATGTCTTCATGGTACTTCAGATGTTCCCGAGTATGATAAATGAAATTACTTGAATGGACTTTCATTTAAGTTACCAGCAACCATTCCAACCCTTTACATACATTGCAGGCTATCAGGAAGTGTCTTCATTATTATAACCATCATTTTCTAGTACTTCTGTGTTGCAGTAGATTCCACGATGATATAAGTTATAATAACTACAGAATAAAGCAATTATACGATAGCAACTTTAATATAAACAATATTAATACATGCTTGAAATTTAGAGAATGTATTTTTTACCAATTAAACAGAAAAAAAAATATATGTATATAAATATCTTCTTACAACCACAATTGTTAACACTAAGCATGTAGCATGAGAGGGTTATTGTAATCACTTTGTAAGTCAGTCATGCAGTCTGGCAGTCACTTCACAATGAATCTAAAAATTGGTGACCATCAGAATATTGAAGTAGAATTCAAACTATTGTACTAAGTTTCTTTAATGTGCCAGACAATTGTTAATACATTACATAACTTGCACACTGCATGTCATGATTGTGTGGAAAATAAGTTGAGATTACAACAGTGGCTTCTATGGCTTTAGTGACTGAGTAGTTGAATTACTGCTATTCTTTTAATGAAACACATTCCTTGAATGAAACAACACAGGACTGAACCCTTAGCACTATTACACACTAGAAAGTTATTACTAAATATTTTATCAGACCTAATGAATAATTTACCACACAAAAGCTTATGATCACTGCCAAAAAACAAAAACATTTTCCGGATAGTTATGTTGAAAGAAAAAAGTAATTCTGGCACATTACATAGTTATATACTCTTTCCATGTTCTGAAAGTCACCATTTTATAAACTAGTTGTTAAGTGACAAGCCAACCTACTGACAAACCCAACACACACAGTTTGGAGAGGAAATGTAGTGTTTTCATTATTTTGTTTGTAATTTGAACCTAATTACATAATACAAAATTGAGAGATCACTTTTTTAGTTTTGTCTGTTAATTTCTAATGGCAGATATTCTCCTTGAACAAATCATAACATAAAAGATGAAGTACATAATAATCATTAATTAGTTTTAGCATTTTATATTTTCGAGTTGTTAAAAGTCAACATTTCCTGTTTTCATGTTTCTTTACAGATGTATTGCCCCCAACGATATCTTCATCAGTGACTGCTACATCAGCTACTCTGTCCTTCTCTCAACCTACCAATAGTTTATCAGTAGATATGTACACAGTTACATTGACTGGTACTACTTGTAATGAAGTCCCTACTAGAACAGGAACTACTACCAGTAACTCAGTAACTATTGGTAACCTGAAGGCTGGTATTCGATACTCTGTAGCTGCTGTTGGTAGAAATAATTTGGCAGCATTAGAAGGCACTGGAAGTGCAACTCTGACTACAAGTGAGGCAGGTAATCATATTCAGAGTAATTATTCACTCAACAAACAAGTCATTTACAAAATTGATCCAATAATTAATTAAGTCATATGACATAATTATCACATTGATACAGCTCCTAGCGGCAGTCCTGGTGCACCAGCATCTAGTGCTACTACATCAACTAGTATCACCATCACATGGACTGAGATAGCATGTCTAGGCAGGAATGGAGTGATCACTGGATATACTATTAGATATGGACCTGTTAACACTTTACCTACAACAATAGATCATACATCTACTGATAGAAGTAGAGTAATATCTGGTCTGACACCCTTTACCAACTACACTGTCTCAGTGAGAGGAGTGAATATTGCAGGAGGTGGAGGCTATTCTAGAGAGGCTGTCATAAGGACGGATGAAGATAGTGAGTGTATTAAGTTCATTGTATGTAATTAAATCTAAGACAAGATTATTACCCAAAACATTTTTCTTAGCTTCTTGGAGTATATTGCAATATTATTATAGATAGTAAAGAGTTAGGTACAGGATTGATTTCTTATAACTAATTAGATTACAATTATCACGTTCTGACCCTTCATAAAAACTAGATTGAAACTTTCTCACCTAAAGGGGTCTGGAAAAAAGCAAAGGAAAAATGTGAAAAAATCTTAGTTGTCACCGGAGATTGAACCCAGGGCCACTGGCTTTAACCACCAGTGCTCTAACCACTGAGCTACCACAACCCTCGACTTCCAAGACTCTCACATTTTTCCTTTGCTTTTTTCCAGACCCCTGTGGGGGACGGAACTGCAATCAACGTAAACGAAGTCTTAGTCGATCGAATCCCGTCGGTAGTCGCCACCAGAGTCCGTAGCGTGGCTGATATCCCGCAGGTACGCGTAGGCTCTCAATTGCACTTTAAGTTAGTTTAATCAAAAGTCTATGCACTGGTCAGGGACACAGCTAGCACAAAATAAAATAAAAGACAGACTGAGCAAACACGAGACACACGCACATAATAATGTTCAACATTGAGGCCACCGCGCATGAGCAGACAGGCCCAACTGTGATCGACCCTTTACCATAGCGGGAATATACAATGACACAAAACTCAACAAATGACATGACACAAAAGTAATAATCTTCTTTCTTCCTGATCTTCTTTACTTCTTCCTCACTCTGGAGGGAGGCCCCACAACCCCTTTAGGTGAGAAAGTGTCAATCTAGTTTTTATGAAGGGTCAGAACTTGATAATTGTGATGTTAAAGCCTTTTTAATCCACTCGTCTCCGGAGGGAGAGGGTGTTCTGACGGCACATAATTGGTGGTCTGTTGAGTATGAGACTGCGGCAAGCGGTATTACTCAACAGTATAAAGGGAAAATGTGAGAGTCTTGGAAGTCATGGGTTGTCGTAGCTCAGTGGTTAGAGCACTGGTGGCTGAAGCCAGTGGCCCTGGGTTCAAATCCCCGGCAACAACTAAGATTTTTTCACATTTTTCCTTTACTTTTTTTCAAGACCCCTTTAGGTGAGAAAGTGTCAATCTAACTAATTAGATAATAATCCAGTTTTCTTATAACTTACTGTCAATTGTTTTAGCACCTACTGCTGTCAGACATTTATCAGGAGAAGCACTGTTTTTTAGTATTATACTGACCTGGAGTGAGCCAGTCCCTCTCAATGGCATTCTCAACAGATACACTATCAGATACTCAGTGAATGGCAGCAGTGAGATAACTAACACAACAAGGGACACCACTTTCTCTATTACAGATCTCAACCCAAACACTGTAGTGTCTAATATCAGAGTCATAGCTGCTACAGGAGCAGGAGATGGTCCCCCTCAGATGTTATCTAACATTATAACTCTAGACAAACCATGTGAGTGTTATTTTGTTACTATTACTAGTGGTGTGCTTGAGCACAAATGGTGAGCGAGCCTAATACTACACCATTGTTAAACGTTTGGTTTTAACTTCTAACATTCAAGCTACTAAAAAAAATCGAGTTGTTAAATGACGTATTATACGGTAAAGGCATTCAATGCCATAGTAACCACTCCCCGCAACTGTTTGAATTGAAACAAAAAACAAGTCACGTTCTTTAAACTTTTTCTTTGGGATATTCTTAGTAATTGTTGTAACGCACAAAACTTTCACATAACTGAACATACTTACGCAAGACTTACCTTCGTGGTAAGTCTAGTAGACAATGAATACAGTGCAGTGCAGTAAATATGAGTACAAGTCAACAAAAATACAGTTGTTAGTAAAATATATATAATTTAAACAGTTTTAACCGATATAATAAATAAAGGCGTAATTCAAGCAACACTGAAACTTCCTAGGAAGAGGTGACTTCTCACATGAACACTTAAACTGCAAGAACATGCCCTGCTAGTTATCAATCAAAATTTAGATTGTGCCCCAAAATAATTTGGGGGAGGAGGTGGGGCTCAGTTACTCTAGCCCCTGACCTATAAACATGTCAAAATGCTCTGAGCATGAATAATCATTCTTGTGCATGAATAGCAAGCAAGCCAGCAGTCATAAAAGTAACTCATTATATACTTCATCTTTTTGATACTCCGGACTGATTTCCACCCTAGGTTAATTAAACTATGGAATACAGTAGACTTCTCTCTTGTTATGCTTAGCTAAGCCTTGTTCTTTTGCAGTTGTTATTATTGTTATTATTGTTATTGTTGTTATTGTTGTTATTGTTGTTATTGTGGTTATTGTTGTTATTATTGTTATTGTTGTTGTTGTTATTGTTATTGTTGTTATTGTTGTTATTGTTTTTGTTATTGTTATTGTTGTTTTAGCTGCACAATTACTTTCTTACTTCATTTTTCCAGTGTAAGAGTAGTTCTTGTAATATTGTAAAGATACAATGATTTAGTTTTTCTTGAAAGACAAGGTTGCATTCATTACATCAAGAGACTAGAATGAATAATATCATTAAAATACAATATTCATAAAAGTATTATTTCTGTCACTAATGTCAATGGCTGTATATATTTCATCATAGCAAATTAGAAAATATTAACTGTCTATTAACTATCCTAATCATTTTCCCTATTGGAATGGGTCTTCAATAGCAAGCACTTAGTACAACTTTTAAAATAAAGTTACTGCTGCATTATAATGGAAAAAATTTAGTTTGTGTGGGGGTGACAGAAAAGGAGAAAGATTCTACTCACGATACTAAAAATTGGATTGTGTGCAATCCATGCATTGTATGTATTATGTGTAATATACAATGTTGTATATATACGCTATAATATATGCTCAATTTTATTAATTAAGTAGTCTATCACATCAATGTATATTTTTTAGTTGCACTGAAATAGAAAAAGCTCTGTAATAATAGCAGTAGTGACATTCATCCTTTGTTATCTTAGCTCCAGTAGAGAATGTTGTAATTGAAGTCTTAACAAACATTACCGTGAGAGTTTCCTGGGACAGAGAACAAGTCATCACTGACTATGTAGTCTACTACTACAGACAGACTAACAATATACAGAGACCAGAACAGGAAATGAGTAAAGTGGTGTCATCATCTGAGAAGTCTGTCATTATTGATGGTTTGGTCAGTGGAGCAACATATGTATTCCAAGTGGTTGCTAGAGTTACTGCAGGAGACAAGTCAGTGTCTGGAAATAGGGCTGGATCAATTACATCCTCATTGATGACTCCTACTCAGAATGAATGTCCAGTTCAAAGGCATGGACAGTGTAAGTTAAAATATTATGTTACTATTTAAAATGATTGCAGAATACATATATATTTGTACCACGGTACGTTCAAACTGTCCAATCAGATTGCACAATTCGAGGTGAATACATTTCATACACACCGCCTGGACGGTGAATAAGTGAAACTTCCATCAACAATAGTTTTTTGTGTGTTTCCTATAGCCAAGAGCCATAGTACAAATCAATTGCACCACTCCAACACTGTCCTCGGGCCTTTGGCCCTTGATTGTGTAAACACCATACCAACCTCCACTTTGTGGTATATATATATATATAAGTTACACCACAAAGTGGAGGTTGGTATGGTATTACACAATCAAGGGCACACCAATAGTGGTTGTACAACCCAAAATCACTGTCTTAAAATAAATACATTTTTAAATAAATACATTTTTAAATAAATACAAATATAAAAAATAACATTAAACAAATTTAGGATTTTCCGAAAAAATGTTGGGGATCAAGAAAGGCAAAAGTCAAACTAAAACCCTCCCATGTGTTGGACAACTTCCAGAACTTATAAAGCCCTCCCATGTGTTGGACAACTTCCAGAACTTATAAAGCCCTCCCATGTGTTGGACAACTTCCAGAACTTATAAAGCCCTCCCATGTGTTGGACAACTTCCAGAACTTATAAAACCCTCCCATGTGTTGGACCACTTCCAGAACTTATAAAGCCCTCCCATGTGTTGGACCACTTCCAGAACTTATAAAGCCCTCCCATGTGTTGGACAACTTCCAGAACTTTTAAAGTTGACAAATGGCAAAGCAGTAATTATAGAATCACCTTTCTTAATTTAGGCAAGTTCATCTTTTGATTTAATACTTTGGCTTTAAAGGGCAACACTGAACTATTTTTTCAACATTCAAGATATCATATATACTTATGTTTCATCCACCTTACCTTCAGTTGGTGTACTGTCAGATGCTGGTGAATGTACCATTTGAGTTCTATTACAACGCTTGAGCTACTGGGTGTAACTTTATCCCTACACTACTAGCAGGGCCATGCATGTACCAATATTTTAACAAAAAGAGGGCATGTCTATTAATTTAATGCACTTTACCGGATCTCAACGCTGTTGTCGTCGATAGATAGCTAATATCGATCATTATGGAAGACATCAGGAGATTCCACCAGCCTGGTCCTTCTTAAGCCTGTTCCTTAGCCTGGTCCTTTGCCTAGTCCTTAGCCTGGTCCTTAGCCTGGTCCTTAGCCTGGTCCTTAGCCTGGTTTTTAGCCTGGTCCTTAGCCTGGTCCTTAGCCTGGTCCTTCCTAAGCGTTCTTTTGGGGAAATGAATGTAGTTCAGAGGAATTTCCAGCATTTTAATTTGCAAAGTGGCCATTTTTGCACACTAAGGGTCTGCCGATTTAATTATTGCAACACTTGAAAGTGTTTGAAGAAAATGAAGCTATGATTGCAACAAAAGGTAAACATTTGTATGTTCTAATGATGGTGGATTCAGTTGTTGTTGTTGTTGTTGTTTTAATTTTTATTATATATGTCATTGAACTGTTTGCTTTATATGTAGTAGCTTTATTAGCTAAACAATAAATTTATGGTTATTTGATTAAAAATTTATACATGTATATTGTCTTTTCTATGAATCAAATGCATTAATTTAATGAATGAATGGGTATGGTTAAATGGTTATTTTAGATTTCTTTTATACTTTTCTTTAGTAAACAAATGCACACACTCATTCACAGGATGTACCAGCACAAGACTTGTATTATATTGGACAATGGATTTTCAAGTCGAAACAATTTCATTAGAGGCCCATAGCTATGACAAACTACAGGTCATTTTACCACTGCCCACTAATGAATGCTATGACAAACTACAGGTCACTTTACCACTGCCCACTAATGAATGCTATGACAAACTACAGGTCACTTTACCACTGCCCACTAATGAATGCTATGACAAACTACAGGTCACTTTACCACTGCCCACTAATGAATGCCATGACAAACTACAGGTCACTTTACCACTGCCCATGAATGCTATGACAGGCTACAGGTCACTTTACCACTACCCACTAATGAATGCTATGACAAACTACAGGTCACTTTACCACTGCCCACTAATGAATGCTGCTATGACAAGCTACAGGTCACTTTACCACTACCCACTAATGAATGCTATGACAAACTACAGGTCACTTTACCACTGCCCACTAATGAATGCTATGACAAACTACACGGTCACTTTACCACTGCCCACTAATGAATGCTATGACAAACTACACAGACACTTTACCACTGCCCACTAATGAATGCTATGACAAACTACACAGTCACTTTACCACTGCCCACTAATGAATGCTATGACAAACTACAGGTCACTTTACCACCGTCTACTAATGGATGCTATGACAAACTACAGGTCACTTTACCACTGTCCACTAATGAATGCTATGACAAACTACAGGTCTATTTACCACTGTCCACTAATGAATCCTATGACAAACTACAGGTCACTTTACCACTGCCCACTAATGAATGCTATGACAAACTACAGGTCACTTTACCACTGCCCACTAATGAATGCTATGACAAACTACAGGTCACTTTACCACTGCCCACTAATGAATGCTATGACAAACTACAGATCACTTTACCACTGCCCACTAATGAATGCTATGACAAACTACAGGTCACTTTACCACTGCCCACTAATGAATGCTATGACAAACTACAGGTCACTTTACCACTGCCCACTAATGAAGACAAACTACAGGTCACTTTACCACTGCCCACTAATGAATGCTATGACAAACTACACAGTCACTTTACCACTGCCCACTAATGAATGCTATGACAAACTACAGGTCACTTTACCACTGCCCACTAATAAATGCTATGACAAACTACAGTCACTTTACCACTGCCCACTAATGAATGCTATGACAAACTACAGGTCACTTTACCACTGCCCACTAATGAATGCAATGACAAACTACAGGTCACTTTACCACTGTCCACTAATGAATGCTATGACAAACTACAGGTCACTTTACCACTGCCCACTAATGAATGCTATGACAAACTACAGGTCACTTTACCACTGCCCACTAATGAATGCTATGACAAACTACACAGTCACTTTACCACTGCCCACTAATGAATGCTATGGCAAACTACAGGTACAGGTCACTTTACCACTGCCCACTAATGAATGCTATGACAAACTACAGGTCACTTTACCACTGCCCACTAATGAAGACAAACTACAGGTCACTTTACCACTGCCCACTGAATGCTATGACAAACTACAGGTCACTTTACCACTGCCCACTAATGAATGCTATGACAAACTACAGGTCACTTTACCACTGCCCACTAATGAATGCCATGACAATGGCTACAGGTCACTTTACCACTGCCCACTAATGAATGCAATGACAAACTACAGGTCACTTTACCACTACCACTAATGAATGCTATGACAAACTAAGGTCACTTTACCACTGCCCACTAATGAATGCTATGACAAACTACAGGTCACTTTACCACTGCCCACTAATGAATGCTATGACAAACTACAGTCACTTTACCACTGCCCACTAATGAATGCTATGGCAAACTACAGGTCACTTTACCACTACCCACTAATGAATGCTATGACAAACTACAGGTCACTTTACCACTGCCCACTAATGAATGCTATGACAAACTACAGGTCACTTTACCACTGCCCACTAATGAATGCCATGACAAACTACAGGTCACTTTACCACTGCCCACTAATGAATGCTATGACAAGCTACAGGTCACTTTACCACTACCCACTAATGAATGCTATGACAAACTACAGGTCACTTTACCACTGCCCACTAATGAATGCTATGACAAACTACAGGTCACTTTACCACTGCCCACTAATGAATGCTGCTATGACAAACTACAGGTCACTTTACCACTGCCCACTAATGAATGCTATGACAAACTACACAGGTCACTTTACCACTGCCCACTAATGAATGCTATGACAAACTACAGGTCACTTTACCACTGCCCACTAATGAATGCCATGACAAACTACAGGTCACTTTACCACTGCCCACTAATGAATGCTATGACAAGCTACAGGTCACTTTACCACTACCCACTAATGAATGCTATGACAAACTACAGGTCACTTTACCACTGCCCACTAATGAATGCTATGACAAACTACAGGTCACTTTACCACTTTCCACTAATGAATGCTATGACAAACTACAGGTCACTTTACCACTGCCCACTAATGAATGCTATGACAAACTACAGGTCACTTTACCACTGCCCACTATGAATGCTATGACAAACTACAGGTCACTTTACCACTGCCCACTAATGAATGCTATGGCAAACTACAGGTCACTTTACCACTGTCCACTAATGAATGCTATGACAAACTACAGGTTACTTTACCACTGTCTACTAATGAATGCTATGACAAACTATAGGTCACTTTACCACTGCCCACTAATGAATGCTATGACAAACTACAGGTCACTTTACCACTGTCCACTCATAAATGCTATGACAAACTACAGGTCACTTTACCACTGCCCACTAATGAATGCTATGACAAACTACAGGTCACTTTACCACTGCCCACTAATGGATGCTATGACAAACTACAGGTCAGTTTACCACTGCCCACTAATGAATGCTATGACAAACTACAGGTCACTTTACCACTGCCCACTAATGAACTCTATGACAAACTACAGGTCACTTTACCACTGCCCACTAATGAATGCTATGACAAACTACAGGTCACTTTACCACTGTCTACTAATGAATACTATGACAAATTTTGTAAGACCTAACTGAGTCAGTAAAATGTCATGGACAGTCTAATTCAGAGGGATATACTATTAAATTTCCTTGCATGATAGGGGTATGGATCAATAAATGCAAGAATTCTGTTTATCTAGTAGGTAACGCATTATATTGTACTAGCAAGTACCCCGCCACACAGTGGCCATTAACGTATTGCAAACTAATTAAAAAAAATTTTTTATTACTTCTTGTTCCTGTGCTAATTGTAAATCCCTGAGCTCGGGATTAGCAGGAGAATCCGAAGGACCAGCCTATGGAGAACTAGCATGCACAGGCACAGTGCGAGTAGTAGCTGATAACAGTTAGAGATATATTTTTAACAGCAACTGAACAGCAACTGATCTGCAACTGAACTGAGTGAACTGACTGAACTGAGTGAATAGAAGGGTTAATGAGTGGAATGACACAAGGGGGGGCATGAGCATGTACACTCACACACAGAAATGCACACACACAGCAAACAAGGTTCATAGTTCAATCCATGCACTTTACTGGCGGTTGTTCGGTGGTGCATCTGGTCTCTCTAGTCCCGAACACTAATGTTAACCTCTGAACTTTGTTACATATATATATACCAAAATCTCAATTGCGATTGTTTCAGAGGGGCTCGCTTCACTTGCCCAATAATAAAATCTATATAGTTGTATTTATAGCAAATATAGTGCATACTATCATGAAGTTAGTACACCTAGTAATAATATAGTAACAAAATGTAACAACTCAAGCTAATAATTAATGAATGCAATACTCAATTTTGGATACCAGAAAAATAAGAATCACTGCATTCACTTTTTGTGCACTGAAGCACAAAAATAGTCAATACTAAAAGATAAATACAACTTTCATAAAATTAACTTTAACATGAACTTCATATAATTGTTTGTACAATTTTTATAGTTATTTAATATTCTATATAGATATTGCTATTACAGCAGTTGTCACACTGGTTGCCACGGTGATAGTATATTCTATTATACTAGTTATATCGGTTACATTATGGAAATGTTCAAACAAGAAGAAAGAGTAAGTGGAAAATTAAATAGTCATACGTGTTTCCATCATTGTACAATTAAAGTAATGAGAAGTCAGTCAGATTAAATGTCCTACAAATGTATTTATCTCAAGCAATGTAGTTTGGCTACAAGAAGCAACACACTCTATTGAGTGTTAGGTAAGTAATTTACACTTGACAAAATACATATTGCTTCAAAAACATTTAACTCGATTTCAATCTTCTCATGACACATGTCACTTATCTCTTGCCACCTACCTACATAATGTGTTCCTACTGTCTTGGCAGACCTAGCTGGTGGAGGCTAGTCAGGCACTCAACACCTGCAGGGTGTCCTGTCTTGCCTCCCCTGTGCCTTGGGGCTAGCTACCATGATTTGGGTATTGGCTACTGCCTGAAAGGCTCATACTCATCCTCCAAACCAGGGTCACATGTGGCCCTTCCCCCAAGGCACTATTAAGAAGGTAGTGTTTTAATTAGCAAATACACAGATATAACAGACCACTGCATAATCATACGTCTCTGGTCAACACCCTGACAGCTGGGCTAACTGTTCCTGTTGCATTCTGATGTATTGGAGGAAGTCTGCCATCTGCCAAGAGTCTGTATCGTGCAGTCCTCCACTCCCATCAATGCTGCTGTCGTGGCTGCCCCAATGCAGAAGCTATGCTTGGTGTATACCTCAGGAGGCAGACCTAGCACTGACAGAATGTCCCATAATTGGTCCACAAACCATGCCTTCGTGGCAGGCTGAGCCTGAGTTTACAGAAACAGGGGACCAGAAGCCAGGTATGGCCAAGTGATCTACCATGGCAGCCATCAGTGGACAAATTGAGCTTCCCATTTTCCTGACATTCTAACATTACGCTGTGGATTGTATTTCTGCCCCGTTTTTCTCTGGCAGCAGTTCGTCCAAGCAAAAATGTTCAGAAAAAATCATGTGCAATACACAGCCCACATATGAGCTAGTGCCAAGACAGCCAGGTGGACAGGTGGATGGGTCAGCTTATAAATGAACAAGTTATTTTGGCCTGTTTGCACACACTTGAGCATTGGAAATGATGATCTATCACAGGGGTCTGGGAGCCCCAAGGATATATGAGTGTTCTGTACAGCAGCTGCCAGGTATCCCTCAATTGCCTGGGGTACCTGGTCCTGGTCCAGGTACAACACAAGACAGCAATGTAGATTCACTGTGACTGGGAAGGGAAGTGACATTATAGAGTGTGCAGAGTGGTTATTCCTTCTGGCCCTGTAATCCTTCTGCATGGAAGAAGAGAGGTCATGTTGAAAATAGTGCTTAACTGCTGGCGCCAATTTCTGAGATGTCCAGCCCGCTTGGGGATTCAGGAGCAGGCTGAGCAGCTATGCAGACATAGGGGCCGGAGGTCGGACGGGTAGAAGGACTTTTGAAAAGAAAGAAAAGACATCGTCACATGACAGATCATCAGCTAAGGTGATTGCTACATAATATCTACACACTCCCCAATAAGGTGGGAAACAAGCTTAGCCTCCACAAATATCAGACACCTCAACAGGTGTATCACTCCCACATCCCCACTCAATCTCGAGCACAGTGCTGCCACGATGACCTGGTTGTCACGTCAGCAGCACACTAGGCATGCTTGCAAGGACCAGGCCCATGTTGCACAGGTGAAAATGTTGGGCACTAGCTCATTCACTGCAATTGACAGTTCATTAGTTCAGCAATCCCACGGCATCTGAAACCAACTCATGACATGCCAAGCACCATATCCCCACGACCCAGACATGTCAAATATAATCTCACATGTGGTGACAGACTGGGGGGGGGGGGGGGGGTGGTTGGGAAGACATGCCATTTCAGCTATCCAATAACTCTACCCACCACATGAATTCGGCCCGACATCCCTTGCTCAGATGCACAAAGTTGTCATTTTGTGGTCTGTTCTCACTTTTATGGAGTGTGTCACTAAACCTGCAGAGGAAGGAGCGACCCGGCCTGACCACCATAGCAAGCACGATAGGTGTGATGATACACCGGCAGCAAGCCTGAGAGTGTGATAATAGACAGACAGAGAGCCTGAGTGTGTGATAATAGACAGACAGACAGCCTGAGTGTGATAATGGACAGACAGCAAGCCTGAGAGTGTGACAATATACAGGCAGTGAGCCTGAGAGTGTGATAATAGACATGCAGCAAGCCTGAGAGTGTGATAATAGACAGACAGCAAGCCTGAGAGTGTGATAATAGACAGACAGACAGACAGCAAGCCTGAGAGTGTGATAATAGACAGACAGACAGACAGCAAGCCTGAGAGTGTGATAATAGACAGACAGACAGACAGACAGCCTGAGTGTATAATAATAGACAGACAGCAAGCCTGAGAGTGTGATAATAGACAGACAGACAGACAGACAGCCTGAGAGTGTGATAATGGACAGACAGCAAGCCTGAGAGTGTGACAATATACAGGCAGTGAGCCTGAGAGTGTGATAATAGACATGCAGCAAGCCTGAGAGTGTGATAATAGACAGACAG
>WLWD01002599.1_pt1 | contig 17579 bp, 5 predicted proteins | sample 6712731 | NCBI WGS metagenome assembly WLWD01 (sample SAMN12718690, study PRJNA576275) | sponge metagenome | isolation source: marine sponge | host: Mycale hentscheli | place: New Zealand: South Island, Marlborough, Capsize Point | collected 2014-11-01
CACTAGAATGAACGAACACTAGAACGAGCAAACACTAGTACGAACAAACACTAGAACAAACAAACACTAGTACGAGCAAACACTAGTACAATCAAACACTAGAACGAGCAAACACTAGTACGATCAAACACATGTACAAGCAAACACTAGAATGAACAAACACTAGAATGAACGAACACTAGAACGAGTAAACACTAGTACGAGCAAACACTAGTACGAGCAAACACTAGTACGAGCAAACACTAGTACGAGCAAACACTAGTACGATCAAACACTAGTACGAGCAAACACTAGTACGAGCAAACACTAGTACGAGCAAACACTAGTACGAGCAAACACTAGTACGAGCAAACACTAGTACGAGCAAACACTAGTACGAGCAAACACTAGTACGAGCAAACACTAGTACGAGCAAACACTAGAACGAGCAAACACTAGTCGGGAGCACACACTAGTTAGACAAACACAGTACGAGCAAACACTAGTACGAGCAAACACTAGTACGAGCAAACACTAGTACGAGCAAACACTAGTACGAGCAAACACTAGTACGAGCAAACACTAGTACGAGCAAACACTAGTACGAGCAAACACTAGTGCGAGCAAACACTAGTGCGAGCAAACACTAGTACGAGCAAACACTAGTACGAGCAAACACTAGAACGAACGAACACTAGAACGAACAAACACTAGAACGAACAAACACTAGTACGAACAAACACTAGTACGAGCAAACACTAGTACGAGCAAACACTAGTACGAGCAAACACTAGTACGAGCAAACACTAGTACGAGCAAACACTAGAATGAACAAACACTAGAATGAACAAACACTAGAATGAACGAACACTAGAATGAACAAACCCTAGAACGAACAAACACTAGTACGAGCAAACACTAGAACGAGCAAACACTAGTATGAACAAACACTAGTATGAACAAACACTAGTACGAGCAAACACTAGTACGAGCAAACACTAGTACGAGCAAACACTAGTACGAGCAAACACTAGAACGAGCAAACACTAGTACGAGCAAACACTAGTAAGAACAAACACTAGTACGAGCAAACACTAGTACGAGCAAACACTAGTACGAGCAAACACTAGTACGAGCAAACACTAGTACGAGCAAACACTAGTACGAGCAAACACTAGTACGAGCAAACACTAGAACAAACAAACACTAGAACGAGCAAACACTAGTACGAACAAACACTAGTACGATCAAACACTAGTACGAGCAAACACTAGTACGAACAAACACTAGTACGATCAAACACTAGTACGATCAAACACTAGAACAAACAAACACTAGAACAAACAAACACTAGAACAAACAAATACTAGAATGAACAAACACTAGAACAAACAAACACTAGAATAAACAAACACTAGAACAAACAAACACTAGAACAAACAAACACTAGAACAAACACTAGTATGAACAAACACTAGAACAAACACTAGTACGAACAAACACTAGAACAAACAAACACTAGAACAAACAAACACTAGAACAAACAAACACTAGAACAAACAAACACTAGAACAAACAAACACTAGAACAAACAAACACTAGAACAAACACTAGTATGAACAAACACTAGAACAAACAAACACTAGAACAAACAAACACTAGAACAAACACTAGTACGAACAAACTCTAGAACAAACAAACACTAGAACAAACAAATACTACTACGAACAAACACTAGAACAAACAAACACTAGAAAAAACACTAGAACAAATAAACACTAGAATAAACAAATACTAGAATAAACAAACACTAGAACAAACAAATACTAGTACGAACAAACACTAGAACAAACACTAGTACGAACAAACTCTAGAACAAACAAACACTAGAACAAACAAATACTACTACGAACAAACACTAGAACAAACAAACACTAGAAAAAACACTAGAACAAATAAACACTAGAATAAACAAATACTAGAATGAACAAACCCTAGAACGAACAAACACTAGTACGAACAAACACTAGAACGATCAAACACTAGTACGAGCAAACACTAGTATGAACAAACACTAGTATGAACAAACACTAGTACGAGCAAACACTAGTACGAGCAAACACTAGTACGAGCAAACACTAGTACGAGCAAACACTAGAACGAGCAAACACTAGTACGAGCAAACACTAGTAAGAACAAACACTAGTACGAGCAAACACTAGTACGAGCAAACACTAGTACGAGCAAACACTAGTACGAGCAAACACTAGTACGAGCAAACACTAGTACGAGCAAACACTAGTACGAGCAAACACTAGAACAAACAAACACTAGAACGAGCAAACACTAGTACGAACAAACACTAGTACGATCAAACACTAGTACGAGCAAACACTAGTACGAACAAACACTAGTACGATCAAACACTAGTACGATCAAACACTAGAACAAACAAACACTAGAACAAACAAACACTAGAACAAACAAACACTAGAATAAACAAACACTAGTACGAACAAACACTTGAACAAACAAATACTAGAACAAAACAAACACTAGAACAAACAAACACTAGAACAAACAAACACTAGAACAAACACTAGTATGAACAAACACTAGAACAAACACTAGTACGAACAAACACTAGAACAAACAAACACTAGAACAAACAAACACTAGAACAAACAAACACTAGAACAAACACTAGTACAAACAAACACTAGAACAAACACTAGAACAAACACTAGTACAAACAAACACTAGAACAAACTCTAGAACAAACAAATACTAGAACAAACAAATACTAGAACAAACACTAGTACGAACAAACACTAGAACAAACAAACACTAGAAAAAACACTAGAACAAATAAACACTAGAATAAACAAATACTAGAATAAACAAACACTAGAACAAACAAATACTAGAACAAACAAACACTAGAACAAACAAACACTAGAACAAACACTAGTACGAACAAACACTAGTACGATCAAACACTAGTACGATCAAACACTAGTACGATCAAACACTAGAACAAACAAACACTAGAACAAACAAACACTAGAACAAACACTAGTACGAACAAACACTAGTACGATCAACACTAGTCGATCAAACACTAGAACAACAAACACTAGAACAAACAAACACTAGAACAAACAAATACTAGAATGAACAAACACTAGAACAAACAAACACTAGAATAAACAAACACTAGTACGAATAAACACTAGAACAAACAAATACTAGAACAAACAAACACTAGAACAAACAAACACTAGAACAAACAAACACTAGAACAAACACTAGTATGAACAAACACTAGAACAAACACTAGTACGAACAAACACTAGAACAAACAAACACTAGAACAAACAAACACTAGAACAAACAAACACTAGAACAAACACTAGTACGAACAAACTCTAGAACAAACAAACACTAGAACAAACAAATACTACTAAGAACAAACACTAGAACAAACAAACACTAGAAAAAACACTAGAACAAATAAACACTAGAATAAACAAATACTAGAATGAACAAACACTAGAACAAACAAACACTAGAAAAAACACTAGAACAAACAAATACTACTACGAACAAACACTAGAACAAACAAACATTAGAAAAAACACTAGAACAAACAAACACTAGAACAAACAAACACTAGTGGACAAGACATCCCATGAGACATTTCTATAGTCCCATGGGACAACTGACGCTGTGACTGGACAACACTCACTACTCATGCAAACACACACACTGTCTTCATATTGAGTGGTCACATATTCACACACATGCATACAACTACACTCTGTGCCCCTGTCATCCCATTCACTAATTACCTTCACATTCCAGTATCTTCAGCTCCTGTGGAGAGACTCTTCAGTGTTGCTGGAATATTGGCCACATGTGAAGGATGCTGTATAAGTCATAAGTTGCTGGAAGAACTCATCTCTATTAAATATAACCAGTTCATATTAAATCAAATCAAAACTAGTCAACAACAACAAATATATCTTTATATATTTATTCTTATTTCTATCATGGACACTGCTGTGAATGCATCGTGCACACACAAACATATATTTAAAGAAACATGTACACACATACATACAGTACAACCATCCTCCCACACATACAAACACACATACATACACACACCATAGTACTGCACATGTCTCTCTATTCTTTTCTTTCTGTTGGTCTTACTTGTTTTGTTGCAAGAGTTTACAGAGTAGCTCCTCCTACTCATTATTGCAGTCTGCACCTAGTGGCTCCGCCCTCCTCTCTGTTGATCTCGCCCCTTTGCTGGTAGCCATATTAGGTGGCATTATGGTAGGATAGGTAATCTCTGCACACACACGCACATACAAAGACACGCATACACACACACATACAAACACACACACACATACACACACAAACACACAGGCCAACCATCTCACATGCACACACAAATAAAATAAATAATTTAACCACAGTGAAATTTAGAATTTTAAAATTTCTATAATTTGATGGTACATCTCATGAAACTTTTCTCTTATCCAATAGAGGGCAACTGACGGCGTTACTAAACAACACTCGGTGTAACATAACACATTTATACAGTGTGTCCATACATACACACATATGCACACTCTGAAAAATCATCTTTTACACCCATCCACCCACACTCTCTCTATTCTACACTCTCAACTACAGTGTATACCTCATACCTACACTCATCACACACTTACAAACTTTACACTTCCCTACACTTCTTTTCATACTCACACACACACAAACCCCTCTAGAGAGATAAGAACGTTACAGCATTCTAAAAAAACTATATTTTAATCCTATGTATTTAGTTATTGATACAAAAAATTACTTTACAATACTTTCACCATCTTGGCTTCCATTAACTCAAACATACTAAACTGTGTGCATGCAAAGAAAGTCTCTGATATTAATCCTTTCAGTACAAACTTCAAGTTAGGTAAATAGAAACACAAAACACCATCCCCACAGAGAGCTCAGCTCCTCCCCTCTCACCTGCTCCATCCTGGCTTCCTGCTGGTCCTCGTGTGTGGCCATGTAGTCCGTGAGCTCGCTCACAAGAGCCGACACCTCTCCAGACGTACGGATGTCGGCACACTGCTGGTATTTCTTGTCCAGTAAAACCATCGTGTTCTGACACCACCGACTAGCCTGGGGGAAGAGAAGGTGGCAACAACAACATGTATAAACAATGAATAAAAATGAAATTAATACCTGCAGAGAATGATAACATGAATATAAATAACTATTGCTACTGCATTTTGCAATACGTCAGAAGCTACTACATGGCGGGGTACTTGCTAGTTCATAATAACTAGTCACACTCATCTGGAATACGTGCCACACTCATTTTTCACACTCTTATACTCTTTTTCTAGTCACACGCACAAACACTCTTTTTTACTCACACGCACACACAAACACACTCTTTTTCTACTCACACATACACACAAACACACTTTTTTCTACTCACACATACACACAAACACACTCTTTTTTCTACTCACACGCATACCCAAACATACTCTTTTTCTAGTCACACGCACAAACACTCTTTTTCTACTCACACGCACACACAAACACACTCTTTTTTCTACACACACACAAACACACTTTTTTCTACACACACACACACAAACACACTCTTTTTCTACTCACACATGCACACACTAACACACTCTTTTTCTACTCATACACACGCACACACTAACACACTCTTTTTTCTACTCACACACACAAACACTCTTTTTTCTACTCACACACACACGTACACACTAACACACTCGCACACACTAACACACTCATTCTTCTACTCACACGCACACAGAAACACTCTTTTTTCTACTCACACGCACACACAAACACCCTCTTTTTCTACTCACACGCACACACAAACACACTCTTTTTTCTACTCACATGCACACACAAACACACTCTTTTTCTACTCACACGCACACACAAACACACTTTTTTCTACACACGCACACACAAACACACTCTTTTTCTACTCACACATGCACACACTAACACACTCTTTTTCTACTCATACACACGCACACACTAACACACTCTTTTTTCTACTCACACACACAAACACTCTTTTTTCTACTCACACACACACGTACACACTAACACACTCGCACACACTAACACACTCATTCTTCTACTCACACGCACACACAAACACACTTTTCTACTCACACGCACACACAAACACACTTTTCTACTCACACGCACACACACTCTTTTTATACTCACACGCACACACAAACACACTCTTTTTCTACTCACACGCACACATGTCACAATAATACAAAGCAAACAACACAAACTAAAACTGAATCAATGAAGCACCAAAGGTGCGAACCCTCAGTGCTATTAAACACCACCTAGCTATTACAATATAATCTCCTTCCAAAAGAACAAGCAAACTGTTAGCTATTTTAATGAGTCATCAATATAGCTCGAGCAATGAAAATGGTACATGGAAATGCTGTCTTCATAAGAGAAGCTAAACTAGCCAGAAATACTCACCGATATACATCTTCACTTCTTTCAACTCCGTTAACTTCCCTGAGCATAAAGCAAACTACACCGCTGGCTGCAAGAAATTATTTTCTCACGTGATTATGACGTGACGATAGGGGGTGTTGCCCATAAATGATGATACCTATGCGAAGTTGAAAGCTTCGCGTTTTCTCAACAATTAACCCAAAATTAAAAAAAAGTAGCACAATGAAAGGTCTTAAATATTCGTCCAGAGTAAGTTCTTACCTAGCTTAGTACAGTAGATTTAGCTTCTCCCTTTTTCAGCCGCTTGCAATTTTGAATGTGCGTGCAGTCTTTATTCTGTTCCGGTAAATGGATGATTGGAATAATTGATGTCCAGATAATTGATGTTCCACTGTACATGTATATTTAACACACAAACATACACACTTTGTCAGGTTATTGCAACGAGCTAGCCTAGTGTCAGAAATAGCACTCCAGTATTGGTGATGCATGCATTATCATCTAGCCATATAGACCCATTGGAACTAATACTTCTCTACTACCAACACACACTGGAGAACACTTACCACGCCATCACTTCAGCAGTGAGAGCTGGTAGTCTCGCGCGGCCGACCACTGGTCAAGTGCGCTTATCTATGATAGCGATTGAGGTCAAAGGTGAAGGTCAGCTTTTCAGCACAAGAAGGTCGTTATATTAATTATATTCGCGTGAGATAAACAGAGAATTTGGAACGCCCAATTTTGGAAAACAGTGTAGAATCTAGTCTGTAAGCCAGTTATGGCGCAAAGCCAGCAGCAAGTTCCTACTGAGGATGAGGTGAGCACATAGCTAACCCCTAGCTGATTACTAGATCAAGTGTTTGTTTATTAGATCCAGTCTTTTTCACTAGCCCACTGTTTGTATAGATAACTTTTACAAAAGGGTTGAAAGAAGGAAAAAGCACTGCTACCTACACACATGCCAAGTGCTTAGCATAATTCCAAGCATAATTTTTTTCCAACAACTGTAATAAATGAGAGAAATTAAAGTCTGAGCATTCGATAAAAGGCATCATCAGCAACTGGAAAAATAGAGGGAAATTTATGTCTGAGCATGCTCATAAAAATACTAACAACTGGAAAAGAGAGGAAACTAATGTCTGAGCATGCTCACAACAAATGCACTGGCAACTGAAAAAAGAGAGGGTAAAAGTCATGTTCCTGAGCATGCTCTTGAAACAACACCAGGTTCTTTTATGAGCATGCTCAGACATGACTTTCCCTCTCTTTTTTTTAGTTGCTAGTGTGTTTTTGAGGATAGTTAGACAAGACTATCCCTCTATTTTTTGCTATAGTTTGTAACTATTTTACTCTAGTCATTTGAAGTCTAGTTTGTTCTATTTGAAGTCTAGTTTGTTCCAGAAATACAGTAAGTTGTGTGTTTATAACACATAAGCACAACGTATATTTGTTGTAATGTTATTTTTCTGATTTGTTGTTTTTGTTGTTGTTGTTGTGCTTGTTATTGTTTTATTTATAGTTTCTTACAATGTGTATTGAATTTTGTATTTGGGATATATTTGTATGTTTGTGCACTTTTATAGGAAGATTATGTTTTTTGTCATTTTTAATGTATATGTTCATGTGTTAGCATTTTTATAAACAATAGCAGGTGTCTTTTGAAAAGAAAAAGGCTTTTTTTACAATTTTTTCATTGCGTTTTGACTAAACAGTTGGTACCATTACATGAAAGATTTTAACAGTCACGTTTTCGTTTCTGTTGATTTACTGCTAAAAGCTAGAAACTCTTCCACAGCTATATCAGCAAGCTAAGGCCTTGTACTACCCTCTAAATGTTATAGGAGTCATGCTAGACTGCTTGCACAATGAAAAAAAACTGACTTGCTTCGATTTAGCAGACTGACTGGATTTTCACTGAACTTGCTGCTCTGACAGGTCCCTACTCCTTAGTCTTTCTACCAGCTACAGTTGGGTCTCTAGTAGTAAAAATATCTAAGCCAATGATGGCCCCAACATTTAAAATAGCATCATTTTTACATTCCTAGAAGTGATGCATTTGGTAAACAGTGAATATTAAAACATTATCATAGTCGAACCGAAAAACTATATTATATCAACAACTACCATATCGTTTTGTTTTGTTTTTGTTTTTTCTACTATAGTTCCTTTCTGTGCAAAAAAAAATCGTTACACAGAACAGAATTGAGAACGTATTTTTTCTGGTGCCTACTGTACATTATTTTAGCACAGGAAGAAACAGCTCATTCTGTTATTATGTGTTTGTGTGTTTGGAATATCATGTCATTATTGTGTGTTTGTGTGCACATATTTATGCACTGTAATAGTTGTATGTTTGTGTGTTAGCATGTCAAGAGTTGCTGTTGTTATAATGTGTTTACATTTCTGTAAATTAATAGTGAGTAAAATTGTATGTTTGTGTGTTGTGTGCATATATTTATGCATTGTATTAGTTGTATGTTTGTGTGTTTGTTTATTTGTCATTTTGTCAGTATTTTTTTTTACTATTTTATTTATAAAAATATTATTGTATTGTATTTAATCATTGTGTGACAAATTGTATGTTTGTGTGTTAGCATGTCATAGAGTTGCTGTTGTTATGTATAATGTGTTTACATTTCTGTAAATTTATAATGAGTAAAATTGTATGTTTGTGTGTTTGTTTACATGGTTTTAATTACAGTATTGTTGTTTATTAGCTTTTTATATGTATTTTTATTTATTTATTTATTGTGCATAATGTTTAGAAAGCGTATTCACTGCTGATATAGGAATAAATTTGTTTGTGTGTTTGTTTTATTTAAGTTTGTTTGTGTGTTTGCATGTTAAAGTCTCGTTTAAATAGCACTTAGTGCTGTTTGTTGGTTTGTTTGTATATCAATTTAATTATATATTTATTTGTTTATTTGTATTTAGAGAGATCTTCATCCTCCAGTCTCACTTCACTGGGAGCACTGCCATACATGGAGTAAGGATGTCAAGCCTAGACAATGTGCAGTACTAAAGAATAAAGTCATAGTTATGGATGATGATTATCGCACACTTCACATCTCTACTGACCTTCACTCATGGACTACTACTCGTGCACCATATGACTGGTCGTCCCTAACTACCTACCAGTCTAAGTTTGTATTGGTTGGTGGACGTCATCGCTCCACTATTGAACTCACTAACTCTCTGTTGACTAGTACTACTGGTCGAGACTGGAAGCCATCGCTACGTGCCATGCCTACTCCTCGCTCCTTCACATCATCAGTTAGTGGAGGATCACCAGAGGTCCTGGTCGTGGCTGGTGGGTGGGGCTCACGTGGCGAGGACTTGGACATAGTGGAAGTTCTACTCAACGACCATTGGACGACTGCAGACTCACTTCCTTCTTCATGCTGGAAAATGCGATCAACATTCCATGAAGGCAACTTCTACTTCACAGGAGGAGAGCACAAGGAGAAGATTCTATTTATATGCAGTTTAGAGTCTCTCATAGCATCTGCTAGTAATGGCAGCACAAGAAGACAAACAATATGGAGGACAGTAACCACACTTGCTGACATCTTAGCTATCATCTCCTATGTATCGAATCTAATCTGCATCGATGACTATTCTACCATTAGAAGTTACTCCAACAAGACAGAGGAGTGGATTGAGACTACTAGTGAGGGAGATAGACCAGTTGGTATATGTATAGCTACTGCAGTCTTGTCTACTGGACAGTTGCTGGTTGCTAATAGAGATGGAGTATACAAAGGAACTCTGTCAGGTTAGTGTAAGTAAATAGCAGCATCTCTAGAAAGCCATCTTGCCTTCAGTGAAATTGGCTTCTCTTTAGAATGTCCCATTGATAGATTATAATATGGGAAACTAAAGTTAGGTATTAAAAACTTGTACTATAATAATAACTAGAATATTATTATTTATTATTGTGTTAATAATTATGTTAAAACTAAATATTAATTATATTAAATTATGATATAATAATAAGTAAGGTAATTGATTGTCTTTGCTAAAATTGCAAGTGCTAGAGTGCAGCTACTTCTACTGGCAGCTGCTTAATTCTACAGGCTTTAGCTCCAGGCTATAAAACCAGCAGCCCACACTCTGTATTGCAGGAGCCTTCTATACACTGGTGTAGTGTGTGGGTTACTTGTACAGTATAACCAATGAGGCTGCAATAACTGTAATTATTGATTTATTTGCAACACTTTAGCTGTAATGTTTAATTTATTTTATGTTCAATAGCTTTCAAGTATGAAGATGCATATAAACACTTCATTGTTTCCAAGGAAGTGCTGGAGCTTCTGTCTTTAAAGTTTATGTCCCTTGGTCCTCCAAGACAAGGCAAGAGTACAACTCTCAGGAGAATAAAGAAAGAGATCATAGATCTTCTGTCAGCTAAAGAAGAGGAGCAGATTCATGGCAGCACAGGCACAGTACAGTGTTGCTCCAATATGCTAGTCCAATGCAAGTCTGATCCAACTACAGCAGAAAAAACCACAAACTGGACCATTGTAAAGAATCTCATTGAGGAAGCATCTCTACTCTTTCACACTCTCAAAGATAGTTTGGTGACTGAATCCACTTCTGAAGCTAAATCCACTTCTGAAGCAACTGCTGATTCCCATGGAGGTAGTGACACCAGGGCAGAGGTCAGTCAGGCTAGCAATACAGGGCAGTCTCATCAAGTTAAAAAACAACACATTAGAAAATCATGCCCTGTTCAAAAGCCACAGCCTAACTTAATTCACAAAATGCTGGCAAAACTAAAATTATTGACCAAACAAAGAATCAGATTACCAGATTATTCTGAAATAGCTGCCATATTCGAGACAGTGTCCAAACAACCACACTTTGCAGATAATGTGAAGCACTCTTTTAAAGCTTTTGTGAGAATGGAGGACACCGGAGGTCAGCCCGAGCTGATGGACATGCTACCAGCACTCACCATAGGACCTGGCCTCTACTTGCTGTTCTTTAGCTACAAGTTCCAACTAGATGAGGAGTATCGTGTCTTTTATCAGAGAGCTTCAGGAGAGACAACTGCACCAGAGAAATCAGAGTTTACTCTGCAAGAGATGCTTTTGCGCACTCTGGCCAGTATATCTTGTTTCAGTTCCTCCACCCACCTTCAACCTCTACCTGGAACAGACAACTCAGCCATTGGTGAGATACTGGAGTCCTCCAAGTCTGTAGTGTATATAGTGGGCACTCACAAAGACAAGGTTTCTGAGGAAGTCATCGCTACAGTCGACTCACAGCTTCAAAAAGTGATTCGAGACACTGACGCCTACAAAAAAGGCATAGTTCAGTTCTGCTCCAAAGACAAGCTTGTTGTTTCTTTGGACAACATGGGAGGCGGAGTAGAAGAAATCCATCACTTGCATCAGCTACTGGAGAATGCCATGGAGAAACACTTTAAAAAGCTGAAAATTCCAGCTGTGTGGCTTCTGTTCAGCTTGTGTCTTCGCATGAGAGAAGTGAGGACAGCCAGCCTGGAGACCTGCTTGGCCTTGTCCCATGCCTTCAATATGACACCCTACGAGACCAGAGCAGCTCTGTGGTTTCTTCACCACCATGCCGGTGTTCTGATGTACTTCCCCAGTGTGCCTGGTTTGGAGGACCTGGTCATCATAGACATCCAGGTAGTGTATGACAGTATCACTGGTGTCATTCTTAAAGCCATGTGCTTTGATAGCGTAGGTCAGGCCACATCCGAGAGATTCAGGAAGACAGGTCTATTCTCTATGACAGATTTGAAGACAGCTACAGCTGACATTTCTGGAGATCTGATTCCACCAGAGCAACTGGTAGCTTTGCTTGCATATCTTCACTTGATAGCTGAGATTGTGTCAGTCGAATCTTCTGATACTAACTCAGTGTTAGAAGAAGAGAAAGAATACATCATACCTTGTGTGTTAGAAAACACTACTGCAAATGAACTGGACCAATTCCACAAAGAATCCTGTCTCTCATGTTTCGTGGAGCCTCTCTTGATATACTTCAGTAGTGGGTTTACTCCTATGGGACTCTTTCCTGCTTCCATGGCTTGTCTCATATCTAACAAGTCGTTCACTTTCATCAGAGAAGGTGTCAAGAAAAACATGGTGCCCTTTTTGTACGGATCCAATTTAATTTGTGTAACATTTATATTTCGATGTAAATATTTTGAAGTCGTAGTTTCGTGTGATCCTACATTCCAAGACTCCATTCACCACGAATGTACTGCTTTAAAACAAGAAATAGAGGACACTCTAAAGAAGGCTAGTTCCAGAATGAACTACAACAGCTCCATGGACTACCAGTTTGCCTTTGACTGTCGTTCACATGAAGGAGGGAATCATCTCGGGGTCGTTGATGGAGCGCACTCTGTCCCCAAAGTCATGAAATGTCTCTTCAATCCAAACAACCCACAAGCAGTTGTACTCGCCAATAAACACCTCATTTGGTATGGACAGGTATGTAGAAATACTACTGTAGTTTAATTTCGTGTGATAGTTACTTCTATTTCTTTTTTAGAAGTACGAGAAGCAATACCCTGGGCTGGAGGTTGCCACAAGTAAATTGAGTATTTAATTATCATTTATTGTGCAGTGCAGCTGGTTATTATTACTTTGCTTTTTTTTTTCTAAGGTAAAAATTACTTGACGTTATTTCAGAAAGTGTATCCTGACTTGGTCCACTCAGTGACGCCTTGTGTTATGACAGTAGCTGATTACTGCTACAGCAATGAACTCATATCACGATATACCTATGACCAACTACGTGAGCGTAAAGACCTGACTGACGAAGACAGAGCAAGAACTCTTTTGGATAACGTTCGTAGAGTTTTTTCATTGAGACCCTCAGCTCTCAAGGAGTTTGTTACTGTACTGTTCCAAACAGGAGAATGTAATTATATGGCAGATAAAATACAGCAACAGCTCCAGTAAGTATATTGTTATTATTGTAGTATTTGAATTATCGTATTGTTTGTGTAATAGAATTGTGGAATGAAATCTGACCAAGCCACGTGGACATACATTTCAAAACACTCATTGTATTGCACTTTAAATTTTTTGTACAACATATGCCATATTTCAAATTTACACAATGTTAATTTATTTCTACTGTTACTTTGAAATATATTTTCATTAAAAATGCTTAACACAGTATTATATAATAACAAAAACATAGTATGTGATTGTCAAATAGTTTGATATTAGTTACCAGTATGGTCACTCGTATAGTCTGGTATAGCCAGACCCTTTACCAACTGCTTCCCTGTATTATTGTATGGCAATTACTGGTACTTCATTGAACCACTACAGGGAACATGGCCATACCAAATTTGTTTTGCCTATTGTAGTGGTCAATTACCTAATTACTAGTCCATTAGCTAATTACTGTGAATGGCCCTCCTCAACCACAAATAGAAATTCCAATGTCAGCTACCCTTTCAAAGCAGGTTTAGCAAGTATGGCTTGTTAGAATATCTGTCGTGACTACTCCAAAATAATGTTCATCCCCTCTCTTGTCTGACAGTATCGAGTTGGTAATGTACAATGATCCATCACCTCTCTTGTCTGATAGTGTCATGTTGGCAGTGTATATTGATCCCCATCACCTCTCTTGTCTGATAGTGTCATGTTGGCAGTGTATATTGATCCATCACCTTTCTTGTCTGATAGTGTCATGTTGGCAGTGTATATTGATCCCCATCACCTCTCTTGTCTGATAGTGTCATGTTGGCAGTGTATATTGATCCCCATCACCTCTCTTGTCTGATAGTGTCATGTTGGCAGTGTATATTGATCCATCACCTCTCTTGTCTGATAGTATCTTGTTGGCAGTGTACAATGTCAGGTTTGTGGCAGTGATTTTGGACGCTTTCTTTACTCATTCTATGTGGAAATTATTATATGTAACAGCACTTTAAAAGTACTGTCACGCCCCTTTACAGAATGAGAAGAGATAGTATTAATGACAATAGCAGGTTTATAAGCCTTTTAGGGTTATTTCCATACCACCAAAAAACAAACTTTTTGTCACCCTCACTTTATTTTGTATTTGGTGGACTGTGCCATCGCTGCCAAAGTCTGCGAGACAGTCCAATACTAGTAGCCCCACCCCCAGATTAAGGTGGTGCCAGCTCGGGTTATAGTCCCTCCGCCGCCAACGTCTCAGTCAACCTCAGCGTTCTCTTCGCTTATAAGTTTGTTTCAGTTCAGCGCCGCCGCAGAATTCGCCTGTACATCAACTTAACAAAATGAAGGGTCTATTTCTCTGCGCAAGTTTAAGGTGTTTTCTTTAAGCATTTTACTGCTGGAGTATCTCAAATAGTAAGTTACAGAAAAATAGTTCAACAAATTAATTTGAGTGCAAACTTTACTGAGTTGTACAGTTTAGTTGAAGATTGGCTTTATCTTTATTGGATAAAGACATAAATAATAGAGAGAGGGCTCTGGTGAAGAAAGAGCTGGGGTTATGATGGGGTATTTTTGAAACCTCAAAAGTGGTTTGTAAGTGTTTCTGTATGGAATGTGGTCTGATAATAAAGTAGCCTCTCTTCTGTGAGACTAACAATAAGACAGCCTGTGCCCTGTGATGTTGCTGCAATTTGTAGCTCACTATCTTTCATCTTCACTGTAAATAAACTTCTGTTGTTGAAGGAGCAAGTTTTGTGGCACAGCTGTGTGGGATGATGTCCCCTTTAGTGAGAATAGATACAAATTGGAGGCAGTCGCACCAGTAATCAGTATAATCAATTGATACAATTATACTGCATAAATGCTAACAAATAAATGCCTATAATATCTGTTTATATTTATTTGTGTTTGTTCTGACAGCTGATATTGAAGATGCCATGCCGCCTTGGATTGGTGAGATGTTTTGTGTGGATGTTTGATGCGAGTGACATGGCTTGTTCATGAATGTGTGCATGTGTGTGTGTGTGTAAGAGAAATTGGTAAATTGGTTGGTTCCACTTCCTCATTGATAAAAAAAATCTAAACATTTGTTCGGGACCAGTCCCTCCAAGAGTTACATCATGAAGCCTAGCCCCTTCACTTAGCTAGCTTTAACCTTTTATTACATATCGTATTTCAACATTCATTTTATTTCTATATTTACTACGCATGCACTCGTACTTCGTTCCGACTTCGAACATCGACGAATTGCATTTAATTACCATTGTTACTCGTATTACTCTTAGTTACGTTTTATTCTCACTTCTTCTTATATCTCATAGTCTTTGCTCTACAATTGTATTCTATATTACAATAAAAGTAAACCTACACTTTCGGAGTCATTACTAGTAACTTGTTAGTTTACTCCCGAACATTTTGGTCCTTCGAGCCGGATCCTCTTCAATGACAAGAACCTGTTTCTCTCAAGGCCGAAGAGGATTCAAAACTTATTTTTTCTCTATTTATTGTCTACAAGATCTTCGAGACCTTCGAAATTTTGTACGAACAGATGGCTTCCGCAGATCGGGGAAAACTGGATACTGAATTAGAAGGGCTAGACCTTCCCACGTTAAAGAAACGATGGGCGAGTGCCAGAAGGAGCGCCACTCGCTGTGAAAACTTTTTGCGTGAGCAAAACAGTTATGATGTCAAGGATTCAGATTTAAAAATCGTCACTTCACATTTGGAAAAGATTCAACAAGACATTATCCTTCTAGATGCTTTACATGATGCCATAATGAATAAACTTAATCAAGAAGGAGAAACAGAAGAATTGGCCTACACTATTGATAGTGCCAAAAGATTAAAAACAAGTAACACATTCGCTGAACTTGCTGAAACAGTTCGTTTATATAGTCGTTGCAAAGCTATCAGGATCTCGCTAGACAGATATTCTTCACTTCCTAAACTTGACGGTAGCAATATACAACCTGCTCTCTGTGATATCAAGTACAAACTGGACGATATGGAAGAGTCTGCTGTGACTATAGGAGGTTGTCCAGAAGGGCATGAAGGAATCAAGTGTCTTATACGAGATCTTATGGAGTTACAAATCAGGAATGGAAAGGACCTCACTGAAGGTATTTTTTCAACAGCTCCATCTGTATCACCTACAGGACTGTCGAAGTTTGAAAGGCTGCCTCGCCTTGCTTTACCCGAATTCGACGGAACACCTGTTGGTTGGAGACCTTTTTGGGAGAAATTCCAAAATGCTCTTTCAAAGGACACATCACTTACTGATGTTGATAAGCTTGCTTTCCTCAACATGGCAGTGAAAGGAAAAGAAGCCAGGTTGATCATCGAGTCAAAGACTAGATCCGGCCCGGATTTCGGCGGTGTCATACAGGCACTGCAAGACCGTTATGATCAACCACGCCAGACATGTAGAACCTCTCTACAGTCTGTGCTAAATCACCAGATTGACCTCTCCTCTGAAGGTATAACTAAAACTATAACTCTCTTCGAAACATCTCTAGCTGTGGTAAAAGAGTGTACAGACGGTTCACAGGATGCTCTATTTACAGCATTGTGTGAGCTACTCATGCCCGAGAAATTATTCCAAAACTGGGTGGAAGAGTCGGCAAAATTAAAAAGGACTCCAAGTTTTGATCACTTAGCCGAATACCTCAGACGCTTTCAAATGCGATTCTGTGGGAGAACTGAAGTAGTTAAGATGAACTCATCTTCCACCACTCATGGACGAAGTTTTGCTCACCGATCAAAGCCGACATCGAAACCTTCTACTCTCCATGTCCAAAGCACAAAACATTGTCAGTTATGCCCTACGGACACTCATCCACTTTATCTATGCGATGTTTTCAAGGCCCAATCAGTGGACGAGAGGCAATCAACTGTATCTCGTCTAAAGGTTTGTGTGAATTGTTTGTCTTCTAATCATAGTTTGCGTGAGTGTCCCAGTACTAGGTCTTGCTGTCACTGTGGTCGCAAGCATCATTCCTTACTTCACAGAGGATATCAAAAACATACCAATAAGCAACAGTCCCAGTCTACTTCAACAAGCCAGCAACAGCCACAATCAACTGAGACAAACTCAGAAAGTACAACCAATACTAGTGCTCATGC
>WLWD01004577.1_pt1 | contig 17568 bp, 11 predicted proteins | sample 6712731 | NCBI WGS metagenome assembly WLWD01 (sample SAMN12718690, study PRJNA576275) | sponge metagenome | isolation source: marine sponge | host: Mycale hentscheli | place: New Zealand: South Island, Marlborough, Capsize Point | collected 2014-11-01
GTTATGACATTTTATTTCAGCACAAATACAAAATCACTCACTTACCTGATTAATGGTAACTTTTGTAGTATCAAACATCAACCATTCTGATAATCTCAATCACCAGAAACTCTTGAACAAGTTCTCCGCTACGATAAAATAAACCAGTGTTATTATTTGTAATTTTACAACAAGTATGGAATTACTACTTATCTCATTCTTGAGTATTGATAACTTCTGTAGTATCAAATTGAAGTTACTTTGACCATCTGAATTACCTTGAATTCTTGACAACAAGCTCTCACCTACAAAAACAAAAGACAATCAATTTTAGCACACAAATACAAAATTACTTTCTTACCTCATTTTCTTGAGCAGTGGTAACTTTTGTAGTACCAAATTTGAGCCATTCTGACTATTTGAATTTACCAGTCACTGTTGACAACAAGCTCTTAGATATAAAAAAGAAAGGCCAGAGGTTTTTTTGCATATTTAGCTAACAAATATGGAATTACGTACTTACCTCAGCATCCCTCGAGTAGTAGTAGCTTCCTTAGCATTAATAATTTATGTGCTTACATACGCTTTTCAGAAGTAGTGATAGCTCTCTTAGTACTGACTACAGGTGGCTTTTGACAACTAACTAGTGGCGCGCTCGAATAGCGCAAATGCATGGCGAGCGAGCAAACTCTTTTTACAGAAAAATAGGACAGAAATTACATCTAACTGTAGTGCACAGTGTAACCCTTTCCATTCTCAGTTAGCATCAGAGAATGTAAAGTCTCTGATCCCAGACTAAACTAACAGAATTACCTGAATAAACTTCGAAAGCAGTGGCAAAGAAGTGCAGCTTGACAAAGACTTCACAATTGTTTCAAGAAGAGAGTAGCTGTAAACTTTTAGGTTGAAACAAAGTTGCATCTGCAGCAGGATTCTCCGCGCTCGTTAATTGAAAAATACTGGAACTGTGAACGCTTTACCTAACTTACGTAATTAGAAGCGCGGGCGAAAACAGAGGTGTCACGTACCCCATAAACAGATAAATTGCTTGAGCACAAATGGCGAGCGAGCCTAAAGACTACACTATTTTTATATTTGACTTCTAACACTGAAGCTACTGAAAATAAGGTCCAGTTTTTAAATTTAGCATACAGGGTAAAGGGATTTCAGTGCCATAGTAACAACTCTCTGCAACTGCTTGGAAGGAAAAAAACAACATCTAACTGTAGTGCACAGTGTAACCCTTTCCATTCTCAGTTAGCATCAGAGAATCTAAAGTCTCTGATCCCAGACTAAACTAACAGAATTACCTGAATAAACTTCGAAAGCAGTGGCAAAGAAGCGCAGCTTGACAAAGACTTCACAATTGTTTCAAGAAGAGAGTAGCTGTAAACTTTTTGGTTGAAACAAAGTTGCATAAGGCAGTGCAGTATGATTCTCCGCGCTCGTTAATTGAAAAATACTGGAACTGTGAACGCTTTACCTAACTTACGTAATTAGAAGCACGCGCGTTAAAAGAGCATACGTACCATCCATACATACCATCCATCCCATACCATCCATTTATACATACATACTAGTGGTGTGCTTGAGCACAAATGACGAGCGAGCCTGATAGTTAGGTAACATAAAATGTTACTATTTTTAGCTTACTTCATGCAAACACTATAATAGCAGTTATGACATTTGATTTCAGCAAACAAATACAAAATCACTCTCTTACCTGATTAAGGGTAACTTTTGTAGTATCAAACATCAACCATTCTGATAATCTCAATCACCAGTAACTCTTGAACAAGCTCTCAGCTACGATAAAAAATAAACCAGTGTTATTATTTGTAATTTTAGCCAACAAATATGGAATTACTACTTACCTCATTCTTGAGTATTGATAACTTCTGTAGTATCAAATTGAAGTTACTTTAACCATCTGAATTACCTCGAATTCTTGACAACAAGCTCTCAGCTAACATAAACAATCAGGGGTAACGCAATCGAGATTTCGCTATATTTATTTATTTATTTATTTATTTATTTATTTATTTATTTATTTATCTGTTCATGGGGTACGTGAGACTTCTACAGAGAGTATAAGGCAGTGCAGCAGTATGATTCTCCGCGCTCGTTAATTGAAAATACTGGAACTGTGAACGCTTTACCTAACTTACGTAATTAGAGGCGCGGGTGAAAACAGAAGTCTCACGTACCCCATAAACAGATAAATAAATAAATAAATAAATAAATAAATAAATATAGCGAAATCTCGATTGCGTTACCCCTGAGAGTGTCTTGCTCGCTTCGCTTGCTCGCCAACTAGTGATGTGCTTGAGCACAAATGGCGAGCGAGCCTAAAGACTATACTATTTTTATATTTGACTTCTAACACTGAAGCTACTGAAAATAAGGTCCAGTTTTTTAATTTAGCATACAGGGTAAAGGGATTTCAGTGCCATAGTAACAACTCTCTAACGTGTTTGAAGGAAAAACCACCATCTAACGTAGTGCAGTGTAACCCTTTCCATTCTCAGTTAGCATCAGAGAATCTAAAGTCTCTGATCCCAGACTAAACTAACAGAATTACCTGAATAAACTTCGAAAGCAGTGGCAAAGAAGCGCAGCTTGACAAAGACTTCACAATTGTTTCAAGAAGAGAGTAGCTGTAAACGTTTTGGTTGAAACAAAGTTGCGTAAGGCAGTGCAGCAGGATGATTCTCCGCGCTCGTTAATTGAAAATACTGGAAACTGTGAACGCTTTACCTAACTTACGTAATTAGAGGCGCGGGCGAAAACGGAAGTCTCACGTACCCCATAAACAGATACATAAATAAATAAACTAGTGGTGTGCTTGAGCACAAATGGCGAGCGAGCCTAAAGACTATACTATTTTTATTGACTTCTAACACTGAAGCTACTGAAAATAAGGTCAAGTTTTTAAATTTAGCATACAGGGTAAAGGGATTTCAGTGCCATAGTAACAACTCTCTGCAACTGCTTGAATTGAAGGAAAGAAAAAAAAATACACGTTATTTAAATGTTTTTGTGATATTCTTTAGCTAAGTAGTGGTTGTAACACACAATGCTTTGACACAGCTGGACAAGCACCTACACAGACTTACCTTCGCAGTAGTCTAGTGGACAATGTATTTTCAGGTAAATACTGTGCGCACGGCTTATAACCATGACAAAGAGCGCATTGACTTACCACCGCCACTAACTCGAATAGAAATGGAAGTCCCTTAAGTTGTCAAGTTTTAACTGTACCGGCAAAAGAATTCAAAACGGTAAACAATTCAATTTCTAGGGTGATACGGGTACTGATCGATAAACCAGAGGATTCTGTTTAGTGCAATTTGGGACGGGGTCGACAACCGAACTAACACAAAAACGCGAGGGTCAAAGTACAAAAATGCCTTACGTACGTCCATACATATATACAAATAAACTAGTGATGTGCTTGAGCACAAATGGTGAGCGAGCCTAAAGACTATACTATTTTTATATGAATGATTTTGACTTCTAACACTGAAGCCACTGAAAATAAGGTCCAGTTTTTTAATTTCGCATACACGGTAAAGGGATTCAAGTAACAATTCTCTGCAACTGCTTGAATTGAAGGAAAAAAACAACAACAAAACAATACACGTTATTTAAACGTTTTCTTTGTAATATTCTTTAGCTAAGTAGTGGTTGTAACACACAATGTTTGACACAACTGGACATGCACCTACACAGTGTAGTGTCTAGCCTAATATAATCTACACAGAAACTAGCTAAATCACTACCAGCTATCAAGAAGAAGTCAATATATTTTTACCACGTGGTGAATGAATCTAGAAAGTTCTGAATGATGCAATACATAATTTCATGCGGTGTGCAGATGATGCAATACATAATTTCATGCGTGTGCAGATGATGCAATGCAATGGTTAATTAGTTAGTTCACCACATTACTCCCCCGCCAGTGTCAACGTATGTAGTCTTGAAGGTGCTTGGGAAAGCGAACTCGTCGACCAACTCTTGTAGATACCTGCGTTGATGCGGGAGGTGGTTTGAGTAGGGGGGTTGGTGACGAGGTAGTTGTGGCTGCGGGAGTGGATGGTGGTGACGGGGTCGTGCGAGTGGAGGAGGCTGCTAAGCATCTGCTATAGGGTGAGGCAGGGAAGGTTGTGTATCCCTGTGAGCAGGTTTTAGCCTGTCCACTGACACTGTATCCACCTTGCCTCTCATCGCAAGGTGGTAGTACTTGGGGGTTCTGCTAATGACTTGGAATGGTCCATCGTAGGGGGGTTGTAAAGGTCTTTTAACTGAGTCCCTTCGGACAAAAACATGGGTGCATGAGTCGAGGGCGGCAGGAAAATATGTTGAAGTTGGAGGCGTTCGGCGACTTGAGGCAGGACTGAGTGTGGCCATGATTGATCGGAGGCGTGCAGCATAGGCGGCAGGGTCCATGATGGTGTCTGGGGTGCATGGTTGTGTACAAATTCCCCAGGGACTCTGAGAGCGCTGCCATAGACCATCTCCGCAGCAGTGCACTTGCTGTCCTCCTTGACTGCTGACCTGATGCCCAGCAATGCCCAAGGTAGTGCTTCTGTCCACTGGTCCTGTGGTTTGTGACACATGAGGGCCCCTTTCAGTTGCCGGTGAAATCTCTCCACCAACCCGTTGGCTTGGGGGTGGTAGGCAGTTGTTCTGAGGCGTTTGGTGCCAAGTACCTCCATGAGGTCACTCCAGAGTCCAGACTCAAATTGGCTGCCCCTGTCAGTGGTGATTGTAGTAGGGATCCCAAACCTGACTACCCATCCTTGCAAAAATGTTCGAGCCACTGTCTCCGCTGTAATGTTTGGGAGAGGGAATGCCTCAGGCCAGCGAGTAAACCTGTCAATGACAGTCAGGAGGTAGGTGTAGCCATTGGAATGTGGTAGTGGTCCCACTAAGTCCAGGTGAATGGCATCAAACCTAGCACTGGGAAGTGCAAAGGTGGAGAGTGGAGTTGAGGTGTGCTTGTTGACTTTGGCTCGCTGGCAACTGGTGCACGCCTTAGTCCACTGTCTGACGTCACGCTTGATGTGAGGCCATGTGAATCTGGCAGTAATGAGTCGTTGGGTGGCTTTCATGCCTGGGTGTGACATGGAGTGTAGAATGTCAAACACCGGACGACGCAGAGAGTGGGGTACAAAGGGTCTGTACTTGCCAGTTGAAGTATCGCATATGATGGTGAGTCATGTGGGGTTCAAGGGAACACATTCCAGTGTAAGACTGGAGGACTCAGGGTGACTGGCGATCCACTGTAGCTCAGGGTCAGTTGTTTGGAGCTGAGCCATGGTCTCGAAATTGATGTCGTTCTGGATGTCCAGGGGAATTATAGAGTTGGTGTCCATCCTGGAGAGTGCACCTGCTGGGGCATTGGCCGATCCGCTGATGTGGCGAATATCTGTAGTGAACTGGGCTACAAAGTCGAGATGTCTGGCCTGTCTGGGGGAATGGCGGTCGTGGTGGGCTTTCAGAGAGAAGGTGAGGGGTTTGTGATCAGTGAGAACGTGAAAATGTCTCCCCTCCACGAAATGCCTGAAGTGTCTGATGGCTAAATACACCGCCAGGAGCTCCCTATCGAAGGTGCTGTACCTGGTCTCTGCCGGTTGTAGTTTTTTTGAGAATAGGCGATTGGAGACCAGGTACCGTCGATCAGTTGCTGCAGGACTGCTCCCACAGCGTGGTCCAAAGCATCTGTAGCAATGCATGTTGGGGCATCATGGTGTGGGTGGTGGAGCATGGTAGCTTGAGCTAGGCTGGCCTTGCTTTGCTCAAATGCTGACTCGGCAGTGGTGGACCAAGTAATGGGGGAGTTGGAGTTGGCCTTTCCTGAGAGGAGGTTGGTGAGGGTTAGAAGGAGCTTGGCACAATCGGGCAGGAACCTCCTGTAAAAGTTGACCAGTCCGAGGTATTCCCTCAATTTTCTCTGAGTGTTAGGCTTGGGGAAGATGTGGATGGCTTCAACTTTCTCAGGAAGGGGTCGGATGCCATTGCAGTCCACGAGGTGTCCCAAGAATGTGAGACTGCTAACTCCAAAAACGCTCTTCTGTGCATTGATGACAATGCCATACTGGCTGAGTCGCTCAAACACCAGTTTGAGGTGTGCAAGGTGCTCAGTCGGACTTCTGCTGGCTATCAGGAGGTCGTCCACATAAACATAGCAGAAGTCTAAGCCTCGGAGGACTTCGTCCATGAATCTTTGGAAGGTTTGAGCGGCGTTCTTAAGGCCAAAAGGCATCCTAACGAACTCATATAGCCCAAAGGGGGTGGTAATAGCTGTTTTTGGGATGTCAGCTTCTGCCACTGGGATCTGGTGGTAGGCTCTGACCAGATCTAGTTTTGAGAAAATGGTGGCACCTTGCAAGGATGAGGAGAAGTCGTGTAAGTGGGGAATGGGGTACCTGTCGGGTACTGTGGCCTGGTTGAGGCGTCTATAGTCCCCACAGGGTCTCCAGTCACCTGATTTCTTAGGCACCATGTGGAGAGGAGTAGACCAGGGACTCTTGGAGGGTCGGATAATCCCCAGGTCTAGCATGTGCTGGAACTCTTTCTTTGCTGAGTGCAAACGTTCTGGAGCCAGGCGTCTGGCTTTGGCTGCAACGGGATGACCGTTTGTAGCGATTGAGTGAGTGACGTTGTGCTTGGTGGGTTGATCGTTGTAGTTGTGGGGTTGGGTTAGCTGAGGGTATTCAGCCAGGAGAGTGGTGTACTCATTGGGAGGATTGGGTGGTGGTGGAATGGAGGGTTTGAGAGATGGTTTAGATGCTAACACACCAGCAATGGTGAGCTGGGTGGTGTTGTCCACGGCTCGTTTGTTGAGGTCCACTGAGAGGTGGAAGTGATGGAGGAAATCAGCTCCAAGGATAGGCTTGCAGACGTCCGCTACCACGAAGATCCAGGGAAGGGAGCGCCGGAGCCCCAGGTTAAGGGTGAGGGACTTCCTTCCAAATGTGGTAATGTGTGAGCCGTTGGCAGCTTGGAGATTAAAGTGAAGTTGTGGGTGCTTTCTGTCAGTAGGGGAGGGAGGGAGTACACTGACGGCGGCGCCAGTGTCGACCAGGAAAGTGAGGTGATTGGTGGGGTCGTGTATGTGAAGTAGACGACTGGTAGAAAGGCCGGGATCACTCGTCGTCGCCAGTGCCTGGCCTGCTAGTTTGGGTGAGAGCAAGGTTGGTTACACTTCCGAGCCTCATCTCCAAACTTCTGGTGATACCAGCAGAGTTGGTTGGTGGCTGTGGGATTGGGGAAGGGCGATTGGTGTCTGGAGGGTCTGCTTGGTGTTCTGCTCCTGTGTCTGGTGAGAGAATTGACAGTTGTCTGGAGCTTGGCTAGCTCACTCAGGATCCGTTCAAAGTCAGCTGTGGTGGGCTGATTAGTTCCCACAGCTGCGACTGGGGTAACCTGGGATTGGGTAAAAGAGCCAGTAACAACAGACACTGGTTGAGCAGCAACCTCAGTGACCCGATCGGCCAGCTCAGCCAGGCTCTCCAGGGGCGTGGCACTGGGGGAGGCGGCTAAAACCATCCTGACATTGCTTGGAAGCCGTTGTAGAAACAACTCCCTGAGGAAGGTTTCATCAAGACCAGCTCGGTCACCCAACAGCTGATGCATTCGTCTCAAAAGCTGTGTGAGTTTTCGGTTCCCTAGTTCCTCTGCTTGAAACAGCTGCTGGAGTCGCCTCTGTTCTGAGGCAGCTGTCCTCTTGATGAGGGTCTCCTTGAGTACATCGTAGGGGTTGGCTTCCGGTGGTCGAAGCACCAAATCTCTCACCTCTGTTGCCACCTCCGGCGACAAAGATGCAACTACGAAGTCGAATCTACTCTTTTGGGCATTGAGCCGCTTTGTGGCGAAGGTTGCCTCTACTTGAGCAAACCACACTGCAGGGTCTGCGGGCCAGAAGGGTGAAAGTTTAATGTTCACAGAGGTGGAAGCTACCACGGGTGCTGGGTCGAGCACTGGCGGGTCTGGTGGATCTGGATGGGTCATGAAGTTGAGGAAACTTTTGTCAGGGTCACCAATGTAGTGTCTAGCCTAATATAATCTACACAGAAACTAGCTAAATCACTACCAGCTATCAAGAAGAAGTCAATATATTTTTACCACGTGGTGAATGAATCTAGAAAGTTCTGAATGATGCAATACATAATTTCATGCGGTGTGCAGATGATGCAATACATAATTTCATGCGTGTGCAGATGATGCAATGCAATGGTTAATTAGTTAGTTCACCACAACAGACTTACCTTAGCGGTAGTCTAGTGGACAATGTATTTTCAAGTAAATACTGTTGCGCACGGCTTATAACCATGACAAAGAGCGCATTGACTTACCACCGCCACTAACTCGAATAGAAATGGAAGTCCCTAAGTTTTCAAGTTGAACTGCACCAAAAAATTCAAAACGGTAAACAATTCAATTTCAGGGTACTGATCGATAAACCAGAGGATTCTGTTTAGTGCAATTTGGGACAGGGTCGACAACCGAACTAACACAAAAACGCGAGGGTCAAAGTACAAAAATGCCTTACGTACGTCCATACATATATACAAATAAATAAATAAACTGACATCCCCGATTTTCGATTGTGTTACCCCTGTAAGTGTCTCGCTCGCTACGCTCGCTCGCCAATAAATAAATAAAAAAATATAGCGAAATCTCGATTGCGTTACCCCTGAGAGTGTCTCGCTCGCTTCGCTCGCTCGCCAACTAGTGATGTGCTTGAGCACAAATGGCGAGCGAGCCTAAAGACTATACTATTTTTATATGAATGATTTTGACTTCTAACACTGAAGCTACTGAAAATAAGGTCCAGTTTTTTAATTTAGCATACAGGGTAAAGGGATTTCAGTGCCATAGTAACAACTCTCTGCAACTGCTATGCTTGAATTGAAGGAAAAAAACAACAACAAAACAATACACGTTATTTAAAAGTTTTCTTTGTGATATTCTTTAGCTAAGTAGCTAGTGGTTGTAACACACAATGCTTTGACACAACTGGACATGCACCTACACAGACTTACCTTCGCGGTAGTCTAGTGGACAATGTATTTTCAAGTAAATACTATTGGCACAGCTTATTACCATGACAAAGAGCGCATTGACTTACCACCGCCACTAACTCGAATAGAAATGGAAGTCCCTTACGTTTTCAAGTTTTAACTGCACCCGCAAAAGAATTCAAAACTGTAAAACAATTCAATTTCTAGGGTGATACGGGTACTGATCGATAAACCAGAGGATTCTGTTTAGTGCAATTTGGGACGGGGTCGAACGCCGAGCAAACACAAAAATACGGAGGGTCAAAGTACAAAATGACATACGTACGTCCATATATATAAATAAACTAGTGGTGTGCTTGAGCACAAATGGCGAGCGAGCCTGATAGTTAGGTAACATAAAATGTTACTATGTTTTAGCTTACTTCATGCAAACACATAATAGCAGTTATGACATTTGATTTCAGCAAACAAATACAAAATCACTCTCTTACCTTAATAATGGTAACTTTTGTAGTATCAAACATCAACCATTCTGATAATCTCAATCACCAGCAACTCTTGAAAAAGCTCTCAGCTACGATAAAAAATAAACCAGTGTTATTATTTGTAATTTTAGCCAACAAATATGGAATTACTACTTACATCATTCTTGAGTATTGATAACTTCTGTAGTATCAAATTGAAGTTACTTTGACCATCTGAATTACCTTGAATTCTTGACAACAAGCTCTCACCTACAAAAACAAAAGACAATCAATTTTAGCACACAAATACAAAATTACTTTCTTACCTCATTTTCTTGAGCAGTGGTAACTTTTGTAGTACCAAATTTGAGCCAATCTGACTATTTGAATTTACCAGTCACTGTTGACTAGCTCTTAGCTACAAAAAAGAAAGGCCAGAGTTAATTTTGCATATTTAGCTAACAAATATGGAATTGCGTACTTATCTCAGCTTCCCTCGAGAAGTAGTAGCTTCCATAGCATTAATACTACGGCATTCTGACTACCAACGGCTCTTGACAACCAAACAATCGGCACTCCGCATCCCCCCTAAAACGGCGAAGTTTTGAAATTAAGTCTGGAAAAGGGTCTTCAGTGCCATAGTAACCGGTAGAATCAACTTTTTGTGTCTTGAAAACAAGCGTTTTAGCAGGAATTTTCTCATACTTTGGAGCTTAAGTATAAAGTAAGGTTTGCTTAATGCTGTAGTTTCAGAATAAACTGGAGTCAAGCCTAAATAGCCGTGTTTTTAGGAGAAAAAAGTTCCCCCCGCGCGCGTTTAAAGAGCATACGTACCATCCGTACATACATACATATATATAACACTAGTGGTGTGCTTGAGCACAAATGGCGAGCGAGCTTTAAACTACACTGTTGTTACTCAAACTACTAAAATAAAGTTGAGTTGCTAAATTACGCATATACGGTAAAGGGGATTCAATGCCATAGTAACCACTCCCCTCAACTGTTTGAATTGAAAAAGAAGCAACAAAATCAAGTCACGTTATTTAAAATTTTCTTTGTGATATTCTTAATAGTAGTTGTAACGCACAATACTTTCACATAACTGAACATACCTACGCAAGACTTACCTTCGTGGTTCGTCTAGTGGACAATGAATTGTCAAGTAAATGCTGTTGAGTAGTGCTATAACTGTGACAAATAGTGTATTAACTTACCATCGCCACTAACTCGAATAGAAATGGAGCTCCCAGCACCCGCAAAACAATTCAAAGCGGTAAACAATTCAATTTCTAAGGTGATACGGGTAATGGTCTCTAAACCAGAGGATTCTGTTTAGTGAAGTTTGGGACGGGGTCGAACGCCGAGCGAACACAAAAATACGGAGGGTCAAAGTACAAAATGACATACATACGTCCAAACATATATATAAATAAATAAACAAACATCCCCGATTTTTTCATTTTTACCCCTGTAAGTGTCTCGCTCGCTACGCTCGCTCGCCAATTATACCCGATTTTGCATTATCCACCCCTAATACTGTCTCGCTCGCTTCGCTCGCTCGCCAATAAACAAACATCCCCGATTTTCGATTGTGTTACCCCTGTAAGTGTCTCGCTCGCCAATAAATATAGCGAAATCTCGATTGAGTTACCCGTACCCCTGATAGTGTCTCGCTCGCTTCGCTCGCTCGCCAACAAGCCGCACTTAGCGTGGAAAAAGGCGAAGTTTTGAATTTCAATCTGGTAAAGGGTTTTCAATGTCATAGTAACATGTCGCAGCAACTTTTTGTGACTTGAAAAACAAGCGTTTTCGAGGGAATTCTCTCACAATTTGGAGTTTAAGTTTGAAGTAAGACTTGCTTAATGCTGTAGTTTCAGAATAAACCGGGGTCAAGCCTAAAAAGACGTGTTTTTTGGAGAAAAAAGTTCCCCGCGCGCGCATTTTAGGGCCATACGTACCGTACCATCCTTCCACACTATACATACTAAGTTGAGATGGCCGCAAGAAAAACTTGAATAACTTTAGAATGGAAGCAGCTACACATCCGGAGTTTGCACCATTGTAAAGCTCGCGCCTAAGCGGTTAAAAATATTCCCTCAGTATACTCCAAAACCGGAGAGAAAGTGCTACTCCAAAACTCAATAAAAAAGTCTATGGGAATAGAAAAACCCACAAGATTCCCGCTCAAAACGCGCCCGCTTTTAGTCACACGGTACGGCTATTGATCACGCGGACTGTCTTCATTAAGAATTTTGTAAACAATGAGCGGCTTCTTCTCAGATTGCTGCGTTTCTAGCTTTATATCGCGATTAGCTTAGGTTGCCAGTGTGGAAACAGGATAGGCGGAGTGTTCTGTTGTCGCAGAGAGTATAGGACCACCTGATAGGATGTTGGTACGATTATTTTGTCTACCTGTTCAATAACAAATGCCGTATAGCCAATATATTTCCTAGCAACTTTAGTACAGCAGATATGTGCATGTTTTTAGGGGTATTGTGACTTTTGTGATAGAAGCATGAAAGTTTGCATGCTGATAGCCAACAACCTGAAGATGATTTTAGGCTATAGGGACATCTCTGATTTGACCTTTTTTGACCTTTAGGTGCTAATTAGTATGCCGTAATTACTACAATTGTAGTAATTTTTGAATTATTAAATTAAATAGTGCATCATATGCTCTGCTACATCTGTGAGCACAAGAAGATCATTACTGTCCTGTTGGGCCCACGTACTCATATTTACAGGCATATATGCGCAAAGTACTATTTCACGACAAACTTCAGTATCGAACATAAACTCACGAACTTTAAATTATGTATCATTAATATCTTTATTTTCATTGGTTGTTAAATATTTGCCGACGGAAGTGCTGGCTACCTATAAAAAGGAGCCAGCGTTGTCAAGTCGTTGGATTTTGTTATAATAATAGTGTACAGTGTGTATTTGTGTTTTTAAATAACAATTATACACCTACATCATTTCAACAAACATTATCCCTGGTGGCGGCACTACCAGTTGGACTACGAGGATAAGGGAAAGTCATTCTTGTGGCCCAACAGTCCTCAGTGAAAGGGTTTCCCATATCTTCTATAACTCCGGTCAGTGATTTCACATTTTGCGTAAAGCAAGTTGGCTATGACAAGTTTTACTGTGCAGAATACTATGTGTATAGCACTTAACAGTTGCTTAAACGACCATAACTTTTGATTGAAAATAGATATAACTTTGATTCAAATTTTATATTATTCCTCTTAATATGAGCTTTCAGGCAAACGCATTACAACTAAACACTTGGATAGCAGCTGCAATTAACACCTGTATAATATTACTGCCCAGTCTGTCCCTCCCTCCCTCCCTCCCTCCCTCCTCCCCTCCCTCCATAGATGTCCAGAAACGCCGTAAATTGTCCATCCTATCCCACAGGTGCTTCACTGTCCAGCAGATTCTAAGCGTAACTCTCAGGGGGCAGGATACACGACAATGGCTGGTTTGTTGGAAGGATTTGATAAGATTTCTTGTTTGCCCAGAAAAATGAACTTAGCTCGATTTGATGAAGGTGAAGGCATTGAAGCTACCCTGCGCAGGCAAAAGGCAAAGGGCATGATTCCTGCAGGCTGGAATACAATAAAACCCAATTACTTCGTTCTGAGAGAAAGAAAAGACCAGCTAATCAGACAGAAGAGGCAGAGAAATCAAAGAAATTAACCTGGCTGAGCACAGGAAAGGCAAGCTCAACTAGTGACAGTACATGTTTCTTTTGTGCCAAGCCAGCTACCTCAGGTAAGGCACTGTGCAAGCATCCACGTTTGACATGGATATTAGAGTTAGGTAGTGTGCGGTGAAATTGCAAAACAAGCAATTGCTTGCCAAATTAAGTGCCGGAGATTTAATTGCACAAGATGCTCTGTATCATTTACCTTGTCTTGTTTCCTTATATAATCGAGCCAGAGAGACTGCATCACAAGATACCAATGCTGATGCAATAAACCATGGTGTAGCATTTGCTGAATTAGTGTCATACATTGAAGACTGCCGCAAAGACACTGAATTGGCACCAATCTTTAAGCTCACCGATTTGGTTACTCTCTACATCACTAGACTGAAGCAACTCGGAACTGACACTGCAGGTCGTATACACTCAACGAAGCTCAAGGACAGATTTTTAAGTTTTTTTTCCAGACATGAAATGTCACAAGCAAGGAAGAAACTTGGTTCTTATTGGGAATGAGCATATTGGCTCGCTAAGCAAGGCATGCGAGTATAATGCTGATAACGACTCTGTTATTCTTGCAAGGGCTGCAAAGATTGTTAGAAGAGATATGCTGCAGTTAAAAAACAAATTTATGGATCGTTTGATACTAAGTGCCATGAAAAATCAGTGCCATCATCTCTCTTAACATTGGTTTCTATGGTGCTAAATGGGCCCAACATTCAAGATCAGTCCAACTTATCAGGTACACCACAGTCTGTTTTGACGATTACACAGCTATTGATGTACCATTGCTCAATTCGCCGTCGTGAAGCCTCAAGTTTAAGTATGCCAAAACATAGCCAAGAAAGAGAAACACCACTACCAATCTTTCTGGGAACACTCATCCACTCTAAAACTCGCAAGTGTGAGTTAGTGTGGACTATACACATGTTTGAGCTTGGATTGAGCATTTCATATGAATGACCGTGTACTTGAAATATCAACTCTGCTGGGTAACAGGATTTGTAACTTGTACAACTCTCAAGGAGTAGTGTGCCCTCCTCATCTCAAAATAGGTGCTTTTCACCACATCAGCTGTGGACAACATTGACCATGATCCCGGCTCAATCAGTGCACAAGGCTCTCTTCATGGAACTGGAATTTCCATATTCCAACATCCCAACAGTGACTGTCTCGGGTGTCCTCAACCTGCTTTGATTCCAATTAGCAATTCTGATGGCCTCAACAAGAAGTTGGCATGTTTACCAGAGGCTGCTTGGGAATCTCTTGGATGTTGTTGTACTAGTCATTTCATCAGCTCAGCGGTTGGGAATATCTGAACTCTGGATTGCGTTCGGAACAGGGAAACACTTCAGGTTCCTTCCAATACATGAGCTAGCTGATACTCTCGGTCCTCAAAAGTGTATTGCCTTGCCCTTCTTTCATTCACTGACTGGATGTGACACAGTGTCTTTCTTTGGAGGAAAAAGCAAAAAGACTGCATGGAATAATTGGAAGTCATATGATTCAGTCACTCCTGCATTTTGTGCATTAGCTAATACTCCAAGTGTACAGTGCACAGAGCAATGGCTACCTCTTCTGGAGCAATTTGTAGTCTTACTCTACGACTGCACGAGCAGTCTTGAGCATGTGAATGATTCCAGAAAAGAACTATTCACAAAGAAGGGTAGAGCAATTGACCTACTACCACCTACCCAAGCTGCTCTTTTTCAGCACATCAAAAGGGCAGCGTATCAGGCTGGTCACTGGGCCCAAGTGATGATTGCTGCCCCAGAAATGCGATCTCCAGTAGACTGGGGGTGGAAAAAGAAAAAACCAAGGATGTGGATGGGAAGCACTCTGGACTACTCTACCATGGAAGCCACAGAAGCATGTAGGGAGCTAATTCGTTGTGGATGCAAGAAAGAATGCAAGGGACGCTGCAAATGCCAAAAAGCAGCACTTCAATGCACCACACTTTGTAACTGTGGAGGACAATGCAGTGACTAACTTTTTCATTTTCAATATTATCACGAACAAAACCATTATTCTTGATAGTATGCTCCCTCTACAACACATATCAATATGAATTTAGGAAGAAACTGGTTAACCACTACCATGTATTCAGCCTTCCTAAACAATTAATGCACAATAGCTGAAGGGCTATTTATATTATACCACATTGTAGTAAATGGTATTACTTCAAAGGGTCATACCTTCTGATTAAAAACAGATATGTCTTTGATTCAAAGTTTATTTTACTCCTCTTAATGTAAGCTTTCGTTTGATCCTAAACTTGATATGGTTAAATTAAATGATTAAAAAATTACTGTAGACGTATAAAATTTGGCGCATTAATTAGCGCCCAAAGGTCAGAAAAGGTCAAATCATGGATGTCCCTATAGCTTAAAATCATCTGTAGGGTTTTCCCTATTAGCATGCAAAATTTCATGCTTCTATCACAAAAGGCACAATTTTTTCACATATCTGCTGTACTACTTGTAATACAGCCACACTTAAGCTGTTTCAGTTAAATTGTGTACTTGTCAAAGCCGTGTTTATGCCAATTCCTTTTCTTCACTACTATAGATGCCGTTTATTGTAAGGATTAGGACCAACTCAGGCAGCACTCCACCTTCAACTCGGATCATACTTTGTGTATGTGTACTACTTGAATTCGATCATTTCAACAATTTTCATATACATTATTATAAATAAATGAAACAATTGATAATTTTATTTAACAAGGATGTCTAGTAACTTTAGCTACAAGTTAACAGTGCTGTACTGTATAGGGAGAGTAGGGACTGTGTATAGGGAGAGTATGGTCTGTGTATAGGGAGAGTATGGACTGGGTAAAGGGATAGTATGGACTGAGTAAAGCGAGAGTGAACAGGGTAAAGGGAAAGGATGGACTGGGTAAAGCAAGAATATGGATTGGGTAAAGGTAGTATAGACTGAATAGAGGGAGAGTATGGACTGTGTATAAGGAGAGTATGGACTGTATATAAGGAGAGTATGGACTGTGTATAGGGAGAGTATGGACTGTATAAAGAGAGTATGGACTGTGTATAAGGAGAGTATGGACTGTGTATAGGGAGAGTAGGGACTGTGTATAGGGAGAGTAGGGACTGTGTATAGGGAGAGTAGGGACTGGGTAAAGGGATAGTATGGACTGAGTAAAGCGAGAGTGAACAGGGTAAAGGGAAAGGATGGACTGGGTAAAGCAAGAATATGGATTGGGTAAAGGGAGTATAGACTGAGTAGAGGGAGAGTATGGACTGTGTATAAGGAGAGTATGGACTGTGTATAAGGAGAGTATGGACTGTGTATAAGGAGAGTATGGACTGTGTATAAGGAGAGTATGGACTGTGTATAAGGAGAGTATGGACTGTGTGTAGCGAGAATATGGATTGGGTAAAGGGAGAGTATGGACTGGGTATAGTGAGACTGGATAAGGTAAAGCAAGTGTGTGGTAAAATGTGAGTATGCTCTATCATAGATTGTGAAAGGGATATACCTTTGAAGTGACCATGAATTGGGTAAAGTACAGTGACCATGAATTGGGTAAAGTACAGTGACAATGAATTGGGTAAAATACAGTGACCATGAAATGGGTAGAGTACAGTGTCCATGAATTGGGTCAAGTACAGTGACCATGAATTGGGTAGAGTACAGTGACCATGAATTGGGTAAAGTACAGTGACAATGAATTGGGTAAAATACAGTGACCATGAATTGGGTAAAGTACAGTGACCATGAATTGGGTAGAGTACATTGACCATGAATTGGGTAAAGTACAGTGACCATGAATTGGGTAGAGTACAGTGACCATGAATTGGGTAAAGTACAGTGACAATGAATTGGGTAAAATACAGTGACCATGAATTGGGTAAAATACAGTGACCATGAATTGGGTAAAATACAGTGACCATGAATTGAGGAAAGTACAGTGACAATGAATTGGGTAAAGTACAGTTACCATGAATTGGGTAAAGTACAGTTACCATGAATTGGGTAAAGTTCAGTGACCATGAAGTGAGGAAAGCACAGTGACAATGAATTGGGTAAAGTACAGTTACCATGAATTGGGTAAAGTTTAGTTACCATGAATTGGTTAAATACAGTGACCATGAATTGAGTAAAGTACAGTGACCATGAATTGGGTAGAGTTACAGTGACCATGAATTGGGTAAAGCACAGTGACAATGAATTGGGTAAAGTACAGTTACCATGAATTGGGTAAAGTTCAGTGACCATGAAGTGAGGAAAGTACAAGGATCATGAATTGGGTGAAGTACAAGGATCATGAATTGGGTGAAGTACAAGGATCATGAATTGGGTAAAGTACAGTGACAATGAATTAGGTAAAGTACAGTGACCATGAATTGAGTAAAGTACA
>WLWD01002632.1_pt1 | contig 17564 bp, 6 predicted proteins | sample 6712731 | NCBI WGS metagenome assembly WLWD01 (sample SAMN12718690, study PRJNA576275) | sponge metagenome | isolation source: marine sponge | host: Mycale hentscheli | place: New Zealand: South Island, Marlborough, Capsize Point | collected 2014-11-01
GGGGAGGGGGGAGCTGGGCCATTTTAACCAAAAAATATATAACAATTATAAGGGCGGGGTAAATAAAACAATTAAGTGGCATATATAATACAAGTATAGAGTATTGAAACAAGATTGTTATAATAAGAGAAATAAACTGAGGTGGAACACATCACTGATGATGAAGAATCCGCGAACATTCTCACTAGAGAGATTCAAAGTGAAGATTGCAATCCTATCTGATATACAAAGATCAATGCCTACTTGCAATACAAACTAAATCCCAACTACAAACGTATCAGCAATACTTACACACAGTAGTCTGTATTGAATTTACATTCAAAATAACTAAAATTTATATATGATTTTAAATTAATAACGCTGGTGATTGATGAATACGAAGAACATAAGTTAATATTAACACACGAAATCTTTACAATTTGTTACTATTATTATTAGCCCTCAGTGTGCACGTACAAGAGGGACTATCCAGCAAGTTGAGGACTTAATCCCAGCGTAGTCTATTGACACACACTACACCAAGCAGAAACAGAGTAACTAGTGCAGTGAAGACCCACTAGCGGGTATGGTAGCGTCAGAGTTCCAGTAAGAACAGTCAATGACAGTGTTCTGGGTGATAAATATAAACAAAAAATGGAACATCGACGATGCACGACGATCGACGGTACATGAAAATAAGAACAAATGAGCATGCGTGAATACTAATGATGAAATAAAATGTAATGTTATAGTTGTTCTGGAAGTCAGAGAAAACATGAAAGTTTGAGAAAACATGAAGTTGTTGGCTTCACATAGGGTACCAACTGTTGTGGAAAAGGTCCCCCTATCGTCACGTAATCATGTGAGCAAATAATTTCTTGCAGTTTGAGATAATCCTGAGAATTTAACAGAGAGCGAAATAAAGATAGATTGTAAAAGATTCTACTAAACTTTTCTAAGCAGTACAAAACATCAGAACCATCTTTACATAAGTATTTTGAAGAATACTACATATATGCACTTGTAATACATGTAACTAAACTATTGGTCGCTCAATGTAATACACGTACATTACATGTTATTTCACAAAAATGGGCAATGTGCTACAGGAAGATTGGCCTTTCTGATATAGATACAAGACATGTTTGCAGTAACATTTTTAACACATGGTGGAATTCTAATATTAAATTAATTTGCTTCCATCAGCTCAAAGAATACACAGGCAGTGCTGAGAACACATAGGCGGTGAGCCAGAGAATACATAGGCAGTGAGCCTGAATGAGCCTGAGAATACTAGGCAGTGAGCCTGAGAATACTAGGCAGTGAGCCTGAGAATACCTAGCCAGTGAGCCTGAGAATGAATACATAGCCAGTGAGCCTGAGAATACCTAGCCAGTGAGCCTGAGAATACATAGGCAGTGAGCCTGAGAATACATAGGCAGTGAGCCTGAGAGTACATAGGCAGTGAGCCTGAGAATACATAGGCAGTGAGCCTGAGAATACATAGGCAGTGAGCCTGAGAATACATAGGCAGTGAGCCTGAGAATACATAGCCAGTGAGCCTGAGAATACATAGGCAGTGAGCCTGAGAATAGATAGGCAGTGAGCCTGAGAATACATAGGCAGTGAGCCTGAGAATAGATAGGTAGTGAGCCTGAGAATGCATAGGTGGTGAGCCTGAGAATACATAGGCAGTGAGCCTGAGAATACATAGCCAGTGAGCCTGAGAATACATAGGCAGTGAGCCTGAGAATAGATAGGTAGTGAGCCTGAGAATACCTAAGGAGCAAGCTTGAGAAAACATAGGCAGCAAGTCTGATAGTGCATGCAAGAATAGATAGGCCCTGGGCGTCAGTGCAAGATTAGGTAGGCAAGTCTGATAGTGCAAGATTGGATGGCAGTGAGTCTGAGAGTGCACAGATAGAGTATGACAATGTGCAACTAGACTGGCTGCAAGTCTGAGTGTGAGGATGGGTAAGAACAAGAACAATACTCAAGCATGATAATACACCAGTGGTGAGTCTGGCTGTGGCAAGGCAGCACATGAGTGCGAGATAGGGGGCAAACCTGATAGTTGGAACTAGATATCCGGGTGTGGGACTAGATAGGTGGCTAGTTTGAGTACGAGAATAGATAGGCAGTGAGCCTGAGAGTGCACGAATACATTGGTGAGCTAGAGAGCAAGAATGCCTTAACAGCATTGGGTGTGAAAACAGATAGACAGTAACTTGAGTGTGAGAATAGATAGAGAGTGAGCCTGATAGGCAGCGAGCCTGATGGAGTGAGAATAGATGGCAGTGAGTCTGATAGTGTGAGAATAGATAGGAAGTGAGTCTGCTGGTGTGAGAATAGACAGGCAGCAAGCCAGATGGTGTGAGAACAGATAGGCAGAAGCCTGATACTGTGAGAATAGACAGACAGCGAGCCTGAGTGAGAGTGAGAGAATAGATAGACAGCAAGCCTGCGAGTGAGAATGGATGGCAGTGAGTCTGATAGTGTGAGAATAGGTAGGCGGTGAGTCTGCTGGTGTGAGAATAGACAGGCAAGCCTGAGTGAGAAGAATAGACAGGCAGCGAGCCTGAGTGAGAGTGAGAGTAGACATGCAGTATACCTGATAGTGAGAGAATATGAGCCTGATAGTGTAAGACTAGACAGGCGGCGAGCCTAACAGTGAGAGAATAGACGCCCATGAGCCTGATAGTGCAGAATACATAGGTAGTGAGCCTGAGAGTAAGAAAATAGACATGCAGCAAGAGTGAGAGAATAGACAGGCAGAGAGCCTGATCATGTGAGAATAGACAGGCAGCAAGAGTGAGAGAATAGACAGGCAGAGAGCCTGATCGTGTGAGAATAGACAGGCAGCGACTGTGATAGTGTGAGAATAAATAGAGTGAAGGGCAGCGTGCCCTGCATAGACACTTTCAAAGGGGCCCCGGACAGACCATCACACCTTTATTTGGTGGAAATCTAACTATATGTACTAGAACCGCCTACCCATGCTCTCTATAATGCCACACTGGCAATAGTGTAGTGTGGCTTATGAGTCCCAAGACACATCCAGCACTACAGTTCATTCTCTAATCTCTCTCATTATGTAACCCCTATTTGCTCCACCTCCCTTCTCATGTAACACTCTCATGTCAGCATAAATATCAATTACAGCATGCAACCTGACTGATTCAGGAGTTTCCAAGCTTTCGAGAATACTGATCACTTTGACAGAGCCAATCTTGGCAATACGGCCATTACTAAATACTGCACATAGTTACTAACATGCAATGGACAATGATGATCATAAATTTTTGCATGAAGGTTTGAATAAGAAGAGTGGGAGCCGGCAATGCACCCAACACCTGTAACGAAGGCCTACGCCTGATCATAACGAGGGTTGGCAGCATGATTTCGTGATTTAGAGATTGCAACTGTTGGGTAGAGTAACAGCATTAGAACTAGAGTCCAACTCTTAACATAACTGTACTAGTTAAGCAAGGCAAATGGACCAGCAGCATGCCCATGTATTATCGAGCCATAGAACTCCTATTTTCAGCTGATTGCATCAATGAAGGCCATTCACCACTGATTGATGATTTAGATCCTATTAATCCAACATGACCTACAGAAAGCTAATTACATAGAGTACAGTAGTGTATATCTCCAGCGCTTGCTATTTAAATAATACCACCACTGATGAGCAGCCATCCTTAGAGAGCTAATAGTGCCGGGTGAACCAGCCATTCTGGCAAGGAAGTAACAGGTAGCTACTAGGCTTAGGCTACAAGCACTGAGAACAGTGGCTATCAGGACTAATGTACTTGTGCCCGGGTGCCATTGCTCCACATGTGACACCCCACACGTGATCGCTTAGCCGAATGGTCGCAGTATTTGCAGGTCCTCTGCCGACCTTTACCTGGGCTCGGGTGATGTGATGGTGGGCTTAATTAGTGTGGGTAAAACCACTAAGATAATAGCAAATTTTTCTCATTCTAACAGCCAATAATTATTTCAGCCGAGAATGACTGAATAACCACTAAGATATTTCATGGCACATGAATTATTCAACTCAGTCAGCCATATAGAAATACAACACACACAAAAAGTTAGAGCAGTCTTACGTCACAGGATATACCACCTTATTATGTCATCTATTGTTTGTGGTCTTCCCAATTAGTGAGGGGAACTGAACAACTACTTAATGTCAGCCTACCCGCCGCATAGCAGTAGGTAAAGGGTCCAGTAAAGCGAGATTAAATATGACGTGATCAAAATAGATCCTAAAGCCTGTCAGGAATAAATAATGTGCTTATAAACTACAAGCCAGAGACACAGATGGATAAAATTTGAAAAATTGTTCAGATGTGCCCACACTTGACTGCCATTGCAGGGCTCCTCTAAAAGGTTCTAAAAAAACTAAAACGTTCCACAGACTGGAATATTTTTAGAGATGTTCCAACTGAGGGAAACCAAGCGTCCTACTTGGTACAGCTACAGCTGGTAATTTAGTGATAAGAAACTCATAACAACTAAATGACAAAACTGACTAACAGAACAGAACTTATTATCCTACATATAGACTCATTGCTATGTAGAATACATGGAGGTATAACCTCCTAACTAGAACTGAACTAGACACAGCTGATGCCAATGCCACTGAAGGTCATAGATTACACAAAATAAAGTTAGCTGAAATAATAGACATCTTCCAACAGAACAGTCACAGGATCATGTGTTAATGTTATTGCACTAGTCACTCCTTGTTACTGCAATAGTGTTCCCCAGGAATTAAATCGGCAATTTTTGGGAGGCACAAATTCACTTAGGGGGAAAATCACAGGTTATATTGCATAAGATCAGCTTTCAGAAACTTGCCAGAGTACGGACTAGCATTCTGATCACTGGTCTCATATACAGTGACATCTGATAACATTACTTGACGTACATATTTACATGTATATTTATTGACACAAACACACACACTTTTGTCCTAGATGACCACAACAAGCTAGCCAGAGCCACTAATTGCTCCGAGTGTTGGTGATACCTTCTAGCAATGTAGACCTATTGGAATCAATACTTCCTTATTACAAACACACTCTAGAGAACACTCACCTTGCCATCACTTCAGCAATGTCAGGTAACTCTATGATCAAATGTTGACACTTCTTGAGCCATCATTCACAGCTAGTCTAAGTCAGAGACATCGAAAGCAGCTTCACCCACTCCATCCCACTACAAGGAAAAGCAATAGAAAAAGAAAACACATTGAAGTGAATAAATGCAATCATGAAATTCAACTTATACTCTGCAAGCTGATCCCACCAAGAAATTGTTAGAAACAGTTTATCAAACTCTAGCTGAGAGGTATAGTCTCTTAAAAATATTCACTAACACGGCGGTTCTGGATCTCTAGATTGGAGTCAGTTGTAACACAACAAGAGGTAGAGGCATGCATGAACACATACTGTAGTACAATGCAGAAATGGAACGGTCAAGACAGTGTGGTAAAAAACCACAACAACATTAATTTTAGAGGTTAGTGACAGGGAAGAAACGTCAGCTCTTTATATTATAGAAGAAACATTCCTATACACAGGAAACTAGTTGCACACACAGGCATACACTACTAATGAATGACAGGATTCAGTTTTGATCAATACTCATTCACTGATTAAAATTTAGGTATCACAAGTTACGACCAAGGATGAAGTGATGGTAAAATAACTTAATTAAGTATTACATAAAGATTCATTATTACTACATAAAAATATACAGCTTCATACTAAAATATATTTATTTTTAATTTCTGTAGTATCTGTAATAATAGTTCAAATGTTTCGGCTCCATGTAGCCTTCATCAGTGACTTTTTAAAAGTGATAAATAAAATACATTTCTCTTCCCATCCTATTTTAATGTATAAAGTAAGGCTATAGAAAAAACCCAACTTTGTTTCAACACAGAATAGTATGACATTCACTTCTAACATTCAAATAAACTGAATCAAACCTTCTCTTGCTTGCTGCTCTCACACTCCTAGCACTCTTTCTATCATTACGGATTCATCACCTCTTCCTACTAATACCTGTATTAGGTAGACATCGATTGCTACTGGACTTAGTACTGCTTGATTATACTGGCTTCCCTGAGGCTCCATCATTACTTTCTACAGTTCTAACCCTAAGGAAAACGGCTGCACAGGTAGCTAACTATCTGTCCTTACTTTCTTCTTCTCTAACATGGCTAAATTCGCCAGAAGCTTTTAATAGCCTCAAAGGTTGTAAAATAAGAAGCCGTAAACTCCTGATCGAATGGTACAAAAAATTGGTAAAGGTTACATAGCAAAAAAAGGTTTTTGCCATTGTCAGAATAAGCAGTCTTTTAGACGTCTTTTGATTACTGTATGTCACATATAGCTTTAATATTGTATTTTTTATGATTCTTTAAAGTGATCGACTTCCGTGGCTGCATTAATGCGGCCGCAATTGTTTTTGTTCCCCATTTAACTTCAATAAATTCACCTGATATGAATTCTCACTTCAAATAAATGTTTCGACCAGACATCTTGAGAACTAGTGTGGAGTTGTTGGCTGCAGCTACTTACAGTACTTACAAATTTCTATATACATAGTGAAGGCCCACTATAAAAGACATCAGCTGTGTTCAGGATATACGTAGAAGCCGTTGACTTCCATCCCATCATATTCATACTTGATTATTAAAGTTCAAACCACTAGTCATACCTAAATGTTTTTATTAATCTAACTTTTAGGCTGCTATTAAAAAACAAACATTGAACTTTAATAATCAAGTATGTTTATACCTAGTCAAACAAGTATTATCCAAGAAATCCCATCATATTGAACTGCTGCACACTAACCACTGTCAATACGATAAATATATCTCTGGCCAACTCTTAGACACACTTCTGAGGATCTCATGACCCATACTGATTGTAGACAAGTTCAACACCCTATTATCCCTATCATCATTAGGGCTCTTCCGGCTTGTCACCCAAGGGGGAGCTAGTTAGACAATGTGAATGGGGGGAGAGGGGGGGGGGCAATCGACATTAAAGTTAATCATACACCTTATAAGATGTAATTCTGTGTCAAGACTTAGAATAAAAATTTCCCCCCACTGTTTTTTTTTTATTTTTCCTACTTAGCCTTACACCTTAGCCACTGTCATCATGTAATACCACTGTTAATTAAAAATTGCCAGTACACTAATGGGAAAAAACAACAACACAATCTCACTAAAGTACTAGGGAGGTGGGGGGCATTTCATTAGTTACAGTGGCCGAGTGTTTACTGCCACTCCTGACGATGATATGGAACATGTATATGAAGAACCAAAATGAAACAGGTTTTGAGTTTGTTCATGTTAATGATTTCTCAGACAATTCCTTGTCAGATGGCGTATTGTCACAACAATTTCTAAATTTAATAGTACAGCACGTAAATTGCCCATTCAAAAATGTGTGGGAAAATAACTCTTCAATTGAAGTCGCACAGAGAAAGTGAAATAGCGCGTAACTAAGTGAAATAGCACATAACTAAGTGAAATAGCACGTAACTAAGTGAAACTAAATGAAATACCACAGTAGCTAAGTGAAATAATAAGTATAAGTGTGCACGCATGCAGTATTAACCTTGGAAACGTACAGTTGGAGAAGCTCTACCCATATTAGACGGAAATTTTTCAACATTTTAAGAGGAGCCATAGGTTGAAACCGAAATTCCAGAGGAATCTAATCCTGAAATACAAAGATAGTGAGTGACTGATACAGTGTAGCTACAAGTGCAAATGATTAAAAAAAAAGAAGATGGCCTACTATTAGCGAGTGATAGCACGGGTAACCTGTACTTTTGGGATCAACAGCACTCGTAAAGCAATTGAAATAGTACTCGGCGAGTGCTATTTCAATTGCTTTACGAGTGCTATTGATCCCTAATAGCACTGTTACCCGTGCTATTACTCATACTATAATAATATAAAATTGTATTCGATAACCCACACTTTCAGCAATGAATTGGCAGCAGAAATGATTAGTTCAGACAGTTACATGCTTTACAAGTTTGGCGGGGAGAGGTGTTTAAAGAAAACTCTGTTTTTTTTTGTCATGTCAAATAATTTGCAAAACTCCTAAATACAATTCATTAGCTATCTATTAAACACTACACATCACAGTATTTCGTACACTTACTTGTTATCGCATAGCATAAGTGAATTCCTGCCGTTGCAGTCCTCTTCTCCTTTATCATCACTCACAGGTAGCACAAATGCAGCCAAGCCTGCCAACAACGAGCAACCAACCTAACGAACCACCTCCTAAATCAATCTTGCAGGGTCACCAAGGACAACTTTCCACAAAGGTCGAAGGTGAAAGCTAGCAACAAGAGCGCGCGCAAAGACATTGCGTGAGGTCAAAGGTGAGGATCAGCCGTTCTGCACATAACGTCTTTCATAATCAATCGCGCGGCAATGGCGGGTGTGGATTTGGAGCGTCCGCATTCCTGTGGCAAAGTGTCCGGCCGCGCATCCGCCTCGTGGTTGGTGCCTATACACGCGTCGGTTATCCGACAGTTTTGCGTTTTGCAACATCCTGGGCGTTTTGTACAGACTTTGCGAAGTAAGAATGCGGACCGCTGCAGTTACTCTATCGCTGCTCCTAATTTCAACATGCTACTGTCAAGGTAAGCTCCTCTGCATTTCTTACACATAGCTAGCTCACTGAATCTTGTAATAGCTGGATATATAGTTTAATTTAAGGTTACTTTCCTCCAGATTTGTTGAAGATCACATCCCCAGTGGAAGGTGCAGAAGGTGATACTCCAATTGTACTATGCAACTCTAGCACACATCAAATTAGTGGGATGTCAATATTCCTGCAAGTTGGAATCACCCCACTCACTGAACCCCGGGCTACAAGGATATCTACCAGTTCCAATTATACAGAGTTCAGACTACGAAGTTTGAATAGAGCAGATTTCACAGATTTAGATGGACCTGGAGACAATGGCATGCCTCTTGTGTGTGCGTTTCATGAACAAAAGTCCAATGTATCTATGGTCTCCGTATTCTGTACGTTGGTATGAATTAATGGGAATGCAGAATGTTTGGAAGTAATACCTAGAAGTATTGTGTTGTTTCAGATGAGTTGGATTTTAATTCCAGTTAGGCAAGAGGAGTGTTTTATTGCTAGAAAGATAAATATTAGTTTATAAACTAACTGTGTGGGTTTAGTCTCTTTTGATTCCACTCCAAACCTACTGATGTTTGAGCTGGTCAGGTTTTACAATTTAATTGCTGGTGGGTGGAGGAGAGGGTGAAGGTTGTTGAAATGAACGAATCAAAAATGTTCTTGCCTTGCAGATAAATATTTGTATGTCATTGCTATTTTTCAATCTTTGAATTGATTCACTGTACTTAGAGCAGTTCCTTGTTTGTTTGTTTTCCTCCTTAGGTGATATACGTAGATAGGTTGTGTTTACTTATATAACTCCACTTTTCCCCTTCCCCCACTCCCACCCAATACCATAGAGCTGAGACAACCAGCGGTGTACAAATTCAAGTATATTGTATATACAGGTGTGTGTACTGTATATATATGGTCATACTTGTGGCATACATACAGTTAGTAGCACACTGACAAAGTATTTCTGAATGTGGCAACAATTGAGTAAAGACAAAAAAAAAATTGGGAAAAGGTTATCAGGTCTTAATACAGAACTAGCTAGTAGACCTAAACACTTGGAATATTGTTTACTTTAAACTAATACACCATACCACAGCAGCCTGTAAATATCCGGAGAGCCATTGAAAGGTAACACTGATTTTTTTCTTGTGAGGTTAATAGGCGAAAACAATACCGTACAACTTCAGTTGCAGCTAAAGGGCTAAAAGTTAAACTAGAAGGGGTATAGAGTTCTACTGATGGCAGTGCTTACTTAAGGAATGATTGTAGCCCAATTTAGCTCGCTCTTCTTTGAGAATGTGAATATAATTGTAGACATTTAGTAATCTTTACTCGACCGTGATGCACACCACCGGTTTAAATTAACACTTCATGCATGGATCGGGAATTCTGCATGCCAGGAGTACTTACATTATGAGCTGCATAACACTGGGCATGCCCACAACAGCTGAAGAGCTCTACCTGATGTAATTCATGGAACATTGTGCTGATTGTTTTTTATAATTTTTTTTTGCCTCCCCTCCCCCCCCCCATTTTTCCCCCCTCTTATGTCTTTCCGTATTGATTCTATTAGTTTGTAGGCTACGTCCTTGCTTATGTTTGCATGGATGTTTGTGATTTGATGACTCTAACTCATCGGGGGCTAAATAATGTCTTAATTTCTCGAATACAGTTCATTTTGAGCAGTTGATTTAATAATTGTTTTGTTTTTTTAAAGAAAAATTACTTTTGATATTAAATTCTCTATCTAGACATACTCTTATCACAGAGTTGTTATTTCTTTCCATAGATTCTATAAGGGTGCAGCTAGATAATGCAACTATATTGAACATCAAAGATGACCGATACTCTAAATACACACACAGTACTGATGACAAGTGAAAGTGTAGGTAATGTGTGTGTGTGCGTGCGTGCATATATACTATTCTATTTAACCGAGAGACCTATTCTTCTTTTATTTTTTTAAAGCCTGCACTAGTGACTTAAGAAAAGATCACGCAACTAGAGTATTGTAGTGGAACGTCTGGTACAGTCAGTTTTTGTTGTTCAAAATTTTGTAATTGTCACTCCTTCAGAAAAATCTGCATCTGTTAACAGCTTTTGCGTTTTGCACACTTAATAATTGTATACATGCTAAAGTTATAATGTGAAGTTAGGATGAGCAGAAAATTATTCAGTTTCTTCTGGCAAGTTTAAATTTTACTTAATTTGAGCACCGACTAAAGCTTTTGTGGTTTTTGAATTAATTTATGCATTTTTAAAACCATAAAATAAGAGAGAAGATAGGTTAATCTGCTGCAACCACCAGTGCCGAATTAAACAAACAAACAAACAAACAAACTAACTTAGCATACCCAAAGCTAGAAAATAAAGCGTGTTAGGCCTTGCTGTCAATTTCTCAAAGATTTGGTGCTCAATTAACTCAATTAACTGATTGGGATATTTTTAATGTCGTATTGTCCAACTACATATGCAGAGTGATTTGAGCCCCTGAAAATGTGAGATATTTATTTCACAGCTAAATAAGCATGCTTGCCTCAGTAACATGGAATGCTCACAGTGTGCTACCCCCCCCCCCCCCCTCCCCCCCCCCCTCCCCCTTCCTCGCAATTAGCTAGCATCATCGGAAGGAGGAAAAATACAAGGGGACATTAAATGTGCCCCTTCATGTGATTATTTTGTTTAAAACAGGCAACTGAAGTATTTTTTCCCCCATGTACGTTTGGAATTATAGGAAAGGCAGTAATTTCTGGAGTACCAATAGATGACCAGGGGCTTACTCTGCAGGTGTGACAAGTTCAATAATTCTCATTGATGTTAGCGATGAAGTGCAAATAGATTAAGTTTAAAGGTGTATATAGTATAGTGTCACTTGTACTGAATACGGGCTAAACGTTGACCATAGTGAATCCGTCACTTGTACTGAATACGGGCTAAACGTTGACCTTAGTGAATCCCTAGTGGGGTTTTCCTTTTCTCTCTCTTTTCAATTACTCATTGGAATCCTTTGATAAAAACTCACTCATGCCGTGTTGTTACTTTTGCTTGAACTTACATTGGAGTCTACTAAAAAGCAAAACATGTTTTGCTTTCTAGTTGACTCCAATGTATGTTAGGAATTCCCAGGAAAATCCAGTTTTTGGTAACTCATGAGGAGTTTTATTATAGAGAAGTGTACACACCTATAAGCATGCACATAAAGTCGTGCAGTACACACGCACAAACTCACTCACAAAGCACACTAGGTAAACCACAAAAACCCAAAACTAGATTTGTTTACACTCTGCACAGGATGTCCAGAGTAAGTAGCAGCCAATGAAGATACAATACATTATTACACGTCCAATGAGATCACACCGTGGAAGTGGGGATGGGTGTGGGCGTGGCATCAAGAAATAAGAATGGGCATAAATAGGGTCACATGATGGAAGTGGGTGTGTCACCCACCAATGAGGTCACACGATGAGAGTGGGCGTGTCTGTCTGTGAATAAGATCACACGATGAGAGTGGGCGTGTCCATCCATGGACTTCATTAAAATAATTACACATTATAGCAGACGTGTCCTTACATGAAAGGTTATTGAGACAGAAGTGGCGTAGTAGTTGATATGCAGAGATCCTCATAAGTCTTCTCCATTAGACATTAGAGTATGTTTGGATAAATATGGAAGCACATTTGAAAAAAGTTGTGACTTTGTGTGGGTATTGATATTTTGCAGCTGACGATTAGATTGTGGACTATTGCTGACTTCATCAAGCTTAATTGATTTAGTACTTTGTAAACAATAACAATTTTAATTGTAGCAATGTATTTTTTATCGTTCTAACAGCCAATACTGGTAATTAAATCATAGAAAGAATAACAATTTAGATGGCGTACAATGACCAAAATTATAAACTTGCTGATAACTCATGTCACGTGCTAATTGATGAATAGTCATGTGCGCATCTCCCTTGCCCCTCCTATGTTACGCCGCCCATGTAGCCCCGCCTACTGGTTAGTTGCCATTAGCAAGCATTTATCATAAGCTATTCTTTGTCGCTATATTGCAGTCAACGACTTTGTGGCTCTTTCATCTGTTCCGGACGTAGTCATCGATAATCTTGTGTCTGTCGTGGTCGGACAAACCGTAAGGGTTCCTCTCAACGTGTCTGCCAGGCCAGTGAATGTGGCCATCTCTACGGCAGATGGAGCTGACACGCCCTCCGGTATTCAAGTGGTGAACTCTGAACTTGTCATTACAGACACGAGGAGGGATTTCGACGGGAGTTACAACATATCAGTGTCGAATTCTGCCGGAGTGACCAGCACAGTGTTCGATGTGCAAGTGCAGAGTAAGTTACTAATGATTGTTTGTTTGGGGAATTATAAATTGTTCTGTTGTTGATAAGATTGTTTATACAAATCCAACCTTTAAACATTGAGTTGCAGTGGATAAAAGAGGAGCGTGCTCACCCCCCCCCCCCCCCCCCCCCCCCCCCCGGTTATAGCATAACTGTTCGTTATGCTGTGTACACAATAATTTTGTTATTCATTTGTTCCAGGAGAATATACATTGTTCAGCCACAGTCAATGAATTATTAGCTATTCTATAGTGTATACTAATTAAAAGTGACAATAATTCATCATATCATTATGAAATAGTGATGTGTCAATATACACGGCATTCAAACATTTTCAGTCTGTCATAATGAAGATAATAGTATTAAAACTTAACAATGGTATTACTTAAGTGTATTATTCTAACATATTGCATAGGGGGGGGGGGGGGGGGGGGGAGGGGGGGGGGGGGGGGGGGACATAATAAACAACGTAATAGCCAAGCACACTAGAGGTGATATGAGAAAATACTGCATTAAGCATATCTTGTTTGTGTTAATGCATTTCCTATGAGGTAAAAGTTATCGAGCAAAGTTCAGTGCACAATAAATGATCCTCCATCAAGATAGTCTATTTAGTAGAGAGTTTGTAAATGTTTTAGTGAGGTGTAGGCTGGGTATATATTCTCTGGTTACAACATGCTTACTTTGTAAATCAACATCAGTAGTCACTTCATCACACATCCTTCACTTCATAAATCCATCACAAGGATTCCGTGCGGAGTTATTGTCTTTTCTTTACAACCATACTCATAGTTAACAGTGTGTCATACAGGATATTCACTGGGGTGAGAGACACCGATGTGCTTACTTAAATGCAAGTGCCTGTATGAGAGTGTAATTCTTCACACTGATAGTGTTTATTCATAGCATGGATGATTTTCATTTAGCAAAAATGTTAACTTTCAAAAATTCTTGTGGAGGGAGAATACTCTGCCTCTGGGTGGGAGGGGGGAACATCCCAGGGCCAGCCCCCCTTCCTTACGAAACCCTGCATCATTTTGTCATTCTCATTTTTAACCACTAGGAGGTGCATGTGGTTCCAAAAATATCTTCTGATAAATACCTCTAAATTGAGACGATGCTTATCTCAGTGGCAACCATAACTACATTACACAGCTAAATAATTAATGCTGTTGTGACTCTGCCATTTTTGTGTGGAATTCAAAACTTACCCCACATTAAGATATAAATACCAGTTGGTCCACGGGTTTACGTGGATGTCATCCATCACCTGATCGATTAAAGAGTGTTAGTGTACAATGAGTTGTATTTCTCATTGAAGTGTTCGTCCCAAAGGTTAAACATGGGTAAGTCCATTGTAGAGACGCTCTGATGCTGATATTGTTCCGTGATTAAAAAGTAGCTAATTGTATTTCCCTCGAATATTTCTGAATCATACTTTCCCATATTGAACACTTACATTGCTGCATTTTGAACGCTCCAATGCGCACCCTTGCCTGGTTCTGGACAACTGAATTTTTTAGAAGTATGGCAGAGTTCCTCAGAATGTTTATATCCAATGTATACAAACACTTGATTACACTCGTCATACAATATGGGGATTACATTTCACTCTCACGGGTGGTATTTCCGCTTGTGTAAATCTTGCACATGCTCATGAAATCTCTCCCCCATAGTGTTTGCTGACTCCTGTAATATGTATTACATACAGATGAAGAAAGTTTTTTAAATTGAATATTATTATACTGTCATAAATTGATACTTTATTTGTTGATGGCATGCACTTCTGTTTTTGTGGATACGTGTGTTTGTATGTGCGTGTGTGCATGCAAGTGAGAGAGAGAGCGCTTCCAATTAGAAGTGCTAATAATGTCACAGATAGCATGCTACAAGTTCCAGGTGGTTAAAAGACTTAAATTAATTTCCCGTTCACGTCTTTGCCTTATTTTCACTCATGGTGTTGCCCACAGATTCACTTCAGGTGTGATCAATTCCCACTTGAAGTGCTATATAGCGTATATTCTGCCAGCAGACGTACCAGAAGCCGCACAAGTGAGGGTATAGTAGATAGTACCACATACCCATAAGGGATGTGTGTGAGTATATTAGTCCATGCAACATTGTTGTCCTTGGCGACGAGATGAAACCGGGCGATAATTAGGATCGTATGGAATGCTCAGAGCTGGCAAACCTAAAGATGGCCATCTAGTGCTAATGAAATTGCCTTTTCACCACTTTCAGTTTTTGGTCTTATGTATTGTGTATCAATGAGCTATACTATGCATTCGTTGTAGATCTTCACTTATCATTGTGAGGCTGCCCATTAATTGAGATTGATTGAATTTTTTTTTTTAATTATGAGTTCTTGTGATTCCAATCATTTTGGGTACTCAACCTAGTGAGGAATCATGTTAGCGCAGCCCTGAATCAAGTTTCTTCATAGAAAAGGACATGCCTGGTAGAATGTCTACCATGTAAAGAATGTGTGAGAACAGAGCTATATTAGGTCATTGGGAAACCACAATATAATATTACATGGATCTCTTTGATTGTCAAAGAACATAAAAAACAAATAAATCTTCTAGTCTCTTAATTTAATTGTTTAATAACTTCTACCATTAATTAAATTGTAGCACACACACACACACACACTACACACACACTAAAGAATGTACAGTATTTATTTAATCTATGGTATATTATTATCAGTCCTTAATAATGGTCATACTAGGTTCAGAGTGCATATTTTAATGGCTAGAATTGAAGCACTTGTGGAAATTAATAAATGTTGCATGAGTTTTAAGAGCTCTCTAATAAGCTAGTGGTAAATATTATGTATTTAAAACGGACAGTGTCTGTGGAGCTTCTGCACCTGTTGTTTCCCTCTGATCAACACTTCCCTCCAAAGAGAGATTCAGATGTACAGACCTACGTATGCATTTTATTGTCAATGATACCTAGTTGACAGTCCTCTGGCCTTTAGTTGTTGTTGTTTTGGCACAATGTCCACATCATAGCTAGCTTGTTGAGCATTTCTATGTGCTCAAGTGCATCTAGCACCTGGATAATTATCTAGCACCTGGAATTATCTAGCACCTGGAATTGTTAGGCGTTAGGTTCAATCACTGTAATACTATAGTGTAAAGTAATTTGACATTTGACATTTATTATGTGTTGGATCTAAGAGGGAAAAAAAATTGAAAGTGATGACAATCTTTGAGTAGGTTGGGCAATATATCAATAGTATAGTCAACACTGCAATATTAATTTTTTTATCGTCATAAGTACTAACAGTAGTATCAATTTATCGACTGAGGTGGACACCTACACTGACATGGAGTTCGTCCAAACTTGAAAAGCAGTATTTAAGAATTATGAGGTGGATTAGAAACCAAGAGATGAAGGAGACAGCTACATACTTGCTGTTCTTAGTGTCTGCTGTGGAACTAGTCAGGAGTAGGTAGCTCTTTCCCGCTGCCACCAAAGAACCGGGGCTTGCTCATGGACTAAGCTAAATATGGAGGACTGCTGCTAACATTCTACCCTCCTTAGTTAGGTAGCCCTGAGCCTCCTAGTAGGATTGTAGAAGAGGGTAATCAATCTCATCAAAATCTGGCAATGCACAACTCTTGAGTTGTATTAAGGTATAGCTATAGAATCATGCCACACACACACACACTCTTACAAAGGTGATGTTAATTATGCTATACTAGACTGAAGTTACTAATTGGTTCATGAATGAAGTGTAACTAGAGGACTACTGCAACTCTCATTGACTGTGCACACATACACACACACGTACACACACACACAACTAAGTCTATTGTTTCTCTTCTTTGTTGAGGTTAAGGGTCACCTCTGGCTTGCTCAGGTTGGTGGGCGTTCCCACATCTACTAAGCATAGAAACCCAAACAATTTACTTTACATGATCTCTACTCAGAAGTTCTCAAGCTTGAAAAGTGGTAGGTTCATCTTTAGATTAATTCACTTTTGCTTACAAAAATTCATGAAAAAACAACAGCAACAACAACAACAACAAAAACCAAGGCGTGCATCGAAGTGACTTACTGAGTGTTTTATATGTGTCCTACAGAGCCAGCTTTCTAAACAAATAAATATACTTAATACATGTATTCAATATGTATTATATCACAATAGTCGTGATACAATGTGTCCCAGTATTTCCCATTCCCTACTTTGAAGATCTCACTATAAAGTTATTTCGGGGATGCTATGCACGCCCCCACGTCTTAATTAATCTCACAGATAACGGAATAGCATTTCATTGTTACTTTCTCTTTTTCACACGATGTTCAAGAGATGTTGTGAGGTCTCTTTCTCTAATTAGTTGTTTACATATTTAACAATGCCAGAAACTCTAGAGCTGTGACTTAATTAGACTCACTTTGGGTGTAAGTGGGCAGTAACTTGCTATAGCCCAACCACACATACATTCCTGTGGGTTCCATTTCAGATTCAATGAATTCATTTAATTGTTTTGGGGAATTTTTGTAGTGTTTTTTAAACTCATTATTTCATGGTATTT
>WLWD01001909.1_pt1 | contig 17557 bp, 12 predicted proteins | sample 6712731 | NCBI WGS metagenome assembly WLWD01 (sample SAMN12718690, study PRJNA576275) | sponge metagenome | isolation source: marine sponge | host: Mycale hentscheli | place: New Zealand: South Island, Marlborough, Capsize Point | collected 2014-11-01
TTTTACCTGGAAACAAGAACTTGACAAATTTCTTTAAACCAATTCCAATTTTCAACTGACACAACAAAGTAGTCATAATCTGATGGTCGAGGCTTTCTTGTGTCTGATGCTGAACTTAAATTTATTCTATCCTTCACAGCATAGGAATGAAAAAAATGCAGAGACTTAGTTTGGTGTGTTAATCGCTGAAATGATGGTCGAACATTTTTATCTATATTATGACCAACGATCTTAAACCCACTCCATTGATGCAGAGCATCAAAAGACGAAAGTTCCTGAATTGGAGATGAGCTAGGAATGTCAATGTCTGTTGTAATGGTAGTTGGTTCTTCAGCTTGGAAAGAGGCACTCTGTATGGTATAGTCATCAGCTGGCGGAGATGGTTCTTTAGTATCATCACTGGTATCGCTGCTTGGCTTGCTACTTTTATCAGATAGCAATACTTGTTCGAAATCAGATATGGGACTGAACGATGGAGAAGGAGATGTTGAATCAGAGTCCCTATCTGCTAGGATGACTGCTGGAGGTGTAGAACCTGGGGTAGGGATTTTCTGTTTACAAAATAAATGCATCAGTAGTGGATTATTGAGCTAAGCCAAACTATTTCTTCTTACCTTCTCTAAACAAGCCAATTTGAGAGCATCACTCCAGTATTGGACTTCAATGTCATGGTCAATCGATATTCTCTTCACTGTCTTTAATGTAGCGGGGTGGGACAAACATATGTTCAGATGGTTAAGGCATGCATATAGCTGCATACATATAAATTATAAAAAAAAATCAAAATTTCAAATTAGCCTCTGAGAGTCTATTTCAGCAACACAGAATGAAAAAATAAATGATATATTGACCATAACTACATACCTGCTTGCTTGCACCATTACCATACAGAAATATGGAAATCGCTCGCTGTGCAAGTCCAAGTTTTGGATGTCCATCTTTAACCAGTTGAGATGCAATACAGGCTATAACTGGTCTTGATTTGGCAGCACTCTTCATTAGGAGACTATAAATTAAATAAAATTAAAATATTTTATATGATCAAATACCAGCTATGTATGTATACCTCAGTAATCTGTTGGGACTTTCTCATTCAATTCCATGAAGACAGTGTCCCAACTGAAGTGCTTTACAGCCTCAATATTATCCCTTAGGATTGTATCATGCTCAATACTTGTCAGGGTCTTCATCTCTTGTTTGATGGTCTTGGTAATCTCTCTCAACACCTTATCTGAGGTTATGTCTGAGGCAACTACAGTGGAGGCAAGGGATTGGAAGCTTCTGCGAGTATACTGCTTGGTGGCCTTCTTGCGATTTGGTGTATTGACAGCAAACATTTTAGGGCCAGATGGGTAGTCTATTTTGACCTATACAGAAATTTGTTTGTTCATTGAAGTGTAGTGATTATGGCCATTTCTTTGCCAATTAATATAACCTTTGTCTAGATGCCTACCCAACATTACCAGCCAATTTTTTAAATTCATAGAAGTAATCATAATTTACTATAACTTAATTTTCCTAGTGTTTGTTTAAATGATTAGGTTAACAAAGAGCTAAATTACTGTTACTGTTTAAGCATTTTACACTTAGATAATTACACCATTATCTTTCTTTCCCCTTCCAATTACTTTATAATCATTATCATAACCAGTACTAAAATCACCAATACTAAATAAGTGAAATTGAAGTATACAGATATATTAAATACCAACGCACTGTAATGGCAGGTGGTGTTGATGGTGATCTATCAGAATCCAAACATATACGCTTTGGTGGAGGAACAACAGTGGAAGATGTGGATGAAACCCTCTTGATTATGTTCCCTGAAGCAACATTGCACTGAAAGCTCGAAATATAGCCTTTTACAGTGTCCATCAATCTAGAAAGATCCTTCTGTAACTCAAGAATGTAGTTCAGTAGGGTGTCACAATTCTTGCAGATGTAGCAATTCACTGAAGAAGTATCTTTAAAGTCTACCAGATTCATCTTAAACGTCTAATTCTGTATTTTAATGCATCCCTAGTCTCTTTACAGGTATTTCCATGCAGTTTCTTCCTCCTCTTCTTCTCTTGTACAGAGGTAACAGAAACCTTGCATAAACAACACTTCTCCATTGCCAGATCGTGAACAAATAGTCTACGCGCCTCGAAATATCATCACGATTTATACCCACACAAATGGACCACAGTTAACCACATGCTGACTAGGCAAGAACAAAGTGCTCTACGTCAGTTTACAAGACCTTTCCCCGCGTAGCGTGATTGGGTAAAGGGTCTGGCTACGCGAGACTAGATGCGTTGTACGGCAAATAATTCACTGCGCATGCGTGTTCCTCAGTATACTACAAAATCCCTAGCTAGTTATCAACTTATTATACTAATATTTATGATTTTGTTATAGACACTTTTGTGCAGTGATATTTCAAGTAGATTTGAATATTGAATGCACTTTTTTTGTTGCTATTTTGAATATAAACTCGGTAGGTAATATCTTTCAATATACAAACCATGAAATTTTTCGCAACGTTTTCTCCACTATATGAAAAACTCATTATGAAGAGCTTCAGGCTTGTGTAGCCAGTCTGGTAGGTCTCCTTACAGCGTTGATGCGTTGTACGGCAAATAATTCACTGCGCATGCGTGTTCATCAGTAGACTATAAAATCCCTGGCGTCTGGTTAGCGTTTGCGGTAAAACGCAGGAGGGATTTGGAGGTTGTCGATGTTAAGACTGCAGTGACTTCAGTGTTATTGACTGATAGCTATGAAGTTTAATATTTGTTACGTGCTTGTGGTGTTGGGTGTACTACCTTCTATTGTTAACGGAAGAAATGTTGTAATAACGACTGTACTAGTAAAGAGTTGTAATTAAACTGATAGCTCATTTTTAATGACGAACAAATTATTACATTTTTATTAGCTGTCATTTCTAAGGGACATGCCACAACAATTTTTCAGGAGAACGTTCCTGGATTCTTGACCTATTTCTCTGGTGACCTGATAATGGTGCTAAGCAAGGAGGTGATTGAAGGAATCGAATTTTGGGAAGCTGAAGTGAGTTGTTATTGTACAGTTTTGCACGTCAATTTGTGTACATTTGTTTGACAGATTGGAGGTATAATAGGTTACTTTGAAGCGGCATCAGTTTAGGAATATTCTGTCATGTGCACACCTGTTGAAGTGATAAGATTGTTTTGATGGCATTACTACTTGATGAACTTTTGCTATAGAAGAATGTAGTTCCTCTTCTCTCCACAAAGAGAAACTCCAAACAACATGGAGATAAAGTCAACATCTTCTCATCGGAACTTATCTTTGGAAACCATCATGAAGATGAAATGGCTTGGTACAGTATTGTGTTGTGTGCCTTGAAGAAAGAATTTTTTCAAGCCTTAGAATCTGTTCAACTTCTAAATATTGACTCTGTCATTAAGATTTTGATATACTGTGCACAAGTAAGCTCAAATCGATTACTAAAAATAATTATGTTGCATAGAATTTGACAATTGTGATTTTATGCAGGGCAATGGAATTCACTGGATCATTGTTGTTTCCTTAATATGTGGTGCCTTGTTGTCAAACCTGTGGCTCAGAAAAGTGACGCAACAGAAAGACAGTGAGTATTCCATGACAATATGGCTGCTGTATATAATTTCAAAACGATTATTTTCTGTTTTAGTTCAACTTATGAAATTAGTAGAAGGTGCAGCACACATCGACTTTAAAAATGATGTCTTAAGTGCCAAAATGGCGGACATGACAACTGCTGCAGAAGAATTAGAAGACAACTTAAATAGTCTTTCAGCTGAGAAGGAAGACCTGGAACAGAGAGGTATCACTTTGAAGGTAACTGTATAGGCTCATTCAGTGTGTAAAAATTATTACAGTTTATAATTTCTCTGTGCAGAATAAAGAAGCAACCCATACTTGGAACCTTTCATATCTTCAAGACCTAATACAACAGCTGGAAACTCAGACATTGGCTATCCAGGGAGAAAATTCCAGACTTGTTCTTGGAAAAAAGCACTGCATGAAAATGATGGCGGATCTGAAGTTAGAAGTTGGAGGACTGAGCGCCACAAATGACCAGCTGACTAAAAATTTCCAATGACATGTAGAGATTTCTTCAGAAAATATGTTGAACATTTTGTTTGTTACGTGTTTAGTTACAGCTAATAGAAATAAAAATTTTAGTAAATTGTGGCAAATCCATCATAATATAAACGTTTTATAACTACAATGTAAGTGAATATCTTAAACACATATTATACTTTGCAATGATCAAAACTTGGTACTGATTTTCATTTCAAGTATTAATTATTTGATAACATGACATAACACCAAATAAAAAAGGTGAAAAATTAATAAAGACTGCAGTTCAGTTAGTCTGCTCTGAGTAGTGTGCATTGAGCCCATTATATTTATATAACTTTGGAATGACTATTGCTTTTGCTTTTTCTAATGCAATACTTGACCTGCACGCTTCCAATTCTTTTTTAATCTTCTGCAAGCACACTTCAAGGTTTCCATTATCACCTGAAATAAATACAGATAGCAGATGCCAATTAATTAATAAATGCAAACCCTAATAAAAGACTCACTATTAATAGTTGTAGTAGCCTTCTGCAGTCTAGATTTGTAGATCTCACATTGGCATTTGGCTTCGACAAGCTGCTCCACTGCCTATAAATAAGATAACAAAAATATAATGCTTATATAAATATAATGGGCTCAATGCACACTACTCAGAGCAGACTAACTGAACTGCAGTCTTTATTAATTTTTCACCTTTTTTATGAAATGACTATTGCTTTTGCTTTTTCTAATGCAATACTTGACCTGCACGCTTCCAATTCTTTTTTAATCTTCTGCAAGCACACTTCAAGGTTTCCATTATCACCTGAAATAAATACAGATAGCAGATGCCAATTAATTAATAAATGCAAACCCTAATAAAAGACTCACTATTAATAGTTGTAGTAGCCTTCTGCAGTCTAGATTTGTAGATCTCACATTGGCATTTGGCTTCGACAAGCTGCTCCACTGCCTATAAATAAGATAACAAAAATATAATGCTTGAGAGTTTACTCTTGCTGGTTATTTTACCTTTGATGTTTCCATGATTCCTTCTAGTTGGGTGTCTCCTTCTGTAAGGTTAGTTATGTCATGTTTCAGTAACTCCTCTGTCATCCAAGTATTGTAAAGATTAACATGATTAGCTAGACTTTCTTTAAATAGCTTTGCTACAGTCTCTAGATCTTTCCCATTCACTCTGCTGTATTTTCTGCCTACTTCATCTTGTAGTAGGGCAATGCTTCTCTTCATGTCCTCGTTCTTTCCATTAGACTACATAGATAGTGACAAAGTAGTCAAAACCAAACTAACTCATGCATGTATATTCTCACCTCTTCAAGTTGATTGCCTTTCCAGTTCACTTGTGTCTCCAATCGATGCCTATCACTTTCTACAAAAATTAATGTGCAACTATTCTAACTTTAGTCATACTGTAAAAGCTACTGTACAAAAATCACAAGCCTATTATACACAAAGTGAATGAACTTGGAGTCACAACACCTAATGGGTATTTAGGTGATCCTTTAAATGTGAATGAAGTGATATAGTCCCCTCTATGTTTTTGTCTGACTAGCCTGGGATGGCCATTTGTCTTTCAAGGGGGCTGTCCCTGACAAACATTTGGAGGGGTGTGTGTCAGGGGGTGAAATGTATGCGCCATAAAAAACACAAATTTCTAGTATTCCTACCAATCAGGCCTCACATAGCTATTACAGTCTGACTAAAGTTAGAATAGTTGCACATTAATTTTTGTGACTAAAAATTTCCCATGAACTATTTTTATCTAACTATTGCTTGATTAGTGAGACTCAAATATTGTATTGCCAAAGAAGCTCTTACCATTGACTGACAAAGACTCGCTACAGTTGTAGTCTCGCGGGCCGGAACCTTTACCTAATCGCTCCACTAGGAAGGAGCGATGAGGTAAAGGGTCTGGCCGAGAGACAACTACATTTAGTGACAGCGGTACTTATCCACGATATAGATAGGACAGATACTTGACGCTGATAATGCTTACATGTCCTGGACTCTTTGATTAAATAACACAGCAAAGGATTCAGTCCAAGTGCCAAGTGTAGATGGATACCTCGATAATTGGCGATCGAACGTAGAGAGCGAGACAGTATTAGAAGTGGATAATGCAAAATGTGTGTTAGTTATGTGGTCGACCCCTTCCCAAATTGCACTAAACAGAATCCTATGGTTTATCGACCAGCCGTATCACCATAGAAATTGAATTGTTTACCGTTTTGAATTCTTTTGCGGGCGCAGTTAAAACTTGAAAACATAAGGGACTTCCATTTCTATTCGAGTTAGTGGCGGTGGTAAGTCTATGCGCTCTTTGTCATGGTTATAAGCCGTGCAAAACAGTATTTACTTGAAAATACATTGTCCACTAGACTACCGCGAAGGTAAGTCTGTGTAGGTACATGTCCAGTTGTGTCAAAGCATAGCGTGTTACAACCACTACTTAGCTAAAGAATATCACAAAGAAAAATAATGTGTATTGTTTTGTTGTTGTTGTTTTTTCTTCAATAAGCAGTTGCAGAGAGTTGTTATTATGGCACTCAAACCCCTTACCGGGTATGCGAAATTTAAAAACTGGGGGGAGACTATACTTTAGGTACTAAGCACACCGCGATTCCTACTATTAAAAAAAATAGCAAATTGGCAGCCCTAGCCCTAGCCCTAGCCCTAACCCCCTAGCTCTAGCCCTAGCCCTAGCCCCCAACTAACCCATCCCTTGTGTTTAAAACACATTATCCTTTAACCTTCTAATAGTTGGGGGCTAGGGCTAGGGCTAGGGCTAGAGCTGCCAATTTGCTCTTTTTTGTCAAACAATTGTTTTTAAGGGTGCTGGGACATAGCAACGCGCGCGCACCCGCACGCACTACAAATAAACACAAAAATTCGTCTTGCTCGCAATAGTAAAAACGACCGCTAACTTAGCTAGCGCGGGTAATTCAAAGCTTGGCGCCCACCAATTGATAAAACTAACCGAGGCCCCGCCCCCGCTATAAGTTGTAAAGAGCGCAGCTGTTTGATATTGTATTTCTTGGCTTACTTTATCAGTATTGTTTCTCCCTAGAGCAGACACTGGCTCCCAGTTTGTCTCCAAGCCTTGACAGGTAAATAATACCTCACTAATGATTCCATTATTTTAATTTTTTATTCTTGTGCAAAACTTCTTCCTGATATATCACTCATTTTTATTTTATTTTACAGTATTGTGATGACCAGTGATAATTTTTATGAATGTATATAATATAATGATACTTATTTTATATAAAAAATATTTTGAAACAGCCAGCTAAATATAGCTAGATGAATATTTTGTGATCTAGCTAGCTAAGTAAGGATGAATAAACAAATGAAGTGAATAGCTAAGTACAGAAAACTGTACACAAACTGAAACTGTAGAGTTTTCCAGCAGCAAAATGGTTCACTAATCTATTAAAGGTACATACACACACTGAATATGCATCTAGCTAGCTCGATAAAAGGCTTCCCTTACCTGACCATGCCAAGAAATACACTATTAACAAGACTACAGTAATCTCCTCACACTCGTTTCAGTAGGGCTTATCATCGAGAAGGAGAGGCGGCCAGAAAACTGGTTTGCTAACCGGTAGGCGCCCGAAAGTTAGAGAGCACCTGGAACTCACTTTCCCGCTGAATCAAATGAATCTGTTGTGGGTGTGGTTTGAATGCAATCAAGTCTCTGCCAAAAGATCGCGTGGACTTATTTTTAGTCCTGGAGTCTATTTTGTGTTTCTTCTCAGAAACAACGAGTAGAAAAGACTCCAAATTTGGTACACAGGCTGACTATGACCTTAGCTACAAAATGTTCGTTGCGATTTTTTTTGAAAGAAAAAAATTCGGGCGCGCTGCCGCGAGGATCAAATGAGCACAATGAACTAGACAAAACCAAGCAGAATTGAGAAAAAGTACAACCAAGGTTTGAAGACAATCAACAAATGTAGCAGTATACGAAGAATGGGCTCGTCAGCGACGGCACCCGCGGAGGAGTTACAGAAGTTATCAATACTCAAGAATGATGTAAGTAGTAATTCCATATTTGTTGGCTAAAATTACAAATAATAACACTGGTTTATTTTTTATCGTAGCTGAGAGCTTGTTCAAGAGTTACTGGTGATTGAGATTATCAGAATGGTTGATGTTTGATACTACAAAAGTTACCATAATCAGGTAAGAGAGTGATTTTGTATTTGTTTGCTGTAATCAAATGTCATAACTGCTGTTTGCATGAAGTAAGCTAAAAATAGTAACATTTTATGTTACCTAACTATCAGGCTCGCTCGCCATTTGTGCTCAAGCACACCACTAGTTTATTTATTTATTTGTATATATGTATGGACGTACGTAAGGCATTTTTGTACTTTGACCCTCGCGTTTTTGTGTTAGTTCGGTTGTCGACCCCGTCCCAAATTGCACTAAACAGAATCCTCTGGTTTATCGATCAGTACCCTTATCACCCTAGAAATTGAATTGTTTACCGTTTTGAATTCTTTTGCGGGTGCAGTTAAAACTTGAAAACTTAAGGGACTTCCATTTCTATTCGAGTTGTGGCGGTGGTAAGTCAATGCGCTCTTTGTCATGGTTATAAGCCGTGCGCAACAGTATTTACTTGAAAATACATTGTCCACTAGACTACCGCTAAGGTAAGTCTGTGTAGGTGCATGTCCAGTTGTGTCAAAACATTGTGTGTTGTTACAACCACTCTTAGCTAAAGAATATCACAGAGAAAACGTTTAAATAACGTGTATTGTTTTGTTGTTGTTTTTTTCCTTCAATTCAAGCAGTTGCAGAGAGTTGTTACTATGGCACTGAAATCCCTTTACCGTGTATGCGAAATTAAAAAACTGGACCTTATTTTCAGTAGCTTCAGTGTTAGGAGGGGGAGGTCAAAATCATTCATATAAAAATAGTATAGTCTTTAGGCTCGCTCGCCATTTGTGCTCAAGCACATCACTAGTTGGCGAGCGAGCGTAGCGAGCGAGACAGTATTAGGGGTGGATAATGCAAAATCGGGTATATGTTATATATATATATGTATATATGTATGTATGTATGGATTGTACGTATGCCCTTTAAAAGCGCGCGCGGGGAACTTTTTTTCTCCAAAAACACGGCTTTTTAGGTTTGACCCCACTTTATTCTGAAACTACAGCATTAAGCAAGCCTTACTTTATACTTAAGCGAAGAAGTGAAAGAAAATTCCTGCAAAAACGCTTGCTTTTCAAGAAACAAAAAGTTGATTCGACCGGTTACTATGGCATTGAAGACCCTTTTCCAGACTTAATTTCAAAACTTCGCCGTTTTATGGGGGGATACGGAGTGCCGGGTGTTAGTTGTCAAGAGCCGTTGGTAGTCAGAATACCGTAGTATTAATGCTAAGGAGGCTACTACTTCTCGAGGGAAGCTGAGGTCAGTACGTAATTCCATATTTGTTAGCTAAATATGCAAAATAACTCTGGCCTTTCTTTTTTGTAGCTAAGAGCTTGTCAACAGTGACTGGTAAATTCAAATAGTCAGATTGGCTCCAATTTGGTATTACAACAGTTACCACTGCTCAAGAAAGTGAGGTAAGAAAGTAATTTTGTATTTGTATTCTAAAATAGATTGCCTTTGGTTTTTGTAGGTGAGAGCTTGTTGTCAAGTTCAAGGTAATTCAGATGGTCAAAGTAACTTCAATTGATACTACAGAAGTTATCAATACTCAAGAATGATGTAAGTAGTAATTCCATATTTTTTGGCATAAATTACAAATAATAACACTGGTTTATTTATTATCGTAGCTGAGAGCTTATTCAAGAGTTACTGGTGATTGAGATTATCAGAATGGTTACGTTTGATACTACAAAAGTTACCATTAATCAGGTAAAAGAGTGATTTTGTATTTGTTTGCTGAAATCAAATGTCATAACTGCTATTATAGTGTTTGCATGAAGTAAGCTAAAAATAGTAACATTTTATGTTACCTAGCTATCAGGCTCGCTCGCCATTTGTGCTCAAGCACACCACTAGTTGGCTAGCGAGCGAAGCGAGCGAGACAGTATTAGGGGTGGATAATGCAAAATCGGGTATATGTTATATATATGTGACCGTCTATGGGAAAATCGGGCACAACGCGGCATGCGTAGACGTCGCAAAAAGATCGATTTAGTTCTTAAAATTGTATTAAATAAGCCTAACGAAGGGAACGGTTGGGTGATATATAGCGGGAATGGCTAAAGCTACGGCGATAAAACTTGGAGAGCTTAATATCTGCTTGCCAAGGAGTGTGTAAGTGCAAAAAAAATATTTTTCGTCGGGGCCGCGTTGTGCCCGATTTTCCTGTAGACGGTCACATATATATGTATGTATGTATGGATGGTACGTATGCTCTTTAAACGCGCGCGCGGGGAACTTTTTTCTCCTAAAAACACGGCTATTTAGGCTTGACTCCAGTTTATTCTGAAACTACAGCATTAAGCACACCTTACTTTATACTTAAGCTCCAAAGTATGAGAAAATTCCTGCTAAAACGCTTGTTTTCAAGACACAAAAAGTTGATTCGACAGGTTACTATGGCATTGAAGACCCTTTTCCAGACTTAATTTCAAAACTTCGCCGTTTTATGGGGGGTATACGGTGTCTGCTCACCGCGTAACTGGTGGCCGATCCAGGAAATCAAAATAAAACTAACTAATCAATAAACTAACATAAGCTAACCGAAGGACCAGGATCTATATCTAGCTAACCCAGCCTGGCGTAGGCTCCCGCCAGCACTTCAATTCAATTCACTTTTTAGATCATTATTAAACTGCGCAGGTACAACTTATAAGGGTGACGGGGTGAAAACATAACGTTGGGTAAAAGGGAGGAGGAGTTTGGGAAAGGAAGTAATTAGAAAATAAATGAATATCAGGGAATTACAATAATAAGGTGATAAAGTGGCTTCGACGGCCACCAGAGATAGGCCAGCCGTCTCAGCTCTGTGTGCGTAAGTTCAAGGCATGTAAGTTTATAGTTCTCAATTATAGGTGGTGCCTAAACATCCTCCAGGGGGGAGGCGATGACGGGAGTCTTGCGGTCCTTGTGAACAGCTGCTATCAGCAGCACCAATCTGTTGGTTGCTCGAGTGTAGGTAGCCCCACCACCACAACGAAGCGTCACAGTCCGGACGTGTCCATCAGGTCCAGGATAGACTTGGGTGATGACGGCGAGGGGCCACCTTCTCGCTTGACGTAGGATGTCATCCTTGATTATGACCACATCACCCACTCGGAAGTCACGGGTGGGCAGCTGCCACTTCTGTCGCTTGGCCAAGGACTGGAGATACCGGGAACTCCACTGCTGCCAGAAGTCATGACGTAGCCTAGCAATGAAGTTCCACCTCCTCAGCGTAGATGATTTGGAATTGACGTCTACCTTCATTGGTGGCGGTGACGTAAGATTCCTACCGGTGAGGAGATGCCCTGGAGTGAGTGCAACTCCGGAGTCAGGGTCAGTTGAGGCCGGTTCCAGTATGGGTCTCGAATTCAGCACAGCTTCGGCTTCTATGCAAAGTGACCTCAGCTCCTCTGCCGTGACTATCCGGTCTTTCAGCAGAGTATACAGGATTCGTTTAGCAGCCTTTACTCCTCCTTCCCAGAGTCCACCCATATGTGGAGCCCTTGGAGGATTAAGATGCCACCTGAATTGCTTGGTATTTGTGAGTTGGTTGATGGCTCTGTTGGTGTTCTTGGCAGCAAGGAAGTCCTGGAGCTGGAGGATCTCATTCCTGGTGCCGAGAAAATTTGAGCCATTATCTGAGTACAGGTCGGTTGGTGTTCCCCGACGGTTACAGAAGTCCCTCAGAGTTTGTGTGAACGCCTCCGTGGAGAGTGAGAGACAGACCTCCAGGTGTACCGCCTTCGTCAGCATACAAATAAATACAACCAGGTAAGCCTTTGACGTCTTCTTCGATCTGGGTAGTCCCACCCTAATGGTGAAGGGACCAGCAAAGTCCACTCCAGTGGACTGGAATGGTAATGCCACATCAGTTCTGGAGCTAGGTAAAGGCCCCATCAGCTGATGTTTAGGTTGGCCAAAGAGACGCTGGCACGGTACACATCTCCGTACCAGCCCCTTGATATATCTCTTGATGTTGGGAATGTGGAATCGTTCAGCTAGGTGTGCCAGAAGAGTTCCGGTCCCGGCATGATGTAGCTCTTCATGAAGAGAGTCCACCATCACTCTTGTCCCCGGTGACTTGAGATGTAGTGGGATGTAAGTCTTTGGTTGATTATCTGATCTCACCCTGCTGCAGATGAGGATCAGTCCTTCCTTGTGTTGGATCTGGTACTTGGCCAGGTAGTGGCCCTTGGGTGGTTGATCAGCCCCAATCAGTTCCGGCATGACATCAGCTTGAATAAGTTTGAGGACGGTCTTCTTAGCTGCACTGGCTTCGTCAACTGACATGGCTGCTAACTTCCTCTGGTTCCTGCTGGTCCGGCTGTTGTGACAGAATCTCTTGATCCAAGCCACAATCCTAACAAGATGATTGAAGGATGACCATCGGAGTAGTAATGGGTTGGTGATTGGCTGGGGAGCCATCAGTACAGCTCTCGTCTTCAACCCCTGCTTGACATGATCAGGTTGCTGACGTTGGAGAAGCCGATTAGGCCATTGAGTTGGTGACAGAACCAGCCAGTCTGGACCATTCCACCACAGGGAGTTCTTCAATAGTTTCTTGGATGTGCAGCCCCTGGAAGCCAGGTCTGCCGGGTTGTCATTGGTTGGAACATGTCGCCATTGACCAGGTTCCATAGCCTCCTGGATGGCAGCCACCCTATTGGCCTCAAAAACCTTGAGTTCGTCAGGAGATCTTCTTAACCAAGCCAGGACTACCATGGAGTCAGTCCAGCCATAGAGTACCCCTTTCGTCAGACACAGCTCCTTAGCCAACATTGTCATCACTTTGGCTAGCAGATGAGCTGCAGCCAGCTCCAACCTAGGAATACTGACTGTCTTGAGAGGGGCGACTCTAGCTTTCCCGAACACCAAGGCAGTAGTGACGAGAGTGTCAACATAGAGTACCCTTAGGTACACAGCAACTCCATACCCCCGGCAGCTGGCGTCAGAGAAGCCATGCAGCTGCATATCCTGAATAGGCTGGTCCCGTGTGATGAGCCGACGAGGTACCGAACTCTGTTTCAAGACGTGCAACTCTCCGAGCCAGTCCCTCCATTCCTGCTCGAGGTGTTCCGGAACAGGTTCATCCCAACTTGATCCTGCCTTCCACAGTGACTGCAACAAGACTTTGGGTAGAAGAGTGACTGGTGAGTAGAGGCCCAGAACATCGAACACCTGGGCAGCTATGGATGCTATGATCCTCTTGGTGACAACCTCCGAGCTGCTGACACTAGGTAACGCAACGAACAGCTGGTCTCCCTGGGTATCCCAGTGAATACCTAAGGCCTTGCCAGACAAAGAAGGGTCTGTGATGATTAAGTCGGAGTTTTCCCTCAGTTCCTCTGGAATGGAATTCAGGAACTCCTGACTATTTGATCTCCATTTTCTCAACTCCATCCCTGCAAGCTTGAGGAGTTGACGCAGCTGGTGGTAGAGTTGTTTAGCTTCATCCACTGAGTCAGCACCAGTTAGGCAATCGTCAACATAAAATTGCTGCTGCACAATGGCAGCTGCTTTGGTGTGTGTGCTGGCGTGATCTTCCGCCAGCTGCCTCAGAACTTGAGTCGCCAGGTAGGGAGAGGCCTTGATGCCGAATGTGAGGCGGCGCATCCTCCAGTCTCTGACTTCTCCTTTATTGTCCTTGGCAAGATATCTGTGATAGTCTCTGTCCCGGTCCAGAAGCTCAATCTCCCGGAACATTTTGGAGATATCTGAGGACAGAGCAATAGGTGACATCCTGAACCGAACCATCACAGATGGCAACAGAGGTAGCAAGTTTGGCCCTGCCTCCATGGCATCATTGACACTGACACCAGTGGAGGACTTGGCGGAGCCGTCAAATACCACCCGCAGCTTGGTTGTTGTGGAAGATTCCTTGTAGACTCCCCGGTGGGGCAGATAGAATACTTGAGATGGTGGTTTGGATAGATCCTCCTCAGGCACTAACTCAGAATGCCCTGTCTTGGAGTATTCATCAACTGCCTCCTGGTAGGCCGCCCGGGAGGCTAGGTTACCAAGTTTGTTGTCATGGCGACGGAGACGCTTGAGAGCAGCCTCCCTGGAAGTCCCTAACTGTGGTCGCGGGTCCTTCCAAGGTATGGCTACGGCGTACCGACCTTCTGACGTCACCTGGTGGGTGTCCTTGAACTGAGCTACCACCTTGGCGTTGATGGCAGACAGTGGTGAACCTTGGGGCAGAGAATCCAAAGTGAACAACCTCTGGAGGCTCTCCTCAAGGCGATCCGGATGAACTTGAACGTTGAGAACCATTCCATCAGCTTCAGTTCCGGGCCAGGCTCCTCCAATTACCCAACCAAAGCTGGTGTGAGTGACCGACGCCGTCCTATCCTTGTTGTGGACCACTACATCTTTGGAACACCTGTTGGTATCGGTTATGGATAACAATAAATCTACTTCACCTCCCATTGCAGGGTCGGCAAGTGGCTTTCCCTTCAGGAGCTTGTGCTTGGTAACTGCCTCTACGTCCACAGGAGGTCTTGTTGATGGGAGTTGCTTCACTACATGGGCAATCACCTTCAGCTTGACCTGAGATATACCAGAGCTTGGCTGAATGACAACTTCCACTGTATGGCGGCTGGCGAAGTCACCAGCTACTGTAGAAAAGTGCTCCCGGTATGGATTCCTCTTCAACTTCAGCTGCTGCGCCATCCTCTCAGTGATCAAGGTGACACTGGAGCCTGGGTCGAAGAGAAGCCTTCCCACCGCCTGTCGGCCTTGGTTAACAGCAACAAAGACAGCAGTAGCCAGTATAGTAGTAGTCTGTGGTAGATTAGTGAGCAGGACATGCCCCTCACTTATGGCGGCGGCAGATAGCTTGGAGTCTGTTTCCTGATGCAGGAATGTATGGTGGCTCCCTTTGCATCGTCTGCAAGTGTGGAGGGAGTCACAGTCTTTGACTTTATGATTATGGCTGAGGCAGTTGAAGCAATAACCCCAGTCCTTGATTGCTTTGCGCCTTTCCTCCACACTCCAGACTTGGAAGGTTCGGCACCTACTGATTGGATGAGTCCCTCGTTGACAGGCTCGACATTGTTGTGATGAACTATCTGACTCCACCCTCACGACAGCTGATGGGGTCTTCTTAGGCTCTGACTTGGTTGGGTTGGAGTGTTTGACATGCACCTCCCTCTGAGGCATTGCCAGGTGACGAGTCTTGAAGAATGCCAGTAGATCCTGAATCTCTGGCAATCCAACGTCATCCCCACGGTGCCTAGACCACTCTTCTGACATCTTGTCATCCAGGCACGACATGGCTACTCCAGTGTCACAGCCACAATCCTTGAGTCCTCGGACAACAGACTCAAATGTTTCACGGAAATTGCTGAGGCCTGCCGGGTCGTAAGAGCATCTCTTTGCTCGTTGCAATTGATTGATGTAGTGGGGGAGAATTGCCAAGGCACGGCCGTATGTCTCCTCCAAGTCCTCCAGTGCTTGCTTGTAGCAAAGGTCACCTGTGGCATTGGTGACAATGCGCTTTGCAGCTGGAGCTTCCATTGCCTTGAGCAGGTGACACTTCATCTCTGATTGAGGCATCCCTACTCCTGCTGTCTTCATCACTGAGGTAAACAATTCCTTGAACCCCTTCCATTCAACAGGCTTACCACTGAACTTTGGGAGGTCCACCGCCAAGTTAGTCCTATAAGCAGCCCTTCTTGGTTCATCCAGGGCTACAGGGGCAGCTGGTGAAGCAGTAGGTTCCCTGCCTGTACTGCTGGAAGCTAATTTGTCAGCGATGATGACATCCAGAACAACAACTGCTTTGTTGACTTTCTGGACATAGGTTTTCAGCTCTTGGTTGGTTGAGTAAATCTGCATCCTCCTCTTGAATTCTGTGATTCGGTCTGCAGTCTTCTGATACTTCCTTTGGTATGTGGGTGTAGATGGGTCGGTCGTTTCCCCTAACTCCTGCAATTCGTCTATGAGCATCCTAGTCTCCATGCCCAGGAAGGCCCTGTCTCGCTCAGCCTCCAGAGCGTTCATCAGGGCAGTGTACTCCTCTGACTGGGTTTCCCGCTCCTTTTCTTCGACCTGGTTCAGCTGCTCATCTGTGACAACCAAGGCGTCCAGGCGGTCTTGGATGGCTTCTGCTATGGCATAGTGTTTCTCTGCCTCCACCTTCTTCCTGTCCAGGTCTCTGCTGTTGAGAGAGGCTGCTCCTTCAGATGACATCTTCCGGACAGCATTGTTGATACGTGTGAGGCACCCTCGACGAGTAGCTCTCTTCCTGATAAGGAGTTCGACGTCATCCAGGTGTCGAATCTCATCCAGTTCCGCTCCCAATGCTGCCATGTTGGTTGATCGATTAGCCTGTAGGTATTCCCAAGCTGTAGATTGATTGACTGGTAGGTATTCCCAAGTGTAGATATTCCCAATCTGGAGGAAGTATTCCCAAGAATGCACCGCAGACAATTCCAGGAAAAAACAACAACAAAGTTCAGAAATAAAACCCGATCGGTACAGGGTCGTTGATTTCAAACTCAGTCAGGTAAGGGGTTGTCCCTTCTGAGATCTTGAGCAGGCCCGATCGATAAAGGGTAGTCAATTCCGAAAGTCGTCGTTGGCAGGTAAGGGGTCGTCACGTTGACAGGTTTGGCGGCAAAGCTGCTACACGTGTGGCGAATGCGCTGCAAATAGAATACAAGATGGCGTCTTGTAGGAAAGGAGTTGTCGCGAAGGGACAGTATCTCCTGGTATGCTACAGGCAGGTAGTTGGTTGATTGGTTAGGCTAGGTTCGGAGCGGCCAGCGAAGGGGCTGTCACGGTAGGACTTCACTCCAGGCTACAGGTAGGTAGCGTTCAATTGGCTCCCGCGAGCCACTGCGTCCTCTCCTTCGCTCAGGTCGCTTGGTGCTGGCGCGGATCCCTCAACCAGAAGGATCCGGCTCGAAGGACCAAAAATGTCTGCTCACCGCGTAACTGGTGGCCGATCCAGGAAATCAAAATAAAACTAACTAATCAATAAACTAACATAAGCTAACCGAAGGACCAGGATCTATATCTAGCTAACCCAGCCTGGCGTAGGCTCCCGCCAGCACTTCAATTCAATTCACTTTTTAGATCATTATTAAACTGCGCAGGTACAACTTATAAGGGTGACGGGGTGAAAACATAACGTTGGGTAAAAGGGAGGAGGAGTTTGGGAAAGGAAGTAATTAGAAAATAAATGAATATCAGGGAATTACAATAATAAGGTGATAAAGTGGCTTCGACGGCCACCAGAGATAGGCCAGCCGTCTCAGCTCTGTGTGCGTAAGTTCAAGGCATGTAAGTTTATAGTTCTCAATTA